>Ga0182738_1000165_pt1 | contig 105052 bp, 77 predicted proteins | sample eDN5th30CBELigMG_FD_128876 | JGI IMG/M metagenome (GOLD analysis project Ga0182738, IMG submission 128876) | Enriched Miracle-Growth compost microbial communities from Emeryville, California, USA - eDNA 5th pass 30_C BE-Lig MG (version 2)... ... | reverse complement strand
GCGGCCGGGCACAGCATGCTGGGAGTGTCGATGGCGACTGCCACCGGGCGGCTGATCAGTGAGATGCTCACCGGAGCCCATCCGCACATTGATCCGCATCCCTATCGGATCAGCCGGTTTTAGGCCATGTGATGTGCATGGCGGTTCCGCAGGCATATGGACGCCATTCGCCGCAAGGATGTCCGCGTGATCGTCTGCGGAACATGGAAGACCAGTTCTGAAATCGCTCTGGCAAAGCGGCTTCAGCGAAGCGATCACTGCGCGGACTGATGCTCACATGGTGTCAATATCCGTTCGATCGCTCTCGTCATCGCAAGACGAGATTTTGCGTGAAAGAGCTTCTGAGCCACGGGGCTTGACCCCGTGGGCCTTCACATGAGTGTTGCGTAACTGTCCCAGTCAGACGGCGGGATTGAATCCCGCCGCTCAGAAATTCAGCCCCTGAATCAGTGATTTTTCAGCCCATCCACCCGTTGATGAGCTTCTTTCACTGCACGTCTGGCCGAATCACAAAAACTCTCTGAGTGCCGGCGTCTTGAAATCCAACACTGTTCGGTCGGTTCATCACTGAAAGTCTGATCTTCAAACCCGAATGAACCGTCTTCACGCTGGAAGATGATCACACGGAATCTGCCGGTTTCATCCGCGATGCATTCGACAAGTTTCCGGGTCATTCTATCGTCTGCGGCCTCCAGGCCGGATGATACTTGTTTAAATCGGTGCAATCGCCCCAAGAGTATCACCCCACGAGTTAACCAAAGATGGGGCATCAGGCGATGATGGAATCGACAGGGTTTCCATGGACGTCGGTCAGGCGGAAATCACGGCCTGCGAAGCGATAGGTGAGCTTCTCGTGATCGAACCCGAGCAGTTTGAGAATAGTGGCCTGCAGGTCATGGACATGCACCTTGTCTTCGATGGCCTGGAAGCCGAATTCATCAGTCGCCCCATGAATATGGCCTCCCTTCACGCCGCCGCCGGCCATGAAGACGGTGAATCCCCAATGGTTGTGATCGCGGCCGTTGATCTTTCCGGCGTTTGAACCGGGCGTGGGAAGTTCCACAGTCGGGGTCCGGCCGAATTCTCCCCCCCAGATGACCAGGGTTTCGTCCAGCAGGCCCCGCTGCTTGAGGTCTTTCAGCAATGCACCGAGCGGCTGATCGAGCTGCTTGGCAAGCCGGCGGTGGCCGACTTCCAGATCATCGTGGTTGTCCCAGGGCTGGCCTGCCCCGTGCCACAACTGCACAAACCGCACGCCTCGTTCTACCAGTCGCCGGGCGATCAGCAGCTGCCGGGCATGCACTCCCTCGCCGTACATTTCCCGAATGTGCTTCGGTTCCAGATTGATGTCAAAGGCCTCGGCGGCGTCCATCTGCATCCGGTACGCCAGTTCCAGCGAATTGATCCGGGTTTCGAGTCCGGAGTCGCTTCCCCGGGCGGCCAGATGCTGGCGGTTCAGAGCCTGCGCGAGATCCAGCTGGTCGCGCTGCTGCCGGGGCGCGAGTTTGTCATTTTTGATGTTTTCAATCAGCTTGTCGATTTCAGTGTACTTGGTATCGATGTAGGTACCCTGATACACACCCGGCAGAAAGGCACTGCGCCAGTTGTTGCTTTCCGTGATCGGCAGGCCGTTCGGGCACATGGCAATGAAGCCCGGCAGGTTCTGGTTTTCGGTCCCCAGGCCATAGGTGACCCAGCTTCCCAGACTCGGGCGGGCCAGGCGGGCATCCCCGCAGTTCATCAGCATCAGGGACGGTTCGTGATTCGGCACATCCGCGCACATCGAGCGGATCACGCACATGTCGTCGACCGACTGGGCGGTGTGGTGAAACAACTCGCTGACTTCGATGCCGCTGTTGCCGTATTTCTGGAACTTGAAAGGGGAGCCGAAGGCCGCGCCGGTTTTCCGTTCGGTCTTCAGCGACTTGGGGAGTTCCTTGCCATGATACTTGTTGAGCGCCGGCTTGGGATCGAACGTGTCGACGTGCGAGGGTCCGCCATTGCAGAAAATGTGAATCACATGTTTGGCCTTGGCCGGAAAGTGAGGCGCTTTCACAGCCATGGGCGAGATTCCGGCCTGGGCGGTTTCGCGCAGAGCCTGTTCCCCCAGAAGTGCGGCCAGACTCAGATATCCGAATCCCTGACCGGTTCGCTTCAGCAATTCACGACGATTGAGCGGCATCTGGAACATGGTCGGTGAGACCTTTTTACAGGCGGGAAAATCGGGCGGAAGTTTCGGCATCCACTGCAGGCAGCGCGGCAAAATTCTGCGCGCTGTCGGAGTGGAAGTCTGCCAGGCAGCAGTCGCCAAGAGCGTCTGGCATCTTGGAGAGCATCACCGCTCCGGCCTGCTCTGCAGGACTCGGCTTCATCAGGCCGAATTCCCCATTGTCGATGCAGGAAAAAGCGATCTGCTTCCACCTCTATTCTCTGCATTCCATCGGCGTTCGGCAAGCAGAACATTTAAGAATGTTGATGTTTCGGCAGAAGTGTCATGTTCGGTCTTAACTGGTGGTGTTGTCGGATGTTGCGGGAGTTTCTGCAGGGGCTGTCAGGTGGAACGGCTGTTCCGGAAACAGGATCTGCAGCTGCTGCTGAAGGGGAGTGAGGTCACCTTGCGGTTCCAGGCCGATTTCCAGCGCCCAGATCTCCAGACCAGCCGTCCGCTGTTGCGGAAGCTTCACCAGATCTTTGCAGGTGGTGACCAGCGTGTGAACATGGCTGCGGCCTGCCAGCAGTTTCAGACGGCGAAAGTCCCCGGAACAATAGTGATGATGATCCGGGAATGTGACCATCTGCAGCACTGGTTGCGTCAGGCAGCCGGCGAGTGTCTTTTCGAATCCGTCCGGGTTTCCGATTCCACAGAATGCGATGACCGGTTCCGGTGGAAGCCCATGGAGAGGAAGCCTGTCTCCGGACGAATTGATCCAGCCCCGGGGGCGAAATGCGGTGCGATAGACATGCGCCGACGCGACCTGGGCGATTTTGTGTTCAATCTGCTGCAGCTGTTCCGGGGCAGCGAGATCGCAACGGGTGAGAAAAATGGCATCCGCCCGCGACAAATGGGCCATCCGCTCGCGCAACAGTCCGCGGGGCAGCAGATGGCCATAGCCCCAGGGATTGAGTGTGTCGATGAGGACCAGATCGAGATCGCGGTGCAGACGCCGATGCTGGAATCCGTCGTCGAGCACAATCACGTTGCTGGAGGTGTTCGAGAGCAGGCGTCGGGCGGCGGCCCGGCGGTCGGGCTGCTGCTCATGAGGCACCTCGGGGAACATGCTGGAGAGCAGACGTTTCTCGTCGTTTTCTGCCTCGGACAGTGCCTGATATCCCCGGCTTACAATGCCTGGTTTCAAGCCGGCTTTGAGGAGCTGCTGCACCAGCCAGGCGACGGTGGGCGTTTTTCCGGTACCGCCTGTCGTCAGATTGCCGATCGAAATCACCGGAACATCGACTGCACGCACCGGAAGCAGTCCGGAGTTGAAGGCGAAGTGCCGCAGTTCCGTCCCGACCAGATAGGGAAGACTGGCCAGCGAGAGCGCCCAGCGAAGCAGTTCGGCCGGGCGGTCCTTCCGTTTGCCGGACAGAATATCGAAATCGGGCTGCACGCGACTCACTCGGCATCCTGTCGACGAAGGACCAGCACTGCGCAATGGGCGTGTCGCAGAATCGATTCGGCCACCGAACCCAGCAGCAGGCGTTTTAGTCCATGGTATCCATGGGACGAGATGATAATCAGGTCCGCGTTGCATTCCCGGGCATAATCGGCAATTTCCAGTCCCGAATTCCCGTGCCGGACATCAAAAAGTCCACTGCCTGCCCCGTTGGCCTGAAGAAATTCGGCCGCATGCAGCCGCAGGGAGCGTTCCCGTTCTGACTCGGAAAGCGTTCCCCAGACAGCTGCCGGAGAAATGGTTTCGAGCGGGGCGAGAATGTGCAGAAACCGCAGCTTTTTGATATCGCCGGTCAGTTCCAGAGCCACCTGAATGGCATTGGCCGACGCCGGGGAAAAATCGATGGGAACAATCACGTTTTCGTGGGTGAAGGCGGCCATGGGGAAGCTCCCGGTCGAAAGTGGAAAGGTGATGAAACCAATGCGATGCTGCACAGACTCTCGAACGTGTTCATGATAACGAAATGGTTTCAAATCACAGCATCGATTTGAGGCCGGCCCATTGGGGAAATTTGCATCCGAAGTGCTTGTGGGGCAGGTGGCAATCCGATTTTTTTCAGCAGCCTGCTAGGTTGAAGGGCGAGAATCCCTTAACCTTGGGGGGATTGCTTTCGTTCGCGGTCGATTGCCGTGCCTGCTGCCGTATCGAATGTGCTGTGACATGGAGCCCAGGCGAAAGTCCTCCCGTCAAAAATGCTCTCTTTGCCAGGCAATGCATGATCTCTCTCGAGTATTCCCCCCGTCGCCGTTACCTGGTTCCGTTTCATCCGAAGCGGATTCCCCATGTCTTCACCGATGTGCTGGTCATCGGGGCCGGGATTGCCGGAGTCCGGGCCTCGCTGGAAATCGATCCCCGTCTCCGGGTGGTCATTATCACCAAAGACGTGATCAATCTCTCGAATTCGGCCTGGGCCCAGGGGGGAATTGCCGGGGCGCTCGACCCGTCGGACGCCACCGAGAATCATGCCGAAGATACCATGATTGCCGGAGCCGGGCTGTGTGATCCCGACGTGGTCCGGCGCATTGTCGGTGCTGCCCCGCAGTTGATCCGGGAACTGGTGGATCTGGGAGCCCGGTTCGACCAGAAGGACGGACACATTGCCCTGACCACCGAAGGCGGACACAGTCATCCCCGGATTGCGCATGCCCTGGGGGATGCGACCGGCAAGGAAATCATGCGGGCGCTGATTTCGACGGTGCGCGGAGCCGACTGGACCGAGATCTGGGAAAAGACATTCACGATCGATCTGCTGACCGAACAGGGAAACTGCCGGGGCGCCCTGGTCTGGAATGCGCAGCATGGAAGAACATTTGTCTGGGCCAAACAGGTGATTCTGGCGACAGGCGGGGCCGGACGAATTTATCGTGAAACGACCAATCCCGATATCGCCACGGCCGATGGGCATGCCATTGCCTTTCGTGCCGGAGCGGAACTGCGGGATATGGAAATGATGCAGTTTCACCCGACGGTGCTGTACATCGCCGGCAGCAGCCGTCACCTGATTTCCGAAGCGGTCCGCGGGGAAGGGGGGCGGCTCGTCGATGTGACGGGAACGCAGTTCATGCAGGACTATGATCCTCGCGGGGAACTGGCTCCGCGCGATATCGTCAGTCGGGCCATCACAGATCAGATGGAGAAGACCCGGCATCCCTGTGTGTATCTGGACCTGTCGCATGTCGATCCGGAAAAAGTCCGCGAGCGTTTTCCGCACATCAGCCAGATGTGCCGCGAGTTTGGTCTGGATCTGGCGCGGGACCGGATTCCTGTGCGCCCGGGTGCCCATTACATGATGGGAGGACTGACGGTCGACCTGCAGGGACGCACGACCTTGAACCGGCTCTGGGCCGCAGGAGAAGTGACGTCGAGCGGTCTGCACGGAGCCAACCGGCTGGCTTCGAACAGTCTGCTGGAAGGGCTGTATTACGGCGTGCAGGTGGGGCGCGGGGCATCGGAAGCGGCCCTGGGCATCCCTGATGAATTTTGTGTTCCGCAACTGGAATCTCCCCCGAGCCGGGAGCCTGTTGACCAGGATGACCTGAATGTGCTCGACCTGCAGAATTCTCTGGGGGCGATCATGTGGCGGAACGTCGGCATTCGACGCGATGCGGCCGGTCTGGACGCGGCGGCGGCCCAGGTGGATTTCTGGGACCGATATGTTTCCATGCGGGAATTTCACACCGTGGCCGGCTGGGAGCTGCAGAACATGCTGCTGGTCGCCCGGCTGATGATTGCCTCGGCGCGAGCCCGGCATGAAAGCCGGGGAGTGCATTACCGCAGTGATTATCCTCAGACGGTGCCGGAACTGGCCGGGCATGTGACGATCCGCAATTCCACGGTCGGGCCAGCGAATTCATAAAGCGAAAGAGCATCGCAGCCGGTCATCACGGCCGGTTGCCGCAGCCGATTGTCGCGACCGGCGAAAAGCCTACCAGCGTTCGACCGGTCCGTTGGGAACTTTCAGCAGCGCGGTCGGCACCGTGGAGGCCCGCTCGCCATGACGCAGGCGGATCGCGGTGAGAATTGCTTCAAATTCGTCCGGCGATTCGAAGCGGCGCAGGCGGTCTTCCAGGTCGTCCGGAATGCCGAGAGTCTGGCCATACCAGGCCGCGAACTTGCGGATCAACTGGCAGCTGCGCTGTTCATGCTGCTCGTGCATGAAACGGAAATGGTTCTGCAGAAACCGGATCTTGTCTTCCCGCGCGGGGGGAACATCCGGCAGGCGGCCCACCCGTTGTGCGATCCGGGAAAAAATCCAGGGATCGAGCAGGGCTCCCCGTCCAATGGCCACGGCGGCACAGCCGGTGCGGCGGCGCAGTTCAAAGGCATCCTCTGGAGTGCGGACATCGCCGTTGCCGATCACCGGAAGTGAATTCACGGCGGCGACCACATCGCCGATGCGGTCCCAGTCGGCCTGTCCTTGAAATCCCTGCTGTCGGGTGCGGCCATGAATGGTCACGGCGGCCACTCCCAGCTGTTCGAATTCCCGGGCGAGTGCCGGCGCGGTGATCTGACTGGAATCCCAGCCCAGCCGCATTTTGACGGTGACCGGAACCGGGACGGCCGCGACGACCGATTCGAGCAGGGCGCAGGCTCCGGAGGAATCGCACATCAGGCGGGCCCCGCCGCCGGACCCGTTGATTTTGGCCATCGGGCAGCCCATGTTGATGTCGATGCCCTGATATCCCTGATCGGACAGCCATTTTGCGGCGGAGACCAGATCGGCGGTGATGCCGGAAAAAATCTGCACGGACAGCGGAGTGTCATCCGGTGCGGTGGCAATCAGGTCGAGCGATTTGGGATGGCCGGAGAGGAGCAGGGTGGCCTGCACCAGGTCTGTCGTGGCCAGCCCGAGTCCTCCGAGTTGCCGGATGACGCGCCGAAAAGCCAGATGGGTATAGCCAGCCAGCGGCGCGAGAAAATATCGCGTCGGAAGCTGCCGGCTGCCGATCTGCAGGGGAGACTCATCCATGACGGGAACCAGGGAATTCATGAGTGCTGCCCGGGCATCCGGCCAGAACTGATGGCTCTGGCCGGGGCTCGCGCAGCGGGCGTGCTTCCTGAGGAAACGTCGCTTGCCGCGTGATGGAACACGGCCCCTGCGGACGTGAGGCGTGCAGGTCCGTTCAGCGCTTGAGCGGTTTGTATTTGAGCCGGTGCGGACGATCCGCATCGATGCCGAGCCGTTCACGACGCTGGATTTCGTACATCTTGTAATTGCCTTCGAACCAGACGACCTGGCTGTCGCCTTCGAACGCCAGAATGTGCGTGGCAATGCGGTCGAGGAACCAGCGGTCGTGCGAGGTGACCACGGCACAGCCGCCGAAGTTCGTCAGGCCTTCTTCCAGAGCCCGCAGCGTTTCGACGTCGAGGTCGTTCGTCGGTTCGTCCAGCAGAATCAGATTGCCGCCGGACCGCAGCAGCTTGGCCAGGTGTACCCGGTTGCGCTCTCCCCCGGACAGATCGCCGACAAATGTCTGCTGTTCGGTCCCTTTGAAATTGAAGCGGCCGCAATAGGCGCGGGCGTGAATTTTGGTTTTGCCGATCAGCAGCATGTCTTCGCCGCCGGAGATTTCTTCATAGACGGTCTTTTTCGGGTCCAGTGCATCGCGCGACTGATCGACATATGCCAGGTCGACCGAATCCCCGATGCGCAGCGTGCCTTCGGTGGGCTGTTCGGTTCCCATGATCATTTTGAACAGCGTCGTTTTGCCGGCCCCGTTGGGACCGATCACGCCGACGATCCCGCCGGGGGGGAGGTTGAATTCGAGATTCTCGAACAGCAGCCGGTCTCCGAAGCCCTTGCTGAGTCCCTGAGCGCGAACGACCAGGTCTCCCAGCGGACGGCTGACCGGAATCTGAATCTGCGCGGCATCATCGCGTTCGTCGTACTGCTGGGCAGCCAGTTCTTCATAACGCTGCAGGCGGGCCTTGTTTTTGGTGGCCTGGGCCTTGGGAGACATGCGGACCCATTCGAGTTCCCGCTTCAGGGCCCGCTGGCGTTTGTCTTCCTTCTTCTGTTCGACATTCATGCGGGCCTGCTTCTGTTCCAGCCAGGCCGTGTAATTGCCTTCGAACGGAAGTCCGTGGCCGCGATCCATTTCGAGAATCCAGCCGGCGACATTGTCGAGGAAGTAGCGATCGTGCGTAATCGCCACCACGGTGCCGGGGAATTCATGCAGAAACCGTTCGAGCCAGGCGACCGAGTCGGCATCCAGGTGGTTGGTCGGTTCGTCGAGCAGCAGCATGTCTGGATTCTGCAGCAGCAGCCGGCACAGCGCTACGCGACGTTTTTCTCCCCCAGACAGGTGTTCGATCCGGGCATCGTTGGGCGGCAGTCGCATGGCATCGATGGCCATTTCGACGGTGCGGTCGAGTTCCCACAGGTTGGCGTGATCGATCTTGTCCTGAACCACGGCCTGCTCTTCGAGCAGCTGGTCCATTTCTGCCTGCGAAATTTCTTCGCAGAGCCGTTCGTTGATCTGGTTGTAACGGTCCAGAATCGCCTGCGATTCGGCCACGGCCTCGTTGACGCATTCCTGCACGGTTTTGTCGGGATCGAGCCGCGGCTCCTGGGGGAAGTAGCCGATTTTGATCCCTTTGGCGGGGCGGACGGTGCCCATGAAGTCTTTGTCTTCACCGGCCATGATCCGCATCAGCGTACTTTTGCCTGATCCGTTGTCGCCGATCACGCCAATCTTCGCACCGGGAAAAAAGGCGAGCCAGATATTATCAAGAACCACTTTCTCGTCGTACATCCGGGTCAGAGACTCGATGGACATGATGTACTGCTGTGACATGGTCATTTATCCGCAAAAATTCAGAGTCAGAAATCAGGCAGAAATCCGGGAGTGATGTCCGGCGCACCGAACAGGTGCCGGCCCGGATGGGGCAGAGTGTACGCGAGATTCGCCGGTTCTGAAGTCTGCGCGCGGGATGTTCAGCAAAAACAGCGTTGCAGCAAGCCGGGCTGCAACGCTGAAGGAAGAACAGATCAGTCAGGATGAATGCCAGGCCGAAATCAGCCTGGCTTCGGCGGGATGGAGGTGCTTTACCCCTGGGCGGCCGGAACGACGTACCCTTTGCGGTATTCCCGGGTGAGCAGCTTGTTGGCTTTCTCGTTGCCGGGGAAGGTTTCGCTGGCCGGATCCATGGTCAGCCAGGGACCGACCGACAGCTTGGGATCGCTGATGTCGATGCCGTTGGCGGCCAGGTGTTCGGCCATGCGGTGATAAGAATCGGCCCAGAGCGGGTCGGATTTCACCTGGGATTCGATTTCGGCGGCCTTTTCCGGCTTGCCGAGCAGGTGACTGATCGCCCCGGTGTGGCACAATGCGCTCGACAGGTGTCCATCGAGAATGTCGGCTGTCTGGCCGTCGCGGCTGCCGGCACGGACTGCTTCGAAGAAGTTCGCGAAGTGCCGGGAGTTGGCATCGCCTTTGGACACCCAGTGCTGCAGCACTGCGCCGCTGGGATCATAGGCCGTGGCTTCGACATACGAAGGAACGACGACGTATCCTTTTTCGCACTGCAGAATGACGCCAATTCCGGAGCCGCGGTATTTGTCCATTCCGGTGCTCCAGTCGAGATCTTTGCGCGGGAGCCCCCGGGTTTCGAAAATCAGCGGTGCTTTTTCGTAGCCGTGATAGACGATCTGGGTGTTCGGCGTGTCGCCGGCATCGTCGTAGCCGACGCGGCCCCCGATGCTGGCCACGCGCGGAGACAGCTGGTCTTCACCGAGGAACCAGCGGGCAATGTCCATCTGGTGGATTCCCTGGTTGCCCATGTCGCCGTTACCGGTGTTGAAATCCCAGTGCCAGTCATAGTGCAGCTGCGGGCGATACAGGTCGACCATCGCGGCCGGCCCGCACCACAGGTCGTAATCGACTGATTCGGGAATCTTCAGCGGTTCGGTGAGCTTGCCGATGCTTTTGCGCGGCTTGTAGCAGGTGCCGATGGCATACTGGATTTTTCCCAGATTGCCGTCGCGGACATATTTCACCGCTTCCTGCAGGCTGGGGCTGGAACGGGACTGTGTTCCGGCCTGACAGATGCGGTCGAGCTTGCGGGACCAGCCGACCAGCTGCCGGCCTTCCCAGACGTTGTGCGAGACCGGTTTTTCGACATACACATGCTTGCCGGCCTGCAGGGCCAGAATGGCATGCAGTGAATGCCAGTGGTTCGGGCTGGCGATGGTGACGATTTCGATTTTGGGATCGTCGAGCAGTCGGCGGAAGTCCTGCTCCAGAGCCGGGGTGCCGCCCCCTTTCTTTTCGATCATCTTCGCCTTGTCGGCGGCATGGGCCATGTCGGCATCGCAGACCGTCTGGATCTGCACATCATTCCGCTTCAGCAGAGCCGCGATGTGATCGCCGCTGCGTCCGCCGGCTCCGATGATGGCGACGCCGATTTTATCGTTCGGGCTGCCGGACTGAGGCTTCTCCTCGGCACGCAGTTCATGCCGCAGGGCCGCGGCAGAGCCGGCAATGGCTGCGGATTTCAGAAAGTAGCGGCGGGTCAATGACATGAATTTCTCCTGGAAGGTGGAAACGCAGGCAGGAACGGTTGTTTCAGCCGGCGAGGTGAATTCATTGCGGGTATAAACGGGTATGAATCAGTGTAGCCGCATGGGATTGGCCGGGGCAAATCCAGAGAAGAAATTTGACTGGTCCAGAATTGTGGCCTAGCGTTGCCGTGCAGGCTTTTTCTGACCATCTGTTGCAACAGAATTTTTCATGGACAACCACGCGCACTCTTCCCAGTCCGGACAGCTGGTCAGCACTTCGACCATTCTGATTCTCAGTGGGTTTCTGCTGGGAATGGCGGTGTCCAGCCCGCTGGATGATCTCTCATTCTACGTCACGATGTGCGGATTGTGCGGCGTCGTGTCATATCTGGCTCTGGAACTGGCGGCGGTGCGCCGGCTGCAGGGAGAGGTGGCCCGGGAACAGGCCCAGATGGAACGCCGTCTGGAACGGCATGTGAATTCCACGATTCCGTTCAATCGGGACGAACTGTCGGAACGCACGCGGCTGCTGGAGTGGCTGAAACGCGAAACCGAACACCTCGTTTGAAGCAGATTGCTTTTTACCGGTTGCTCTTTGCAGATTGCTTTTCAGAGATTTCTCTGGACAAAGGATGCTTTCCAGCGACGCCGCCGGAATGGCTTCCCGGCTGGTGTCGACGACACGTCATCCAGACCCGGCCATGTCGATTCTGAACTCACGGGCAATTCTGGAATCAGGACTGCCAGTTCAGGGTGTCGCTTTCGACGTCGTGGCCTCCCCAGTCGTCGGCAGCGGCACCTGGCTGGTATGCCGTAAATAGGCAATCAGGTCGCGGATCTGGTCAGGCGACATGGTCTGCAGCAATCCTTCCGGCATCGGGGAGAGCGACGTGACTTTGGTTTCCTCGATATCGTCTTTGTTGATCGTCAACTTTTCGGTCAATGTCTGGAATGTCATGGTGCGGTCATTTTGAGCCGTGATCACGCCGTTCAGAATCCGCCCGTCGACCAGCACGATGACAGTCATCCGGAAATCCTTGTTGACCACCGCGCTGGGATCGACAATGTTCTCCAGCAGATAATCGAGATTGTTCCGGTTCGACCCGGTCAGGTCGGGACCGACCTGTTCCCCTTCGCCATACAGACGATGGCATTTGGCGCAGGTCTGCTGAAAAGTGAACCGCCCACGCGACAGATTCGCCTGCGCCAGTACCGGATCAGTCAGCTGCTGTTTCAGGTCGGCCATCAGCTTGCGCTTGTCTTCAGAAGAATCTCTCAGATCTCCCCAGACTTCGCTGACTTTTTTGCTCAGCTCGGCATTGCCCAGACTGTGCAGTTGTCGGACGTGGTACGACGTCAGATCCTCGCGGGGAATGGTGCCGCGCGCCATGGCGTCGAGCATCGCATTGGCGAAACTGGGGCGCGACACCAGGATCGACATGATCTGCGGGCGTTCAAAAGTGCGGAATCGTTTGTAGCTGCCGACCAGTTGGTCGCCGATCTTCGGATCGTCGAACTGGGACAGTCCCTGGGCCGCGACGAGATTGACATAGCGTTCCCGCACGAGCTTTTCACAGATGGCGCGCAGGTCATCCGGGCGACTGTCGATCAAGGTTTTCAGTGCGGCCTGTCGTGCTTCCGGAGTGGCTGTGGTGTCGAAGGCGATCTTTTTGACCTCGTCCAGGGCGCGGCCGTCTCCGAAGACGACGCTCAGGTCGCGCACTTTCGCCACCAGGGTCTTGGCGGAAGAGTTCTCCAGCATTCGGGCAAATTGCGGCCAGATGGCCGGGGCAGGGGCCTTGCGCCAGCCACGCAGGGCCTCGCTGAGTCCGTAGACCACTTCCGTCTGATCCTCTGCAGGCTGCGTCATCGCAAATGTCAGCAGGTCATTGAGCGGGCCGGGATTCTTCTCGATGTCTTCTCCCATCCGGCGGGTGATCAGACTGCAGGTCAGCGGCCATTGGCAGGCTTTGGCAACCGGCAGCAAGGCCGACAGATTGTCGTCAGCGGTGGGAATCAACCCGTACCAGACGAGTAACGGCAGGTTGTGATCATTTGCGTCTTCCGGCCGTGAGACCAGTGCCGTGGCCAGTTCCGCCCGTTCGCCGGGAGGCAGACGCTGCAAGGTCGAGGCCAGAACCTGACGTACCAGGCCCGACGGATCATGCGCCGCCAGCTTCAGAAACTCCGGTTTCCAGAGGGCATAGGCTTGCTGAACCCGCGTTTCCGCCTGCCGGGAGGTGTACGTCGGTCCCAGCGGTCCGTCGAGGGGCCAGGTGTCGGTGATCAGCCGAATGGCCCAGGCCCGAAAGGCTTCATGCGGAAAAGAGAGCCAGAATTTGAGTTGTTCATCATTCATGGCTCCCACGGCATTCAGATGGGCAAAGGTCCGGAAACGGTTGTCGTCGCCTCCCATCAACAGGGTGGTGCCGCGAAGCTGCTGGATCTGTTCCGGAGGGAGTTTCTCACCGGCGGCATGACGTTCGGCCAGAATCACCCGCGCCTGCCGGGATTCCCATGCACCTCCCAGTTTCCCCAGTTCAGCGGAAGAGAGCTTCCGCAGGTCGAATGGGGGTTTGGGGTGAGGATCGCCGTAGGTGATTTTGAAAATCCGCCCGCTGGTGCGGTGAATGCCGCTGCGCTCATGGCATTCGCCGTCATCACTCCAGTCGATGATGTAGACGCCGCCGTCCGGGCCAGAAGACAGATCGACCGCGCGGAACCAGGGATCGCTGCTGATCAGAATGTCTTTCCCGTGATGGGCGGTGTAGCCGGCTCCGTGCCGTTCGATGATCTCGTTGTTCAGGCGTCGGCCATGCAGGTTGACCGTGAACAGATGCCCGCGATATTCGGCCGGCCAGTTGTCGGCCAGATAAATCATGGCTCCGGAATGGGCGTGCCCCCCTCCCAGGTCATTGGCCGCTCCGTCGCGCGATTCCATCCAGCTCTTTCCAGTATCGAAATGCCAGTGGTCGGCATGCTGATCGATCAGCTGATAGGTGCGTGGATTCGGATCGAGCGTGGCATTGCGGACGAAATGGGCTCCCGGGATGGACTGCCAGAAATGTCCGTTGACGGTATTCACAAAGAAGAGTTCGCCCAGGGCATCCCAGTCGTGCCCCCAAGGGTTGGTCGTCCCGGTGTTCAGCGTTTCGTAGAGCTTCAGGGTGGGATGGTAGCGCCAGATCCCTCCTCTCAAAGGGGTTCTCTGTTCTGGCGGAGTGCCGGGGGGGCCGATTTCCCCCGGGCAGGAACCACCGCAGCGGCCATACAGCCAGCCGTCCGGTCCCCAGCGCAGGCCATTGGCAAAGTTGTGATAGCTTTCGCTCTGGACAGTGAATCCGTCCAGAATGGTTCGGGCCGGGCCGTCGGGAATGTCGTTGTGGTCGACATCGGGAATGAAAATGAGCTGGGGTGGGCACATCAGCCAGACGCCGCCATGCCCGATTTCCACACTGGTGAGCATTTGCACCGTGTCGATGAAGACTTTTCGGGAATCGAACCGGCCATCGCCATTGGTGTCTTCAAAGATGAGCACCCGATCGCGCAAACCCAGGTCGAATTTGGTTTTGCCGTCCGAATACGTATAGTTTTCGGCAATCCACAGCCGCCCCCGGGCGTCCCAGGCCATGGCGATGGGATTCTGGACATCCGGTTCCCCTGCAAACAGGGTGGATTTGAACCCCGGCGGCAGTTGAAACGACTGGGCCGCCTGCGCGGGAGAAATCGGGTCGACCCCCACATCATCGAGCGTGTTGAAGACTCGCGGGAATTCATCCGCCAGCAATGCCGGGGAGAATGCGATCAGGCCGAGCAGTGAAAAGATCAGTCGGTTCAAGTCCGTCCGGCTCCTGGGCGCAGGAAAAGGGAATGAAACAGCCAAGTGCGAAGAAGACAAATCAGATGATTCTGATGTGAGCGTGACAGATTCCTGCGGCTTCTTCCAGTCTGGCTGATTCGGGGGGGCTTTTTTTCGGGGGATGGATTCCGGGCAATGAGAATCGACCTGAATGGTAAAACCTGCCGGTTTCGTAAACTTGGGGAACATTTCGGGCTGGGGTTTTGAGAACTGGGCAGGCTGCTACTATATATTGTGAAACCGGTATGAAGTCCGGCAAAAACCGACGCTGAAGATTCCTCGCGGGACTCTGAACGAAAATGGTCCTGACACACAGTTGGTGTGGCGAGTACGTTGCGTCCTTCCTCGCGCCGCGACAGTGGCGCTGATCCTCGACGATCACCCGCCAGCCGGAGCCTGTTCCGGCTGCGGTCCAGCCGCGTTATCCGCGAGCCGATATCAGAGTATTCCGCTTTTAGAGATGAAACCTTATGGCCACTGACGAAGCAGTCAATGAGATGGACGAAGTTGCGAAAACCTCATTGGAAGGAATGCTGGAAAGTATTGATCCGGCCGAGTTGAATGAATGGTACGACTCGCTGGAAGATGTGCTGCACCGCTATGGTCCGGAAAAAACCCGGCAGCTGCTGGTGATGCTGCGGGAGCGTGCCTATCACCGGGGAGTCATGATGCCGTTCATGGCCACGACCCCGTACAAGAACACAATTCCGGTCTCCGAGCAGCCACGTTATCCCGGCAATCTGGAAATTGAACGCCGGATCAAGTCGTTCATCCGCTGGAATGCCATGGCCATGGTGGTGCGGGCGAATAAGAAGACCGAAAAGCATGGTGCCGTCGGCGGTCACATTTCGACCTATGCCTCTTCCGCAACGCTGTATGAAGTCGCCTACAATCACTTCTTCCATGGCCGCAGTGACAATCACACCGGAGACATGGTGTATTTCCAGGGGCATGCCAGCCCCGGCATGTATTCCCGCGCCTTTCTCGAAGGCCGCATCGACGAAAGCCATCTGGAAAACTTCCGGCAAGAAGTCCCTCGCGGGTCCGGGTTGTCCTCGTATCCGCATCCCTGGCTGATGAAGGATTTCTGGCAGTTCCCGACCGTCTCGATGGGGCTGGGGCCGATCTGTTCGATTTACCATGCCCGCTTCCTGCGCTACATGGAGCATCGCGGCCTGCTGGATACCAGCAAATCCAAGGTCTGGGCGTTCCTGGGAGACGGCGAGATTGATGAGCCGGAATCGCTGGGGGCCATCACGCTGGCCTCGCGGGAAAATCTGGACAATCTGGTCTGGGTTGTGAACTGCAACCTGCAGCGGCTCGATGGTCCGGTGCGGGGCAACGGCAAAATCATCCAGGAACTCGAAGGAGCCTTCCGCGGGGCCGGCTGGAACTGCATCAAAGTGGTCTGGGGCGGCGAATGGGACTCTCTGTTCGATCGCGATTACAACGGCAAACTGCTGAAGCGGGTTGGCGAAGTGGTCGACGGCCAGTACCAGAAATACAGCGTCTCCGACGGGGCCTATATTCGCGATCACTTCTTCGGCACCGACCCGGAACTGCTGGAACTGGTCGACCATCTGTCGGACGAAATGCTCGAGAAGATGCGTCGCGGCGGCCATGATCCGGAAAAGGTTTTTGCGGCCTATCAGGCAGCCTGCGAACACAAAGGCGCGCCGACCGTCATTCTGGCCAAGACCATCAAAGGTTACGGGCTGGGAGAAGCCGGCGAAGGCCGGAATGTGGCGCACAACACCAAGAAGATGAACCTGGAAGAACTCAAGCAGTTCCGTTACCGGTTCAACATTCCGATTGCCGACGAGAGCGTCGAAAAGATGCCCTTCTACAAGCCGGCCGAAGACAGCGAAGAAATGATATATCTTCGCGCCCGGCGCGATCAGCTGGGAGGGGCCGTCCCCGCTCGGGTCGTCACCACGGAACGTCTGGAAATTCCGGGTCTGGATGACAAGGCATTCGCCCGGCAGCTCAAAGGGACCGAAGGCAAAGGCGAAGCCAGCACAACGATGGCCTATGGCGCCATCCTGCAAGGGCTCATGCGTCACAAGTCGATCGGCGAACGGATCGTTCCAATCATCCCCGACGAGGCTCGCACCTTCGGGATGGAGTCGTTCTTCAGCACCTTTGGAATTTATTCCAGCAAAGGCCAGCTGTATGAACCGGTCGACCGGGTGAACGGCAGCCTGATGTATTACAAGGAAGCCAAAGACGGCCAGGTGCTGGAAGAAGGCATCAACGAAGCCGGAGCCATGAGCTCGTTCGTCGCCGCAGGGACTGCTTACAGCAACCTGGGCATGAACATGATTCCGTTTTACATCTATTACTCGATGTTCGGCTTTCAGCGGGTTGGTGATCTGATCTGGCTGGCTGCCGACAGCCGTTGCAAAGGCTTCCTGGTCGGAGGAACCTCGGGCCGGACCACACTGAACGGAGAAGGCCTGCAGCACGAAGACGGTCACAGCCATCTGGTGGCGACAACCGTTCCGCCCATCGTGGCCTACGATCCCGCCTATGCCTATGAGCTGGCAGTGATCATTCAGGACGGCCTGCGACGGATGTATGGCGACGGGGAAGAAATCTTCTATTACCTGTCGGTGTACAACGAAAACTATGAAATGCCCGCGATGCCGGAAGGGGATCACATTCACGAAGGCATTCTGAAAGGCATGTACAAGTTCCGCAGCACCGAGGGCGGCTCGGGCCAGAAGCAGCGGCCGCAGCTGTTCGGCTCAGGCACGATTCTGAACGAAGTCGTCCGGGCTCAGCAGCTTCTGAAAGAGAAGTACGGCATCGGCAGCGACGTCTGGAGCGTGACCAGCTACAGCGAACTGTGCCGGGCGTCGATGGATGCCGATCGCTGGAATCGTCTGCATCCGGGCGAGCCGCAGCGGAAATCTTATCTGATGGAACAGCTGGCCGGTGTGGACGGACCGTTCATTTCCGCCAGCGACAACGTCCGTCTGGTGGCCGATCAGCTGCGGCAGTGGATTCCCGGCCAGTATGTGGTGCTGGGGACCGACGGGTTTGGCCGCAGCGAAACCAGAACGGTGTTGCGCCGGCACTTCGAAGTGGATGCGGAATGCACCGCATTTGCCACGCTGACGGCCCTGGCAGAAAACGGTGGCTTTGATGCAGCCAAGCTGCCGGGCGTGCTGAAGGAACTGGGCATTGATCCGGAGAAGGTCAATCCCCGCACCGCGTGATCTGCCCCTGTGCAGAGACAAATGCAGGTGCAGGTGACATGTTGAACATCGCGACGGCCTGCGGAGCAATCCGGAGGCCGTCTGGCGTTGGGGAGTATCGTGCCTGAGAGAGGGCACCTTCAACAGGCCCTGTGCTGCAGCAGGGCGTCTCGTGCCAGCCCCGGGCGCCGGGAGTCAGTGCTGAGAGTTGCTCCGGCAGTTTGCTATGGGCGTCTGCTGTTGTCATTTTACTGACCCGTTTCAGGCTGATCGCTTCAAGATCCTGCGATGGCGCACGCGTGAATGAGCGTCGCCGTGTGGCGGCAGCTTATAAGTGCCGCCCCCCCCTTGTCCGACCATGAAAAATTCTTTTCCGCGAGTGGACCGGAACAGGTTTTGTGAGAGGTTCCAGACTGCATCATCTCAGAGATGGAAAGCTGTCAGGCACGGAGATATTCAGCATGCAGAATGGCCCATCGGGCAATACTGTTGCGGACCATGGCGCGATGCGCCGGGCAAGGTGCGAGCTTTGAACCCATTCTGGCTGGAAATCACCAGATCTTGATCTCGGTCTGCAGATCGATGTTGTGCTGCTCGCGCACCCGGGAACAGATCAGGTCGATCAGATTCAGCACATCGGCCGAAGTTGCTTCCGGCTGGGTGACAATGAAGTTGGCGTGGCGATCACTCACTTCCGCCCCGCCGACCCGAGTCCCTTTTAATCCCGACTGTTCAATCAGGCTGCCGGCGCTGAGTCCGCGCGGGTTCTTGAAGATGCAGCCGGCGGATTGAAATGAAAACGGCTGCGAGGCCTTTTTGGTGATCCAGACCTGACGCATGCGGCGCGTGATTTCGTCCACGTCGCCGCGCTTCAGTTCCAGCTGGGCGCCCAGGATCAGCAGTTCATTGATGCTGCTGAACCGGTATTCAAATGTCAGTTCGTCTCCGGACCGGGTGAAAATTTCCCCCTGAGCGGTCATGACATCGACAGAATGCACGACTTCGCCGATTTCTCCGTGTCGTCCGCCGGCGTTGCCCCGAATGGCTCCTCCCAGCGTGCCAGGAATGCCGACCAGATTTTCCAGTCCCATGAGTCCGGCAGAAACGGACTGGGAAATGACGTGCGAGAGCAGTGCGCCGCCGCCTGCCCGCACAGTGGTGTCGGTCACTTCAATTTGAGAGAACGCATCTCCGGACAGTTTGATCACCAGTCCGCTGACCCCTTCGTCGCGGACCAGCAGGTTGGAGCCTCCGCCCAGAATGCGGACGGCGATGTCCTCTTTTTCGGCCAGCTGCACCAGTCTCTGGAGCTCTGCGACGGAAGCAGGTTCCACGAACATCTGGGCCGGGCCGCCGATTTTCAGCCAGGTGTAAGGGGCCAGTGGCTCGTCTAGCCGGATTTTATCGCGAAATTCAGTCAATAAGCTCATGGTACACGCGGCTGATATTGCCCGCTCCGAGAGTCAGGATCACGGCATCGTTGCCGGCGTCAGTCTCCACAGTTCCCCAGACCCGGTCAAGGCTGGGAATCCATCCTGCAGGACAGGTCACGGATCTTAACAGTTCCTGCGCCAGCGTCACTTCCAGACCCTGGGAAGTTTCCCGCGCCGCGAAAATCGGCAGCACATACAGCTGATCGGCCTGGCTGAGCGCCCGGGCGAATTCCGGCAGCAGGGCGCGTGTCCGCGAGATCTGATGCGATTGAAAAACGCAGATCAGCCGGCGATCAGGAAAACACTCCCGGGCCGTGGCGATAGCGGCCTGAATTTCGGTCGGGTGATGGGCGTAGTCATCGATCACGATCGCCCCGTTCCGATCAGGAAGAAATTCGAAACGCCGCTTCAGCCCGGTAAAGGCTTCCAGCCCGGCACGAATTTCGTCGGTGCTCAGGCCCTGTGCATGTCCCAGGGCGGCGCTGGCCACGGCATTGTGAACATTGTGCCGGCCCGGCACCTGCAGGCGGACAGGGCCGATGGGTTTTCCCTGATGATGCAGCTGAAACGTGATTCCCTGCCCGTCAGGCTGCAGATGTTCGCCCGACCAGTCTGCCTGGGGAGTTTCGACGCCAAAGGTCAGGCGCCGGATGTCCGGCCGGCCGGCCTGGTCCAGAATGCGCAGGGCATCGGGGACAACGAGTGTCTCGGTGGCATTGCGGGCAAAGGCTCCATAGGCCGCCTGTGCCGAGTGCAGATCGGGATAGCAGTCCACGTGATCGGCTTCGATGGACAGAATGCAGGCGGTATGCGGCGCAAGCTGCAGGAAGTGACGGCGAAACTCGCAGGCTTCCACGACCAGACTCCTCCCGGTGCCACTCCAGCCGTTGCGCTGACGGTCGCGCAGTTCCGCGCCGCACAGCACACTGGGAGACCGTCCGGCGTGCTGCAGCATGCTTCCCAGCATGGCAGTGGTGGAACTTTTTCCATGGGTGCCGGCAATGGCCACGGTCTGACGCCGCCGGGTGAGTTCTGCCAGAACCTCGATGGAAGAGAGATCCGGCAGGCCCAGTTCCCGGGCGGCCACCCGTTCGCAGTTTCCGGGAGGAATGGCCGGGCTGGAGATGACCGCCGTCAGGTCCGGGGTGATGTGCCGGGCGGCATGGCCTGGCTGAACGGTGATTCCCCGGGACTGCAGCAGCCGGAGCGTGTGGATGTCCGGGGCGGCATCGCTGCCGGAAATCAGCCAGCCCTGGTCCGAGAGATATTCGGCCAGTGCCTTCATTCCTGCGCCGCAGATTCCGATCAGAAAAGCCGTGCGCCGTTCGGTCGGAGGCACGCTTGTCCAGAAATCAGGTGTCGTCATACAGCGCCGAAGTTGATGGAAAAGCAGCCAGATTCCGGCCGCAGGGCTGACAGTATCATAATGGTTTTGTGCCGGGAAAGTTGAGTGGAACTGCAGAATTGCGCGTGCCCGGGATTGCAGCCGGGCCGGCTGCTTTCACCGTGCCGGAAATCGCCTTATACTCGATCAGGCGCTGCCTGCCGTTCTGGGCAAAGGGCGCATGGATATTTTTGATCACAGGGGGCGTCATGCAGGGGATCTGGCGAACGGGAATTCTGACTCTCGGGCTGGTGTGTCTTCTGGCACATTCCGCCAGTGCCCAGTTGACGCCCAAGCATCGTCGCGAACTCACCGAGCTGACCCGGCAGATTGGTCAGGCCAGTGCCGCGATCAAAAAGAAGAAGTATGACGAAGCCGGCACATTGCTGAATGATGCCGATCTGCGGTTGAAAGACATCGCCACATCCACCGGACTGTCGCTGGAAGATCCGACACTGGGACGGGTGTCGAACCTGTTGTCACGGCAGCAGGCCGCACTGGAGAAAGCCACCGGCACCGGCGGAGGAAAAGGAGCCTCGACGGAGTCCGAGGATGTCAGCTTTATGAAGGACATTGCTCCGGTCATTGTGCAGCGCTGTGTTGAATGTCATGGAGAAAATAATCCGCGCAACAATCTGCGTCTGGATTCATTCGCAGGCTGGCGGGCCGGAGGACGCAGCGGACTTCTGCTGGTGCCCGGCAATCCGAATGCAAGCCTGATCATGGCCCGTCTGAATGCCCCCGCCGATAAGGGACGCATGCCGCGCAACGGCAATCCGCTGTCGGATGAAGAAAAGGAAAAAATTTCGGAATGGATTAAAAAGGGGGCGAAGTTTGACGGTGCCCAGGTGTCCGATTCTCTGGCCAGTCTGCTGCTGGAAGAGGCCAAAAAGAATGTGAAGCTGCCGGTCGCCAAAGGGACCGAGAAGGTGAAGTTCACCCGGGATATTGCCCCGTGGATGACCACCCTGTGTCTGAATTGCCACAACGCCCGGCGGCAGGCCGGCGGGTTTTCTGTCGCCAGCTATTTCGACATCATGAAGGGGGGCGAGAGCGGGGAAGTGGTGATTCCCGGCGATCGCGACAACAGCCGGCTGTTTCGTCTCGTGGGAGGGCTGGAGCTTCCCCGCATGCCGCAAAGCCAGGCGCGCCTGACCCGGAAGAACTATGAAGATCTCAAGCTCTGGTTCGAAGAAGGAAACACCTATGACGGGGGGGATCCGCTGACGCCGATCAGCACGTTTGCGGCCGTGGCCGACGACCCGTCGATGAATGAATTCAGCTCCAAGTCCGATGCGGAGATGGCGGCTCTGCGGAAAGAGCAGACCGAAGAACTGTATTCCAGTGTTTCGGACTGGGCCAAACGGACGGAGATCGTGACGGAAACGTGCCTGATGGTGGGCGACGTCAGTCCGGCACGCATGAAAGAGGTTCAGCAATGGGTGGATGAAACCATCGGCAAGCTGAAACGTGAATATCCCGGCGGCGGCCCGTTGTGGCGGGGCCGGCTGGCGATTGTCGTCTGGAAAGATCGTGACGAGTTTGAGCAGACGCTGTCGCGGCTCGATCGACGACGGCCGGATTCGGAACAGCGGGGAGATGCGAAAGTCACTCCCGGCCATGGCGAAGCACTGGTCGTGCTGCAGGATGGCGGGGATAAGCCGACACGGGGGCCGTCGCTCAAAGATGCCGTTGTCGAAGAAGTGGCCGTCGCCTATCTGCAGCGGGGCAATCGGGCTTTGCCGGCCTGGGCCGTGCATGGGGCCGGTCTGCTGCTGGTCGAGAAGGAAACTTCTCATCCCCAGCGGCTCAAGGAAATGCAGTCGGTCGCGGCTTCGCTGGCGCCGGCCGTGGCTTCGCCCACGGATGTGTTTCAGGATAACTCCTTCTCGCAGGCTTCCATCGGCCCGGTGGGGTATACACTGACGAAATATCTGATCGATAACGGCGGGCAGCAGCGACTGGCGCAGCTGTTCCGGGCGCTGGAAAAAGGGGATTCGCTCGATGCGGCACTCCGGTCGACCTATGGACAGGAAAGTGCCACGATTGCAAACGGATTCATTGCGACGATGAAGGCCCGATAATGGCAGATGTGGCGGTCATCGGTGCCGGAGTCATCGGATTGAGTTGCGCCTGGGAACTGGCCGGGGCCGGTCTGCAGGTCGAACTGCTCGACTGCTCTGCCGGAGGGACAGAAGCCTCCTGGGCCGGTGCTGGAATGATTCCCCCCGGGGATACGGAATGTGCCGCAACCGATCAGCTGGCCCAGTTGAGTTCCCGGCTCTGGCCTGAAGTCAGTCGCCATCTGCATGAGCTGACTGGCATCGACAACGAATACCAGCTGTGCGGCGGAGTGCTGCTGGCACCTGATTCCGACAGGCTGGAGGCTCTGCAGCAGAGCTGGCGGCGCCGCGGGAATGGCGTGCAGCGCCTCGGGCAGGCCGAACTTTCGGCAATGGAACCGGGGATGAATCCCGGTATTTCAGAAGGGGTGTTTCTTCCGGAAATGGCCCAGGTGCGAAATCCCCGTCATCTGAAGGCGCTGCGGGCTGCCTGTCTGCAGGCCGGCGTGAAGATCACTCCTGATCAGGGAGTCGTCGGCTGGGAATCCGGACAGGGCCAGGTGCAGGCCGCACTCACGCAGGAAGGCCGCCTGCAGGCCGGGAGCTTTCTGGTGACGGCCGGAGCCTGGACCAGTGAGCTGCTCCGGTCATTGACGCCGGATCTGGGAATTCGCCCGATGCGTGGGCAGATTGTGCAGTTGAAAGCTGATCAGCCAGTCTTCAGCCGGGTCATTGAGGCCGGAAAGCATTATCTGGTTCCCCGGCGTGACGGCCATGTGCTGATCGGGGCGACCGAAGAAGATGTCGGCTTTGTCAAAGCCAATACCGGCGAAGCGACCGAACGGCTGTTGCGATTTGCTGTCGAAACCGTCCCGGCGCTGGCCGGGCTGCCGATTGTCCGTACCTGGTCAGGGCTGCGGCCATTCTCCGCATCCGGGCATCCCTGTCTGGGAAGAATGCCGGGGCTGGAAAACCTGTGGGTGGCGGCCGGTCATTTTCGGGCCGGGTTGTCCAATTCCCCGGCGACAGCACTGGTGATGCGGCAGCTCCTGCTGGGACAGTCCCCGGCGGTCGATGTCTCCGGCTTCGCCCCATTGCCTCCTGAAAGTGCCTCCTGAAAGTGCCTCCTGAAAGTGCCTCTTGAAAGTGCCTCCTGACAGGCGTCCGCTGGCGAGCCGCCGACATCCCTTCCGGGCAATCACGTCCAGGCAGCGCTCCCGGGCAGCACTCTCCTCAAGGGGGCTGTGTTCCGAAAGCAGGATGTTGAGAGCCATTTCGGAATAGGTCTTCCGTGTTCCGCAGGCGCTCCAATGGCCTGCCTGCGGGGAATTGCACCCATTCGCCTGCACCAGCACCATGAATCCAGAACCATAACATGGTTTATGCGTTCGGATCGCGCACCTGAACCTGCAGGGCTCCCAGCAGCCGGGTGATGGCTTCTTCCTTGGAGTTGATGAACACCACATTGTCCAGCACGATGGCTTTGCGTTCCTGGCTGGGATGCAGGATCAGACGTCCAGACCGGAGGAGAATGAACTCGAACACATCGTTGATCTCTTTGTCGATCCGCAGGTTCGGAGAGGAAAACCGTTCCAGATCGCTGAGAATGCCGTGATGGTGCAGCAGTTCGTTCGGGCGGACTTCCCAGTAATCCAGTTTGGCGGTGAAAGCGACGGTGGCGTAAATCGCGCCCAGAATTCCGGAGAAGAGAAAGAAAAATGTGGAATTGGCAAGGGGATGCAGCGCTTTGAGCAGCCGGCTGGCATGTGGCACCAGGGTGGGATTGAACACGACCAGCAAGATCAGGCCGAGCACAATCGCAATGATCACCGCAAACAGCAGCAGGGATGTGGAACGGGGAAAGTCGAACGACAGCACGACCAGATTCAGGCCCAGGACGATCAGAAAGGTCCATCCCAGAGCCGAGGCCGCCTCGATGGAGAAGCGTGTCGGATCGGCTTCGTGCCCGAACAGATACAGATAGATGCCGGAGACAATCGCCACGATCCAGGCGGGATACAGAAAAACGATCTTCGGATAAGAAACGAGAATAACTCCATGATCCGAGGGGGGAGCCTTCGCGATCATGTCAGGGTCCACCGTGATCGTTGATTTGGTGTTCGTCATGATGGTTTTCAGATCTTTGCCTGAGAATCCGTACTGAACCCGGACGCATTCCGGCCTGTGGGACAGGGCATTTCTTCAAGTGCCGCGAACAAAACCTCTCAAGCGATGAGAATTGCCGATCCGCACGCGGATCGGGGGCAGGTTTTGTCAGGGGTTCTCAGGGAAATGCAGTCCTCGCCAAACGTCACACTGGCGAGGCCACGCGCTTGCCCGGGCTTTTCCGCCGGGATCATTCCGCGTGAAACCGGGGGCCACTGACGATCGTAAGCTATCAGTTCATCCCGAAAAGACAAAGATCGGGGCGAAAGAAGCCGCGGCGATCAGGGGATTTTGCGACTCTGCGGTTGTGCCTGTGCGATCGAAAAGTCCCGGAACAGTCCGTCTGAAAGGAGCCCCTGAGTGCCTCACTCCGGCAGGGGGCACATTCCGCCATGCGGCGCGTGGCGTTTCAGCAGGCAGCACGCGCGCTGCGCGCGTCCCGGCCAGAGTCACCGGCTCCTGTTCCCAGGAACCGGTTTCTGGAAATGTCACGCATCGCCGGGGGCCCTGCGAGCCAGAGCAGTGCCTGCTTCGGCCGGAGCCGGATCAGGCCCCGAACTTTTCGAGCCGGTCTGCATGAGCCAGAGCCAGCGGCATCAGATATTTGGCCGGGAACTGGCCGAGACCACCCAGTCGGCAGGCGGATTCGCCAAACGATTCGCTGCCGTCGAACCGGCACCGGTCGGCGACGATCATGGTCGGCACTGGATGCCAGCTGTGGGACTTCATTTTGCTGGGCGTGCTGTGATCGCCGGTGACAATCAGCACCGTCGGGTTCAGCGCGGTGATCGCCGGAATGGCCGCGTCGAGTTCTTCCATGCGTTTGACTTTGGCGTCGAAGTTGCCGTCTTCGCCGGTGGAGTCGGTATATTTGAAGTGCATGAAGAAGAAGTCGTAATCATTCCAGGCCGCTTTCAGGCGTTCGCACTGGTCGGCCAGCGTCTGGCCGGCATCCAGCACGTCCATGCTGACCAGTCGGGCCAGTCCCCGGTACATCGGATAGACCGCAATAGCGCCGGCCCGGGTGCCATAGACTTCTTCAAAGGTCGGAATCGGCGGACGTCTGGCGATGCCGCGGAGCATCAGGAAGTTGGCCGGGGCATCATTCTTCAGAATCTCACGGGCCTGACGCAGAAACTCTTTGGCGACCTCAACGGTCTTAGCCGAGTCCGCATTGCGGGCGACCGGATCCAGCGGTGCCACGCCGGTGGCCTGCGGGTCGGTGTCATCCACATGGCCGCCCAGTCCCTCGCCGCGGAAGACCACGACCAGACGATATTCCTTGACATGCCGCACAAAAACTTCGACGCCGGGAATCTGGATTTTGTTCAGTTTTTCACACAGTGGAGCGGCTTTCTCGGTCGACACCCGTCCGGCCCGCCGATCGGAAATGAGTCCCTGATCATCGAGCGTGCAGAAATTTCCGCGAATGGCGACATCGCTGGGGCCCAGGTCGAAGTCGATTCCGAGGGCCTCGAGCACGCCCCGGCCGATCTGGAATTCGAGGGGATCATATCCGAACAGACCCAGATGCCCGGGACCGCTGCCCGGGGTGATTCCTGGGATCACCGGCGTGCTGAGCCCCAGGGTGCCACGCTGCGCCAGGGCATCCAGATGGGGAGTACGGGCGGTTTCCAGTTCGGTCTTTCCACCGGGCTGCAGCGGCAGCCCCCCCAGGCCGTCGGCCACCAGCAGCACAATTTTCGAATCGTTTTTCTTCTGCAGTTCTCGCGTCAACGTATGAATTTCACTCATGGCTACTACCTGGCTTCGGCTGAAGTGGGAATTCCGGATCGGACCCCGGACAGGGATGCAACTGCTGCCCGGAACCGATCCTTTCGGGGGAATCATGTTGCGGCGGCTTCGTCAGCCGTCTGGCTGCGCCCGCTGTGAGGGATTCGGCACTTTCACATCACGAACCTGCTTCACAATCCGGGCCGCGACCGGGCACCATCAGAGCGTTTCACTCCCGCAGGGGCCGCGTTCCGCCATGCGGCGAGTTGCGTTTCATCCAGTGGAACGCGCCTCGCAAATGCAGAAAGCCGGCGGGTCCAGGCGAGAGCAACCTGCTCCGGGTGCACCGATTTCTGGTCGGCATTCTGACGAAGAACGGCTCCGTCCGCCATGCTGGAAGCCACCGGCTTCAAACGGTCTCAGGCGGTCTGCTTCAGCTTTTGGTCACCGGCAGATTGGCTTCGACGAACCACAGGTACTTGTCCGTGGTGCGCGAGACCTGCGTGAACAGATCGGCAGTGCCGGCGTCCTTCAGTTCTTCGGCATGGTCGATGTCCTGACGCACGCTTTTGCCGAACACTGCCAGGGCTGTGGAAAGAGCATCGAGATGGGCCTGGGCCTCGTGGATTTTCAACGGGTAGGCCGGCAATGTGGTTTTCTTGGCCACCACCTGCACCACTCCGTCGGCGATGCCTCCCAGGGCGATGATCCGCTCGGCGATTTCATCCGTCAGACCTGCGAAGGTTTCGTAGACTTCGTCGAAAAGTTTGTGCAGAGCGATGAACTGCGGCCCTTTGACATTCCAGTGGGCCTGCTTGGCCTGCTGCGTCAGATCAATGATGTCTGCCAGCCGGGCGTTCAGCAGAGTGCAGATCTGTTCGCGATGATCGGGAGTCAGGTCAATCTTGCTGGGATACATGGAGCCGAATCCTTGTTGAAAAATGCGTGACCAGTTGGGAAGGCAGCAGGCCAGGGCTGCAGTCCCAACTCTCGCGACTCACAGCGGCTGCTTTTGGCTCTGCCGCGTCAGGCGAAAGTCGAACTGTGCTGCCTGCAGGCTATCGCGCGGGGGCGAAATGGCATCTGCCTCGCCGGTATCAGCCAGTGTATCCGCTCTGCGAGAAGGGTGTAAAATTATTCATGAATTCTTTCGTAACGCGGCCTGGCGATGCATGGCACCGGGGCCTGGCCTGGTGGCAGGAAAGGCTTACGGGAAAATGGAGGAGTCAGGCGAGGTCGAACAGCATCAGTTCGGCCGGTTCCGTCGCCTTCAGCACCGGTGACTCGTCCGCAGGGAATGCGGCCGCGTCTCCGGCACCCAAGGTTTCACTCCCCAGCTGGATGGTTCCGCGCAGCACCTGCACCCAGGCATGCCGGCCGGGAGCCAGGGCCGGGGTCACGTTGCCGCCCGGAGTCAGTTCCGCCAGAAAGATGCGGGCGTCCTGGTGGATCTGCAGTGATCCCTGGTCCGCATCCGGGGAGGCAACCAGCCGGAACTGGTTCTGCCTGTTGTCTGCCGGAAAAGACTTCTGCTCATAACTGGGAGAATGTCCTGCGCGGTCAGGCCGGAGCCAGATCTGATACAGATGCACCGGTTCGGTGTCTGAAGGGTTGAATTCGCTGTGCGTGATGCCGGTACCGGCCGTCATGCGCTGAAATTCTCCCGGGTGCAGGACCTCCCCGTTCCCCATGGAATCTTTGTGTTCCAGGGCTCCGCTGAGCACATAGGTCACAATTTCCATGTCGCGATGGGGGTGTGTGCCAAATCCCTGGCCCGGGGCAACGACGTCTTCGTTCATCACCCGCAGCGAGCGATATCCCATGCGGTCCGGACGGAAGTACTGCCCGAACGAAAAGGTGTGGTAGGTGTTGAGCCAGCCATGGTCCAGATGTCCCCGATCCTGGGATCTCAGCAGGGTTGCCATGGAAAGTTTCCTTTTTAATTATTGTTGTGTGGAATGTTGACCAATAAAGTTTGTGGGTAAAAAAATCAGCTCTCCGGCTTGTCCAGCAGTCCCTGGCGGGCTTTTTCCAGCAGGCGTGAGAGTTCGGTGACTTCGGACCGGCTCAGGGCATTCATCAGCGACTTGTGCATTTCCATGACGGGTTCATCCAGCTGGATCAGCAGTTTGTCGCCTTTGTCGGTCAGAGAGACATACACCACGCGGCGATCCTCATCGCAGCGATGCCGCGCCACGAGCCCTTGTTTTTCGAGCCGATCAATCAATCCGGTGATGGCCGGCACCACCTGAACCATCCGTCCGGCAATTTCCAGGCTGGGCAGGGGGCGTCCTTCTCCCCGTAGAATCCGTAAGACGTTGTATTGTGAGCCGGTCAGTTCGAACTGGCGAAACAGCCGCCCGAACCGGTTCTGATACAGGTCTGTCGTCCGAAACAGATTCAGCATGGCCTCCTGTTCCGGAGACTCGAAGGGTTTCTTTTTTTTGATCTCTTTTTGCAGGTGACTCATCGGCCGGATTTCATGACACAGACGGGATCAGACGGCCCTGACCTGCTCCCGCGAGAGATGTGCTTTCAGGGGGGGGAAGACGCCTTCTTCGAGACGGAAACGCTTCAATCCCGACGCCGCTGATAATTTACATGCAAATTATCCGTGGGTCAACAGGTGCACTCCTGATAGTTGAGAACCTTGGTATTTCGGCCGGTGGACACTTATTGCCGAAGCAGCGCGGTTTCAGGAGACGAGGGGGCTGGTTGCTTTCGAATCCTGTCAGCGACCGGTTCGTCCTCTGTCTGCCTGAACAGGACCCGGCAGGCGACCTGCTTTCCAGGCGGCGGCCTCTTCACTGTCGGCAGGCACTCCCCGCACATACACCCGATAGGTGCTGCCCTGCTGCTGGGGCATGCCGGGGATGGCCTTCATTAATGGCATGTTTTTCAGACGCTGCATCTGGCGGGGACGCAGATCGGCCAGCAGCAGATCGGCAAATTGCCCGCCGTCGCTTTCGATCGTCAGATAAAAAGTCATGTCCCGGAACGGACACAGGTTTCGGGCTGAACCGGTGGCCAGCAGAATTCCGTTGCCCAGCTTCGTCACAGAGATGTTGTACTGGCACAGCGCCTGCTGCTCGGTTTCCTGCCGTGTGGCCGGATCGGTGATCGTCACTTTCTGGCGGCGGACGGCGGAGGCGATGACGCGAGGAAAGTCTGCCTGAATCTGGGACATCGACTGACCGAAACATTTCTCAAACAGTTCTGCATCCTGCCGGGAGGAAACCTTCTCCAGAGGTTTTCGTTCGGCCAGGGCCTGCACGTAGCGTTTGTAGCCCTCTTTGTTCTGGGTCGACGTCATCCAGTGCAGGCACCAGGCCAGCGTATAGGCTTCGCCGGCGACGACATCGGTCATGAAGGATTCGTCTTCCCCCAGAATGTCCGACCAGCTTCTGCCAGGCGGTGTCCCCTGGGCCCGCTGCACATAATCGGCGTTGACTTTTCCCGGGCTCGAATCGATGCGTTCGCCGTTTCCTTCAAAAGCATTGGCAATCCCTTCGGCATACCAGCGGGGAATGGGAGCCAGTCGCTGCAGCACCCGATTGCTCATTTGCAGGTGAATGGCCTCGTGCAGGGGGACGGCGAAGGAGTCGCAGGAACTCATCCGGACCGTCAGCCAGTTCGTCGTGGAGGAATAGAAGCCCAGCACCGAGGTGGCCGACAGGGAATTGCCGCTGCTGGTCACCTGATAGTAGGTATCGAAGTCGGAGTCGGATTCGAAGATGATCAGCACGACAGGAAAACGAAAATCGCGCAGTGGAAAGTCCATTGTCCGCGCATATTTTTCGAACACGTCACTGACATTGATCATGAACCGGACGGCCTTCCGGCTGAAGAGCGTCGCGGCGGATTCGGCCTTGGGGGCGAGCGGGGCGCTGAGAACCAGGCAGGTGACGACCGGTTCCTGAATCTCCAGGCGCACCCGGTCTGGTCCGAAGATGCCGGTGAAGAGCTGCTGCAGCCGTTCTCCCATCTTCCGGCAGGTAATGGGATCAGGATCACCGGTATTGCGGCGGTCGAGAATGGCGGACGGATCGAGAATCTGGATCTGTCCGTCCCAGCGCTCCAGCAGCTGGATCCCGGGCGGTGCGGGCAGCAGACGGGCCTGTGTGGTGATGACCTTGTTGTCGTCATCCCGGTATGTGATTTCGTCTGCCTGCGCCGGCCCTGTCAGGCTGGTCGGTCCCCAGGCCATGCAGGCCAGCCCGATGCAGGCGAGCCTGATCAATCGGCAGCAGTGCAGCATGGGGGGACCTCCTTGGCTCAGGGCAGGGGCAGGTTCCGGCGAAGCACAAGGCGTCTGTGTGAAGTCGCCCGCAGGTGGTCAGCTCGACTTTGCGGGTTTGCCTTTCGGGTCCGGAGTCGGAACCACCGGCGGTGAGGCCGGTTTGCCAGGGCAGTGTGTGCTGGATGGACAGCAGCGTGAGCCGATCAGCCGCCACAGCAGGGCGTCGATGCCGAACCAGCTGCCGGTAGGCAGGGCGGCAATCGCCAGCAGGGCAATGGCCTCGATCAGGTTTTTGTTGACGATCAGGCTGTGTTCCGGACCCGGGGCCGCCGGGACACCGGGCCAGGGAGGAATCACCAGATAGAACATCATCAGCAGGACGGCTCCCAGCACGGCCGCTGCACGGGTGCCCAGTCCAATGATCAGCAGCACGCCCAGGACAATCAGTCCCCACATCACCTGAGCATCTTTCTGTGCCAGGGGGGAATCGATTGGTCCCAGCGGTCCGGTCTTCAGCTGTTCGGCGGTCAGCAGATTAAGGGCCGATTCTTTCAGGGATTTATCCAGCTGCCGGATCGGGCCGACCAGTTCGGCACGCATCAGGGCCAGTTTTCTGCCCAGCATGGTCACATGATCATTCTGGAAGTCCATCTTTGCTGAAGAGAGTTCGTGGTTGTAGTCCTTCAGCAGATCCTTGTATTCCTGAATCTTTCCATATCGGACGCTGCTGGCCGCTTCGCCCGCTTCATCGGTCGTGACGGTGCCCATGACGAAGTCAAAGCTTCCCCGTTCGTTTTTCCGGGCGGCGACTCCGGTGTTTTCCGGATTGCCGCGCAGTTCGGCTGCCAGCCGATGGCGATAGGAGAGCTGGCGGGATTGAAAGGTCAGTCGTTCCACGGCCTTGTAGAATTCCAGGTCGGGGCCGGTCGGGGTTCCCATGGGATCAGTGCGTTTGGCATAGCTGCCGTCATCGTGGCGGACGACATCGACCAGGCTCAGCAGTGCTTTTTCTTCACTGGGCAGGATGGGGCCCTGTGTGGTCAGTTCTTTGCGCTGCGCGTCATAGCTGGCGATCTCGCCCAGTTTCTTGGGAGTCACTTCCGGCGGAAGCTGGGTGAGCGGCTGGCGAAGCACTGGTGTCGGGGGAAGCTGATCGGCCGGAGTATCTTCACTGGCTGAACCGTCCAGCAGCTGATTCAGAATCTTCTGCTGGGTTTCGTTCAGGTGATAGTGCGAAATGAAATGCTCCCGCCATGTGTACCAGCGGCGGCTCATTTCGGAGTAATCGAGCCATTTCAGATCGTCCGGATCGCCGGTCATGTTCCGGAAATAATTGCGAAGTGGACCCTGAGCATTCTTCAGGTAGCCTTCGGAAGTCCAAGGATCGGCGCTGGCCAGTGTGTCCCGTTTCCACATGCCCTCATACAGGAACTGCCAGCCGATCGAAAGTCGCAGAAGCACGATCAGGACAATTGCCAGGCACGGCACGCGATGCAGATTTTTCATGCCTCTTACTTTCAGTCGTTCCGCAAAATGCTCTGATGTCGAATCCGCAGTCACCCTGGCCGGTCCGCCGGCAGCCCAATTTTTGCCGATCGGGGCCTGAAGCCGGAAAACTGACCGGAAAATTGTCTCTCAGGGAAGGTGTGATCGTCTGTCTTCGGCGTGACACCCTGGGAGGCAGGGCGGAGAGCCCGATCAGGCTGTCAGGGGGAATCAGACCTGAGCGGGAGATGCTGCGCGAGTTCAATCGTGGGAGATCAGCGCTCAGGCGGGAGTTTCGACGTCGAAGAACAGTTGATCTGAAGGAATGTTACACACTACCGGAGCCAGCTTGCGAGTGCTGGATGGAGGGGGAATCAGAATGGCTCCCACCTCTGGATGATCATGGCAGTATCGCCGGGCCTTGTCGAGTCCCATGACATAGAAAGCCGTCGACAGAGCTTCCGCCTGCGTGGCTGTCGGGGCCACAACCGTGACAGACAGCATTTCATCGGCTGGCCAGCCGGTTCGCGGGTCGAGCAGATGGCCATAACGCCTTCCACCATAACGGAAATATTGCACATTCGATCCGCTGGTGGACATGGCCTGATCCCGCAGCAGGATGGTGGCATAACGCCGGTCTGTGAACAGGGGATTCTTGATGCCGACCGGCCAGCCGCGATGTCCGTTATGATCGCCGGCCGCCAGAATGCTGCTCTGGCCTCCATGGATCAGAAAATCGGCCACCTGCTCCTGTGTGACGTGCGCCGCCGCGCGATCCACTGCCCAGCCTTTTCCGATGGACCCGAAATCCAGCAGCAGGCCTGGACGTTGAAAGAAAACTGTCCGGGCTTCGGCATCCAGGGTGACATGTTCGAAACCAGAATTCGCCAGTGCGGCGGCAACCTGTTCGGCATCCGGCACCTGATGGGCCGCGCGCGCCGTGCGCCAGAGCTGAATCAGCGTGCCGGCTGACGGGTCGAACGCCCCTGCGGTCTGTTCCTGGTACATCTGGCAGGTCTGCAGAAACCCGAACAGTTCTTCGCTGACCGGGGCCGGAGCCGTGCCCGCCGTGCGGTTGACCAGGGCCACATCGCTGTTGTCGCGATAGACAGTCAGAATTTGTTCCACAATGTGAACGCAGTCCAGGGCGTCGGTCGCGACCATCATGTTGCGGGGCGGCCCGGGATTCAGCACGACGGCCCAGCGGCAGGCCATGGCCCGCGTTTCCAGCCGCACTGTCTCCGAGGCAACAGGCGGCGCGGGGGGGGCTTCCCCCAGCAGGGCATCGGCCAACTGGTCTCCCTGGTGCAGCAGTTCCTTGCGGACCGACTGCCCGGTGAGGAATTCGCGGCGGCTGGAGTCTGGCGACTCGGTCATGATGACGGGACGGGTTGGGAAACAGACGGTGACGGACCGGACTTTTCACAGGGACGGCGGGCGATGCCTGCGCTGAAACTGCTTTGAGGACAGGGATTGTGTCCTGTCCGGGCTGAGTGATTCGACCGGGAGACCGCAATCCGCTCCTTGAACAGGACCACGACCAGACTATACTCCTGCACGCACCGGGAAAGTGGTCAGTTCGCCACGGTCTGGTGCTGTCTCAGGGGAGTTTTCCGTCCCATCCATGTTATCGCACATCGGGGACGGTGAATACAGGCTTGCCGGGCCACGGTCTGCAAGCCCCTGGTCCTGTGGAAATGTCAGGCCCCGTTATCAGTTGTGATCCAGAGAATCAGTCGAGATTCATCTCGCGGGAGAATTGTTGAAATGAGCGCACAGGTTGGACAGCCGGCACCGAATTTTTCGACCCATGCTTACGATCGGACCAAAGACGGTACCGATGATCAGTTCCTGCAGGTTTCCCTGGAAGATTACAAGGGAAAATGGGTGTGCCTGTTCTTCTATCCACTGGACTTCACGTTTGTCTGCCCGACCGAAATCGTGGCCTTCAACGACAAGCTCGGAGAATTCGACGATCGTGACTGCGTCCTGCTGACCGCCAGCACCGACAGCCAGTATTCGCACAAGGGCTGGTGCGATTCCCATGCGGACCTGGCGAAACTGAAGTACCTGATGCTCGCCGACACCACGCACAAGCTGTCGCGCGATTATGGCGTGCTGAAAGAAGATGCCGGAATTTCCTATCGCGGAATCTTTCTGATCGATCCCACCGGCGTGGTCCGCTGGTCGGCCGTGCACGACCTGAGCGTCGGCCGCAATGTGGATGAAGTGCTGCGTGTCCTCGATGCGCTGCAGACCGACAAGCTGTGTCCCTGCAACTGGAAGCCAGGCGAAAAAACCCTGAGCTAAGCAAGTTGCTCTCGCCTGGGCCCGCTGGCTGCCTGCTTTTTTGTGCGCATTTCACTTGATGAAACGCAACTCGCCGTGTGGCGGAACGCGGCCCAGGCAGGCCCTGGCTGGAATCATGGATGAATGTCTGCCACGCCCCCCTTTCCCGGGGGGCGTCGTTTTTCTGGCTCGTCGTGTTGAATTCTGACAGTTCGTGTTTTGCCTGTCTTATCTGGGAACCTGTCCGGAAAGTGATCTGCCATGTCTGCTCTGTTTCCGCCTGTTCCAGTGGATTCTGCTTCGGAAAAAGTGGCGCAGCAATATGCCCGCATCCGCGAAATGCTGGGGACAGAAGAACTGCCGGCCCCTTTTCTGATCTATGGGAATGTCGAGGCATTTCTGCGCGACTTTTACATGAACTTCAAAAAGTTCGTGTACAGCGACGGCCCGCTCGATGCGAAAACCAAGGCCGCCATTGCCCTGGCTGTTTCTGCCCATGGAAAGAACGCGGACTGGTTTCAATACTTTTCACAGCGCTGCATTTCGCTGGGCTTTACCGTGGAGCAGGTGCGCGAGATCATCGCCATCGCGTCGACCAATTACATGTACAACACGTTCTTCAAATTCCGCGACCTGAGCGGGTCGTCGCTGTTTGAAGGCATGGGGGTCGGGCTGCGGGCACACACCTTTTCCGGCACATCACTCGATGAAAAACTGATTGAGCTGGTGAACATCGCCATCAGCGATATCAATGCCTGCAAACCGTGTACGTCGGGACATGTCGACAAAGCCAAAGCGCTCGGGCTCTCTGCGGAGCAGCAGCTTGAGGCGGTGCAGTGTGCTGCCACGATGTATGCCGGAATTCAGTTTCTCAATGCGGCCTCTCTGGCAGAATGATTCGCCCAGGGCAGACTGGCTGCCTGTCAGGCTGTTCTGTTCCTTCGCCCTGGAGTTTGTGTCTGATGATTCGTTCGGCAGTGACAATCAGCCTGGTCTCGGCGGCCCGCGGGGGGCCGTTCGTTTTCTGGGATGACCTGGAATCGTCCATGCGGCAGGCGGCGGAACTGGGATTTGATGCGGTCGAGCTGTTTCTGCCTGGCCCGGAGGCCGTTTCCACAGGACAGGTTCAGGAGTTGCTGCAGAAGCATCGACTGCAGCTGGCCGCCGTCGGGACCGGGGCAGGGATGGTGCTGCAGCAGCTCAGCCTGACCGATCGGAATGAAGCCCGCCGTCAACAGGCCCTGGCGTTTGTCCGGTCCATGATCGACTGGGGGGGCACGTTTCAGGCCCCGGCGATCATTGGTTCCATGCAGGGACGCTGGACCGCGGACGAAGGGAAAGAACCGGTCCTGCAACGTCTGGCCCAGGCCTTGGAAGAGCTGGGACAGCACGCGGCCGGCCATGGAGTTCCCCTGATCTATGAGCCGCTGAACCGCTATGAAACCAATCTGTGCCAGACACAGGCCGACGGCGTGCGGCTCATTGAAACGCACCAGCTGGACAATGTCGTGCTGCTGGCCGATCTGTTTCATATGAACATCGAAGAGAGTGACGTGGCCGCTGCGCTCCGGGCCTCCGGACGACACGTCGGGCATGTTCACTTTGTCGATTCCAACCGCCGCCCGGCCGGGTGCGGACATCTGGAGTTCGGACCCATTGTGCAGGCTCTGCGCGAGATCGGATATTCCGGCTATGCTTCAGCGGAAGCACTCCCGTGGCCCGATCCCCTGTCTGCTGCCCGGCAGACGATGGAAACGTACCGGCAGGTTTTTGCAGCCGGCTGAAAGATCCGGACTGCTCGCCGGCTCAGCACATGCTGGCTCAGCCGGTCAGGGATGAGCACGTTTCAGAATGAGCACGCTCTGAAGAATTCAGGGTGCTTGGGGCGGCCCATTCCAATGTGGGCGGCCGCGTCTGTGCTTCACGCCGTGGGGCGTGCTGTTAACGCGCGGACTGATTGAACGACTCGACATCGGTGACGCGCGCCCGCGGCTCTGCGCGGTCGATCAGATAGGGTGTGTCGCTGAAGACCCGGGTGATATTACCGGCGGCATCGCGCACGTCGAGCCGCACATAGAACGGCTGATTCAACGTGGGAGGCACGGTCCAGGCATGGCGGCCTGTGTTCGGCTGCCAGCCGTGGATGGACTGCCAGGGGCCGCTCGGATTCACCGAGAAAAACAGCGCCACTGGCTGATCGGCCAGCTGCCGGTCCTGTGCCGTCCAGGTGAGAATCACCTTGTTCTGATCCAGTTCGGTTCCCGGTTGCGCCGGATTCAGCTTCACCACCGGCGGTTGACGATCGACGGTGATGCTCACTTCCGGGGCTTCTCCCGGCTGAGGCGGCGCGGCCACCCGGCCCAGTCCATTGGTTACCCGAAATGCAAACCCGAACTCTCCTTCACGGGGAACATTCACTTCCATCGGGGAGGCGCGATCGGGATCGAGCCCATAGCGATACCACATCTTTCCGGCATCTTCGGTGATATACAACGTCACCTGGCCGACGCCGGAAGGGCCAATGCCATCGACGTCATAAGCAATACGAAAGGTCAGCGAATTGACGCAGTGCTGCTGCCGGGAAGTATTCTGTAGCGGGGCCACGAACTGTTCTTCCGGCTGAACCGGCAACGGTTCGGGCTGTGCAGCGGGAGCAGTCTGGGTGGACGGTGAAGTTTGTGTGGACGGTGAAGTCTGTGCCGTGGGAGCAGACGTGACAATCGGAACGGCACCGCCGGGAGAAGAGGTTCGACGCGATGTCTGCGCAGGCTGTGCCAGTGCCGGGGATTGAGGCTGAGCCAGAGAGTGTGCCTGAGCCTGGGGCAGGATGGTGGCCGGGGCATTGACCTCGACTCCCTGCTGCCGCGGCGACTCCTGTGCCAGCGGCTTCCCGATCTCCGGACGTTCCCGGGAACGGTCAGGCGGGCCTTCCATGTTGCATTGAGCCGACACCTGCACCATGTTGCCGGCGAGATCGGAGATCTCCCCCTGGGCTTCCAGCACTCCGGCCTGGCTGATGGTCCAGACGGTCTGCCCGCGATCCTGACTGCGGACGGCGACCGGCTGCCAGACGGCGGTATTCCCTTCGCGGAATTCCAGCTGCAGGGTGGTCAAATCGATGTGATCGTCGCTGGCGCTCCAGCTGAGACGCACCCGGCCTGGCTCGACCTGTTCCACGCTCAGTTCCAGCACCGGCGGAGTGGTGTCGACCAGGACATTGAGTGTGGCCTGATGCGGTCCGGCAGGATATTCCAGCCCGCTGGCGGCAATGGTTTTGACGGAAAACCAGTAAGCCCCTTCGTCTGGAGCTTCGAAGGTGAACCGGGATTCCGTCGGCTGAACCGACTGTGCCGGCTTCCAGCGCGACCCGTCGCGCGAGACATACAATTGAATCTCGCGGGCGTTCAGGCGTTTCAGTTCCGTGGCATCGAATTGAAACGGAATCCGGAACCTGCTGGATTTCGAATAGATCAGATCTGCCTGAACGCAGCGGGGCAGCAGGCTGAATGCCAGAACGCTCCATGCGCCCAGAGTGAGCAGGGACCGCAATTCTGGCGGCCTGAAAAGCTGTTGCAGCTTGCGCATGTCGGCACCGGTGTCGATTTCGCTGGGCAGAACCGCAGGAGTCGACACGGCGAACGCGCCGTTCGAACCGTGGGTGCCTGTGTCCCGCCGGGCAGCGAAAACAATCCCTTCACACCTGTCATGGCCGTGCCCCCCTTGGCAGCGGCTCGATTTCAGACGGTTGCGACCGTGGCAGTTCCGGGGAAGTGCCACGGCATACGCAGACCGTGACGAAGCAGGGTCGTCCAACGGGTTTATCGACAGCAGGCGTTCGGGAACTTCATTCGAATCTGCAGAGGATTCCGGTCAGAACTGCCGCTTTCAGCAGCCTCCCGGTCTTCTTCAGGCAGATATGGACCCTGGGGGGGGCGAAATCATTGCAGTCAGAATCTCTGACAAAACCTTTCCCGCTTCGCTCGCGGAGAGGGAATTCTGGTTGCTTGAGAGATTTTATCGCGGCATGAAGGACATACTGTTCGTTAAGAAGTCTGCACGTCGTCCCGGGTCCATTGGCCGTTGACCTGTCGCCAGGGGCGCTGTTCGGCGTTGCGATCGCGCAGAACAGCAGGGAGCCGGTCGAGTCGGACATTGTCCCAGCACCGCAGAGCCGCAAAACGGTGCAGTGATGCGGGAATGCCGACGGCGGTGAAGCCGGGATGCCCGGTCGAAGGGAACGGGCCGCCATGATTCATGGCCGGGCTGACAGCCACGCCGGTCGGCATCCTGTCATTCAGAAGTCGTCCGACACGCCGGCGGAGCAGCGGTTCAATCTGGTCGTACAGGGCATCGTCGCCGCCTGTCAGGCTCGAATAGATCGTGCCGGTCAGGCTCCCTTCGAGCTGCCGGATCATGGAGTCGTAATCGGCCGGAGTGTCGACGGGAATGATCAGGGCGGCATTGCCGAACGCTTCCGTCTGCAGTGCCATTGGTTCGGCCAGAAATTCTGCGGTGCTGGCTCGCAGTAGAGTGTTGGCATGGCAGAATCGTGACCCGTCCGCAGGCTGATTGCCGGTGACGACAGTCGCGCCGGCCCGCTGCAGTGCGACAATGCCGGCCCGCAGATGGATGGCAGTCCCTTCGTTCAGCAGGGTGCCGACCGGGGCCGTGTTGAATTTGTCGGCGACGGCCGAGATGAATCTTTCGCCCAGTTCACCGGCCGGAACAAAAACCAGCCCCGGGTTGGTGCAGAACTGTCCGGTCCCCATCAGGGCGCTGGTGACGAATTCGGTGACAATGGCATCGAAGCGTTCTGACAGCCCCTGCGGCAGCAGAAAGACCGGATTGATGCTGGAGAGTTCGGCATAAAATGGCTTGCCGGCCCGATCGGCCGCTTCTTTGAGCAGCAGCCCTGCTGCCCGACCCCCGGTGTAGCCGCTGGCTCCCACTTCCGGATGGGTGACCAGCAGTGCGCCCCCTTCAGGCGGAGTGTGATAAATCAGCTGCACAAAGCCGGCCGGCATGCCGGTGGCCTGGGCCGCCTGCTGTGCGGCCTGAGCCAGCAACCGGGTGGTTTCCGGATGGGCCGGGTGTCCTTTGGCGATGACCGGATTTCCGGCGGCCACCGCGGCTGCAAAATCGCCTCCGGAAATGCTGTTGAAGGCGAAGGGGAAATTGTTCGGGCCGAAGACGACGATGGGCCCGAGAGACCCGAAGGCCGAGCGGATGCCGGCCGCGGTGTCGATGGTCACCTGCCGCCAGCTTTCGTCCCGGGCTGCCGCGGCCGCCTGTCGCAGTTGACTGGTCGTGCGAGGCAACTCTCCCTCTTTCAGGCGGGGACTGACGGGGAGGGCCGTTTCCTGATGGGCAGTGGTCACCAGAAGATCGGCGATGTTTTCGATTTCGACGGCGTACCGTTCCAGAAACTCGGCAAACCGGGTTCCTGGCCAGCCGGCAACCTGCTCAAAGGCTCTCGCGGCCGCTTCGATCGCATTGGTCACTTCCGACAGCGGAGAAACCGGGAACAGACCGGGGAGTTTTTCCCGCGTGGCCGGATTGACGGCCTGAAAGCCTTCTGTCGCCTGGGAAGGGGTCCATTCTCCGTTGATCAGCACTGGATGCATGTCGTCAGTCTCTGTGGAAGGCGGAAACAGGATGGCCGGATGAGCTGGCCGAAATGACATCAGCCGAAAGTGATGAATGATGCAGCTTCTTTGAGTCCACGAGCGGATCAAGGCCCGGTGATGTTCAAAGGTTCTCGGTCTGCATCATCTCTGCATCATAGCAGTGGTCGGGAATTTTGTCCGGCAGAGGGAGTGCCCGGGGTATCGGTCGATTTTCGTCCGGGCGATCTGCTATTCTGCTTCGCTTCACTCCCGGGCAGGTTTCCTGATGCAGACTTCCTGGTCTGTGTGCCGAGGCGATACGGGAGTCAGGCAGCACCATGACGGGAACAGCAGGCAGGGCCGGTTGTTCTGCCTGAATCCGCGGCGCGGTTTCCGATTGACGAAACGTCATTCGCCGCGTGGCGGAACAAGGCTGATGATTTTGGAACATGCTTTATGTCGATTGTCGTGCAGAAGTTTGGTGGCACCAGTGTGGCCAATGCAGAGAAGATTCGCGCTGCGGCGGAACGCGCTCTGGCCGTGCAGCGGAATGGTCATCAGGTGGTGATGGTCGTTTCCGCCCGGGGCCATAAAACCGATGAACTGGTCCGGCTGGCGGAAGAGATGTCGGACAAGCCGTCGACCCGTGAAATGGACATGCTGCTGTCGACCGGCGAGCAGGAAGCGGTGGCCCTGGTCGCCATGGCGATCCATGGTCTGGGGGGCCGGGCCGTCAGCCTGACAGGCGGTCAGATCGGCATTGTGACTGATTCCACTTATTCCCGCGCGCGAATCCGCTCGATTTCGACGAACCGGATCCGCATGCATCTGGATCGGGGAGAAATCGTGGTCGCCTGCGGATTTCAGGGGATCGATGATGACTTCAACATCACCACTCTGGGACGGGGAGGCAGCGACACCACCGCCACCGCACTGGCCGCGGCGCTCGAAGCCGAAGAGTGCCAGATTTATACCGATGTGGAAGGGGTCTTCACGACAGATCCCCGGATTGTGAAAGCCGCACGCAAGGTCGATGAAATTTCCTATGACGAAATGCTCGAACTGGCCAGTCTCGGGGCCGGCGTGATGCATTCGCGCTCCATCGAATTCGCCAAGAAGTTTCGGGTGCCGCTGCGGGTGCGCCCGGCGTTCAATCAGAATCTGGGAACGCTCATTTCGCACCGCACCGAAGATCGCGTGGTGACCGGGCTGGCACTCGCCCGGAACGAAGCGCGGGTAACACTGGGGGGCCTGCCGGATCAGCCGGGGGTCATGAATACGATTTTCGCGAATCTTTCCGCCCGCAAAATTCCGGTGGACATGGTGATTCAGAACCTGGCCATCGATGGTCAGGCCGAACTGACATTCACTGTGCCGGAAGGGGATCTGGCGGAAACGCTGACGGCGTCGGAAGCCGCCGTGAAAGAACTGGGTGCCGGCTTTGTGCGGAGTGGCACACATGTCAGCAAGGTCAGTGCCGTCGGCTGCGGCATGCTGTCGCACTCCGGTGTCGCGGCCGAAATGTTCAAGTCGCTGTCCGACCGGCAGATCAATCTGGAAATGATCACCACCAGCGAAATCAAGGTGTCGGTGCTGGTCGACCGCAATCGCTGTGATGATGCCCTGCTGGCTGTGCATGACGGGTTTCAGCTGGAGAAAGCCACGGCCGTGGCGCCTTCTATTGGAGCGGGGCAGGTAGCCACCGCCCGCGCCGCCCAGACAGAAAGCGGCAATCGTCTGCAGGAAGTGGTCAGCCGGCTTTCGAGCATGGAAGACATTGTCGTCAGCGAAGTGCTGCTCGATGAATCTCAGGCCCTGGTCTCGGTTCACAGCATTCCTGATCTCCCGGGAATCTGCACGCGCCTGTTCACCACCGTGGCCAATGCCAGTGTGATGGTCGACATGATCGTGCAGAACGTCAGTCACAGCGGGCAGGCGCAGGTTTCGTTCACCGTGCCGCAGAGCCAGCTCGAGCAGTGCCTGAAAGCGGTCGGGGAATGTATCGCGGAATGGCCCGGGGCGACGCTGACTTCAGAGCGTGAAATCGCCAAACTCGGTGTTGCGGGAATCGGTCTGCGTACGCATACCGGTGTGGGCGAACGGCTGTTTCGGGCTCTGGCCGAAGCCGGCATCAACATTCAGATGATCAACACCAGCGAAATCCGGATGAGTCTGGTCGTGGCTTCCAGTCAGGGACCACAGGCTTATACCGCGTTGCGCGATGCGTTCAACCTGCAGTAAGCCTCGGCAGCGTCAGGCTTCCGACGGCGGCACGCCACGCAAACGTGATTTTCAGGGCAGGGCGGATATGGAATTGGTCATCCGGCTGACGTCGCCAGAACAGACTCGCCGATTCGGACGCTGGCTGGCCGATGAGCTGCACTCCGGCGATGTCATTGCGCTGAATGGCCCGCTCGGAGCAGGCAAAACCTTTCTGGTGCAGGCCGTGGCCGCAGGGCTGGGAATCACCGAAGAAGAGATTCACAGCCCGACGTACATGCTCATTCAGGAATACGCCGGACGGATTCCGGTCTGCCATCTCGATGCCTACCGGTTGCGCGATCTCGACGAATTTCTGGAACTGGGGGCCGATGAAATTCTCGGCGGAGACTGCGTAACCTTCATTGAATGGGCGGAACGGGTGTCCGCGGTTCTCCCCCGCGATAGACTCACGATTTCGCTGACCCCGCTGGATGACAACGCCCGGGAAGCGAAGTTGACCGCCGGCGGAACACGCAGCACCCGACTGCTGCAGCGTCTGGAAGAATTCAGACAGGAAGCCGGCTGAAAGCGAACACCCAGGCCGTGGAGAATGAATGTCTGTGGAATCGGACTGCTGAGCAGGGGAGTTCCCCTCTGTCGTGCGGAAAGAATTTCACACGGACGAATCGCAGCTGCTCATGCTGGTGGAGGCAGGCGAAGACCTGGAAGAATCCGTTCCGGGGCCATGCTGTTCCACCAGAGAGACAAAGCCTCCGGCCACCAGATGCTGCAGGACGGTGTGCAGCAGAACGGTCATCACCAGGTTCGGGTCGGATTGTAGATGCAGGCCGGAAAGGACCAGTGCGGCCCCGGTGTTTCTCATGGCAACGGCCAGACAGAGTGCCACCCGGTCTTCGTGTCTGACCTTCAGGATCAGGGCCAGCAGCCAGGTGACGGTGAGCGTACACAGGTTCACTGCCAGTGTCGTCAGCAGGCCCAGTGCCAGAACGGTTCTGACCTGAATGAATGGCAAGGCTGACGCCGCATTCATGTAGTTCAGCAGCAGCAGGCAGGTGATGCTGACGATCCGCAGCCAGTGCGCCGACCAGACGACACCCTTCCGGCGGGAAACGATGCCGATGGCCAGCCCCAGCATGGCAGGCAGCAGCACCCAGACCCCGAGAAATTCCGACAGCTCCCGCAGGGAGATCAGTTCCTGAATGGAGGAGGGTTCGGCCGAGACTCCGGGAGCCAGCAGCATCAGAATCAGGGGGGAAACGATCGGTGAAACCAGGGTGCCGGCCAGCAGCAGCCCGAGTCCCAGCGGCAGATTGCCTCCGGCGAGATGGGTCCACCCGATGGAGGAATTCGCCACAGGCATGGCCGCAATGACGATCAGACCGAGCAGAATTCCGGATGGAATTCCGATCCCGCTTCCCAGTGTGACCGCACACCCTGTGACGCACAGGGGAATCAGCAGGCTGGCAGAAGTAAAAGCGAGCAGCGACCGGATCTGGATGCGGGGAACCGCCGTGGTCTCGACCGTCAATCCGGCACAGAGCAGCAGGCAGCCCAGAACCAGCTGGGGCATGGTGACAGGAGCGCCAGGAATGAGCCCGGGAACATGCAGCGACTTGAGCAGAATGCCTGGTTCCGGCCACAGGACCGCCAGAGCATAGGCCAGCAGCAGAGCGACGAGCAGTTGCAGGGAGTGTGAGCGCAGCCAGGAACGGACTCTCCGAACTGAAACAGGAGAGCAGCAGGACCCGGATTGGCTGGGAACGGACGTCACAATGTCGCTGGGGCAGGATTTCAAGGAGCGTTTTCTCCCTGATCACCGTGACCATGTCGAGAGGAATTCGTCATTGAATGGCTGTATTGAATGGCTGTATTGAATGGCTGTGACGTTGTTGCGAACGTCCTTTCTTCTCTGCGAAGACGGAGCGGATTCCGGACAGGGAATTTTCAAAAATCCCGGGAAGCAGGCCGGTCAGGCGATTGTGTCTCCGGGGATTTGGGGTCGCTGTGATGAGTGGTGGGATTGCGTAAGTGATTGCAGGGTCTCAGTCTGCGGATATCGCTCTGGCTTGGTCCGGCATTGCGGGGTATGATGTTCGCGTTGTGGAAGGCACGGGGCGGATTTCTTCATGGTGAATTCTGTCGCAGAGACTGAAGCAGTGGAGCGCTGTCTGCAGCGGATGGCGCAGGGAGATCGGAGTGCGCGCGAGCAGTTGCTGGTCCAGGTGAGCGAGCGTCTGGTGCGGCTGACCCGTCGGATGAAACGGGAGTTTCCCACCGTTGGCCGCTGGGAACAGACGGATGATGTGCTGCAGAGCGCGCTGCTGCGGCTGTGCCGGTCTTTCGATTCGGTGGAGCTGGAAAGTCCGCTGCACTTCTATCGTCTGGCAGCCCTGCAGATCCGTCGCGAACTGCTGGATCTGTGCCGCTACTATGAAGCCGGGCCAGATCGATCGGCACAGTACGGGGCCGAGGCCGGGGCCGACCACCCGGGGGAGGCACCGGAAGCGGTGGAACAGACACGCAATCCCAGCCATCTGGCAGAATGGGAAGAGTTCCATCAGGTGGTGCAGACCCTGCCGGAGGAGCTGCGGGATGTGTTCGATCTGTTCTGGTATGCCGGCATGTCGCAGCAGCAGGCGGCCGATGTTTTGCAGGTGAGTGCGAAGACGGTGCAGCGCCGCTGGCGTGCCGCACGCCTGCACCTGTCCGAAGCACTGGAGGGAACGCCGCCGCTGTAGCGACGGAAACCGGGCCTGCCGTCTCTTCGAACCGAAGGCGACGGGCCAGATGTGAGGAAATGGAAGGCAAGGCCCCGGCTGACGGAGCAGGGCAGGCGATCGATGGCCGGCAGGGATTCGAATGCAATGATTTCGGGAACCAGACTGGAAGAACTTCTGGATCAATGGGAAGAAGCGCAGGCGCGCGGGGAATCCCTGAGCGTGGAGCAGCTGTGCGCGGACGATCCGCATCTGAAAGAGACGCTCCGGCAGCAGATTGCCGCGCTCGAACGCATTCGGGACAAGTTTCAGTCGCAGTCGGCCATGGCCGCGTCGATGATGTCGGAGCCGACCAATATTCCGACGGCCGGTGACGAAATCGGCAATGTTTCCGCGGTGATGAGCGTGGATCAGCTGCAGCTGTATGCCACCGGCGGACTGGGCAAAGTGTATTGCGGCACCGATGCCACACTGCATCGCGAAGTGGCGGTGAAGTTTCTGCAGGAGCAGCATGGAAACCGTCCCCGCATGGTCGATCGCTTCGTGACGGAAGCGGAAATCACCAGCCGGCTGGATCACCCCAATGTCGTGCCGGTCTATGGATTCGGCTGGACCGCCGGAGGGCAGCCGTTTTATGTCATGCGGCTGATCCGGGGAGAAACCCTGGATGCCGAGATCGACCGGTTTCATGTCCGGCCGATTGCCTCTTTCCGGGCTTATCAGAGCCGCGAATTTCGCAATCTTCTGCAGCGTTTCAAGGATACGTGCAACGCCATTGCCTATGCCCATAGCCGGGGAATTGTGCATCTGGATATCAAGCCGCAGAATGTGCTGCTGGGACGCTATGGGGAAACCGTGGTCGTCGACTGGGGACTGGCGGCGACAGTCGGACGCGAAGGCCGCTATCGCCAGAATGCGGAGCAGACGCTGAATCTGAAAATGTCCGGAGCCGGCGGTTCGTCGACCGGCAAAGGGGGCGGAACCCCGGCCTATATGAGTCCCGAACAGGTGCTCTGGCAGCCGCTGCCTGGTCCGGCGGCCGATCTGTTCTGCCTGGGGGCGACGCTGTACAAAATCTGCACCGGCCGGCCCCCTTATCGCAGTGCCCGTCAGCCGAAAATGGTCGATTCCGGCCTGGTGCGTGATTTTCCGTTGCCGCGTGAAGTGCAGCGCCATGTGCCCCGGCCCTTGCAGTCGATCTGCCTGAAGGCCATGGCCATGCAGCCGGAGCTGCGCTATGAAACCGCGCTCGATCTGCGCGATGAGATTGACCGTTATCTGGCAGGCTCCCGGGTGCAGGCCCATACCGAGGGCTGGGGCGAGCGGATCTATCGATTTATGCAGCATCATCGGCGCAGCACGGCCATGGCCATTCTGCTGGCCGTTCTGCTGCTGCTGGGAAGTGCTCTGGCCGCCTGGCGGTTTGCTGTCATCGCGCAGCGCGAAGCGGCCTCACGGGCAGCGATCGAACGCCTGCAGGGGGTCACGCTGCAGGCCTCGGCCCGGTATGCCGCGGAGATGTTTGCGGGAGAAATTGAAAGCCGGTGGACGGTGCTCGACAAAGCGGCCAGCAGCCGGCTGCTGCGCGAACAGCTGCTCAAATACGAAGAAGACGCGATGCAGCATCTGGAGCTGGAATCGCTGCAGGCCTGGCTGGGCGATCAATTCATGCAGTATCGCGACCTGAATGCCACAACATGGTTCATTGTCGCGGCCGATGGCCGGCAGCTGGTGGTCTTTCCCCGAAAACGGACGGAAAGCGAAGGCGAAAATTATCGGCATCGGGACTATTTTCACGGACAGGGACGCGACTTCGCACGCGGCTCTGCCCCGGATCAGGTCCGTCCGATTCGCAGTCCGCATTTTTCGGTTCCTTATGTGAGCACGAATTCGCACCGGCTGAAAGTGGCCTTGAGTGTTCCCATCTGGCGCGACGACAGCCGGAGTGGTGAGCCGCTGGGCGTGCTGGGAATGGGAACCGAACTGGGGCAGATGAAGATCCTGGAACATGCCATGCTGGTCGACCTGCGCCCGGACTGGCTGGACGGCACCGAAAAGCGGGGACTGGTGCTGCAGCATCCGGAGTTGGAAGCCCTGGCGGAATCGTCGCGGGGGAATCAGGTTTCTTCCTATCACCTGAATGAAAGAGTGCTCAACGATCTGCTGGCCGGAGCAGGCACCAGCCATCTGGATCAGGCTTATGAAGACCCGCTGCATCCCGATCAGCGTGAACTGGCGGCGGCGGCCCCGGTCATTGTGCATGACTGGTTCGCGCACAATGAAGACCGTGTGAAAAAGCTGGGACTGTATGTGATCGTGACCCAGCCGGACGTGCCGACGACGTCTCCCTGATGAAGAGACTGGCCCCGAAGAGACTGGGCAGGCTTTTGAGCCTGTGAGAGGGAATCCTTGATTCTGCAGGCAGCCCTTATTTTTCCAGCAATTTCCAGACCGGATGCTGCTCCGCCGGGCCGTCGACCAGGGCCTGCACCGCGCGGGAGAGCAGAACCAGAGCCGGGCCATCATCCGGGAACTGTTCCAGCAGACGGGCGGTCAGATGAGCCGCCGTGCGGAACTGCCGGTCTTCAAAGGCCGTGCGGGCGGCGTCATATTCACGAATCAGCTGCTCCGAGGCCCCGGCCGGCAGCAGTTCCACCAGTTCGACCGGGCCATCGACATTCACCACCTGCACATCGCACAGCTTGCGGCGAATCAGGTGCGCCGGCAACTGGCTGCTGGTCGTTCCGGTCATCAGCAGCGAGGTTCCCAGATAGCGGTTGGCACCCAGAATACGGCTGGCCAGATTGACGGCATTCCCCAGCGGGCTGTATTTGAACTTCTGGCGTGATCCGGCGTTTCCGACTTTGACCAGTCCGGAGTTCAGTCCAATGGCCACTTCCACCGGTTCCCCGAGCCGTTCAGACCAGCGCTCGTTCAGAGTCGGCAGGCTTTCCAGCATTTCCACGGCCGCCTGACAGGCGCGAAAGGCATGGTCGATCTGAGGTCGGGGGGCTCCCCACATGGCCATCAATTCATCGCCGATGTAATCGACCAGAACGCCTCCCCAGCGCAGGACACAGTCGGACAGTGTGTCCATGACGTCGTGAATCCAGTGGAAGGTTTCGGTCGCGCCGATGCGTTCTGAAATCCGGCTGAATCCCCGAATGTCACAGAACAGCAGGCTGACGTCGGCATCCTGTCCGGCCAGCAGATCGGGATTCTGTTCCAGTTCGGCCGCCAGTTCCGAAGTGAAGAACTGCTCGAACTGATGCCGCAACTGACGGGCGAGTTCCTGCTGGTGCAGCCGTTCCAGACCAGAAGCGACGCCACTGGCGAGCAGTTCGATGAGTCGGGCATCCAGCGATGTCAGATCACGAATGCCGCCTGGCTCAAACTGCTGCCGGCGGTCGCCATACAGTGCGCCGATGATTTCGCCGGAGGCATCCAGAATGGGAGCGCCGATGACGGCCCGAATATCGAGCAGGCTTTCGTTGGCGGCCCGATCGAGCCCGCTGTCCCAGAAGGTTTTCTTTTCGTCTCGCACATGCCGGAGTACGCGCCGGCTGGGAGGCGGCAGTTCCCGTGTCTGCTCGCGCAGGCTGCGGACCAGGGCGCTGTGCCAGGTGCCGCTGCGATATTGCAGGATGCGCGCCGTTTCGAGCCCGATCAGCGTCACGGCTCCATCGGTGGCACTGGCGAAGAGTTCCCGTTCGTTTTTGGCACTCAGGAACGCATCGAGCACTGTCTGCAGAGCGCGAATCAGCGGCTCCGATTCGGGCGTCAGGCTGAAGCGTGACGAGTCAATGCCTGAACGGGCGAGTGGATGGCCCCGTCCCGGGATCTGGGTCATCTCCGGCAGGGCCTGCAGCGCTGTCGACTGCGGAACGTCGCTGAGCGTGAGATAAAGTCCGGGAGTGACCGACACCGTGCCGGGCAGTTCGATGATCGTCTGCTGGCCAGGCCCCAGAACCGGGCGTCCGGCGAGCTGCAGGGGAATGGCAGCACTCAGATTGATCAGCCGCACCCGATGCTCGCGCTCCGGTTCGATGCGCAGCTGTCGTCGTGAAACGGCCACGTCATGCGCGTCGGCGATGATCAGACGCCGATCAGGGGAGAGCGTGGAAAACTGAAACGGAGGCGGATCACCAGACTGCTGCCGCCCGATTTCGAGAGGGACCTGCAATTCGGCCGTGAATTCAGGGTGATTGTCGGCCACCACACTGACGAAATACCGCATGGCTCCGCGAATTCCTGACAAACGATCGACGGCAATGGATCAATGGCAGAGAGTCCCTGACGGAACACGAAACCTGCGAAGCAAGATCCTCGCCGATTCCGTGCCATCCTGCGGTCAGATTAGCGGAAAGTGCCCGGGAAGGGCAGTCGAAGCCGGAAAGAGCCATGGCCGCAGAAACGGGGTGTCCTGCATCCGGAGGCGATCGGAATGTCAGCCGGTTGGGCGGGCCCCTGCGTCAGCAGGATGGCCACAGGGCATTCCTGCCGAACGGTGACAACAGCACGGCGGGAACAGGACTGTGCCAGCAGAGCAGCGGCAACAAAACAGCGGCAACAAAACAGCGGCAACAAAACAGCGGCAACAAAACAGGGGCAACAAAACAGGGGCAGCAGGGCATTACTTTTCGGGAGTGGCCGTTGGAATCTCCGGCTTTCCCCAGGGACCGGCAAACTGATACTGGTGGTCTTCCCGACGCGGAACCAGTTTCGTGCCGGTGCAGAGTTCTTCGGTACGCGGATCGAAGGTGATCACCTGCACCTGATTCTGCGCCGGAGAGAAGCGGACGAGTCGCAGCCAGCCGGTCCCGTAATCCTGCAGAATTTCGTGGACCGGGTTTCCGTTCTGGCCGGGAGTGATGGCATGCCAGGCCTGCGTGCGGCTCTGGTCGCCTGAGAAGACGGCAAACAGATTCGGATGCAGCGAATAGCATTTCTCCCAGAGCTGCTGGGGAGTATTGCCCCGCTTGCCATGCATTTTGGACCATTGCATGCGCCCTTTGGGGGCGGAGATGAAATCGTCATTGGTTTTGGGCTTCTGTTCCGGCCCCCAGCCCATGTGGCTGGTGATGAAGGCCACCCGATCGGCATGCTGCGTGAGCAGGGCATTGGCCCAGTTGACAACATTGTCGGGCGCATTGCATTCCAGATGCAGAAACAGGAACTCCTTGCCGTTGACGGAAAAGAGCTGAAAGCTGTTCGCATTATTGTCAGACATGTGCGGGCGCTGCGGATCACCGGCGAACGTTCCTCCATACCAGGGGAACTGCTGGAAGCGTTCTGCCGGGAAAGACTGCTGAAACAGCGACGAATCTCCGGCCGTCTTCATATCGTGATTGCCGACGGAGATGCCGTAGGGCACCTTGCCATGCAGACCGTCCATGCAATGTTGGGCAACTTTCCATTGGCGTGGCTCATTGATGTCGACGATGTCCCCGACATGGCTGACGAACACGATCTTCTGCCGGTCCAGATTGCGCACGATCCAGTCGACGTGCCTTTGAAAGATCGGATTGGTCACCGGGTCCATATTCTCAGGGTGGCCTTTGGTTCCCGCCCCGAAGTAAGCCTGCGTATCCGGAATGATGACGAAGCTGAACGTGCCGGGATCCGGGGCATCGAGCTGATCGGCGGCATGGCAAATGTTCAGCCCGATGAGCAGGACCAGGACGGCACCGGCAGATTGAATCAGGGACTGCGGCACAGGGGGCCTCTTTTCTGGAACAGGGGCAGGGGGTGAGGACTTCAGATCTGGAATTTCGGCAGTACAGTCGGTTTCAGAACAGTCCGTTTTCGAGGCAGTGGGAGCCGGTGGGAATCAGGCCCGGCGCGCAGGGCGTTTTCCGTGCGTCATAGAGACATCCGCCAGTTTGCCGGTCGATTCGAGGGCCACATGAAAACGGGTATCCCCTTCGAGGCGATGCACCGTCATGTGATAGGTGCTGGCGGCCCGGGCCAGATAGGGGCGTTTCTCAGGGTCTTTGAGTGGGCGCAGCCGTCCCCATGATCCATCGCCCAGGTAGACAACGCCATTTTCATCCCGCAGTCCATTGATCAGAGGATGTGTGCGTTTGAACGTGTGGTCATGATGTTCGAGAACGGCATCGACCTGATAGCGTTCAAACAGCGGACACCAGTGCTTCCGCTGGGCATATCCGGTCCCTTTCGTGTCGCTGTCGTCCAGGGAACGATAAGACGGATAGGCCGGCACATGATTGGCGACGATCAGGTGGGGGCGCTCCTGGCGTGCAGCCAGGGTCTGACGCAGCCAGTCGGTCTGGGCACCAGTGACCGGGCTGACATGGCCAGAGTCGAGCAGGACCAGACTCAGGTAATCGCCGATATCCAGAACGCCATAAGTCGTTTCCGGAAACAACCCGTCGAACACGCTCAGATATTGCGGAGCGTCTTCGCGGCGTCTGCTGGACCCGCTGATGACTTCGTGATTGCCCATGCAGGAGATCATCGGAATGCGTCGCCCCTGCGGGTCGATCATCTGGGTCGAATAATTGGTCAAAAAACGGGTGAATGTGTCAGGGGAAGTGCCGTTGTCATAGGCCAGATCCCCCCCGATCAGTGCGAACCATGGCTCCTGTGCCGCGGCGAGCCGGTTGGTGGCCACGGCATAGGGATTGACGCCGCAGTCGCCTCCGGAAACAAACTGCAGCGTATCCGTGGCCGTTGCCGGCATGGTGCGGAACCGTGAAATGGTTCCTTCCGGACTCAGTCGGAACTGATATTCCGTGCCGGGGGTCAGCCCTGTCAGTTCGCAGCGAATAACAGACAGGTCAGTCGAAGGATAGGGCTTGCAGAGCGTTCGGGATCGCTGCCAGTTCGTCTGGTTCCAGGAGGCATATTCCACATGCGCGGGAGCGCCGTCGGCCGGTGCGATCCACTGAATGGACATGGTCGTCGTCGGATCGCGCTGCCAGGTCAGGAACAGCGTCTGCGGCAGTCCACTGTCGTCGAACAGTTTTGGCTTGCTGTGTTTTTCCTTCTCTTTGTTCTTCTCACTGGAAGAAGCGGAGCTGGCAATCGGCAGGGCGGCGACGCCTGCGGCCAGTCCGGCCAGAGTGGTCTGCAGAAAATGTCGACGTGGAAGGGGCATCTGTCACCAACGGCTGGAGGGTCAGGACTGTGGCTGCATGGTGGGAAGAAGAACTTCGTGGAGAGGATCTTATTCGTGGAGAGGATCTTAACCGAAATGCGAGTCACAGATCACTCGTGGAGCAGGAATTCGAAGTGATTCGGCCCGTCTTTTGAAATGGTTCCGACCAGTCCGCTGGTTCCGGGAACTCCATATTGTTCCGGGAGATTCTGATATTCGGTGTCGCCAATGAAGTAGAACTTCTTGACGGTGACCTGATAGCTGCCGGGGACGGCCCCGTCTGCTGGTTCGAAAGTCTGCAGTGTGAAGTTGCCGTCGGCATCGGTATGTGCGGCCGCCGCATGCTGCTGATCTTGCGGGATAAAAACGATTGTGGCTCCTTCAACAGGTTGTTCCTTGAACAGCACCTGGCCAGAGACCGGAACAAGCGTGACACCGTGCGGAGAGGGCCGCTTCGCACATCCGGTCCCGCAGGCCAGTGACAGCAGGCAGGCAGTGGATGCGATTCGGCTCCACAATGGTCTGGGGCGAAAAAACATGGAGCGGTTCGAACGTGATTGCAGATTCAGCATCATATGAGGGGCAAGTGGAAAAGAGGGTCTGGGGACAAAGGGACAGGACACGAGGTGATCGTCGAGGATGGCTGCAGTCTCATGATCTGCAGGGCGGCATGTGTCTGGCAGGAAACCTCATGACGTGCTTGTGATGCCCAGGCTCCGGGAGCCGGTGGCTCTGGCCCGGGCTCGCGCAGCGTACGTGCTTGCTGATGAACCGTCGCTCGCCGCGTGGCGAACGCGGCCCATGCGGGAGTGATGCGCTCGAGAGCCATTTCGGAAATAGTCTTCAGTGTTCCGCAGGCGATCAGTGTTCCGCAGGCGATCAACTGGGTCTTCCTGCGGGGAATCGCGCCCATGCGCCGGCACCAGAACCATGGAAATGGTTGAGGGACCACTCACAAAGCCTTCTGCGATTCGTTCGTGGAAAGGAAATTTTCATCGTTTGAGCGGTTTTGTTCGCGGCTCTAAAACTCTCCGGCAATATCGCCCGCCTGAATCGAGCCGAGTGTTCCCCAGACTCCGTAAGGACTGGGGCCTGTCCGGACATCCGCGACACCGAGATTTCCGGTGTCGATGTTTTCGCTGATGAAGCGGACAGCACCATCGGCCATCAGTGTGAACACTCCGCCGGTATGCATGCTGCTGGCCGGTGCCTGGCCATTGGAATGGTCATTGGAACTTTGCATGCAGGCGGGAGAATTGGGGGGCAGGATTGTGTTGAAGCCGGTGTAAACGACCACTCCGTTGGCCCAGCCATTCCCGCGCCAGGCAGCATTGCTGCCGCTGGTCAGTTGTCCGGTGGCGCGGTTTCCTTCCAGCAGGCATGCGAGCGGTGTAGTGTAGACTTGAGTTCCCCGCGTGCGGGCCACACCGCCGAGAATGGCATTTGCGTTGTCGCTGGTCGCGATCTCTCCCATGGCGATGGTGTTGCTGGTGCCGTCCTGCACGGCCGCGATTCGCCGGCATTTCTGAAAGCCGAACATGCCGCGCATGTCGGCCCGCACTGCCTGGCGGGCACTGACTGTTTCCGATCCGGTAATCTGCCGGCTGTTGTCTCCCCAGCTGAAGGCATAGTTCGTTGTGCCGCCCAGCAGGCCTGATGAACGTTCAAATGCAGACGGGCAGAGCATGACCGAAATCCGCGCCATGAACGGGGTGTAAGCGGTGTTGTCGGTTTTGGGGCCGAAAGGAGAGTAGGTGACCGAGTTAATCGTCTGAGGAGAGGAAATCTGGTTATACAGACTGGACTGTTCCAGATAGGGGAGCAGAGAGATGTAGCCGCTGGCGCGGTTGACATTGGTGCGGACGGCATCGGAAGTGATTCCATCCGGGGCGCCGGTTCCTCCCCGTCCGAAAGGAAAGACGCCGAAGGTGTCGTGATAGTTGTGCAGAGCCAGTCCCATCTGTTTGAGATGGTTGGAGCACTGTGAGCGGCGTGCGGCTTCCCGGGCCTGCTGGACCGCCGGAAGCAGCAGGGCGATGAGAATCGCGATGATGGCGATCACAACCAGCAACTCAATCAACGTGAACGCAGGGCGGCGGCGATGGTGGCTCATCTGTTTCTCCCGATCTGCAGAGGATGCAGAATTCCAGCCCGGACTGTCGTGGCCCTGACAGGCGGGTATTGAAGGAGAACTTCATGAAGTTCATGGCCATGGGAGCGTGAATTTTCGGAGAAGATCAGAACCTGGCGGCGGCTGAGCGGCTGTTTGGGGCATCAGCCGCAGCATTCAGGTCTGGCGGCTGAACCGCCCGCCCCGAGGCGCGCACTGACTTCAGGCCAGGGCAATTTCGGATTGCGCTTCCATGCTTTCGAGAGTCTGATCCGTGCTCTCCGGGTCGATCTCACGACAGCTGTTGATCAGGATTTCGGTCATCCAGTTCAGATCCGACTGCCATTCTTCCAGAGTGATGCCGGCCGGGCAGACGGCGGAGAATTCTTCACACAGCAGAATCATGCGCAGGCAGTGACGAAAGACGATTCCTTCCTGCCGGGTCAGGTCGCGGGTGGTGACATACTTGTGGAAGTCTCCTCCGACCGCAATCAGGTCTCCGACAACCCAGACAGAGCGGGTGCGAAGATCCTGCACTCCCGGGAATTCATTGTCGAACAGTCGGCGCATTTTGTCGCCCAGTGGAACCGGCCAGACTCGAATCGGTTTTCCGAAACTGTCGAATTCCGGTTCGGAAGAATCGGGATCGAGTTCGCGCTGCGTAATCAGACCGCGACGAGTCAGTTCCCGATCGATGCGGAATCGGGCGAGTGGTCCCGGGGGAAGTTCGGAAGGAGGGGGCACGCGGACGAGCGGAAGGATCGATCCGGCGATTTCGAGAACGCTCTCCAGAATCTGAATGCGTTCACAGCGATCGGCCAGCCCCAGATGATCCAGCAGAAATGTTCCATAGAGCGGATGACAACTGCGGAACTGCATGAACTGTTCAATGCGCGGCGTCGGTTGCGCGAGTCGGGGAAGCTCGACGACTCGGGGGGGCGGTGCCGAAGGGTGAGCAGTGGAACCGCGCGCTGCCGCAGCCGACGATGGCGGGGCCGGCGCTGAGGAACCGGCGGTCGGTTCCGGCTGGAGCGCCTGCTGCAACAGTGTTCCGAACAGGCCCAGGGCCGGAGGGGATGCAGGCTGTGCCGATTCCGGCTCGGCAGTCGGGGAGGCATTGTCTGCCGTCTGTTCTTCCGAAGAAAGGGAAATTGAGGGCGTCCCATCCAGTTCGTCCAGCAGATCGCCGCCGAATTCATCGACCGGTTCTGAAGGCGCGCCTCCGGAAGCAGCCGCGGCGGACAGGTCGGCAGTGTCGGGCCATTCCCAGTCCCGCTGCGCCATGATGATCGGTTCGGCGGGGGCCGGTTCCAGTGTAATCAGATCCCCTGCGGCGAGAGTACGCAGCATGTCGAGCAGATGTTCATTGCTTTTTTCGATCAGACGGGGAGGCAGCAGGCGTTTGTGCATAAATGTTGAAACACGGCTCACGTCGGGATTCAGACGCAGCAGATAAGTCAGCAGGCGCCAGGGGAGCTGGCCCTTGCTGACCAGAGGGGCAGCCGGAGCGGTGATCAGTTTCTGAAACTGTTCCTGATTCCAGTACTGCTCATTGGCCCGGCGCTTGGGCATCTTCTTTTTCAACTGCTTCTTGGCGCGAATCAGATTCGGATCTTTGGTGTCTTCCGGAATCTGATCGTACTGCTTCTTCCAGCGGGCGAGTTTGACATCGTCTTCGTGAGCCAGGGAAAAGACATGGCCCTGGGTGTCGAACTGGGGACGTCCGGCCCGTCCGAAAATCTGATGCGCGCTGCTCGGCTCGACCAGTGCCTTTTTGCCGGGAGGGCCTTTGACCAGGGAGGTCAGCACGACCGAGCGGGCCGGCAGGTTGATGCCGGCGGCCAGGGTTTCGGTACACAGGCAGACCGACAGCAGCTTTTCCTGAAACAGCTGTTCGACCCGGCGGCGATACTTGGGAAGCAGGCCGGCATGATGCACACCGACCCCGCGCATCAGAATCTGCTTGAGCTTGGGGCCGGCACCGGATTTCCAGTTCCATTCATCCAGACGGCGGGCAAGTTCCTGCTGCTGGCCATGGCGCAACAGGTTGCGGCCTTTGAGCTGTTCCGCAATCGACCAGCATTCTTCACGGTTGAAGCAGAAGACGAGTGCAGGAGTGCGGCGGGTCTCTTCGTTGCCGTCCTGCATCTGCTCCAGCTGGTCGGCCAGCAGTTCTTCTCCGATCCAGTGGAACTCCAAAGGGATTTTGCGCTCGGTCCCCTGAATCAGGCGAATTTTGCGGCCATGTTCCCGGCGCAGCCACAACAGGAAGTCGACGGCGTTTCCGACCGTGGCCGAAAGCAGCATCAGGCGGACATGCCGGGGAAGCAGGGCCAGGGAAAGTTCCCACACAATCCCTCGTTCAGGATCGTTGAAGTTGTGGAATTCATCCATCACCACGGCGGAGACATTTTGAAAGTCGGCCCCGTTGGGATCGAGAAGACGATTGAGAAGAATCTCGGCCACGACCACCAGGACCGGTGCCTGCGGATTCACTTTGCGGTTTCCGGTGACCAGCCCGATGTCATCGGCCGAGAATCCCCAGCGCACGGCAGCCGCCTGCAGTTCAGAAAACTTCTGTTCGGTCAGGGCGATCAGCGGAGTGGTGTAATAAGCCGTTTTGCGGGTGTGCAGGGCTTCGAACAGGGCCGCTTCGGCAATCAGTGTTTTTCCGGTGCCGGTCGGAGCGCACACCAGAATGCCTTCCTCGTCGGAAAACCAGGTCAGAAGGGCTTCCTCCTGCACCGGATACGGGGCATAAGGCAGCTGATCCAGATACATCGAAACGAGATCATCTCGGCTCGGTGGAAGAGAATTGGTCACAGAAGCTCCTGCCGGGGCAAACAAGGAGGGCGGACGGACCGGTCGTTCCTGTTCAGCGGAAGGCGTGACCGCTGAACTCTCATGGCCTGAAAGCCTTGTTGCGGACACCATCATAGTGGCGAGGGGCGTTCACGGCAGTCCAGCAGTGGCGGCTCGTGCGACATCCCGCAGAAATTTCAGGTCAAAGGCTTGGAAAATGACCGATTTTGGTGGCAATTGCTGCCGGATCGATGATCCAGTCGGCGGGAACCTGCTGAAAACTGCTGATATGCGGGCAGAGCAGCAGCAGGGGCCGGCAGAATCTCTCGCAGGAATTTCGCAGGCCGGATAGAAGATGCGTGCATGCGACCCCTGTCGGGGAAGCGTATGTTGTAAGGAATGGACAATGTCCTGGCTGGATGGCCTTGCGGTCTGGCAACTGGCGGTTGTGATTTTCTGCCTGCGAATTGTGGACGTCTCGATGGGCACGCTCCGCACCATCAGCGTCGTGCAGGGACGCACCTGGGTTTCCGTCGGCCTGGGATTCTGCGAAGTGCTGGTGTGGATCACGGTGATGAACCAGGTGATTCACAAAGCCGCCGAACATCCTTTGCTGCTGCTGGCCTATGCCGGTGGTTTTGCCAGCGGAAACGCCGTGGGAATTGCCCTGGAACGCTGGCTGGCGATGGGGGGCGTGATTCTGCGCCTGGCGTCGACGCATGCCGGAGAACATCTGGCGGAACTGTTGCGGGAACGGTCCTCCCAGGTCTTTACGTTTGAAGGGCGGAGTGAATTCCACCCGCTGACCATGATCTATGTCGTGGTCCGGCGGCGCGAAGTCCGGCAACTGGTCGAACTGGGGCGTCGTCTGGACCCGAACCTGTTCTATTCCGTGGAGTCGCTGCGCGAGAGCAGTGCCCCGCTGCTGCCCTCGCGGCGGGAAGTCCGGATGGATGCGCGGATCGAAGCCGGCGCGGTGCCAAATCCTCAGCCGGCAAGTTTGAGATTCTCGGAAAGCACGGCTACCATCCGATCGGGAATTGCCGGAATGAGCGAGCGGACAGCCGCCTGACAGATTTTGTCAGGTGTGCACTGCAGCGTCATGGCCGGTGCAGCGATTTTGTCTGACTTCCCCTGGCCGGAACAGGACCCGTTGCGCCTGTCAGGCGGATGAATGGGTTTCTTTCTCCTCCTCTTTCATTTCGGGACCGAACTCGATGAACCGTGATACTCTGTGCCTGCATGGAGGGCAGACGCCCGATTCCGCCACAAACTCCCGGGCGGTTCCGATCTACCAGACCACGTCTTTTGTCTTCAACGACGCCGATCATGCGGCCAAGCTGTTTGGTCTGCAGGAATTCGGGAATATCTACACCCGGATTATGAATCCGACGTGTGATGTGCTGGAGCAGCGGCTGGCTCTGCTGGAAGGGGGAAGTGGTGCGCTGGCCGTGGCCTCCGGGCAGTCTGCCAGCACCCTGGCGATTCTTAATCTTGCCGCCGCCGGGCAGAATTTTGTGGCGTCTTCCAGTCTGTATGGAGGAACTTACAACCTGTTTCATTACACGCTTCCCCGCCTGGGAGTGGAGTGCCGGTTTGTCGATCAGTCGAATCCGGAAAATTTCCGGAAGGCGATTGATGAAAATACCCGCTGTGTGTTTGTGGAAACCATCGGAAATCCGCGCTGTGACATTCCGGATTTCGAAGCCATTGCCGCCATTGCGCACGAGGCCGGAATTCCACTGATCGTGGACAACACCATGGCCTCACCCTATCTGTGCCGCCCGTTTGAGCACGGGGCAGACGTGGTGGTGCATTCGTGCACGAAATTCATTGGCGGGCATGGGACTTCGATCGGCGGGATCATCATTGAGAAGGGGGATTTCCCGTGGAACAACGGAAAGTTTCCGGAGCTGACGGAGCCGGACCCGTCGTATCACGGCCTGAAGTTTTACGACACATTTGGCGGAATGAAGCTGGCTTATATTCTGAAAGCCCGCACCCAGCTGCTGCGTGATCTTGGTCCAGCGATGAGTCCGTTCAATGCCTTTCAGCTGCTGCAGGGGCTGGAAACATTGCATTTGCGGATGCCCCGGCACTGTCAGAATGCCCAGGCCGTGGCGGAGTTCCTGGTGTCCCATCCGAAGGTGAGCCACGTCAATCTGCCGACGCTGGAATCCCATCCGTCGCACAAATTGGCGAAGAAGTATCTGCCGCAGGGGGCCGGTGCGGTGTTCGGCTTCGAAGTGAAAGGGAGTTCCCCGCAGGATCAGCTGGCCAAGGGAGCCCGGCTGATTGATCAGGTCAAGCTGTTCTCCCATCTGGCCAATATCGGCGACAGCAAGTCGCTGATCATTCATCCTGCCAGCACGACGCATCAGCAGCTGACGACCGAAGAACAGGTGTCGGCAGGTGTAATGCCCGGCTTTGTGCGTCTATCGATCGGAACCGAAGACGTTCAGGACATCATCGCCGATTTGAAACAGGCGCTGGATCAGATTTAGAACCCCTCACAAAACCGTCCATGATCCGCTCGCGGAAAGGAAATTCTCATCATGTGAGAGGTTTTGTTCGCGGCGCTGAGAGCAGTTTGGCCTTTGTTCCGTCATGTTCGGGCTTGAATTCGCAGGAGTTGATCAAGAGCTGCGCGAGACAACGATGACAACGCTGCTCGAGGGCCGCTGGTTTCGGTCCGCTCTTTCCCTGTGGTAGGATGGATTTTGGTAGATGAAGCCTGCGTTGCCGCAGGGGGGATTTTCAGGGATCTGTTCTGCCGGATGAGGCGCGATGTTGTTGTAAAATTCGCGTCAAACAGGATTTCCAGAAGAAGGGGCGGCGTCTTCACAAGCTTTTAACAGGCGGCCGGTTGGCATCGTTTCAAAACTCGCTACTCTGCCCGTACGAGACCAGTCTGGCCTTTGTTCTGTCATGTTCAGGCCTGAATTTGTAGGGGTTTGTCGAGATCTGCGCGACACAACATTGACACCGCCGCTCTAAAAACAGGCGTGGCGGCGATGACGGTCGGACGGGATCAGTCTGGCCAGTGTGTTCTCGCGTTCGGTCTCGAATTCCTTGTGTTTCACGGGAATCTGCGTGAAACATCCTTGGCGACTCTGCTGGAGCGAGGGGAGAAAGATGCAATTCTGGAAACCGCTGGCCTGTGTGCTGGTCGTGGCTGCTTTGTGTGGTTGTGAGCCTTCCGGTTCGTCCTCTTCTACAGGGACTTCCGGACAGGCGGGCAGTCAGGCACCAGTTGGTGTGATTCCGGAAGGGGCAAAGCTTCCGACGGTGGAGTCGATTCAGGATGGAACCTACCGTCCGCTGTCCCGTCCGCTGTTTCTCTATGTGAATGTGGATGTGCTGAAGAAGCCGGTCGCTCAGGAGTTTCTCCGGTATTATTTTGGCCCGGAAGGCCGTGTGCTGGTGGGCGATTCGGGATATGTCCCGCTGGCGAATGCCCACTACGACGCCCAGCTGGAGCAATTGAACGAGTTGATTGGTTCGATCGGGGCGACGGATGGTCAAGCTCAAGAGGACATTCACGGTCAGTTGCTGATTGACGGGTCGAGTACGGTGGCTCCCATTTCCACGGCCGTGGCGGAAGAGTTTTCCCACCGGCATCCGGAAGTTCGCGTGCCGGTCGGCACGTCTGGCACCGGCGGCGGATTCAAAAAGTTCTGTGCCGGTGAAATCGACATCTGCAACGCCTCCCGGGCGATCAAGGATTCGGAAAAAGCAGCCTGTGAAAAGGCCGGAATCCACTATCTGGAGCTGACGGTCGGGATGGACGGCATTACCGTGGTTGTCAATCCGTCGGCAGGCTGGATTGCCGGAATCTCGGTGGCGGATCTGAAGAAAATCTGGGCGCCGGACTCGCCGGTGGAAAAGTGGTCGGATCTGAATCCGGACTTCCCGGATGCCCCGATCAAACTGTTCGGGCCGGATACCGATTCCGGAACATTTGAGTATTTCACCGAGGAAGTCTGCGGCGGCAAGGGAGTTTCCCGTTCTGACTATCAGCAGAGCGGAGACGACAACTTTTTGGTGACCGGCGTGGCGGGGGACCAGTATGCCCTGGGGTACTTCGGGTTTGCCTATTATGTTGAGAATCAGGAGAAGTTGAAGCCGCTGGCGATTGCTCCCTGACCCGGGACCGGGTGAAATATCCCCAAGGGACGAGTCGGAAGTTTCGGGACTGCGGACAAGCCACGAACTGGCTGCAGGCAGGCGGCGGACAAAGCGGCTCGACCGGGCACAATGTTGTCGCTGTGAGTGCGGCATTGAATGAGTGTGAAGAGATTCTCAATCCAGAACAGCAGGTGGTGAGGTTTTGTCTCTGCGTCGTCGGTACACAGCGTTTCGCTTTCGGGAGCAGGTCATCGAAGGTCTGCTTCTGCTGTGTGCGCTGGTCTCGATTGCGACGACCGTGGGCATTGTGCTGGTGATGCTTTCCGAGTCGGTGTTCTCGCTGGGGGATGGGAAAGCCTTCTTTCAGGAAATCTCGCTGACCGAATTTTTCGGGTCGACGAAATGGGCTCCCCAGTTTGCTGACAAGCATTTTGGCGTTCTGCCGCTGCTGTGCGGCACGGTGCTGGTGGCCGGAATCGCGGCACTCAGCGGATTGCCGATCGGGATGCTGGCGGCAATCTATCTGAGTGAATATGCCGCGCCGAAATTTCGCCGGACCGTGAAGCCGTTCCTCGAGATTCTGGCAGGGATTCCCACTGTAGTTTACGGCTACTTCGCACTGGAATTTGTGACGCCCTATGTGCTGCGGCCATTTTTTCAGGGCCTGCTGGGGTTCGACGTCGACGGATTCAATGCTTTGAGTGCCGGGCTGGTCGTGGGAATCATGATCATCCCGATGGTCTGCTCTCTGAGTGAAGATGCTTTGCGTGCGGTTCCCCGCAGCCTGCGGGAAGCGGGCTATGCCCTGGGCTCGACGAAATACGACGTGAGCGTGAAAGTGGTGCTGCCTGCGGCCGCCTCGGGAATTATCGCCTCGTTTCTGCTGGCCATTTCACGGGCCATCGGTGAGACAATGGCCGTGGTCATTGCCGCCGGACAAAGCCCGGTCATGACGCTCAATCCGCTGAAAAGCGTGCAGACTATGACAGCTTTCATGGTGAATATCAGCCTGGGAGACACACCGGCCGGTTCGATTGAATACCGGAGTCTGTATGCGGTCGGACTGACGCTGTTCTGCATGACCCTGGCGATGAACATTCTGTCTCAGTGGTGGATGCATCGATTTCGCGAGGTCTATCAATGACAACCGAACCGGGGATCGTCTCAGAGTCCGGTGCTGCCGTCCCGGCAGCGAAAGGCAGTCGACTGAAGCAGAACGGACGCCAGGAAAGCTGGCTGTTCGCCGGTCTGTGCCGCGCGGCAGTCTGGTTCAGCATTGCGATTCTGATTGTGCTGCTGGTCGCCGTGACCAAGAATTCGATCGGCTGGCTCGACTGGCAGTTTCTGACGAGTTTCGATTCGGCCCGGTTCCCGCAGAAGGCCGGAATTCTGGCAGGTCTGCTGGGAACGGCCTGGGTGATCGGGCTGACAATTCTGTTCGCTGTGCCGATTGGCGTGGGAGCCGCGATCTATCTGGAAGAATATGCCACGGACAACTGGCTGAACCGGTTGATCCGGCTCAACCTGGCGAACCTGGCCGGGGTGCCGTCGATCGTCTATGGGATTCTGGGGCTGACCGTCTTTGTGCGGATGTTCGGTTTCTTCGGGCCGCAGGGAATTCTTTATCGCTGGACCGGCTGGGAGCTGAATGGCTTTTTCTGGTCCGAGCATTATCAGCAGTATCTGATTCCGCTGCCGTTTGGCCGGGTGGTCATGTCCGGGGCGCTGACGCTGGCCTTGTTGATTCTGCCGGTCGTGATCATTGCTTCACAGGAGGCTCTGCGGGCGATTCCGGCCTCGCTGCGACATGCCTCGCTGGCACTGGGAGCCACCCGGTGGCAGACGATCCGTCATCAGGTGCTGCCGGCGTCGATTCCGGGGATCATGACCGGAGTGATTCTGGGAATTTCCCGGGCGATTGGTGAAACAGCACCGCTGGTGATGCTGGGGGCCATGACGTTTGTGTATTTCGCGCCGGGGAATCTTGATAGTCTTTCCGACGTGGCGCAGCACCCGGAAGGGCTGATCAAGGCTCCGTTCGACACGTTCACCGTCATGCCGATTCAGATTTTCAACTGGGTCCGGCAGTCGAAGGAAGAGTTCAAATATGTGGCCGCCGCAGGTATCGTCGTGTTGCTGGCGATTCTGCTTGTGCTGAATGGTCTGGCGATTCTGATCCGCAACCGTTACAGCAAACACCTCCACTGGTGAGGCCCGGACGATCTGACATCATGGCGAATACCGCATCCTCATTTTCCGGACTGGTCAAGCGTCCCGCGCTGGGCGGCGAATCGCTGAAGGAACCGCGTGTCGCAAAGATCGAGTCGCGCTCCCTGTGCTTTTATTATGGGGAAAGCCAGGCGCTGCATGAGATTTCGATGACGATTCCCGAGCGGTCGGTGACCGCCCTGATCGGCCCCAGCGGCTGCGGCAAAAGCACTTTTCTGCGAACGCTGAACCGGATGAACGACATTGTCGAAGGAGCCCGGCATTCAGGCTCGGTCCTGCTGGAAGGGCAGGATATTTACGCCGGCGATGTCGATGTGGTCGCCCTGCGCAAGCAGGTGGGCATGGTTTTTCAGAAGTCGACACCGTTTCCCAAGTCCATCTTCGACAATGTGGCCTATGGTCCCCGCATCGGCGGCCTGCGCGACAAGGAGAAGCTGCGCGAGATTGTGGAAAGCTCGCTGAAGCGGGCGGCCTTGTGGAAAGAAGTGCAGGACCGGCTGCATGATTCGGCTCTGGCCCTTTCCGGCGGACAGCAGCAGCGGTTGTGCATTGCCCGGGCTCTGGCCACCGGACCGGATGTGCTGCTGATGGACGAACCTGCCAGTGCGCTGGACCCGGCGAGTACGGCACGCATCGAAGACCTGATCTTCGAGCTGAAAGAGGCCTATACGATTGTCATTGTGACTCACAATATGCAGCAGGCGGCGCGCGTGAGTGATTTTACCGCGTTCTTCCTGAAAGGGGTAATGGTCGAAATCGGCGATACAGAGCAGATTTTCACCAATCCCAAAGAGAAGCAGACTCAGGATTATATTACAGGCCGGTTTGGCTGATCGATTGCCGGCAGGCCTGCCCGCCCGGTGATGCTCCAGCGCCTGCAGTCAGGCCGGCAGAGAGTTGGGCCGGGTCTGGATGGGGCCGGAATTGGGCCGGGCCGGAATCGCACAAGAGCTGCCGCACACACCCCGGTAGAATGATCTGCAGAATTTCCAAATAGGGAGGAAGACCTGTGTCTGTTCATATGCAGCTGGACCTTTCCGAACTGCACCGTGATCTGCTGTCGATGTGTACCCGGGTGGAAGACATGATTCACCGGGCGGTGAATCAGCTGTCCGCACCCGACTTTGAAGAAGCCCGTCGGCTGATGCAGGAAGACACCGATATCGATCGCTGGGACGTGCGCATCGAAGATGCATGTCTGAAGATTCTGGCGCTTTACCAGCCGGTGGCGATCGACCTGCGCCGCATCACCACGGTGCTGAAAGTCGCCGGCGAGCTGGAACGTGTGGCCGATCTGGCGGTGAACATCGCCGAACGGGCGTGCGGTCTGCTGAGCGCCCCGCAGGTGGCCGTGCCGGACCAGCTCAAGGAAATGGCCGAGCGCGCAGTGAATATGCTGCATCGCAGCATTGATGCTTATGTGGATCTGAACAGCGAACTCGCCCGCAAAGTGTGCCAGGAAGATGACCGGATCGATGAAATGGATCGCGGTCTGATCGAACAGCTCATTGCATACATGCACAAATCACCAGATCAGCTGGACGCGCTGCTGCATTTGTTTTCGGCAGTGCGTCAGGTGGAACGGGTGGCCGATCATGCGACCAATATCGCGGAAGACGTGGTCTATCTGGTCGAGGGACGCATTATCCGGCATGCCCGCAAGCTGGAAGGGGAGACACAGGCAGCCCAATGACCCGGCCGAGAATTCTCATTGTTGAAGATGAACCGACCATCCTGGATGCGCTGCAATACAACTTCGTCAAAGAAAACTTTGACGTCACCACTGCCACCAGTGGACGCGATGCCCTGCAGAAATGCCAGATGCAGGTGCCGGATATCGTCGTGCTGGATCTGATGATTCCGCCTCCGGACGGATTGCAGGTCTGCCGGCAGCTGCGCAGCGACCCGAAGACCAGAAATGTGCGGATTCTCATTCTGACCGCCAAGGACGAAGAGATCGATGAAGTGCTCGGCTTCAATCTGGGAGCCGATGACTATGTCGCCAAGCCGTTTCGGGTGAAGCCCCTGATTGAACGGGTCAAGGCCTTGCTGCGTCGCCCGCAGTCAGAAGAAGAGGACCGCGAGCAGCTGTCGATCTGTGGCATTACGATCGACCGGACGCATCACCTGGTGACGCTGGAAGGCCAGGAACTGCCGCTGACGCCGACTGAATTTCTGCTGCTGTGGACACTGGCCCGCCAGCCGGGCCGCACGTTCAAGCGTCATGAACTGCTCGACTGCTGCCGCGGCGAAGATGCCAACTCGCTCGAGCGGACCATCGACGTGCATATTCGCGGATTGCGCAAGAAGTTGCTGAGCCGGGCCGACCAGATCGAAACCATTCGCGGGATCGGTTATCGGTTTCGTCCCAGTCGGGCAGGGTAATGGCAACGCCATCCGGATTCCGACAGGCCGAGAAAAGCCTGCGCACAAGCAAAGGGCTCTCGTCTGAGCAGCGTGTGTTTCTGCCAGTGGAATGTTACGCGCCGCGCAGGGGGGCGCAGTCAGAACGCAGGCAGGACAAGGCCCTTCCCAGGGTGGGCCGCTCTGGAGCCATTTTGGAGATGGTCTTCAGTGTTCCGCAGGCGATCCAATGGGCATTCATGCGGATTCATGCAGTGAATCGCGTCTATTCGCCTGCGCCAGAACCATGAACATGGTCTACTCATAATCCCATTTGATGATCCAGGGATCGCTGCAGGTCTTCTGGAATTCTTTCAGCCGCTGCTGATAATCGGCCAGCACCTGGGCGTAAGCAGGATCATTGGCCAGGTTCCGCGATTCATCCGGGTCGTTGGCGATGTCGTACAGTTCGAACCGGGGACGATGAATGTAATCCTGAATGGTCCGTTTTCCGAACAGGGTCTGTGGCCCCAGCTGATACTGCGCCTGCCAGGTGGATGCGACCCAGAGATCGGAGGCAAACGGAAATGGAAGATCGCTGGCGATATTCCAGATCAGCTTGAATTTCTGGTCGCGAATCATCCGCATCGGATAATACATCTGAATTTCGTGGAAAGTATGCGAGCCATAAATTGTGTCGCGATGGGCCACATTGACGTCTCCCAGGATCGGCAGCCAGGAAGTTCCATGATAGGTCGTAAAAGTGTGTCCTCCGGCACGATTTTCGGTCTGCCGTTCGCCGGCTTCTTTCCAGAACTTTTCCGGATCGCCCCATGATTTCGGGCGGTTCTCTGTGGCATCCAGTGCGCCGGCGAAATCGACCAGCGAGGGAGCGAAGTCGACATGGCTGATCATCGATTCTGAAACAATTCCCCGTTTGGGTTCATAGGGATTGCGGACCACCAGCGGCACCTTCAGGCCTGGGTCATAGACAGTGGTTTTAGCACCGGGCATGGCCATGCCATGGTCAGAAGTGAAGACGATCAGCGTTTTGTCATACAGGTTTGCCGACTTGAGAATGTCGATGAGCCGTCCGAGTCCCTGATCCACACGCGATGTGGCCTGATAATATTGAGCCAGCTCTTCGCGGCATTCCGGAGTGTCAGGCAGAAACGGCGGCACCGGAACTTTTGCCGGATCGTAAAAGACTTCCTTCACCTGCGGATAGGCCTTCTGGTCTGGCTGATTACCGAACAGGTTGGGTTTCAGATCCCGGTCTGAAGGGCCGCTTTTGGCACCGCGATGCGGGTCGGCCGTGGCGAAGTACAGAAAGAACGGACGGGCATCCTGCGCATCGGTCAGAAACTTCCGGCAGGATTCGGCCATGGCGACTGTGCTGCGGGGATTGCCGGGGAGTTTCTGTTCAAAGTGATAGATCTGCTCCGGTCCGACATGAAACTTTCCGCAGATCGCGGTTCGATATCCGGCTGCTGTCAGAGCCCGGGGAAGTGACAGGCTGACGACATCGGCAAATGACGTGAAGTGGTGATAGTCATGTTCATGGCCGTACTGGCCATTCATGTGATTGTGCAGGCCTGACAGGATGACCGACCGGCTTGCACTGCAGCTGGCGGTCGTGGCGAAGGCATTGCGAAAGAGCGTGCCGTCGCGGGCAATGGCATCGATCTGCGGAGTGACGGCCACCGGGTCGCCATAACATCCCAGCGTGGGACTTTCGTCATCGGTGATGACAAACAGAATGTTCCGTTCCGCACTCTGGGCCAGGCCTGTAAATATCAGACAGCAGAACATCACGGCGAAAAAAGAGCGTGATTCAGGCATGAAGAGCTTCCCGTGGAGCAGGTTCGAATGTCGCATTTTCCCCCGATTCGCGTTAATGTTCAAGTCTGCAACGAATGGCCGTCCTGTCGGACTGAAGTGGGGATCAACTGTCAAAATGGACCTGAATACGATTCATCATCAGGACTGCATTGCCGGGCTGGCGCAGCTGGATGCAGGCAGTGTCGATCTGGCGTTTGCCGATCCTCCCTTCAACATCGGTTACGATTACGATGTGTATGACGATGCCCGCGAACATAATCAGTACCTGGACTGGTCCGGGCAGTGGATCGCGGCGGTCTATCGGGTGCTCAAACCGAACGGCACATTCTGGCTGGCGATCGGCGATGAATACGCGGCCGAGCTGAAGCTGCTGAGCCAGAAGATTGGCTTTCACTGTCGAAGCTGGGTGATCTGGTATTACACCTTCGGCGTCAATTGTGCTCACAAATTCACGCGGTCGCACGCCCATCTGTTTTATTTCGTCAAAGACCCCCAGGATTTCACGTTTCGCGATCATCTGCTGGAGAACCGGATTCCTTCGGCACGGCAACTGGTCTACAACGACAAACGCGCCAATCCCCAGGGACGCCTGCCGGACGACACCTGGATTCTGCGTCCGCAGGATCTGAATGATTGTTTCACGGCAGAAGAAGACACCTGGTATTTCCCGCGGGTGGCCGGCACCTTTAAGGAACGCGCCGGATTTCATGGCTGCCAGATGCCGGAACAGCTGCTGGGCCGCATCATTCGCTTCTGTTCTGAAGAGAAAGAACTGGTGCTGGATCCTTTTTCCGGAAGTGCCACGACTCTGGCCGTGGCCAAAAAACTGGACCGCCGGTTTGTGGGCTTCGATCTGTCTCCGGAGTATGTCCGGGCGGGACTCAGCCGGCTCGAACAGATCACCCCGGGAGACCGGCTGCTGGGGGCACCAGAACCGACCGTCAGTGCTCCGGGAACTCCGCAGAAACGCTCGTCCAAAAAGGGGGCCGCCAGGTCGCGTCGAAAGCCGGCCTCTGCTCCCTTGTCTGATGCTGAATCACAATGACGCCGCCTGCCATGTCCTGCATGGGAAAGAATGCTGTGATCATGGGCCTGCTGGTGGCAGCCGGTCTGCAGATCGGCCTGCTCTGGGGAACAGACTGGCCCCTGGGAGTGCCCGGCGAATGGGTCTGGGCACGTCTGGAACTTTCGACTCAATGGCTGCTGCAGATCTGGCCGAGTCTGGTTGTCGGCGTGCCGTTGTGTCTCTTTGTTTTTCTGGCCGGTCATCGGCTGCAGCAGGCCCCCCCCTGGGCTCTGACCCTGCGTCTGGTCCTGCTGTGGGGATTCGGGACTGCCTGGATTCTGGCGGCAGTGGCGGCGGCACCGGCTCCGGCCGATCTGAGCCGGATTCCTTTTGTGCTGTCTTACACCCGTTCCTCTGGTTACTTCACGCAGGCGAAACAGCATGCCGGGGATGTGGCCGGATTTCTGCAGGGATATGCGGCGCAGATTTCCGACAGCGATGACCCGGAAAACTATCTGCATCTGGGGACTCATCCGCCGGGATTGACTCTGGCATTGATGGGCATGCTGCGTCTGGCTGAATCCGATCCCGGTCTGGTGCAGGCCATTCTCGACACCCGCCCTGCGGAAGTGCGGATCGGACAGTCGGAAGTGCGCCGGATGCAGAATCAGACTCCCGGCCCTGCCGCCGTCACGCTGGCCGATGATGCGGTGATGTGGAGTGCCTCGCTGCTGGTGAGTCTGCTGGCGGCCGGAGCCTGTGTGCCGGTCTATCTGCTTTCCCGGCGCATCGCCTCGCGCGAGGCGGCCTGGTGGGGGGCGGCGCTGTGGCTGCTGGTTCCCAGCCTGGCGGTGTTCTTTCCAAAGTCAGACGTGCTGTTTCCGTGTCTGACGATGTGGGCGCAGTGGCTCTGGCTGCTGGCGCTCGAACGGCGCAATGTCTGGATCGGCTTCCTGACAGGACTGGTGATGTGTCTGGCGCTCACGCTGTCGCTGGCCTTTGCCCCGGTGGCGCTGATTCTGACTCTGCAGGGACTGCTGCAGTGGGGGGCGAGTCGAGGCTCCGACGAGCCTCATGCCGGACGCCGTCTGATCACGCTGGCCCTGGCTCCGGTCTGTGCGCTCGCACTGTGGCTGCTGGCCTGGGGAGTGCTGGGACACATGAATCTGGCCGGTGTCTGGCTGCAGAATCTGAAAAACCATGCCAGTTTCTACAGCCACCATGCCCGCACCTACGTTCCCTGGCTGCTCGAAAACCCGGCAGAGCTGGCATGCTCACTCGGATTGCCGTTGGCGCTCCTCTCGCTGGGAGGGCTGTGTGTGCTGCTGCGGGAGTGGACCCGGCAGGCTGTCTGGCTGCTGATTCCGGCCGGTATCTGGCTGCTGTTGTGGCTGAGCGGCAAGAACATGGGGGAAGCGGCCCGCCTGTGGATCTTTCTGATGCCCTATGCGGCGGTCTGGGCAGCACCGGCAGTGCAGCGCCTGCTGGGAGGCCGCTGGGGAAATGTCGGCCTGCTGCTGGTGATGCTGCTGCAGATCGGAGTCTGCACGGCCACGGCCATGTGCATCGACGGGTTCGGATTCACAGAGCTGGAACAGCTGGCAAAATGAGTGTCGCCGTGGTGTGGTCTTGTGCGGTGCGGCGGTTCTATTTCAGTTTATCTTGCAGGGTGTGCAGTGCCTGCAGGGCGGCCAGTGGAGTGAGTTCATCGAGCTTCAACCCGCGCAGTTCATCGAGCAGGGGATGATCAGGTTCGACGAACAGCGTCAGCTGACGCCGATCCTGTTTTTTGCGTGAGGGAATCGTCAGTTTGCCGCGCTCATCGTGATGGTCGTTTTCCAGCGTTTTGAGAATGACGGCGGCCCGCTGCAGAACGGCTCCTGGGACTCCGGCCAGTCGCGCGACATGAATTCCATAACTGCGGTCGGCCGCGCCCGGCACGATTTTGTGCAGAAAGACGACGTCATCGTTCTGTTCATGTACGGCGACGTTCCAGTTGCAGATGCGGCGCATGGTCTGCGGCAGCTCGGTGAGTTCATGATAATGGGTGGCAAACAGCGTGCGGCAGCCCACCTGATCATGCAGGAACTCGGTGATCGCCCAGGCGAGAGAAATGCCGTCGTAGGTGCTGGTGCCGCGGCCGATTTCGTCAAGAATCACCAGACTGCGCGCGGTGGCGGTGTTCAGAATCCTCGCGGTTTCGGTCATTTCCACCATGAAGGTCGACTGGCCTTTGCCCAGTTCGTCACTGGCACCGACCCGGGCGAAGACACGGTCGGCAATGCCGATGCGGGCCTGCCGGGCGGGAACAAATGATCCCATCTGGGCCAGAATGGTCAGGAGTGCCGCCTGACGAATGAACGTACTTTTCCCCGCCATGTTCGGGCCGGTGATCAACGCCATGATGCGCGACGGCCGAGAAGGATCTTCATCCGGCAGTCCCAGCAGAATGTCATTGGGGACGAATTCGCCGGCCGGTTTCAGACGGTCCAGAACCGGATGCCGTCCGTCATGAATTTCGAGACAGGGCTCTTCCAGAATCTCCGGGCGGCAATATCCCTGGCGCAGGGCCAGTGTGGCCAGCCCGGCCAGCACATCGAGCTGCGAGAGCACTTCGGCGGTCTGCTGCAGTTGAGGGCAGGCCTGGGCCACCTGATCCCGTAGCTGTTGAAACAGTTCCAGTTCGAGCGCCTGCGACTGTCCTTCGGCGCGCAGCACCCGTTCTTCGTATTCCTTGAGTTCCGGGGTGATGAACCGTTCGAGATTTTTCAGCGTCTGTTTTCGAATGTACTCCGCCGGCACTTTGGGCAACTGGGCGGCTGTGACTTCGAGATAGTATCCGAAGACCTTGTTGAACCCGACCTTCATGGTGGGGATGCCGGTCCGCTCGATTTCCCGGGCCTGATATTCGGCAATCCATTTTTTTCCGCCGTGGGCCAGATCGCGAAGTTCATCGAGTTCCGCGTGCCGGCCTTCCCGGATCAGGCCCCCTTCCGAGGTGGTCAGCGGTGGTTCGTCGACCAGGGTCGATTCGATGGCGGCGCGAATGTCGGCGCACAGTTCCAGCCGGGTTTCGAGAGTGCGCAGCAGGTCGGCCGATCGTCCTGTGAGACGGGCTTTGATGGCCGGCAGCAGGGCCAGGGTGCGGGCCAGCGATCCCAGATCGCGCGGGCTGGCGCGCAGTGTCGCCACGCGGGCACTCAGCCGCTGCAGATCATACGCCTGTGCCAGCGACTCGCGCAGGTCGCGACACAGCCGGTCGTCGTCTTTCAGTTCGGCCACGGCATCGAGACGCCGTTCGATGGCGATGCGGTCGGTCAGGGGATTCGACAGCCATTCCATGAGCAGTCGCGCCCCCATCGGGGTGCAGGTTTCATCGAGCACGCTGACCAGTGACCCGGCGCGTTCTCCTTCGCGCTGCGTGCGGGTCAGCTCGAGACTGCGGCGGGTGGTTTCATCGATCAGCAGGTTGCTGCCGCGCCGGTACGGTTCAATCCGCACCAGATGGCCCAGTGCCGTTTTCTGGGTTTCCTGAACATATTCGAGCAGGGCCCCCGCGGCAGTGATGGCGGCGACATCTTCTTCTGCAATGTCGAAGCCGGTCAGCGTTTTGACGCCGAAATGTTTCAGCAGCAGGTCCCGGCAGGTCTGGGCAGCGAAACACCAGTCAGGCCGCGAGGTGAGCACCGTGCCGTCCATTTCCAGAAGGATCTGAAACGCCGGATGAGAACGGGCTCCTTCCGGCAGCAGACATTCGGCAGGCTGAATGCGGGCGAGTTCATCCAGAAACGGAAGTCGTCCTCCCAGGGCACCGGCCTGTTCGCGCACTTCGACTTCCACGCAGTGAAACTTGCCGGTCGAAAGTTCGAGCCAGGCGATGCCCACCCGGTCTTTCAGCGGGCAGATGGCTGCCAGATAATTGCTGACCTTGGGGTCGAGCAGGGCGTCATCGGTCAGGGTGCCGGGAGTCACAATGCGGGTGACTTCGCGGCGCACCATCCCTTTGGCAGTTTTCGGATCTTCCACCTGCTCGCAGATCGCCGCGCGATGCCCGCTGGCGATAAGTTTTCGCAGGTAGCCTTCCAGAGCATGAAAGGGGAACCCGGCCATGGGAACCGGATGGGGAGAGCCTTTGTCGCGGCTGGTCAGGGTCAGGCCCAGAACCTTGGCGGCGATCTGTGCATCTTCGTGGAAGAGTTCGTAGAAGTCTCCCATGCGGAACAGCAGCAGGGTGCCAGGCGTTTCGGCCTTGACCTCCTGATAACGCTGCATCATCGGAGTCAGCTTTGATGTGGTCCCTGCTGAAGTCATTGCACAATTTGCTCTGGGCCCGGGGGGGCTTGGTTTTCTCACTCCCGGCCTGGAATTCCTGCTGTTTCACAGGCGTCGGCATGAGACATCATCGGTGACTCTGCTCAGATCAGAAGACCTGACGCATGACGGGCAGGTGACAGGTCCCCGCCAAAAGCGAACGCTGGCCTGTCCTGTTCCGGGAGAAGTTGCGAATGCTGCGGGGCCGGTGTCATTGGGGGGGACTGTTCCGGCGGTTTTTTGGTTGGCTGCAGGAACAGGAACAGAATGGCCGCAATGGGAACGGCCAGGGAGGCCACGGCCAGTGTCGCCAGGGCATAAATGAGTGCCCGAACCTTCCAGCTGGGACGCTCGGGGGGATGAGCCTGCGGACGGGAGGAAGAATCAGGCGAAGTCATGGGGCACTCTCAGTCAGGCACGACCGGCACAGGTCAGGGGGACAGGCTCTCTGACGGCGCGGGCGACAGCGCCGACGGGAATCTGGAATCGGAAGGACATTCTCCGGAAACCGGCCTGCCGGGAGAATCTGCAGGGAGCCTTGGCTGCAGGAGATTCACGCATCAGTGACCGGCGGAGTAATGCCGAAGTCCTGAATCGTCAGCAGGGACTGGAGTGGCAGCTGTTTGTCGGCGAAATTCTTCCGCCCTCCTTCCAGGCGGTCAATAATCGCCAGCACCTGCACCACTTCGCAACCGAACGCCTGAACACGTTCCACGGCCAGCAGCGAGCTGCCGCCGGTGGTCACGACATCTTCGACAATGGCGACCTTCATGCCGGGCTGAAGGGGCCCTTCCACAAACTTGTTGGTGCCATGGCCTTTGGATTCCTTCCGGACAAGGAATCCCAGCAGGTCTTTGCCCCGGGCCGCGGCTGCGGAAAGAATTCCGGCAACAATCGGGTCGGCACCGATTGACATGCCTCCGACCGCCTGCACCTGATTCAGGTCGAGCAGGTCGAGCAGCCCTTCGCTGATCAGCTGCAGCCCTTTGGAGTGCAGGGTGATCTGCTTTCCGTCCAGGTAATAGCTGGCCTGCTTCCCTGAGGCGAGAGTGAAATTACCGAATTTCAATGCCCGTTCGCGGAACAGGCTGATCAAGGCATTCTGATCGTACATCAAGTCGGGCCGGGTCGAAGTCCAGGTTCAGTCGACCGCCATGCTAGCGACTGGCCGGCCAATTGAAAACATTCGGACTCCCCGGCAGCGTCAGAGCGTTCGCGCGACCGCAGGAGCAGGCAGAATGTCAGATGAGACCGGTGCCGAAAATGAACCGGCTCTTCTGCCTGCTTTGACTCGAGATGCCTTGTCTGCGTTGAGGCTGGCTTGTTACCGGCAAATTACAGATGCGCCGGTGCCAAGCTGGCCGGAGCGCGCATTCGCGACTGCGGATTCGCCGGCAGATGTTCTGAACGGTGAAAGACAAAACGCAATCCGCACACCGAGCAATCCAGCTCGGCACCAATGCGCTGCGACTGCAGTAGAATCGCTGCAATCAGACGATTTCCGCATAACCCGAGAGACAGATCAATCGGGCGCTGACAATGAGGGCACACCAGCGGCAGGGTGCGATGCGTGAAGTGCGGTTGAGGATCATGCGGGGCATCTCCCCCGGTGTGATAGCGCAGATTGTCGATCATGAATGTGCCCTGAAGTTGCCCTGCACGGCAAGCGACCAGACGGAAGGGAAAGACACGGAAACACTCTGCTAAAGAATGGCCGGCAGGAGTCGTATCGGTTCTGAATCCCCGGCAACCCTGCTGTCGCCGGGACAGGTTCAGGGAGATGCAGGGGAAATGCGTGATTCAGAATGGAATCTGCCGCCGTTCCTCTAGGACGCAAGTTCCGACTCACTGACGGATCATTAGCAGGCCGTGAATGTTTCTTCCGAAAGGAGGTTGCCCTGACCTGAATCCGCAGATGATGCGCAAGCAATTTGCGCAGTGGTCTGGCATCTGCCGTTCAGGCCACTGGAACGCATGGACTCCGGAATCTGAACGAATCGGCTTTCTTTCCGGGCTGTCGCGAAGCCGGAACAGCCAAGCGACAGACACGGAAAGTTCAGACGATCTGGAGTCGAAACACGTCCTGTCACGTATTATCGCCCGGGGAGTGTCAGCTAGTTGGCACCGGCGATCTGGCGAGGAGAAAAGAATCGCCGACAGTCAGGCGTTTCAGGAGAAGGGCAGGGCCAGAAATACAGACACGCCCTGAGCGAGAGGACAGGGCTCTCGTCAGGGCGTGCGAATCAGCAGACTGTTCCGAAGCAGGCTTCCACGCTGTGCATGGAAACTCAGGCAGGCTTGAATGCCTCTGCACCGTGGCCAGTGAACAGGACCCGGAACAAGATTGGCCTGTTACGGAGTCTGGCCGGCCTGGGTCAGGGCGACCATGGCTCCCCGATACGCGGACAGCTTGGGGAGTTTGTTTTGAATGGCCTGCCGGAAATAGGCAATGGCATCGCTCCCTCGCCCGCGGCGCTGCAGTTCTGCCCCGATGAAGTAATAGCCTTCACACAGCTGGGCATTTCGCGCGGCCGGGTCGGTGGAGGACACGGACTTCAGCATCTGGGTCGCGTCAATTTTTCCCAGCTGGAACAGCAGCACATTGTCGACCCAGTCCCGGTTGGCTTCCGGTTTGGTCAAGGTTTCCTGGTAGTTGGAGGAGTCGACCATCTGCAGACGCATTTCGCAGGCGAGTTTCCAGGGAAGCAGAAAACGCAGGCTCTTTTCCAGCTTGAGTGCGGTCCGAAACGAGTCCAGAGCGCCGTTGAAATCCTGCAGGAAGAACTGGGCAAATCCCAGATCGGCATGTGCCATGGGACTTTCAGGGGCCTTCAGGGCCACCTGTCGATAGTCGGCCAGCGCTTCCTGGGATTTATCCTGATTGAGTCGGGCCGTGGCGCGAAGACTCAGGGCTCCCAGTTGCTGCGGATCGATGGTCAGGGCCTGTGTGAGAGCGGCTTCTGCCTGGGCCGGTTCTCCACTTTCCAGCAGGGCAAACCCCTGGTTGATGTAGGCCGGCAGAAATTTGCCGTCGAGCTGAATGGCTTTCTGGAAATCAGCCAGAGCGGCCTGGGTCTGCCCGACCGACTGCAGATACATGCCCCGGTTGTTATAGCTCAGGGCATTGTCTGGAAATTCCTGAACCACCCGGCTATAGGCCGCGGTTGCCTCGGCCGGCGTTTTGGAACGTGCTGCCAGATCGGCGAGCATCATGTAAGCGGCCAGGTGCTTCGGGGCGAGCTTCAGGACTTCCTGCAGGTCATTGTCGCAGGCTTTGTAGTCTTTCAGCTGCATGTTGGCCTGAGCCCGCTGGTAGATCAGGTTGGCCCGCTGCTCGGCGGTGAGGTCGTCGCGATCGAGGACCGAATCGACCACGGTGCGGGCGGTCTGGGCATGCACCGGTTTGCCTTCCAGTGCCGAAAGATGGCTCATGCCATAGATATAGGGAAGATAGTATTCGGCTTTGCCCTTGCCTTCGCTGCGAATGGCTTCGCGCGAATCGGCGATTCCCTGCCGGACCTGTTCCACATCCCCGAGAAGAATCCCCAGTTCCACTTTGCTGCTGCCCCGCAGATACAGGGCGATATGATCGGCGGGGGCGATGGCCAGAGCCTTGTCGCTCAGCTCGATGGCCTTGGGGAAGTCCCGTTCCCGATATGCGGTATCCGCCTGATCCTTCAGCTGATCAAGCTCGGATTGTGCCTGTGCTGATGCTGACGAGGCTCCAAGCCAGAGCGTGAAGCACAATAACAGGCCACATGACGCACGAAACATTCCCAACTCCTTCGGGGCCAATGATCAACGTGGTTTGGTAGTTGGTACATCATTTGCGTTTACAGGGCAAGAGCAGTGTTTCGCGGTGGGACGGGCAGCTGGGCAGCCGGGGGCCGGGCCAGGACTGGATTTCCGGACAGAAACGAGCGGTCGGGGAATTGGTGCTGTTGCAATTTGCAGCAGATTTCGGGAGAGGAGTCGAACTGCTCAAAATTGCAGATTCTCAGCAGGGACTTTCCTGAGACGGGTTGTCTGGCTGCCCATCTTTCTTAGCATAGAATAGGCATTCCGTTATTGGTTCTTTCTGTTCTTCCCTGCCAACTGAAGTTGCTACACAGAATTTCTTCTGAAATGCCTCAGTCTTCGTCTGCCCATCCCCATGTGAATCGTCTGATTCATGAGAGCAGTCCCTATCTGCAGCAGCATGCTGGCAATCCGGTGGACTGGTATCCCTGGGGACCAGAGGCTTTTCAGCGGGCTGCCCGTGACGACAAACCCATTTTTCTTTCGGTCGGGTACAGTGCCTGTCACTGGTGTCATGTCATGGAGCGGGAGAGCTTTGAAGATCCCGAGATCGCCGGGATTCTTAATGAGCACTTTGTGAGCATCAAGGTCGATCGGGAAGAGCGGCCGGATGTGGATCAGATCTACATGTCGGCGGTGCAGCTGATCACGCGGCGCGGTGGCTGGCCGATGTCGATTTTCATGACGGCGACCGGCAAGCCGTTTTATGGGGGAACCTACTGGCCGCCGCAGGCCCGACTGGGCATGCCTGGATTCCGCGATATTCTGCTGAAGCTGCAGGATTACTGGGCGCATCGCCGAGAAGAGGTGGATGTCAGTGCCGATCAGCTGGCCGAGGCGATTCAGAGTTTTTCGCTTCCCCAGTTCGAGCAGAAAACGCTTTCCGAAGAAATCCTCGAAAGGGCCATGCGCTCGCTGATCCGCTCGGCGGACCGGATTCACGGGGGATTCGGAGGAGCCCCCAAGTTTCCCCATCCCATGGACCTGCGCGTGCTGATGCGGGGATGGCGGCGTTTTGGCAACGAAGAAGCGCTGGAAGTGGTGCTGCAGACGCTGACCAGAATGGCCCGGGGAGGAATCTACGATCAGCTGGCCGGAGGATTTCATCGGTATGCGACCGATGCCCGCTGGCTGGTGCCGCATTTTGAAAAGATGCTGTACGACAATGCCCTGCTGGTTCCGGCCTATCTGGAAGCCTTTCAGATTACGCAGGAGCAGCCGTTTGCGGATCTGGCGCGGGGAATTCTGGACTATGTGCTGCGGGAAATGACCTCCCCGCAAGGGGGATTCTTCAGCACGCAGGATGCTGACAGCGAAGGTGAGGAAGGAAAGTATTTTGTCTGGACCGTGCAGCAGTGTCTGGAAGTGCTCGGCCCTGAGGACGGGGCGCTGTTCAATGACTGCTATGACGTGACTCCGGCCGGCAACTGGGAAGGCGTTTCGATTCTCAATCGCCCCCGTTCCCTGGCAGAGGATGCCCTGCTGCATGGACTCACCCCCGCGGAACTGGAAAAGCGACTGGGCGCGGCACGCGAAAAGCTGTTGGCGGCCCGACGACAGAGAATTGCTCCCGGGCGGGATGAAAAGATTCTGACGAACTGGAACGGCCTGATGATTTCCGCACTGGCCATGGCCTCGCAGGTGCTGGATGAACCCCGGTACTGCGCGGCGGCCATCCGGGCCTCGGAATTTGTTCTGAGTTCTCTACAGAATGCCGACGGACGACTGCAGCATGTGTTCAAAGATGGTCAGGCCCGGTTTCAGGGCTATCTGGATGATTATGCCTGTCTGATTGAGGGACTGGTCGAGACGTTTCTCGCCAGTGGCCGCCGCGAGTTTCTGCAGGCTGCCGAGCGGCTGGCCGAACAGGGGCTGCGGCATTTCCAGGATCAGGAGTCCGGCGGGTTCTTTTTCACCGCCGATGATCATGAAGAGCTGATTTCCCGGACGAAAGATTCGCAGGATCAGGCCACGCCATCGGGGAACGGCATGATGGCGACAGCCCTGTTCAGACTGGGACGATTGAGTGGACGGAGCGAGTTTGAACAGGCCGCTCTGACAACGCTGGAGTTTCAATCAGGCCTGATGGGAGAGCATCCTGCCACGGCCGGGCAGTCGTTGATGGCGCTGGATCTATTGCTGGGACCGGTCAATGAACTGGTGATCATTGACGACGGAGACGAGACCGCCACGCAATGGGCCCGGCAGATTCACCAGCGTTTCCTGCCGCGCAAGCTGTTTCTGCGGGCCACGGCCGAACAGGCCAGCGCCGATGGAGTGGCCCTGCTGGCGGGAAAAGGAGATTCCGGGCCGACCCGTCTGTATGTCTGCAGCCAGGGGACCTGTGAATCCCCGATTTTTGATCCGGAGCAGGGACGCCAGCGAATCGCTGCATTCTGAGAGCCCGTCGGGCGGTTTTCGGGAATGCTCCAAGGCAAATGTATTTTTCGCGGAATCCAGGAGTTCTTTCGTGTGCTGTTCGATTTGTATGGATCGTGCGCGAAGTGTGGAAATGCCGTGATTTCTGGTCTGAACCCTGAATTTTTTCGATTTTCAGGGGGAGGATTGAAGAGGATTGCGATAAACTCTCCAGCGTCAAATATTCGCCTCTTCGCATTCAGGATCGGATTGCGATACGATCAGGTCGGACCAGCGGGATGACGCTGCTCACATCTTCTCTGGTGAGCCGGCCAGAAGCTGCTCTTCGGAGAAAACTGTTCAGGGCGAATTCGTCGAGCCGCGACTGGGATGATCATCGATTCATGGGCCGAATCGAGAGCCTGTCACGTCTGGATTCAGGAACAACGATCCGGGATTTGTCCGGGGGCCAACATGCAACATCTCAAGATCTTTTCATTTGAGTCACAGGGATCGATCGTGATTGTGAAGCCGCGCGGTGAAGGCAGCGCGTTTCGCTATCAGGATCTGCACCTGGAAACCAACGTCATCCGCAGCCAGATTTCACGTCCCGGGGTGCAGTTGCTGGTCATTGATCTGAGCGAAATGGAATATTTCGGCTCTGAATTTATTGGGGCGCTGGTTTCGATGCTGCGGGAAATGCGTTCCCGCGGAAGCAAGTCCTGCTTCTGCTGTGCCAATGCGCAAATGCAGCAGGTGTTGCAGAACATGAGCCTGTTCCGCCTGTGGCCGCACTTTGAGACCCGCGAAGAAGCGCTGGGCTATCTGCCGACGCCTGTGCAGGCCTGAGAGACCTGGAGCGGGCGCTGTCTCTCTGTTTTCAGAGCGTGTCACCACACTGCGCAGCTGTCGAATTTTCACTCCGGCAGCAGGCTGGGAAGGACCGGTTCTGCAGGTGTGCGCAGATTGTGTGCTCTGGCAGTGTGCCTTGAACGCCAGGCTTTGAATGCGGCGCTTTGAACGGCAGGCCCGGGCTGTGTGCCTGGGAAGTATGGCTGGGCGGCAGGCTTTGAATGCCGAGGCGGGCGGAATGTGCTCCTGCCATTCAGGAAAGGCGGTGCTCTTCGGCCATCTTCGTCATCTGGACGCAGCTGGACCCTCAGGCCGTCAAAGCAAAATCGTTACAGGCCGTCAGGTCCATCTGAATTGCCCGGCTCCCCAAACACATTCCTGTCGTCTCCTGGGCAGTGTGACAAAACCGCAGACGTGTGCCGGCACAACCGGAACGACCTGCACGATCGGCCTGAAAGTCTGCAGAGGATTGCTGTGGTGTTGTTTTAAGTTGTTTTGTGTGTGGTTGTTGCGCTGATTGTGTGCGGCGGGCTGTCGCGGCGTGGAACTCAAGTCGACAGGGCCACCCAGTCGATCATGGCAGTGAGGCGAGGAAGGACTTTCGCCGGCACACGTGCGATCGAGTGGAGCTTTCATGACGCAACAGGCGAACGAGAACCGTTTGCATCTTGGCTTCCTGCGAGTCGCGGAGACGGACCAGGGGTACGTTGGCGGTCTGCTGGTGACAAACCATCTGGGCCGCCCGCTGGAATTTCAGTGTACGACCCCGGTCCGCGCGAATCGCACCCAGCAGATTCTGTACGGTCCCACACTCGAACCGTTTATCTATTCTGAACTGATCGGCAAGACGCTGTTTGAGCGGCTGAGCATCCGTCCGCAGGTGATCATCATGCAGCAGGTCAACCTGCTGGAGTTGCGCCGGCAGATCGAGGTCCCGGTGTTGTGCCTGATCGAAGGCAATCCCCCCCGGGATTTACCGGATCAGCAACGGGTGCAGCTGGGGCGGCAGCTCTTTCAACTGCATGCCGACTTTGGGGAAGACCTGGAAAAAACCCAGGGGCTGCAGAAACGCGTGCCAGGCGAGGCCGACATGCTCGAACCGCTGGAACGGGTCAGTGATGCCCTCAAAGAAACCATGCGGTCAGGAGCCGTGGCTTGAGCCGCGATTCCTGACCTGTGCAGACCGATCCGGCGCGACCGGTGACCAGACGGCTGGCCGGACTGACAGCCGTGCTGATGCTGTGACGGTGCAATAAATCGTGCAATGGCGGTGATCGTCATCTTGTTGCGGCAGGACTGTTGCAGCCTGGTAGAGAGTCCGTCTCGCGAATCTGCTGGATCAGTCGGGGGCAATCTCTTCAGAGTGAGTTGATTGTTCACGGTTTGGTCATGGTGAGCAGGTCGCAAGGCCGTTTGGAAAGTTCTCAATTCATCGACAGCCCAGGATGGTGCTGGCCGGCCGGAGTCTGACAGGGACCGGCTGGCGGAATGGGGAAGGAAACCCATGAGTCTGAGTTCCTCGGAAGACGCCCGCCTCGATTCTCAATCTGGCAGCCTGCTGTCGGATCTGGACATTCAGAGTCTGGAGCTTGCGCTGCAGCAGGCCGAAGGGGTGGCCCGGCTGGATTGCGAATTGCGCCAGCCGGACATTCATGTGACCGGAATGAACGGGGCCTTGAAGCGGCTTCCGCAACTGGGAACTCAGGCGGCCGGCCTGCTGGGACGGGCCGGGTTTGTGCCCCGCTGGAAGCCGTTCTGGCCCAAAATCCGCACGTTTGGTGTGAACTTTCCGGCCGGACTCGAGTTTCTGCCGCCACCCCGGGCGAAAGAAGAAGAAACCCGGGTGATTCATGTCCCCCCTCCGGTCGAGACCGGTGAAGAGCAGCCGGCAGAACGGAAGCCTGCGACGCGCATTCGCCCACCGGCCACGGCGCTGTCGATCGAAGACCGGTTGTTCTATCTGCTGCAGCCGCCGCTGGAGTCGTGGCTGCGCGGGCAGGAACTGGTGATGCCGTTCGAGCCGTTCCCGTATCAGTATCAGGGAATCGCCTGGATTTTTTCGCAGGATTCGGCGCTGCTGGCTGATGAAATGGGGCTCGGCAAAACCATGCAGACGATCACGGCTCTGCGTCTGCTGCTGCGGGCGGGAAAAGTGCGGCGCGTGCTGCTGGTCTGCCCGAAACCGCTGATTCCGAACTGGCAGCGGGAATTCAAAACCTGGGCTGAAGAGATTCCGGTGACAACGATTGAAGGCGACGGCCCGCGCCGGAACATGATCTGGTCCCTGCCAGGCTCAGCGGTGCTGCTGGCCAACTATGAACTGGTCGTCCGCGATTTTCAGGCCATGCGGCCGGAAGATTATCCGCAGTTCGACATGGTGGTGCTCGATGAGGCGCAGCGCATCAAGAACCGTGATTCCGTGACCGCGCAGACGATTCACTCCATTCCGCGCAAGCGCAGCCTGTGCCTGACCGGCACGCCGATTGAAAACCGCGCGGAAGAAATGATTTCCCTGTTTGAATTCATGCGGGTGATCCCGGCGCATTCCTCGCCGGATATCCGGCAGCTGTCGCAGTTGAGCGAAGAGTTCATTCTGCGCCGGACCAAGGATCTGGTGATGAAAGACATGCCGCCCCGGCTCGACCGCGATGAAATCATCGATCTGAGTCCGGCGCAGCGCCAGGCCTATGACTATGCGGAGAAGGAAGGGATCATTCAGCTGAACGACATGGGGGATTCGATCACCGTGCAGCATGTGTTTGAGTTGGTGCTGCGGCTCAAGCAGATCTGTAACGCCGACCCATTGACGGGCGAATCGTGCAAGCTGGATCGTCTGGTGGCGGACATGGAAGAAATCGCGGCCAGTGGCGGCAAGGCGATTCTGTTCAGCCAGTGGACCAAAACACTCGACTGGCTGGCCGAACGCACCAGACAGTTCGGCTGCCTGGTCTATCATGGAGGTGTGCCGACGGCGAAGCGCGAGCCGATTCTGGCGCAGTTCAAGAATGATCCCAAGAGCCATCTGATTCTGATGAGCTATGGCACCGGGGCCGTTGGATTGAATCTGCAGTTTGCTGGGTATGTGTTTCTGTATGACCGCTGGTGGAACCCGGCGATCGAAGATCAGGCCATCAACCGGGCGCATCGGATTGGCGTGAAGACGCAGGTGATCGTGAGCCGGCTGATCTGCAAGAACACAATTGAAGAGCGGATCGATCTGGTGCTGCGTCAGAAACGGGAGCTGTTTGCCCGGGTGCTGGGCGAAGGCAATAATGAAAATTCGTCGCTGAGTCTGACCGCCAGCGAAATCTTTGGACTGTTCGACCTGCGTGCCCGCGCCGGGAACAAGTCCCGCCCGATTCGTCCGGCCCGTCCGAACGGCGATACGGCCGCCGCCTGATCACGGGAATGCATGATTGCTGAGACGCCAATCCCGGGGAAAGGCCACAGGCTGCGGCCTGACGCAGGGCCCTTTCTCATGGGAATGTCTTCGGCCTGGCGGCGCGAAAGCCGGCAGGTTTCTGAGAAGATCAGCCGGCATTCCTGGCTGCCCGGGCATTTCGTCTGACGCTGGCAGGCAGGGTTGCGTCAGGCCTCGAAACTCTGCACGATCTCAAGTGGGCAGAGTCTGTGGATTCTGACGGTGCCGTCTGGAAACCCGTCGTACCGCAGAACTGGAAAGGCGTGCTGGAAGGGCGTTCCGGTTGTCGCCAATGCAGGTGCAGTGCCGGCGGCAGGAACGCAGATCAATGACACGGGCTCAGGCAGCAGGTCAGGCAGAGGAGACAGGACAATGTCGAAAGGGGAGTGTCGATGGGGCATCCTGGGAGCCGCAGTGATTGCCCAGAAGAACTGGCAGTCGATCCACAACTCCGGCAACGGCACAATTCTGGCGGTGGCGAGCCGCGACCGGGAGAAAGCCGCCCGCTTCATTCAGGCGCGGCAGCAGGAATGTCCCTTTCCGGTAGAACCGGATGCCTGCACCTATGAAGAACTGCTGGCCCGCAGTGATATCGACGCGGTTTACATTCCGCTGCCGACCGGACTGCGAAAGGAATGGGTCATTCGGGCTGCCCGGGCCGGCAAGCATGTGATGTGCGAAAAGCCCTGTGCTGTGCATGCCGATGAGCTGCGGGAAATGCTGCAGGTCTGCCATGAGCATCGCGTGCAGTTCATGGATGGCGTCATGTTCATGCATTCCCAGCGTCTGCAGGCGATCCGCGGAATTTTGAACGACGGGCTGTCGATCGGCGACATCCGGCGGATCTCTTCGCATTTCAGTTTTCGCGCCCCGGACGAATTTCTCGCCTCGAACATTCGCGTCAGCAGTGAACTGGAACCGCATGGCTGCCTGGGTGACCTGGGCTGGTACTGCATTCGTTTTGCACTCTGGGCACTGAACTCTCAGATGCCGGTCGAAATTTCGGCCCGGCTTCTGGCGCATCATGGCCGGGCAGACAGCCCGGATGTGGTGCCGATGGAACTGTCGGCAGAATTGAAATTTCCCAATGATGTCTCCTTCGGGTTCTTCTGCTCTTTTCTGATTGAACAGCAGCAGACGGCCACGATCAGCGGGACGCGCGGTTATCTGCATGTGTCCGACTTCGTGCTGCCGAATTTCGGCAATGAAGTGGCCTTTCAGGTGATCAATAATGACTTTCAGGTGGCCGGCTGCCGTTTCAACATGTCGAATCATACCCGGCGCGTAGCGGTGAATGAGTACAGCAACAACCATCCGAACGCTCAGGAGACCCGCTTGTTCCGCCATTTTGGCGATCTGGTGCAGAGCGGGCAGATTGACGAAACCTGGGGCGAGGTGGCGCTGAAAACGCAGATCATTGTGGATGCCTGTCTGGAATCGGCACGCAACAACGGGCGCTGCATCAGTCCCTGTATGGAGGGGCAGGCATGAGCGCCTGTCAGGGGCCGCGCGGCCTGATGTTCAGGGCATTTTTGATTCTCCCGGGGCTGGCCTGTCTGCTGTCGGAACCGGTCTGGGCTCAGCCTGTCGGTGCCGATCGCGATTCCTCTTTCGACCGGAACGAGGTGAACCAGAATGGAGCCGGGCGTGTGATGCGTCCGGCCGATCGTCGGCCTGTGCGCAACGAGGCCCTGGCCGAGAGTCTGGGGATTCATAAATACGTGTCGCGGCGACTGGTGCTGTTCACCGATCTGGATCCGGCAGTGGCCCGCACGCTGCCGCCGCTGATCGATCAGGCGTATGTGGCCTGGACGGATTACTTCGGCGAACTGCCGCCGGAACCAGGGGGGGCGGATTTTCAGATCACCGGCTATCTGATGGTCGATGAACGGCGGTTCATTGAAGCCGGACTGGAACCGGCCGGGTTTGTGATGGCCAAATTTGGCCGGCAGGTGGGGCGCGAGTTCTGGATGCATGATCAGCACAGCGATTATTACCGCCGGCATCTGCTGATTCATGAGTCAACCCATGCTTTTATGACCGTGATGCCCCGGGTGCTGCCGCCGCTGTGGTATCTCGAAGGGATGGCGGAACTGTTTGGCACGCATGTTCTCGACCCGAATGGACAGGTGACCTTCGGCGTCATGCCGGATGCGCCGGAGGATTTTCAGGGGCTGGGCCGGATCGAGCTGATTCAGCAGGAGAACTATTTCGGCCGGGAACGGGATCTGCATCACCTGGGGTCGCTGACGCCGAACGATTTCATTACGCCGCGACCGGTGCCTTATGCCTGGAGCTGGGCGGTCTGTTATTTCCTCGATCATCATCCCCGTTATCAGGCCCGCTTTCGCCGACTGGGCCGAAATCTGGAAGGGCCAGAGTTTCAGCGTCTGCTGGCGGAACTCTTCACGCCGGAGCAGCGGTTGCTGTCGGCCGAATGGCACGATTTCACACGCCGGCTGGAATATGGATATCAGGTGGAACACTCGGCATTTGTTCCGGCTTCGGTGACGCAGAGGAACCCGATCACGCCGGTCACGGTTCAGGTGACTTCGCAGGCTGGCTGGCAGCAAACGGGCATGGTCGTGGACGCTTCGCAGTCTGTGGAAGTCCAGGCATCCGGATCAGTGGTGCTCGATCCCGGCCCTCCGGAATGGGCCAGCGAGCCGAACGGCATCACGGTGAATTACGCCGGGGGTTTTCCACTGGGAACACTGCTGCTGGGCTGGCTGCCGGAAGAGGGAGACGCTGTGCTGCAGGTCTCGGCTGTCGGGCCAGGAAAGACCGTGACATTGCCCGGTCCCGGAACGATCTGGCTGCGGATCAATGACACCGGGAGCAATCTTGGCAATAATACCGGAAGCTACAAAGTGACGTTGTCCTGTCTGCCGAGTCCGTAAAGTCTGGCGCCGGTCATCTGGCCAGGCTTCTCCCGCGGCAGTTCTCTGCCTGATCTCCTGTCGAATCTGGGGAATCCGCATGGCTCGAACGATCTTTGCATTCGCTTCCGCTCTGTGTCTGATGCTTCCGGCGGCGCTGCCGGCTGCGGATCGCCCGAATATTCTCTGGCTGACAACCGAAGATATCGGTCCGGAACTGGGGTGTTATGGTGATCCGTATGCCGATACGCCGCAGCTGGATGCCTTTGCCCGGCGCAGCTGCCGGTTTCTGAATGCCTGGTCGAATGCCCCGGTCTGTGCTCCCGCCCGGACCACGATCATTTCCGGCGTGGAACCGACCTGCCTGGGGGCAGAGCACATGCGCAGCCTGGTTTCCATTCCCGGGTTCATGAAGCTGTACCCGCAGCTGATGCGCGAGCAGGGATACTTCTGCGCGAATCCCGGCAAGACCGATTACAACATCATTCCCAATGGACAAGTCTGGGATGATGTGAAAAAGCAGAATCCATGGCCGCAGTTGAAATCGCATCAGCCGTTCATGGCGGTGTTCAATTATGTCGGCACGCATGAAAGCCAGATCCGGAAACGCCCGCATCAGGCCGTGCATGATCCGGCGCAGGCCATTGTGCCGCCGTATCATCCGGATACGCCGACGGTGCGCACTGACTGGGCGCAGTACTATGACAATATCACCGAAATGGACGAGTGGTTCGGAAGGCAGATCCGTCAATTGCAGGCGCAAGGGCTGGAAGACAATACGATCGTGTTCTTCTATGGAGATCACGGTTCCGGCATGCCCCGGCACAAGCGGAATCTGAACCAGTCCGGGCTGCATGTGGCATTGCTGGTCTATGTGCCTGAGCGTTTTTACCATCTGCTGCCGCAGGACGTTCCGGCCCAGGGAACGGCTTCGCGGCTGGTCAGCTTTGTCGATCTCACCGCCACACTGCTGAGCCTGATCGATCAGAAGCCGCCGGAATGGGTGCAGGGAACGGCCTTTCTGGGAACGCAGGCCGGTCCACCGGCACGTTATCAGTACGGGTTCCGGGGCCGAATGGATGAACGCTTCGATCTGTCCCGGACGGTCCGCAACGAACGCTTTCATTACATTCGCCATTACATGCCGCATCGACTGGCCGGGACGCATCTGGCCTATATGTTCGAAACACCGACCACCCGGGAATGGCACCAGCTGTTTCTGGAAGGAAAACTGAATGCGGTGCAGTCGGTTTTCTGGGAGCCGAAAGCCTCGGAAGAACTGTTTGACCTGCAGTCTGATCCCGATGAGATCAAAAATCTGGTGGCCTCTCCTGAGCATCAGACCGTGCTGGCCGAACTGCGTCAGGCGCATCTCGACCATGTTCTGACAATTCGCGATGTCGGCTTTCTTCCGGAAGATGAACTGCATCATCGGGCACCGGGGAAGAGTCCTTACGAACTGGGGCATGATCCCACTTTGCCGCTGGAAGAAATCGTCAGAATGGCCCACGTGGCCTCGCTGCGCCTGCCGGATGCTCAGGCCGATCTGCATGCCGGACTGATGCACGGCGACAGTGCTGTGCGGTATTGGGCGGCAATGGGATATCTGCAGCGGGGGACGGCCGCCGTGCAGTCGGAAGATGCCCTGCTCAAGGCTCTGGTGCTGAATGACCCATCACCGAGTGTGCGCACCGTCGCGGCCGAGGCCCTGGGGCGTTATGGACTGGTGGAAGATCTGCCGGCGGTGCTGGCCTGGCTGCTCGAGGCTGCCAATGGCGAAAAGCATGGCCCTTATCTCTCCATCGCCGGACTCGAAGCACTGGATGCACTGGACGAGAAAGCTCTGCCGGTGATCGATCAGATTCGGGAACTTCCCCGAAAAGGAGACTGGGAATCTCCCCGGAATTCGAACTATGCCGACCGGCTGATCGACCAGATTCTCGCGGAACTGGAACCGGCGAAACCCGGGACATCGGGGCAGAAATAATTCCGGGCTGGCCGGTTCTCAGGCTTCTGAATGTCGGAAAGACGCCAGTCGCATGCGAACCGGCGTCCAGGGTGCTATTGTGCGTGCATCGACATTCTCTTCTGACCGATCGAACACGAACGCCGTTGCATGTCTCTGGAACTGAGTGAAATCGCAGGTGCCCCGCGCGCCCCCTTGCCGGAGCTGATTCGCCGGGAATATCCCTTTCCGGTGCAGGGAATGCTGCTGGATGATCATCTGTATTCCTATGTCGATGTCGGTCACGGGCCAACCGTGCTGTTTGTGCATGGCAACCCGACCTGGAGTTTCGCCTGGCGAAACCTGATTCAGGGACTCTCCGGAGACTACCGGTGCCTGGCTGTGGATCATCTGGGGATGGGGCTGTCATCGAAGCCGGAAAATTATGAGTACCGGATCGCACAGCACATCGACAATCTGTGCCGGTTCATCGAGTCCCGGGATCTGCGTGATATCACACTTGTCGGGCACGACTGGGGGGGCTGCATCGGCATGGGGGCGGCCAGCCGCCTGCCAGACCGCTTTCGGCGGTTTGTGATGATGAATACGGCGGCCTTCCGTTCCCGGCGCATTCCGCTGCGAATCGCCGCCTGCCGAATTCCGCTGCTGGGACCCATGGCCGTGCGGGGATTCAATGCGTTTTCCCGGGCGGCGCTCACCATGGCGGTGGCACATCACGACCGCATGACCCCGGCCGTGCAGGCCGGATATCTGTATCCGTATGACAGCTGGGCCCATCGCATTGCCGTGCAGCGGTTCGTGGAAGAAATTCCGATGCGGCCGGAGCATCCCAGCTATGAAACGCTGGTGCAGGTGGAACAGGGACTGGCGCAGTTTCAGTCGTGCCCCTGGCTGCTGATCTGGGGAGAACAGGACTGGTGTTTCAACCTGGAATTCTTGGACGAATGGCGGCACCGATTTCCACAGGCCGAAACATTCCGGCTGACAGATGCCGGACATTATGTCTTTGAAGATGCACACGAGCGGATCGTTCCACGCCTGCGAGAATTTTTGCAGGCTCATGGCTGACAGGCCCGTGGTAAAAGGCTCACAGCTGAAGGCTGCATGGTCCAAGGGCCGGCCGGCTCATGCATTGCAAGTTGATACTCTGATCCCCTACAGAAAGATCTCCACAGAAAGTCGGGCAGATCCATGAGGAAAATGCTTCTGGTCATGAGCCTGTGCCTGGGCGGAATCTTCGGCCAGGGGGCGGTGCGGGCGGATGACATTCCAGTCGGAGTCTACCGCTGGCCAAACGGAACCGGGAATGTCGACAGGTTTGCCGACTGGCTGGGGCGCGACCTGGTCTGGGGAGAAGATTTCATCGGCTCCGAATCGTGGAGCAATGTCGGCTGGCCGGTCTGGTGGCTGGAAGCCTGGTCGAAATGGGTGCATGAAAAACCGGGGCGAAAGTTCATTTTCGCCGTGCCAATGCTGCCCGGGCCGGTCGATTGCAGCGGGCCGACACAGGGAAACGTCGGCGTCGGCGTGCCGGTTTCTCTCAGACAGGGAGCCGCAGGCGACTACAACATCAACTTTCAGCAGCTGGCTGAAAATCTGGTGAAATACAAACTGGCCGAACACACCATTCTGCGGCCGGGGTGGGAGTTCAACGGCAACTGGTACACCTGGCAGGCGGCCGGGCACGAACAGGAGTTTGCCGGATACTGGCGGCAGATTGTCGACACGATGCGCAATGTGCCCGGGACCGAAAAACTGCAGTTCTGCTGGAATCCCACACTCGGGGCGCAACAGTTTCCTGCAGAGCAGGCCTGGCCGGGAAATGCTTATGTCGATCTCGTCGGGGTCGATGTCTATGACGAATGCTGGAAGGAAAACACCTATCCCTGGCCGAAAGATGCGACGGAAGAACAGATTGCCGCCCGCCAGAAAAAAATCTGGGATGAGGAAATTTATGGCGGAGATCACGGGCTGATCTTCTGGAGCCGGTTTGCCGCCGAGCACAAAAAGCCGCTGGCCATCTGTGAATGGGGGCTGAAAATTCGCGACGGAGGACACGGCGGAATGGACAATCCGCTGTTTGTCCGCGAGATGCATCGTTTTATTCATGATCCGACCCGTCATGTGGCATTTCATGTCTATTTCGATGTCGACGTGAACATGGCGGAAGGGCTGCATCAGGTCTCGCCAGGTGAGCAGGGGACGCATCAGACCGTATTTCCCCGTTCGGCGGCCGTCTTTCGAAAACTGTTCGGTTCTGCCGGGAAAGAGACCCCGTGACCCGGGAATCCGGGAATGACTGGCCTGGGTTCAGGCGTTTCGCTGGCCGAATTCAGCGGGAATTCGTTCTCTCGGAGAGACAGAAATCCATGCTGGGGAACGGACGCGAAAACCGCTATGATGGTCGATTCCCCTGTGTGGATGCGGCGTCGGATGCTGCAGGCAGGGAGGTGTGCTCCCGCGCTTTCGCTGTGAATTTCGCGTCAGCGAACCGTTTTGACAGAACGGCCCCGGCGGACTCCAGGCGGCACACTGCAGGCTGCCGACGGTCTGAACCGGCAGTCTGTGCGAGATTTTGAGTCGCGAATCTGAAAACTGAAGTGTTATGAGCCGTTCCGAGAACGAATCCCCGGTGCCTCCCAAGCCCATGCGTCTGCAGCGCTTTCTTGCGCAGTGCGGGCTGGGATCACGCCGCGACTGTGAAGAACTGATTACCGCAGGCCGGGTGACCATCAGCGGGGAAGTGGCCGACCAGCTGGGAGCGACCGTCGACCCGTCACAGCAGACGGTGGCTCTCGACGGGGAACGGCTGAAGGTGGAGCGGAAGAAGTATTTCCTGCTGAACAAGCCCACCGGATTTCTGTGTACGGCGAACGACCCGGAAGGGCGACGCCTGGTTCTGGATCTGTTTCCGGAAGAAGGTCCGCGGCTGTTCACCGTCGGCCGTCTGGATGAAAATACAACAGGCCTGCTGGTGGTGACGAATGATGGCGATCTGGCCCAGAAGCTGGCGCATCCCCGCTACCGGATTTTTCGGACCTATCAGGCCCAGGTGGCCGGACAGCCGAGGCCCGAGATTTATGAGCAGTTGAAGAAAGGCCTGTTCTTCACCGAAGGCAAGTTTCGCGTTTACAGCGTCAAGCCGTTGAAGAGGCAGAAAGACAGCACCTGGGTCGAGATTGTGATGACCGAAGGTCAGAACCGGGAAATCCGGCGTCTGTTCGCCCGCGTCGGTCACAAGATCATGAAGCTGCAGCGCACCGCCTATGGTCCGTTGCGTCTGGGAAAACTCGGAATCGGAGAATATCGGGAACTGACCCGGGAAGAACTGGCGGCACTGCATGAAGTGTTGCAGAAAACCGTGCCGACTTCCGGACCCGGCCGGACCTATCAGGGGCCCCGGCGTTCTGAAAATGAGGGCGGGGAAGACCGTCCTCGTCGCACTGAAGGCCGTCCGGCACGAACCGGTGACCGGCCTGCGCGGGGAAAACGTCCCTCGGGAGAAGGGCGCGGCACGGGCGGTGAGGCTCCCCGAGGTCGCCGCGAGGGTGCCGGGGCAGAACGGCGCAGCCGCAGCTCGGAAGGGGAACGGCGGGAAGACCGTCCCCGTCGCACTGAAGGCCGCCCGGCACGAACCGGTGACCGACCTGCGCGGGGAAAACGTCCCTCGGGAGAAGGACGCGGCACGGGCGGTGAGGCTCCCCGAGACCGCCGCGAGGGTGCCGGCGCAGAACGGCGCAGCCGCAGCTCGGAAGGGGAACGGCGGGAAGACCGTCCCCGTCGCACTGAAGGCCGCCCGAATCGAAAATCTGAACAGGGCCGGGAGCAGAACAGAGAACGCAGCCCGCGCGAAGGGGCTCCGCGATCTTCCGGGGCGCGGGCAGGGAATCCCCGCAGCCGTCCGAAAGGCAAGTCGGCTCCCAAAGGTCGCCGGCCGCGCTCATAGAGCAAAGTGCCCTGTCTGATCGCCCTTGTCGAGTTCTCTATTTCCGGCGGCGGTGTGTCACGACTGGTGCGCCACGTCCGGTGCGGTGCCTGCCTGTGTTTCCTCAGGCCGCATCAGGCAGGCTTCTGTCGGGGCACGTTCTGCCGAAGCGGTGGCCGGAGCTTCTGCAGGAGAAATGCCGGCTGTGTGAACGCTGGCAAGAGCCGCCGGCCTTATGTGGACAGAATGTCATGGATCACATTTCCATGCACATCGGTCAGCCGCATTTCGCGTGAGCTGAAGCGAAATGTGGTCCGGGTGTGATCCAGCCCGAGCAGATGCAGCATGGTGGCATGCAGGTCATGAATTTCGAGCCGGTTCTCGATGGTTTTGTATCCCCATTCATCGGTATGGCCATAACTCATGCCGCCGCGTATGCCGCCGCCGGCCATCCAGAGTGAGAATGCGAACTGATTGTGATCGCGGCCGTCGTCTCCCTGGGCGAAGGGGGTGCGTCCAAATTCTCCCGCCCAGACAATCAGGGTTTCGTCCAGCAGGCCGCGCTGTTTCAGATCAGACAGAAGTGCGGCAATCGGCTGATCGATTGTGACGGCGTTCTTTTCATGGCCGTCCTTGAGCCTGGAATGCTGGTCCCAGCGGTCTCCATTTCCTCCAGGGCAGGTGAGTTCAATAAACCGGACTCCCTGTTCGACCATGCGCCGCGCCAGCAGGCACTGCCGGGCGAAGATCTGTGTCCCTTTCCATTCGGCATGCATGCCGTACTGCTGCTGAGTCGTGAGCGATTCCCGGGAGAGATCGACCAGGTCGGGCACGGCCGACTGCATGCGGAAGGCCAGTTCCTGATTGGCAATGGCCGCTTCCACCTCATCCACCGGGCCCATCTGCGCCAGTGATCCCAGGTCGAGCTGATGCAGCAGATCGAGCTTGCGCCGCTGCAGCTGCGTGGTCTTTTCACTGGGATGGATATTGGCAATGGGAACCGATGTCGGACGGACGATGGACCCCTGATATGACGCCGGAAGAAATCCGGAATTGAAGTTGTCGAGCCCGCCCGGAGGAATCAGTCCGCCGTTGAGGACCACAAATCCGGGCAGGTTCCGGGATTCGCTGCCGAGTCCATATCCGATCCAGGCACCCATGCTGGGACGCCCCTGCACTCCGGAGCCGGTATGCAGAAAGTAGTTGGCCGAGGTGTGTTCCGGAAACCGGGAGGTCATCGATTTGATGATGCACAGTTCATCGGCATGCTGCGCCAGGCAGGGAAACAGACTGCTGATCCACTGGCCGCTTTCTCCGTACTGGCGAAAGGTCCAGGGAGATTTGAGTACTTTGCCGACATTGTTGAACTGTGTCGGTTCGAGCTTGCCGATTGCCTGCCGGGGATCGGCCCCGTGATATTTTTCGAGCAGGGGTTTGTAGTCGAACGTGTCGATCTGCGACGGCCCGCCATCCATGTAAAGAAAGATGATGCTGCGCACCCGAGGCGGGAAATGAGTCACTTTCGGGCGGAGTGGATTGTCGGAGGCCCCCGAGGCCGCCTGCGACAGCAGGGCCGTGGCTGCCACCGCTCCAAAGCCGTTGGCACAGGATTGCAGCAGGTGACGGCGTGAAAAAGAAACGGAATGGGAAGCACGCCAGGAGGAAATGTGCATCGGAGTGATCCGTTTCAGGGGATTTCTGAAGACCTGTCAGACACAGGCCGGGGGGCAATGGCCGCGAGCGGATCGCGGAAGGTTTGATCAGCGGGGCTTATTGCAGAAACACAAATTCCTTCCGGTTCAGCAGCATGTGACAGACATCTGCCCAGGTCTGCAGCTCATCGGTGTCGGAAGTCACGCCCGGGCGGTCATGCAGAAATGTCTCGATCAGTTCGAGTTCCTCGGGCCGGGCAGGTCGGGCATAGGCCTGGCGGAACAGGTGATCGATACGGCTGTTCGTTTCGTGCTGGGTGTCGAGTGCCTGGTGGGCCCAGAGTCTGGACTGTTCGAGAATAAACGGATCATTCATCAGGATCAGGGCCTGGGCCGGAACATTGGAAGTGGCCCGGTGTCCCATGCAGCTGAATGGAATCGGCATGTCGAAAGTCAGCAGGAAGGGGGAAAGAAAGTTGCGGCGCACTTCCAGATAAACGGTACGCCGTCCGGCACCATCGAGCGGACCGTTCGTGGCCGGTCGCCCGCGCCCCTGCATGAAGGAGGTGAGATAAGCCGGAACGCTCTTTCCGGACATCTGCAGATCCAGACGCCCGGAGATCTGCAGAATGGCATCGCGCAGCTGCTCGGCCGAGAGCTTGCGGACCGCCATGCGGTGCCAGAGCAGGTTGGCAGGATCCTGCATTTCTGCCTGTGCATGGTGATGCGAACTCGACTGGGCATAGGTTTTCGACAGCACCAGCGTGCGAATGGTGTGCTTGAGCGACAGTTGGTGTTCGAGGAAGTCCTGCGCCAGCCAGTCGAGCAGTTCGGGATGCGTGGGGAGCTGTCCCATCACGCCAAAGTCATCGACGCTGGCCACGATTCCCCGCCCGAACAGATGGTGCCAGATCCGGTTGACAATCACGCGCGACAGAAAAGGATTGTCATGCTGTGTCACGCGGTCCGCCAGTTCGAGTCGGCCACTGCCGGAAGTGATGGGAGCCTGGCCGGTGCCCGAAATCGCCAGCAGAAATCGCTGGGGAACGGTTTCTCCAAAGTTCTCATCACTGCCACGGATATGCACCTGCTCTTCCACCGGCACGCCGTCGACAGTGCTCAGAACCGGCATCGGTTCCGGAATGGTTTCCGCCTGTTTGAGCAGTGTTTCACGAAGTCTGCGGATCTGTTCGGAAGCATCGAGCAGCCGGTGCGTGGTCATCCAGTTGATCAGGGCGATGGAATCGGAATCGGCCGGGCCACGCAGCGCGGTTTGAATGCGCTGAATCCACTGCTGCTGGCATGCCTGCGCCAGTGACTCGACAGTCATCGGCCGGGATGGGGCTGTCAGTTCAAGGGCCGCGGCCGACGGAGCATCGGAAGGTGCATTTCCGGAAGACATGACAATTTCATCAATGGCGACTTCGCCGTTGTCCGGGTCGAGCACTTCGAGATAGGCCCGGCGTCCCAGATGGTTCTTCAGGTCTCCCTGCTGCGTAATCCAGATGAATTTGCCGGCCGTGTCGATGTCTTTGCGTGTCGCCTGACCAAACAGCAGTGGCTGATACTGATCCATGTAATAGTTTTCGATGACCACCCGCAGCATGGCATGACGGGCGCGCAGCCGGGTGTGAATGACCGGATGAGTCAGAGTGAAAACCGGAGAACGCAAGGCTCCCCGCAGCCGTGGGGAGGTCCCCCCGCTGCAGACGATGCCAGGCAGCTGGAAAACATCGGACCCGGGCGACATGTTCCAGGCCAGGCCAGTGACCGGGCCGGTTCCAAAGGCGATTCCCTGAGGTTGCCAGCCTTCGAACTGGTTCGAGTTGAAGTCCCCCAGCGAGACGGTTTCTTTGCGATCCTGTTCGGCGCGCTGCCGGGCCTGCAGCAATTCGTCGTGAAGGGCTGAACAGCGGGCGTCGACAGCCTGCGGCGCGACGGTTCCAATTCGGCTCCACAGGACCGCCGGATGCTGCAGCGACGCAATCTGAGGATCGCGCAACGCCTGAACCCATTGCAGCAGACGCTGGGGATCGAGTCCAAAACTCTGGGCGATCGGCAGCAGTTGTTCAAGAGCAGGAGGCGAAGAGTCGGGATGCCTGCCAAGCACAACACAGGCCGCCTGCAGGGAGCGGGAGATCGTGTCGTCAGCCAGGGCCGGTTCAGCAGCCAGCCATGTGTGAGTCTGCTGCAGAGTGGATGTCTGCCGGGCCTGCAGGGCAGTGGCCTGATTCTCGATGTCATGGTGGGCATCGAGCCAGGATTCCGTGCGGTGGGTGCTGTTCAGAATGCCATACAGCGCGTAGTAGTCTTCTTTGGAAATGGCATCGAACTTGTGGTCATGGCAGCGGGCGCAGGCAATGGACAGGCCCAGAAAGGCCCGGCCGAAGACATCGATCTGATTTTCCACCCGCGTGGACAGATCGGCGAGAACATTTGTGGGAGCGTGAACCGCTTCCCCGAGATACCAGAAGCCGGTGCCGATGACCGATTCATTGCGACCGGTCTCAGGATGATAGCGGGGATGTTCCAGCAGGTCGCCGGCGATATGTTCGCGCAGCAGCTGATCATAAGGCACATCCGTATTGAAGGCCCGAATCAGATAGTCGCGATACTGCCAGGCATGGGGAATCGGGTAATCGAACTCATGCCCATGGGTTTCGGCATAGCGGACCAGATCCATCCAGTGTCGGGCCCATTTCTCTCCAAACCGGGGGGATTGCAGCAGATCGTCGACAAGCTGGCGGCGGACTTCCGGGCTGTCCTGCTTCGGAAAACTGGCGACCAGATCGACCGGAGGCGGCAATCCGATCAGATCGAAGTACACCCGCCGCAGCCATGTCCGGGAATCGGCCGGTGCGGCAGGCTGCAACTGCTGCGACTGCAGTTTCTGCAGAATGAACCGGTCAACAGGCGAGTCGGACCATGCCGGATCGGAAATTCTCGGAGGCTCCACTGCTTTCACCGGCTGCCAGGCCCAGTGAGTCTGCTGGCGCAGCTGCCAGTCAAAAGCCTGGGCGGCGACGGGCGGAGCAGGGGAGTCTTCCTTCGGCCAGACGGCCCCGGCCGCGACCCAGCGCACCAGTTTGTCGATGTCAGCCGGGGGCATCTTTCCCCGGGGAGGCATCTCGTATCCCTCATAGCGGACCGCCTGAATCAGCGGGCTTCCATCGGGAGAACCGGGAACAATCGCCGGCCCGGAATCGCCTCCCTGCAGCAGACCGGCACGGCTGTCGAGATAAAGATTCGCCTCCAGCCGGCGCGATTTGTGGCTATGACACTCGAAGCAATGCTGACTGAGCAGCGGGCGGATCTGCTTTTCAAAATATTCGACCGTGTCCGGAGACTGCGCTCTGACCGTGGAGCAGAGCCAGAAGATCGTCAATGCCAGAGGGACGATTCCCTTCGACGGCCTTCGCGGCATACTATTGAAGTTTGCCATGTCTCAGGTCGGGCAGGAGTTTGGCGGGCAGGGTGTCGGATGACAGTTCCGATGCCGGAAATTATAAACCTGGGCAGATGTGTTCTGCCAGACAGGAGCAGATGGCTCTCGCCTGGGGCCGCCAGCGGCTTGTATTTTTGTGCGTGTTTCACTTGATGACACGCAACTCGCCGCATGACGGAACGCGGCCCATGCGGCGAGTGAAGCATGCAGAGTTCCGCAAGGCCGGCCATCTGCTGTTTGCCGTACCGACCAGTTCTGAATGGGAGCAAGTGAAGTCTGATGCGGCAAATCGTGCTGGCTGTTGTGGCCCTGTCGCTGCCGGTTCTGATCTGGGCCGGGCTCCCTTTTCTTCCGCCATTGGGGAAGCCGCTGGAGGTTCATCATGGCGGCACGCATTATCCGCCGTCGCCTGTTCCCTTTGACCGGCAGACGATCGGTCCGCCGCCTGCCGGCCTGCCGCTGGTGGCGAACGTGCAGATTGTCGATCTGGATCAGGACGGGCAGCCGGAAATTCTGGCCTGCGATGCCGGACGCTGCTGTCTGACAGAATACCGCCGCCACGCGAACGGAGAATGGAACGAGACCATTCTGCTGGCCGATCTCAATGCGCCGGCCCATGTCACGCCGGTTGATATTGATCAGGATGGAGACATGGATCTGATCCTGTCGATTCTCGGCAATCTGTATCCGGATGACAGTGTCGTCGGCCGGGTTGAGCTGTATGAAAAAACCCCTGCCGGTTATCTCCGGCATGTGATTCTCGATGACGTGCGGCGCGTGGCCGATGTTCAGCCGGGAGATTTTGACGGCGACGGCGATCTCGATCTCGCGGTAGCCGTTTTCGGTTACAGTCGTGGTCAGATCTTGTGGCTCGAAAACCTGGGGAATCTGAAGTTCCGCGATCACGAACTGCTCAATGCTCCGGGCACGATTCATGTTCCCGTCGCGGATTATGACGGGGATGGGGATCTGGATATCGCGGCGATCGTCACGCAGGATGAAGAAGAACTCTGGGGCTTTGAAAACCTGGGGAATGGAACATTTCAATCCCGGCGACTGTGGTTCACCATCAATCTCGATCTGGGAGGAGCCGGACTGGTTCAGGCAGACCTGGATCATGATGGCGATGCAGATCTCATTCTGCCGGCCGGAGACAATCTGGAAGATCTGGATGCTTACCCGCAGCCTTATCATGGGTGTTACTGGTTCGAAAATACCGGTGGCTGGAAATTTGAGCCGCACCGGATTTCGGACCTGGGAGGGACGTATGCCGCGGCGACCGGAGACATCAATGCCGACGGGCATCTGGATGTCGTGCTGGTGAGCATGACCAATCACTGGTCCCGGCCGGAAAATGCCAGCGTTGTCTGGCTGGAGAACGACGGGAAACAGAATTTTCGGACCTGGCAGGTGGCCTCCGACCCGATTCATCTGGTGACCGTGGCCGTGGGCGATTTGAATTCCGACGGCCGGGCCGATCTCGTCGCGGGCGGATTGAACATGCGGAAACCCTTTGAGCGGATGACCCGGGTTTCTGCCTGGTTTCAGCTGGCAGCGCCCTCCGCGTCGCCGGTTGCGTCCAGGGTCCCGGTCCCGTCTTCGGCCCCATGAGGAATCACGTGTCGCAGCAACAGCAATTCGGAAAACTTGTCACATTGAGCCTGCTGGCGGTGATCATTGTGGAATTGACGGTTGGCGGAGTGCTGTGGGGGCGGCGTCTGCTGCGTCGTCCACCTGTGCTGCCGATCCTGCAGGCGGGTGATCCGCTGTTCGCGCGCCAGTTGCCGGTTCTCGCTCGCGATGCCGAACAGCGGGGAACCACGGAAGACTGGCTGAATCTGTCTGTCGCGCTGCTGGCACAGGGCTTCTATGATGAGGCCGAACTGGCATTTCGGCGCGTCATTGAACTGGACCCGCTGAATCAGGAAGGGCGATTTGGTCTGGCATTCTGCCTGGATCGCGTGGGACGGATTGAGGAGAGCAAGCCGGAATATCATCGGGCAATTGCACTGAATTCCCGCCCGAATGTCACAGACCGGCTGTCGCAGTATGCCTGGATGGCACTGGGCCGGAATGAGCTGCGCGAGGAACATGCAGCGGAAGCCGAAGAGATTTTTCGCCGGACCGACCGGTTCCAGACGCAGGCGGTGCAGCTGATCAAGCTGCTGATTCGCTCTGGTCGTGCCGCAGAAGCAATGCCCCGACTGGATGCGGCCCTGAAGCAGTTTCCGATGTCTCTGGAGTTCCATTTTCTCAGGTATCGCGCCCTGCTGGAACTGGACCGGCCGGAAGAAGCCGCGAAGGTGGCCGACCTGTTCGACCGGCTGCGTCCGACGATCTCACTGAATTTCAACACCGATTATGTTCGGCACTATCGCAAACGGACCGGCTTTGACGAAGCCATTGAAGAGTACAACCAGCTGATTTCCGACCGCAATATGGACCGCATGGCTGCCGTGCTGGAAGAACTGCTCAAAGAGATTGGCACGCTGCCGGTGCCGATGGCCAGTACTGTGCAGGTCTCGCTGGCCGAGGTGGAACTGCAGCGTCAGCGATCGGAACGGATTCTGGAACTTGTTCACACGCTGCATCTGACCGAAGTCGAGGGAGCCGATGTGCTGCAGCTGGAAGGAGCGGCGCTGCAGATGCAGGGACATCACGCCCAGGCGGTGGCCTTGTGGGAGCGGGCCATGCAGATGGGGCCCAATCCCCAGCTGGCCGAAAAACTGGCCGAAGAAGCCGACCGGATCAAAGACACCCGGAAACGGGATCACTGGCGGGCGCAGGCGGCCTTGCTGCAGACACGGGAACTCTTCTGGAATAACCGCATTGAAGAGGCCCTGCCCCCTGTCCGGCAGGCTCTGCAGCTGGATGGCGAAAATCCGCAGGCCTGGTATTACCTGGGACAGGTTCAACGCGTGCGGGGGGACTTTCCGGCTGCCCGGGAGGCTTATGAAAAGTGCCTGCAGCTGGCTCCCTGGTATGGGCGGGCGGATGCGGCGCTCAGGCTGCTGCCGGCCACATAAGACTTCGATTCCCGGTGGTGCCTGCTGCCGGTGTTTCTGTCGGTAAAAAAACAGGGCGGAAAACGCAGCCAGGGGAAGCGGCAGTGCCCCGGAACAACAGGGTGTCCGTGAGGTGGCTGTCATATCAGTGTGGGCTGTCAGGCATTCGCAGTGTGGGCCCAGGCAGTGTGGATGATGGCACCAGAGCGGCTGTGTGAGAACTCAAAGGAAAAGTCACTCCGCGAGTGCGCTTCTTTGCGTTTTCAGTGTCATGCATCTGCTGACGCTGCATGCTCTGGCGTGTGTTTTCGGTAGACTTGAACTGACCCCGAATTCTGTGCCACGCGGCAAGAGGCGTTTCAGCGGATGAAGGCGTTGCCCAACAACCGAGCGCATTTCGAGCGGCGGGGTTGATCCTCGCCGTGTCCATCCTGCGTTTCAGCCAGCGACATCTCTGTCAATCACGACGGAACTCATTCAGTGGCGGAGTTGAGCTTCTCCGTCTTCCATGGCATTGATTGTGCTGTGCGCTTCGTGCTGTGCCGCAATAGGCCACATGTCGAAGTCTGTCATGTGCCGTTGCCGATCAGATGCCGATTGTGGACTGCATTTTCCGGGCAGAGAATACCGGCGGGGCTGAACCCCTGCCGCTCGAAAGTCCGATCTTCAGGATTTCAGAGCACACGGCCGGTGCGCTTCCCTTCTTCATACCATGATCATTCGACAGAACGAGGCAGCCTCCGCTGGAGAGACCGCCTCGTCAGTCGAAGGAACAGGTGTCGGCCCGCGTCTGCTCTAGAATTCGCCGACAATTTCTGAGCCGCGGATGGTGACCAGGGCGCGATAGGTGTTGACGTCCATGTTTTCGTTCAGGAACCGGACGGCTCCGTCGCCCATCAGGCCTTGAATGCCTCCGGCATGGGTGCTGGCGGCGATCCAGTCCTGGCACCACTGGCCTGACTGCGACTGGGCGATTCCATAGGTCGTGGTCCCGCCGACATTCTGAACATCCATCTGCTCGACACCGGGATTCCAGCTGTTGCTGCTGGTGCTGGTGCGGGGGCCAATCCACAGGCCTCCTTGAAAATTGCAGGGAAGACCGGCACAGGTTCCGGCTCCGGTCGGCTGGGTCTGCGTCGACCGTTCAGAAATGAACAGGGTGTTGCTGGTGCCGTCGAGGACATCCGCAATGCGGCGGGCATTATTGACCACGAACATCCCTTCCGAGGCGTTCTGGTTCAGTGCGGTCGAAGCCAGGTAGTTCGACTTGCCGTAACTTCCCTTCTTGGTGTTCAGGCCCCCCATCGGATCCGACGGGCAGATGAAAGCGGCGAGGATCGTTTTTGCGGCCGGAATGGCATCGGTCGCGGTGCCGTCATTGTTGAGGTCCATCCAGCTGCGGGTGAAATCACCCGTTTCGGTGCTGATCTGGTTATAGAGCGGTCCCTGATCCAGATACGGCAGAAGCATGGTGCCCCAGCCCAGGGCGTTGTTGTTTTCACGGGCGGTGATGCCGGTATTGGTGCCGGTGACCGAATCGAAATAGCTGGGAGGGAAAATCTGCAGGGCATCATGGTAGTTGTGCAGAGCCAGACCGATTTGCTTCAGATTATTTTTGCACTGGCTGCGGCGGGCGGCTTCGCGCGCCTGCTGCACGGCCGGCAGCAGCAGGGCAATCAGAATGGCGATGATGGCAATGACCACCAGCAGTTCAATCAGTGTGAAGGCCTGAAGCCTGGAGAATCGACGACGGATTGGCAAGGAAAACATAGAGAACCTTTGGGAGGACTTAAAAAGGGGATGTCAGGCGGGCTTTGCGACAAGGCGCTGCCATGAATTCAAGGCATTGACCGGATCAATAATACATCAGGAACCGCCCTTGAATGATCGTGTGCGGTGGTTTTTTGCCGGAATAAATGGTGCTTGTGTGGCAAGTGCTTTCTGGGTAAATGGTTGTGGCTCTTTTGTGTGGTGTCCGGGGGACGGCTGATGAGAGGAAAAAAGGGGGACAGTGCGAAAACGGAGAGAGCCGGATCCCTTTTTCTGGCGGGAACCCGGCTCTGCACAGAATGGAATTGAAATGCCCCCGGTCCCTGCACGGGAGCATGCAGGACGATGGGAACAGACCAGCAGGGGAGAGACGTGGCTTCCCCGTCAGACAAGGCCTGCGGTCTGCTATCGGAAAGGTGTCTTCCGTGTCAGCAGACAGCGGAAGTTGTGGCCGGTGAGTTTTCTAGAACTCGCCGACGAGTTCTCCGGAGTTGGGAGTGACAATCGCCAGATAGGTGAGACGGCCAATGTTTTCGGACAGGAATCTCACCGCACCGTCGCCCATCAGCACCTGCATGCCTCCGACATGAGCGCTGGCGGCGATCCAGTCGTCTCCCCAGGTCTGGTTGGAGGCTCCAATCAGGTAGGTATCGTTGCCGCCGCCGGAGCTTTGAACGTCAAACAGGTAGTTTCCCGGGTGCCAGGTGGCTGCGGCAGACTGGATGCGCGGGCCGATCCAGAGGCCGCCACCAAACGCACAAGGGGTGCCCCCACAGTTGACGGTTCCGGTCGGGTCGTTCTTGGTGGATTTCTCCACCACAAACAGGGTATTGCTGGTGCCGTCGCCCACGTCCTGGAATTTGCGACTGGAGTTGACGAAGAACATGGCATTGTTGTTGGTGGCCGAGGTCGACCCACTGCCGATGTAGTTTGACTTGCCGAAATTGTTTTTGTCTGAGTTCAGTCCCCCCATGGGATCGGACGGGCACATGAAGACCGGCAGAATGGTTTTCGCGGCCGCAATGGCATCGCTGTAATTTGTCGGCGCGCTGCCGTCGTGATTGGCATCCAGCCAGTTCCGGGAGAAATCCTGAGTCTGGAGGCCGATGTTGTTATAGAGCGGAGCTTGATCCAGATACGGCAGGATCATGGTGCCCCAGCCCAGGTTGTTCAGATTGCCAGTAGCTCCAATGTCACCGCTCGCCGAAAAAGCAGGATTATTGTCGACAAATCCTGGCGGGAAGACGTTCATGGCATCGTAATAGTTGTGCAGGGCCAGGCCCATCTGTTTGAGGTTGTTTTTGCACTGGCTGCGGCGGGCGGCTTCGCGTGCCTGCTGCACGGCCGGCAGCAGCAGGGCAATCAGAATGGCAATGATCGCAATGACCACCAGCAGTTCGATCAGCGTGAAGGCGCGGAGAACGGATCTCCAGCGGATCAATGTCGAGCGTGAACCAGAGAGCATGTGGGGCCTCATGATAAGAAGGGAAGACCTGATGGAAATGAGATGTCTGAGTGCAGCAGGCGAGTGCCTGAAACACGGTTTTCTGCCCGCGAAAGCTGTTCAGAGCAGGTTGTTCTCACCGGGGCCCGTACAGGAGGCATTTTGCTTGAGGAAATGCCATCGCACCGCGTAGGGAATGCGGGGCATGTGCTCCAGTTCACTGGAAGTGAATCCTTCGAATTCCGGCCGAGGCTGACCGGGATCGAAGGAAATGAATTTTTTGTGGACCTGTTGAAGTTCTGATTTGTCCATTCTGAATGCAATTCCGTGCGGTGTTTCGATCCAGCCCGGATGAATACGTCCTGATCGGGGAGATGAGAACTGCTTACGAAACCTGCTGCCTGCTTGTGGTCATTAGAACTCACCCACGAGTTCGCCGTCCCGCATGGTGACCAGAGCCCGATAGGTGGTCAGTCCGATATTGTCGGACAAAAACCGGACGGAACCGTCTCCCATGGTGACCTGAATGCCTCCCACATGGGCGCTGGAGGCAATCCAGTTGGCGGCCCAGGTGGCAGTGGAGCCATTGATCATGTAGCTGGTGCTGTCGCCGCCATAGGTGGCCACATCCATCTGTTCAACCCCGGGATTCCAGGTGGAGCTGGTGGAAGAGATCCGTGTTCCGATCCACAGTGCGCCTGCAAAGCCGCAGGGAGTGTTACCGCATGTCTGCACGCCGGTGGCGTCGTTGCGCGTCGATTTTTCGGAAACGAACAGAGTGTTGCTGGTGCCGTCGGTGAATTCCGCAATGCGGCGCGATTCGGTCCGCGTGAAGGCTGCCCTGGTCTGATTCGATCCAGCCGTGGCTGCGGCCAGGCCGGCATACACGGCATAGTTCGATTTGCCGAAGCTGCTTTTATCGGTGTTCAGGCCTCCCATTGGATCGGACGGGCACATGAAAGCGGCCAGAATGGTTTTCGCCGCAGGGATGGGAGTCGAATTGCTGGGGTCGCTGCTGGTGTTGTAACACTCCCAGGGATCTATGAAATCATTCGTTTCGATGGCGACTTTGTTGTACAGAGCCGCCTGGTCGAGATAAGGCAGCACCATGGTGCCCCAGCCCAGGGAGTTGTTGTTGCTGTGGCGCGAGACACTGACGGTGTTGTCTGTGTCGATGTAGGCCGGGGGAAACACCCCCATGGCATCATGATAGTTGTGCAGGGCCAGGCCCATCTGTTTGAGGTTGTTTTTGCACTGGCTGCGGCGGGCGGCTTCGCGTGCCTGCTGCACGGCCGGCAGCAGCAGGGCAATCAGAATGGCGATGATCGCAATGACCACCAGCAGTTCGATCAGCGTAAATGCTGAAAGCAGCCGAATACGCCCGGTAAGGCGAAGACTCGGGAACATGACAATGAACTCCGGAACAGAAAATAATGAATAAATGCGATGAGTCTCCGTCAAAACCTGTAGGTTGTTAAAAAGTTTTGGTTTGCAATTTGCATTCCACTGCCTTCCGAAAGGAGGGCGAAGCCCATGTTGACGCCGGCGTCATTCCCTTCACTGGGACAAT
>Ga0182738_1000164_pt1 | contig 105642 bp, 81 predicted proteins | sample eDN5th30CBELigMG_FD_128876 | JGI IMG/M metagenome (GOLD analysis project Ga0182738, IMG submission 128876) | Enriched Miracle-Growth compost microbial communities from Emeryville, California, USA - eDNA 5th pass 30_C BE-Lig MG (version 2)... ... | reverse complement strand
GTTCTTCACCCGCTTCGACCGCAATGCCGATCACCGGCTCTCCCTGCAGGAACTCGAATTCACCGTCGATGAACACCGGCTGGCCCCCGCCCGCTTACTGGCTCTGCGTGACCGCAATGCCGATGGACAGCTCTCGCTGGCCGAACTCTTCTCCCCGCTCGCCCAGCCCCTGACCGATCCCCCCGTGATCCTCATCCCCCGCCATCAAACCCTGTTCCACCACGCCGACACCAACCACGACCAGCTCATCTCACTCGCTGAATTTGAAGCAGAACCCCGGCTGCATGCGGTTTCCGAACTGGAAGCCGTGCTGCAGCACGAACTGCTTCCGACCTTTCAGCAGGCAGACCATGACAAAAACAGTCTGCTTTCCCGGGAAGAATGGCAGGCCTTCAAAACGCCTGTTCCCGATGCCCGAAAACTGCAGGAGTTCACACTCTGCGACTTCGATCAGAGCCAGACACTCAGCATTGCCGAATTCGCCTGCCTGCCGTGCCTGAATCCCCGTCATCGCCGCCCGGCCGTGGCCGATCCCATTTCGCAGCATGTCGACCGACTGACCCAGACTCTCTTTTCCGATCCGAAATGCGCCCAGGGGGCGACCGGCAGTCAGATCCTGACGTCTCTGCGTCAGGAAATCCCTGATCTGATTCTGCCGGAAGTGATGCTCTGGGATCAGAATGGAGATCAGCTCATCCAGACTCACGAATTCCAGGCCGGGCTCGAACTGCGTTATGGAATTGTTCTGTCGAAAGGGCTCCGGCTGCGGCGCGCCAATGGCGAAGTCTTCGACCTGCGGACCTTTCGCTATGCCGACGTGAACCGCGACCAGCAGCTTTCTCAGGGAGAATTTCTGGCCCGCTACTGGAAACGGGGGACCCCGGCAGAACAGGACTTTCGCCGCACCGATCGAAATGGCGATCAGCGTCTGTCGTTGCCCGAACTGATGGCCGGCAGCGTCTTCTGGATCGATACCCTGGCCGAGTTCCAGCGATTTGACAGCAATGCCGACGCCCTGCTCTCGAAAGAGGAACTGCAGTCTCAGGCGCGTCCCTATGAACGGCTCGTCATTGCCTGCCTGCTGCCCGGTTTCGACAGCAACCACGATGGACAGTTGAACTTCATGGAATTCCGCAGTTCTCCTCTGGCCAATCCCCTGGATGATGACAATGCCATTCGCTGGGATCTGGATCATGACCAGAGCCTGTCACGACCGGAATTCGTGTCCCTGCGAAACGGCCAGCACACCGGGCTGCGGCATTTCTTCTTCAACCAGCTCGATCGGAATCACGACCAGCAGCTGACCTATGAGGAATACCGGTTCCAGACCGATCCGCGCCGGGCGAGCGTTCCCGTTCTGTTCGGCCTGCTCGACACCAATGTCGACGGAATACTCACTCTGCCGGAATTGATTGCGCGGGAACGTCCCCGGGAACAGCGGGAATGGGCGCAGCGAAAATTTGAACGCCGCAGCCAGGCACTCACCGAAGCCTTCGCCCGAACCGACGCCAATCAGAATGGCGAACTCACGCTGGCAGAGTTTCAGGCCAGTGGCACCCCCTTGCAGACCGTCGCGCGCGGGGAAGCCCGCACCATTCACGAAGTCGCTTCCGCAGGCCGGGCCGGCAGTCAGAACGGCACTTCCTACTGGCGCATGGGAGCGCTGATCGGAATCAATCTGGCGGCCCTGCTGACGTTTGGCATCTGGCATTTTCGCCGGCACTGATTTCCCGGCACTGATTTCCCGACACTGATTTCCCGACACTGATTTCCCGACACTGATTCACCAATTTCACCCGTACTGATTTCTGCCGGCCCCCAAAGTCTGCCGTCCGAGTTTCCGTCCACTGCTTCCGTCCATTGTTTCCAATTACTGCTTCCAATTACTGCTTCCCAACAGGCCGTTTTTCGTCTCGCTTTCACCAGCATGCCCGACCGACCTCCGCCGACTTCTGTCTCCTCGCCGGCAGGCTCCCGCGCAAGCCTGTTCTCTTCAGGCTGCGCCCGGCAAGTGACGGAAGCAGAGCGTCTGAATTATCACCATGGCGGGCACTTCTGGCTGGTGGCTTGGGGGCTGTTCAGCTCCCTGCTGCTGCTCATCGGCCTGGGACGCTTCACCCTGATTCCGCTGGTCGGCCTGCTGGCACTTCCCGGACTCCTCCTGAACGGGCTGTATCTGCTGATCTCTTACCTGCTGATGCTCACCCCGCGACGGTTCAAGCTGTCCGAACATGAGCAACTGCAGCAGCGCTGGGAATCTTCCGGTGTGCTGGCCCGGCAGAGTGTGGACGTGTTTCTGCCTGTCTGCGGGGAATCGCACAGCGTGATTCTTCAGACCTGGCAGCATGTGCAGCAGCTGGACTGGCCCGGCCAGCTGCAGGTGTATGTTCTGGATGACTCCCCGACCGATGCCCTGCGTGCTCTGGCGGAAGAATTCAGGTTTCATTATCTGCGGCGTGAGGATCGCTCCGGCCGGAAATCCGGCAACTTGCGGCACGGCTTTGCCCATTCCACAGGCGACTCCATTCTGCTGCTCGATGCCGATTTTGCGCCGCATCCACGCATCGTTCATGAGCTGATGCCTTATCTGCTGGAAGATCCGCATGTCGCGATTGTGCAAAGCCCGCAATATTTTGACGTCACCCCGGAGATGGGCTGGGTGCAGGCCGGGGCCGGTTATGTGCAGGAGCTGTTTTACCGTCTGATTCAACCGGCACGCGATTATTGGGGCGCGGCGGTCTGCACGGGATCATGCGCCCTGTATCGCCGCACGGCCTTGCAGCCACTGGCCGGGGCCGAGTTGATCGACCACTCCGAAGATCTCTGGACCGGTTTTGAACTGCTGCATCGCCAGCAGCAGATTCGCTATGTCCCGCTGGTACTGGCAAAAGGAATCTGCCCGTCCACTCTGTCGGCGTTCCTGTCACAGCAGTCCCGATGGTGCCTGGGCTCCCTGTCACTGGTCATGTCGCGGCGGTTCTGGCATTCACGGCTGACGGTTCCCCAGAAACTCTGCTTCGCCAGCGGCTGGATCTATTATGTCGCCACGGCGTTCAACACACTGCTGACACCTCTGCCGCCGTTGATCATGGCCTGGTTCTTTCCAGACTGGCTGCACTGGAGCCATCTGGTCTTCGCGGTGCCGGCCCTGCTTTACACGCCGTTTTTCATCGGCTGGTGGAGCCGGTATCCGCTGGGGTTCCACTTTCTGACGACGCGAGAAGTCTCCTGCGCCGCTCATCTGGCCGCCCTGCTCGAATCCCTGTCCGGTCATGGACACCAATGGAAAGTCACCGGGGCCGCCGCGTCACGTCAGGCCGGGCGTCTGGCGCAGGGAGCCCTGCTGCTGCTCGTGACCTTCTCGCTGACAACCTTCCTCGTTGTCTGGGGAGTCTGCTTTCAGATTGTCCGGAACGAGCCGGGCCGCTGGCCTGATCTTCTTGCCCCGCTACTGTTCACGCTCCTCCATGCACTGATCTGCAGTCGTGCTCTCTTTTCTGCTGCATATTTTTCCGTATTTTCTGCTGCTGTGTCCCATCCGTTGGCGCACAAGGTGCAGACCCTGCTCTCCGGAACAGTTCCGCTGGCCAGACCAGGGGGCATTGTTCGCCTGGCGACTCTCAGCCTGCTGCTGATCATCGGAGGACTCGGGCTGGCAGGAATGCGGCAGGCTTCATCCACTGCCGCAGTGTCGTCGCACGACGCCGGTTCGCTTTCGGCAGAGTTGCCCCTGTTTCAGCCGTCACTCGATGGAGAAGCCGACTTCTCTCCTTACACCACGGTCGATGCCTTTCCCGGTGTCTCTTTGCAGGGAATCATGCGGATGCGTGAACACCCTGCCCGGCCCGGCACCTATTTTGTCGCCGATTTTCAGGGGCGAATCTTCTGGCTGCAGCGATCCGGCACCGGCTGGTCGAAATCCGCAGTGGCCGACCTGTCCGGCTCAGAACTGGACTGGCTGTATTCATTCGCCATTCATCCACATTACCCGGAAGACCCCCGCCTTTTCATCACCTATCGCACGTCCGATGCACCGGGCCGCACGGTCTATAGTCGGGTCAGTGCCATCACCATCCCGCAGAACAGCTGGTTCGCCCGACCCCAGGAAAGCATTCTGATCGAGCAGGTCGTCTCCAGCCGTGAACATCTGGCAGGGGATCTGGCGTTTGATCCTTCTGGCTGCCTGTTGATTTCCTGCGGTGACAACGAACTCACCGGGCAGCATGTGCATCCTCAACGCCTGGACACCGGCTTCTTCTCCGGAATCTTCCGCATCGACGTCAATGGCCGCAGTGACCGTAATCATCCCCCGGTGTTTCAGGTTCCCGGCACCCGAACCGCGAATTATTTCATTCCGAACGACAACCCCTTTGTGGGGATCGGAAATGTTCTGGAAGAGTTCTGGTCACTGGGGTTTCGCAATCCGTTCCGAATCAGTGTTGATCCGCAGTCCGGCCGACTCTGGATCGGTGAAGTCGGCGAAGATCAGACGGAACAGGTGGAACTGGCCGGCCCGGGCACCAATCATCTCTGGCCGCTGCAGGAAGGCCGCGTGCCGCACAATCCATCAGAGGTGCCGGTCCGGTTTGGAGAGCCGACCGAGGCCGTTCACGAATATCCCCATGCTGACATGAATCTGTGTGTTATCGGCGGATGCGTGATCGAAGGCCCTGCTTTCCCCGAACTGCAGGGACGTTATCTGTTCGGTGATAATCGTTCCGGACGCATCTGGAGTCTGGATCGCCATCAGACGAATCCGCCCGACTTTCTGATGCAGCTTCCATTCGGCAGCCGGTCCAGTTCATTGACATCGATTTCCACAGACCGCAGCGGAAATCTCTTCACGACGCATTTCAATTCATCGCCCTCGGTGACCCGACTGATTCGAGCCGCTCCGATCGATTTCCCGGAGAAGCTCTCCCAGACTGGAATTTTCGACGATCTGCCTCGCCTGACTCTCCGGCCCGATTTCATTCCTTATGAGGTGAACGCCCCCTTATGGTCAGACGGCCTGCAGAAGTCGCGCTGGGTGCGACTCCCTCCAGGGAAACGCATCGAGAACCGGGGGCGCGCCTGGTCGCTGCCCCCGGGCACGCTGCTGGTCAAGCATTTTGCCTTTCAGCCGGAATCGGCTTCCCCTTCTTCGACCGCCGCAAGATCGCCCGCAGATTCCCCTGTGAAAGACTCATTTGCGAAAGAGGCTCCGGTTCCGATTGAAACCCGCGTGCTGGTGATTCAATCCGACGGAACAGTTCGGGGAGCGAGTTATGTCTGGGATGCCACTCAGACAGAGGCCCACCTGCAGCACACGCGCACGTCCATTCCCAGTCCCGATGGCTCAGACGTCTCGTTCCGGATTCCCAGCCCGCAGGACTGCCGATTCTGTCATCATCCCGGCACCCCGGTGCTGGCCTTCACTCCCGAACAGCTGAATCGGCCTGACGACAGCAGCGGGAATCAACTGGTGACATTGAGCCAGCGGCACCTGTTTCGGGAAGCAATCACTCTCCGCCAGGCCAGACGGCAGTTCCACCTGAGCGCTCTGCAGGATGAATCAGTCACTCTGGAACAGCGAGGGCGTTCCTATCTGCATGCCAACTGTGCCTTCTGCCATTCCCCTGGCGGTGTCGAACATCTCCGCATGGATCTGCGGTTTCTGAAGCCTGATGCAGACAACTCTCTGCTGGGGGCACCGGCCCAGCTGGGCCATTTTGCCATCGATGAAGAACTGGCTCCCTGGCTGATTGCCCCCGGCGATCCTGACCATTCCGCCATCCTGCGACGCCTGCGGACACGCCATGAACGTCATGCCATGCCCTATCTGGGCCGCAGCCGTGTCGACCATGCGGCGGTGGCAATACTGGAAGAATGGATTCGCTCCCTGCCCTGTGAGAGTTCCGAAACTCCCTGATCTCCAGACTGCACTCCGATGAAGCACTACTTTTCCGTCATCGACAACCACCGGTTCCCCCGGGCAGGGTTCACTCTCTGGGACGTCCTCCTGCCGGTCTCTCTGTTCAGCTTTCTGGCGTTGCTGTGCAGTCCCGCGCTGCTGCACCTGCGGGAACAGTCACGCCAGCAGCACTGCCGTGGCCATCTGCGGGCACTGACCCTGGCTCTGGAAAATTATCACAGCACCTTTCGTCGATTGCCGATGGCGGCGGAATGGCGGCCAATCGATGCAGGCTCCCCGTTTCTGCACCGCGCGCGGGATGTCGGATCCATCACGCATCGCAACTGGATTCTGGAACTCCTGCCATACCTGCTGACGGATGCTGCCCCTCCTGGCAGCGACGCACTCACACAACCCATTGCCGATCCCGCCTGGACGGCATGCCGCACTCAGCGTCTGGAACCACTGATCTGCCCGAGCGATGACAGAAATCATGCTGGCAATGCTTATGCCCTGTCGACCGACCGGAATCAGGCTCCCGCCTTCTTCGCCCGGGGAAACTATGCCCTGAACGGGGGCACACATCACTTTTCGGTCGAAGCTCCGAGCACGTCTTCTCCCCAGGGAGATTTCAGTCATCTGCAACTGAGCCGGCAGGCCCCCTTTTACCAACTCTGGGGCAACGGAGTGGGGGGCATCAATGTCTCATTCACATTCGATGACTTCACCCAGGGGCGTTCCACGTTGATTGCCGTGGAAGAGTTGCGGGCCGGACTCAGCCCGACCGATCCCCGCGGAGTCTGGGCTCTGGGGCAGATCGGGGGAAGCATCACCTGGGGACATGGAGTACATGGCGATGACGCAGGACCGAATGCTCTGCATCCCCGCGCCGATGACATTCTCGGATGCCCGGCCCTGCACGAGGAATTTCCCGGGAAGCAGCTGGTCGCAGCCGGCATGCCCTGCGTCGATTATCTCGATCTGAACCAGCAGGCCACCGCACGCAGTCAGCATCCCGGCGGAGTCCTGACTGCCCAGCTGGATGGATCGGTCCGCTTCATCTCCAACAGCATCGATCCGCAGGTCTGGCATCTGCTGCATTCCCGCGAAACACCTGCCGGACTGTTGTCCGTTTCCAGTTTCGACACGCACCGGACCATGCCGAAGCCGGCCCTTTCCACCCAGACAGCCCCTGCCGACCTGCCGCAGACAACAACAACGATCACTTCGTCCCGGCCCGAGACCACGGCAGAATTGCCGTTGCAGTCCAACTCTCTGGGAATGCGGTTTCGCCAGATTCCTTCCGGAACCTTTCTGATGGGGCAGCCGGACCGGGGCAACCCGGCACCGATTCCCGAAGACTGCCCGGCGCATGACGTGGAACTGTCGCAGGCTTACTGGTTCGGGGAATGTGAAGTCACTCGGGACGACTGGGAAAAAGTCCTGGGAACAGAATCGCTTCCGTCGATCCCGGAAGGAGTGGAGATTGCCGTGACGACGCCGGAAGAAACAGGCCGGCTGCCGGTGACGGCGATCAGCTGGCAGGAGAGCCAGAAGTTCTGCGCAGCACTGGGGCAGCGGGAGTCTGAACAGCGTGCCGGGCGGACTTATCGCCTCCCGACGGAAGCCGAATGGGAACGGGCCTGCCGTGCCGGCTCACGCTTTGCTTACCGCTGGCAGCCGGAACGTTCTGCAGACGACCAAAGTGGCGCGGCCGCCGGCATCTCCCCTGCATTGCCGTTGTTCCCCACCGGCAGCTTTCCCCCCAATGCCTGGGGTCTGTTCGACCTGCGGGGAAATGCCTGGGAATGGACTTCGGACTGGTACGCCCGCGACTTTTACCGCCACTCACCGGTCCGCGACCCGACCGGGCCGAAGACCGGCTGGTTCAAAGTTGCACGGGGCAGCGACTGGCGATTCACAGGCGAAGCCTGCCATGGAGACTCGGCCGTGCTCCCTCCCTGGAAAGCCAGTCCCGTCATTGGCTTTCGCCTTGTGATGGAGCAGCAGGCCGGTGTGAATGTGCATCCCTGACCCGAGTGCATTCTTCAACGAATGCTTTAACGGGGAGGAGGCGACAGTTCGAAGTAGCGTCCATCACTCGGCTTTTCGACCGGTGAAGAGAGCGATGTGGGAGCGAATTCCGGCGGCGGAGGGAGCAGTTCCACTTCCCCATGCGTCGGCACTGACGACGGTTCATTTCCGGCAGGAGTGGCGCGGGCGGGAATCATGCTGGCAGGGACCGGTGTCGTGACTGTTTTCCCTTCTTCGGCATCGGCCACATCCGCAGCCGGAGTCGACTGAGGAAGACGCCCGACGGCCAGTCGCAGAAGTTCTGCCGGAAGCATTTTGCGCGTTCCCCGGGGAGCAAGCACCACGGTGGCCGCAGAAATTTTCTGCGTGACGCTGGCAAACTCTTCCAGTGATCCGGCCTTGAAGCTGCCGGGATACAGGTCAAAACCGACATCGTCCGGCACCACCGGCGCTCCTGCGGTCTGCTTCCAGTGCTCATTGATGAACACCAGCGGTTTGTCGCTGGTTCCGGAACGGACATGCACCACGCGCACCGGCTGAAACTCTTTCATCACTCGCAGAATGTACTGGGTTTCAAGTTCGCTGGCCGGCCGGGGTCCGGTGAGCCGGTTGGGAGCAGAAGTAAAGTTGATCGACGGGAAATTCCGGTTCAGTTCCACGCCATGGGCATTGGTATGCACATGTTCGGCTAGGCCGTCGGGATTCGGGGTCCGCACCAGCAGCAGGGTGACCGGCCCGGGAGGAGGATACATCCGCGAGAGTTCGCAGGTGGCATCGAGCAGTTCGATCGAGTCCGGATCATTCCCGAAAATGCTGCCCAGGATCAGAATGAACTGGGTGCCTTTTCCGGCGCGGAAAACTTCAATCGGCCGGTTGCCGGTGCTGCGTTCGCCGGAAATCCACAACGGCAGAACGGCTCCCTGCGGGGTCTGATAACCTGGACCGTTGGCTACACGAACCGGCGTCGAGGAGAGAGCGTTTCCGGATGGCTGTTCCCCGGCCGGAACAGCACGGGCCAGCCCGGCGGCCAGACCCAGCAGCAGCGTGAAGAAACAGACCTGTCGTGTCAGAGGTTTCATGTGATTCCGCTTCCGCAGAGACGGGACATGCCCGACGTTCCATCTGCCTGAAAGGTTCCGTGGCTCCTGTTCCGTTGAAGCGCAAAGAATTCCGAAAAATGCTGCTGCCTGTTCCGGCGGACGGCAGGCTCGAATCATTCCCGTTCGAATCACGAAATCAGTCCGGCTGCCGGTTCCAGGCCGGATCGATTCATCGAAATGGCGCTGATCAGTCTCCTTCTCAGTCCCCTTCGACTCCCAGCTGATACCGCAGTTCCGCGAACCGTTCGCCATATTCATCGGTCGAGGAGTGAATGTGTTCGGCTTCAGTGACGAACTTCAGTGTGTCGCTCTTCGGCAACCGGCTGGCCTGAAGAATTTCCTGAAATGGCTGCAGGTCATGTCCATACATGATCAGCAGTTTGTGCTCATCAAACTGAACTTCCATCGGCACGCGCGGATTGAGCACAGCGATGCCCATGCATCCGTCGTTCAGAATGCTGTCTTCGAAATCATACAGCAGGCTTTTCAGGATCGGCAGATCAATCTGTTCCCGGTACAGGTCTTCATGTTCGCCGCGTCCGGTGTCGTGACTGGTTTCGAGCACCACATCGACTTCATCCCCCAGCGGATCGAGCAGTTCGATGAACAGATCGAACAGTTTCTCACAGGTTTGAGCTGCCATGATGACCGGAACATCAATTCCGGTTTCCTTGTCGCGATAGGTGTCGCTGCGCCAGCCGGCACTCGGCACAACAGCCAGGTCGAATGCCGGACGCACCGCATCGGTCAGCAGAAAGCTGCCATAACGGGCGACATTCAGATGCTCTTCGAGTTGCTTGTCCGAGATGTTTTTGAAGCTGCTGACATCTTTGGTCGGTATACCGTCAGAGTAGGTATTTCGACTGTGACCCTTGATGAAACCCATTGTCGCTCCAGTGCGCTGCGAACGTTTTCGGGCAGATTGCCCCGGCCTGTGCCCGCGCAACCGTTCTGCAGAGCAGAACAGGCTGCTTCTCGAGTGGCTCGACGGTCCTGGCGTCTGTCTGTGTTGAGTGGCTGAGTGGAAGGACGGAATCTGCTGTCTTTCACGGCCCCGGCCGAAGCATTGCTGACTCGGAATCGGGCAGTTCGAGCAACTCTAGCACTGGATTTCGAGCGCGCCGGAAGAAGCTGCAGCAGGCGCAGGATTTTCAGTGGAGACCGCGCCTCTCGCGCCGACAGCGCCGAACCGGGAATCAGGTCCGGTCAGCAAAACCGGACCGCCCGCGCAAAGAATGCCGGCGGATTTTCCCCCTGCGCAGACCATTCCATCTGGCATGTCCGGCACATTGAGAGCAACCGGATCACATCTGTTCGGGCACAGAAATCCCCAGCAGACCCAGACCATGCTGCAGCACGCGGGCGACGAAATCACACAGGCGCAACCGGCTGTTGCGCACGTCGGCGTCGGCGGCCTTCAGCACCGGACACTGGTCATAAAACGACGTCAGGTCACCGGACAGGTCATACAGATATTGCGTCAACACATTCGGGCGGGAATCGGCCGCCACGGCGGCCAGCACTTCGGCATAACGGGCCAGCTGCAGCGCCAGCTTCCGTTCGGCCGCCTCGACAATCCGCAGCGGCGAGGAATCACCACGCAGAGCCTGGGTCTGAATATTCCCCCGGCGAAAGATCCCCTGCATCCGGGCATAGGCATACTGCAGATAGGTCGCCGTATTGCCGGACATCGCCAGCATGCGATCGGCATCGAAAATATAATCGCTTTCGCGATTGTGCATCAGATCGGCATACTTGATGCCCCCGATGCCGACCATCTCGGCAATCCGATCGCGGTCCGCCGGAGAAAGATCCGGGGTCGGACGCCCTTCCGCATCACATTTCGCATCGTCATTGGCTGCCACAATGCTGCTGGCCTTGGCCACGGCTTCATCGATCAGGCTTTCCAGCCCTACGGTGTCGCCGGAACGGGTTTTATATGGCCGGCCATCCTGCCCCATGACGGTGCCGAACGACACATGCTGCAGCCCGACATCCTGATATCCCCAGTTTCGGGCCGTGGTAAACAGCTGCCGGAAATGTTCGGACTGGCGGGCATCGACGACATACAGAATCTCGTCGGCATGCAGGGTTTCCACTCGATATCGGATGGTCGCCAGATCGGTCGTCGCATAGGTGAATGCGCCATCGGCCTTGCGAATAATGAAAGGAGCCTCGAAGCCGGGCGAAAAGACCACCGTGGCCCCTTCACTCTCGGTGGCCAGGTTCAATCGCTCCAGATCTTCGACCACCGGGGCGAGCATGGGATCATAAAAACTTTCTCCCAGCTCGAGATCGAAGTGAATCTCCAGCCGCTGATACATGCGATTGAGTGCCGCCCGGCACAACGGCAGAAATTCTTCCCATAACCGACGGTTCTCGGCATCGCCGGCATGCAGTCTGGCGGTTTCATCCCGGGCCTGACGGGCGATGGCGGGAAAGCGCGCGGCCGTTTCGGACAGCTGAGGATCTGCCTGAACTGCAGCGATTTTTTTCTCCAGCGCGGCGATCTCGGCCCGGGCTGCGGCGGCCTCACTGCGGCGTTTCTTCAGCGTTTTTTCGGCGGCCTTGTCTCCCGGCGTGCTGGCCTGCTCCAGTGCGGTCACCTCGGCAGCGAGTTGGACTGCGGTTGCCTGGGCCGTGGGAAGCTCCTGACAGGCGGCATGATAATCGGAGAGCTGATTCACCAGACGATACAGCCGGGCCAGTTCCCCGACAGCATCCTGCTGATAATTCGCCGGGTCCAGCAGATGTTTATAACCGAAGATGATCATGCCGAACTGGGTTCCCCAGTCTCCGATATGATTGTCGGCGATGACATGATGGCCCAGAAAACGCTGCACCCGCGTCAGAGCATCCCCAATGACGGTGCTGCGCAGATGCCCGACATGCATCGGCTTGGCGACGTTCGGCGAGGAATAATCCACAACAATCGTGCGGGGGGCAGCGACCGGGGGAACTCCCAGCCGGTCTTCGCGCGCCGCCGCATTCACCTGTGATTCCAGCCACTCATCCCGGAGCTTCAGGTTAATGAATCCCGGACCGGCGACTTCCGGCGGGTGGCAGAGATCGTCGATCTGCAGACGGGCCACCACCTGCGTGGCAATCTCCCGGGGATTCCCCTGAATCTGCCGCGCCAGTCCCATGGCGAAATTGGCCTGATAATCGCCGAAGCGGGTGTCCTGGGCCGGCCGGATCATCTCCACCAGGGCAGAAACATCAGGTCCGCCCGCTCCCAGAAAATCGTGCAGTGCCGGGGTGAAGCGATCTTTCAGCAGTTGCAGAATGTTCATAACCGATCAGACAGATCTTGAGAACCCGTGACAAAACCTTCCGCGATCCGCTCGTGGAAAGGAAATTCTCATCGTTTGAGAGGTTTTGTTCGCGGCTCGAAACAGGGAGTGATGGGAACACGCGGAATGGGGATGCTGTCTGCCTGGAGATCTCGACCGGCAATGCGGCCGAAGACAGGTCGCAGGCCCGCCAGATCTTTCTGCCAGACAGATCAGATCCGATCTGCGGCACTGACTGACCAGAGCCCCGAGACCAACAAAAAATGCCGCGATGATCTGCTCGCGGCACGAGAGTATAACAGGAACGCCCCGCCTGACCGGCAGGCCAGGACTCAGGGCGTCAGGACTCGAAACATCAGTCGACCAGCTCTGACTCGGCATCCGCTGTACCGGTCGCTTCCGCTGCGGCTGATGAGTCGGCTGCGGCGGTCACAACACCCGGTATTGTGGCGACTACAGACTGCCAGTCAACGCGAACGGCGTCTCCCCAGAGATTTTCGAGGTCATACAGTTTGCGGGCTTCCGGGGCAAACACATGCAGCACGACATCCCCATAGTCATGACAGACCCAGGGGGCGTCTGACCCTTCCCGGCCATAGCGATCGGAATTGCGGCGTTCCATCGCATCATCCGACGCGGCGGCAATCGAGCGCAGCTGCCGGCGGCTGGTGCCGGTCGTGATCACGAAGAAATCGAACAGCGACGTCACATTGGTGACATCCAGAACGACGGTCTCTTTTCCGCGAAAACTGTCGCACACATTCGCCACAATTGCCGCGCGTTCCAGACTCTGCCGCAACGAGTCTTCCCGACGAATGCCGGTGACTTCGCCCCGGGATTTGGACACTCTCAGGCCGGTGGTGTCGATCAAGATTCCGCTGCTCCCAGAGCCGGATGGCTCTTCTGGTATGTCCCCTGCCGACCAGACCGCTGACAGACATGTCAACGACTCCCTGACCGCGCGAGCGACTCCCAATCATCTGAAAAATTTCCGGCACGCCGGTGCCGGTGGATGCCGGTTCCGATCCTTTCGGCTCACGGCTGCCACATTCTATGGGCTTTTCAGCAAAGACAATACCATTCGCCAGGAACCTGGCTGTATTTTCTGCAGAAACGCCTGCTTTTCCTGACAGGACACATCTTCCACCGGAAATGTTCGGCTCAGCGGATCACCGGTCCGAGCCGGCAAGGCGGACACGGGCAGTGCGCAGGCAGGTTCACCGGCAACCTGCGCGGAGGCACAATGCGACAGGGGCCAGATACGCGACAATGGCCCGCTACCAGGAATAGACCGCCCGCAGACGCGCCAGCATGGCCTGCTCGAGTGCGGAGTCGCGCCCCAGGGGAATCCAGATGGAAGGGGACGACTGTCCGACGACCGGGTTCAGATCCCGAATCATCGGGGTGCTTTCCGAAAACGTGGCCGCCCCGGCGGAATTTCCGGCCACTCCCGGCAGATCCTCCCGCTCTTTCAACGCCGTGACACTGACCAGATAGCCCTGCCCGTTGTCATCAGGCTGCAGGCTGATCAGAACGATGCGGCGAATCGACTGCAGGGAGCTTTCGAGCCGGGCATTCCAGCCGACAGAGTCATGATGCCAGGGCTCCAGAATTCCGGAACCGACCTTGGGGGCGGTTTCGATGATCCGTCCCAGGCGATTTTCCCGGGCGATTTCAAACTGGAAATCATGCAGCACATCGACCGCCCGTTCCCAGACCAGTTCCTCGTTCGGGGTCGCGACGAGCAGGGGATTCGAGACCGGCACCTGCGCGTTCCGCCAGCCTCCTCCACCGAGATGCGTGCATCCCAGCAGGCAGGTCCATGACGCCAGAAACAGGAAACGCAAGGCTTTCAAACGTCGCAGATCGCGTTGAGGGGAGGAATTTTTCAGGGGGAAAGGAAGCGGCAGTGTCGCAGGAGTCCCCAAACACCGCAAGATCGATTCAAACACCACAAACAATTACACAACAACAAGTTACGGGCACACAAAACCGCCACTCGCACATTCTTTCCGGCCGTTCCGGAAAAACCCCGGAATCGTCCCCGGTTAGGCTGGCCTGACTTGCATCGGGAGCGGTGCCACGCTGCCTGCATGCAAATCCCCGAATTCCCGCCTGTTTTCTGATCCGCTGCCGGCGCGAAATCGTTGAATTTCCGGCAGGCAGGCCGGCTGCTTCATCGCGAAGTTCTGCCAGAGTGCTTACAAAGGAGTCATCTGCCCGTCAGGACGGCCGTGTAGACAGCAGAGTTGCCAGAACAGGGCCCTCTGCCCCTTCGCACCACGACGCAGGAAGTTTCCTTTGAAGTTTTCCCCACAGGGAAACGACTGGCGTTTTCCACAAGGGGGAATGTTTCGGCCATACGTCCATCTGTGACGAGCACTTTCCGTCCCAGGCAACATCCAGACAGAACCAGAGTTTCCCTGCTCTCGATCCTTCTATTCAGGACAGCACCATGAGTTTCGAAGACACTCCGCAGCCCAAGGGACTCAGCACGACGGCCAAAGTGCTCATTCTTCTTCTGGGATTTTCGGCCGTGTGCCTGGCCATCTGCTGTGGAGGCGGAGCATATTTCTTCACCAAGTCCGTGCAGGTGACGCAGGACCCGACTCAGGTCGGCGAGCTGACAAATTCGATTGCCCATATCGATATTCCGGCCGAGTTCACCCCCAAGTTCGGCATGTCCATGTCGCTGTGGATGACCATGCAGATGGCGCTGTACGAAGGGCCGGCGAAAAACTCGATCACGCTGATGCAGATGAAAATGCCGGCCGGGGTTTCGGACGAGCAGATGGAGCACTCTTTTGAGCAGCAGCTCGAAAACGGCCAGCAGGACCGGCAACTGAAAGTCACCAGCCGGGAAACCCGCAAGGTCACCATCGACGGGACGGAACGGACGTTTCAACTGGTCACAGGCACGACCAGGGACTCCACCGAACCGGTCAAAGAACTGCGAGGCATCTTCCCTGGTCGCAACGGAACCGCCTTCCTGATCATTCAGGCTCCGGAAAAAGACTGGAACGACGATCTGGCCCGGCAGGTAATTTCCTCGGTATCCACAGGCTCCGCCGGGAAGGCCCAGGAGCAGCCGGCCGCCGAGCCGAAGGCAGACACTCCGGCTGCGGAAAGCCCGGCCACCGGTAAACCGGAGATCGGTAAACCGGAGATCGGTAAACCGGAGATCGCAAAACCGGAGATCGCAAAACCGGAGATCGCAAAACCGGAAATGGAAAAACCGAGCACTGAAAAGAGCGTCCCGGAACAGCCGAAGACCGAAAAAGCAGACGCCCCCCAGCCGGAGACTTCACAACTGGAGACTTCACAGCCGAAACCGGCCCAGCCCGTCCCCTCGGCTGACAAGGTCCGGGCAGAAAAAGCCAAGGCCGGCAAGACTGAGGCCAACAAGACCGGAAAAGATCAGGCCGACGCCAAGCAACCGGCAGCCGAAACATCACCAGCGACACCGGCCGGAACACCGGCAGCAGAAAAGCCGTAGAGTCCCCGTCACGGCACGAGCTGCGTTCCGCCGCATGGCAGGAACGTTTCATCCGGGAAAAGTCGCTCACACATGCGAGCCGCCGGCAAACCCCGGTGAGAGTTCCCTGCTCTCACCGGCCCGGCAGGCGCAATGGTCAGCTGTCCCGTCCCCACAGGCACTGGGCAATCCAGTCGAGATCGTCCACCTGTTGACGCCGCGCCCCGTCAGGCGTGGCGGCCCCGGCCGACGTGAGCGCGTTCATCACAATCAGCCGCAGCACGCTGGCCAGCGGAAGTTCCGGCTTCAGACTCAAGGCCCGTTGCACCATCGGGTGATTCCGATTCAGAATGACTTCGTTTTCCTGCGGCACATCCGTTTTGAAATGTGTCTCGATCAGCCGCTGAAACCCTTTGGGAATCTCTCCTCGCTGTTTCATTTCATCGAAGGAGCGGGCGAGTTCATAACGCTCATTCAGAAAGGCCATCACCGGCTGATCTGTGCGGAACGCCCCGATCATGATGCGTGCCTGGGATTCCCGGAAGAAGTCCTTCCACTGGGGTTCGATATCTTCCAGTTCGCTGACACCAAGAATCGTTGTGGCGAAGCCGGGAGAACTGGGGGTCGCCATTCGCAGTTCCGAGACGATGCCGCGCACATGATCATCATGCGCACATTGTGCCAGCAATGACTCTTCAAAACTGCGGAAGGTATGCACGCAGGGAACGTCATGCTCGGCGAACAGGCTGTTGACCCAGCGTTCCTGCCGTCGATCGGTGTTGTACCAGACTACCCGATCGGCCTCTTCTTCATAGAGTGAGTCGGCGACCGAGTGTTTCAGGATCTCATCGATGGACAGCGAACCGTGCGAGGTCGGCAGCCGATAGCACTTTCGAAGCAACGCCCGCAGGCGTGGATGGTCGAGTGCCGCCCCGGCGAATGTATAACGGTGCCAGTTCACGACAGCTTCCAGTCGGGCAGGATCTTCCTGTTCGAGCTGCTGGAAATGGTTGAAGATCAGATCTTCCAGCGTCAGCCGGACCCGCTCGAAGTTTTCATCCCGGACCAGGTCTTCGCGGCTGGTCGTCGGAGAACAGGAATGCAGTTCCAGGCAGCCTCGCAAAAAGGTCGCCCAGGCCGGCACGAGTCCCTGAATTTTACGGGAGATGACCATCCGCCGGACCGTCACCATCACGGCCGCCTGATCGCTGAAGCCTGGCACGCGCTGCGGCGTGACATACAGCGCCCCGGCAATGGAAGCCGGTTTTTCCACCCGAATGGGAATCACTTCGATCGGCGTTTCGTCGAAGTATTCCTGCAGGGCCAGTTCAGTGGCATCCCGTTCCTGCGACGGTTCGAACCAGGCGGCGTGAATGACGTTCACCCGGCGGGTCTGCCGGTTCAGATAAATCGGGATCGGCAGAAAATCGGCATATTCGCGAATGGCTTTTTCCAGAGCCTCAGGCTTTGTCGCCAGAAAATGATATTCGGATTTCAGAAACAGGGTCACGCGCGTGCCGGTCTCTTCCCGGTCTGTCGTCGCCAGTTCGATTTCCGTCCCGGCCCCGGCCTCCCAGCAGACGCCGACCGGAGAATCATGGTGCCGGCTTTCGACGACCAGGCGATCGGCCAGCATGAAGGCACTGAGCAACCCGACCCCGAACTGACCGATCAGATCTCCCCGGTCTCCCAGCGCGCCGGCAGAATCAGGTACCTCGTCGGACCGCTTGATCAGTCCGGTGATGCCGGCCCCCACCGTTCCCAGATACTCCTCGGCATCTTCAGGGGTCAGCCCGATGCCATCATCACAAAACGCAATGGAAAGCCGTTCGGGATCCTGCAGGACATCAATACGGCCCCGAAATTCCAGATCAGTACGCCGGCGGCGCATGATGGCATCATGGGCATTCTGCAGCATTTCGCGCACCGGCGTGTCAGGGCGGCTGTAAAGCGATGCCCCCATGATGTCGATGACACCAGCGATATCGACTTTGAATTCGATTTTTCGCGACGGGTTGTTCATAGGAGGTTCCTGCGCGCTTGGAAGCCGGACGGAGATTCAGCCCGGCAATTCCAGGCCACGGAAGAGATCAGAAAGGAATGCGAAAACCGGAATGGTGCTGCACGATGAATCCGTGTTGGGAACCTGCACTGTGACTGCGTGCGAAATTCTGCCCTGGCTGCCGGGTCTGCAGAACGATGTGTACGAAACTGAACAGGGAAAGGAAACCGTTCACCGCCTGAGAGCCGGTGACGGGACCGGTTCATCGGGCCGGGTGACTGCGCCGAAGGACTGCGCACGGGGGCCGTTTTCCGCATCCGCCTGTTCAGCGCACTGACGGACAGGTCTTGAGCAGGAAAACCGGATGGAAATTCCAACGCATTCCTGAACTCTGATCCCAAACGGACCGCTGCCGAGTCCTGCGGCCGGGCGCAGTCGCAATGTCTGCCGATGCCGGGGACCAATTGATCGCGTTTTGCATTCTCAGGAGTGGTTCCAAGTTGATTCAAAACGGTTCAGGGCCGATGATCAGTCGCAGGACGCCTGACGGCCGGCACCTGCCGGTGAATACCTGCCGGTAAATATTTGATGGTGAATGACTGGCAGAAGGTGACTGACAGTCACTGGCTGACTGTCACTGGCTGACTGTGGCCAGATCCTGATTCCGTCACAGCCCCGGACAGGCATTGATTCAACCGGTTTCGACGACGCTCCCATGTTCCGGGGAAGATCACGCAGCACACACTCGTTCGGAGGTAGGATTCTTGCTGGATTTTTCGATGCGGGGAGCCGAGGTCAAACGTCTCGCGGCCGAATCTCGCCGTGACGCCGAAGGCAACTGGAAACGCTGGGGAACCTATCTTTCCGAACGGCAGTGGGGCACAGTCCGCGAAGACTATTCGCACGACGGCGAACCCTGGCAGCATTTCAGTCATGACGATGCCATCTGGCGAAGCTACCGCTGGGGCGAAGACGGCATTCTCGGCTGGACCGACCGGCAATGCCGGCTCTGCTTCGCACTCGCCATGTGGAACGGCAAGGATCCAATCATCAAGGAACGCCTGTTTGGCCTGAGCGGCCCGGAAGGCAATCACGGAGAAGACGTCAAGGAGTGCTATTACTATCTGGATGCGACCCCGACGCATTCTTATGTCAAAGGGCTCTACAAATACCCGCAGAATGCCTTTCCTTATCGTGAACTGGTCGAAGAAAATGCCCGGCGTTCGCGTCAGCAGCGGGAATATGAACTGATCGACACCGGCCTGTTCGACCAGAATGAATACTTCGATGTCTTCGTGGAATACTGCAAAGCCGCCCCGGAAGACACGCTGATCCGCATCACCGTTGCCAACCGGGCCCGCAAGGCGGCGGTGCTGCATCTGCTGCCAACCTTCTGGTTTCGCAATACCTGGAGCAATCCCACAATTTACGACGAGGAACAGCGCAAGCCATCGCTGCAGCAGGTCGATTTCGAAAGTCTGCTGGCCGACCACGACACACTGGGACAGTACCGGATTTATGCCGCTCCCGGTCCGCGCGGGGCGCGTCCCCGCTGGCTGTTCACCGAGAATGAAACCAACATCGGCCGGATGAGCACGCCGAAGATGAAGCGGCCCGGCTGCAAGGATGCTTTTCAACTGTATCTGGTGGAAGGCCTGAAACGCGCCATTCATCCCCAGCCTTCCGGCACAAAAGCCGCCGCGCTGCATGTGCTGAATGTTCCCGGCGAAGGAAGCGTGGAGGTTTATTTCCGCATCGTCCCGGAAGAGGCCCGTTCCCGTGCCCCGTTCGGAGAGAGCTTTGAAACGGCCTTCGAACAGCGGATGGCCGAAGCCGATGCCTTTTATGACTTCAAGTTTGGTGCCGGGCTGACTCCCGATGAGCGCCGCGTGATGCGGCAGGCCAGCGCCGGACTGTTCTGGACCAAGCAGTTCTATTTCTATTCCGTCAAGGACTGGCTGAAGCAGGCGCCGCACCGCCCCCCGATCAACAAACAGAGTCCCCTGCCGCGCAATGGCGACTGGCCGCATCTGTTCAACCGGGACATCATTTCGATGCCTGACAAATGGGAATATCCGTGGTATGCCGCCTGGGATTCGGCCTTCCACATGATCCCGTTTTCGCATCTGGACATCGACTTCGCCAAAGATCAGCTGATCATGTTCCTGCGCGAATGGTACATGCATCCCAACGGGCAGATTCCGGCCTATGAATGGAACTTCAGCGACGTCAACCCCCCGGTGCATGCCTGGGCCTGCTGGCGGACCTATCAGCGCACCGGGCCGCCAGGCCAGCGCGACCGGGTGTTCCTGTCCCGGGTCTTTCAGAAACTGCTGCTGAATTTCACATGGTGGGTGAACCGGAAAGACGTGCGCGGCCAGCACATCTTCACCGGCGGCTTTCTGGGACTCGATGACATCGGCGTGTTCGACCGGTCCAAGCCGTTGCCGACCGGCGGGCATCTGGAACAGGCCGACGGCACCGCCTGGATGGGATTCTTCTGCTCCAGCATGCTGTCAATCGCACTGGAACTGGCCGACGGCAACCCGGCCTATGCCGACACGGCCTATAAATTTTTCAACCATTACATCGCCATTTCCGAAGCGATGAACTCGCTCGACGGAAGCGGATTATGGGATGAAGCCGACGGATTCTATTACGACCACCTGCATGTCGGCGGACAGAACGTGCCGATGCGCATCCGGTCAATCGTCGGGCTGATGCCGCTGCTCACGGTCGATGTGATTCACGAACGGGTCATCCGGCAGCTTCCGGAATTCACAGCCCGGGTCGCCTGGCTGCGCAAGCACCGCAAAGATCTGGGATCGTTCATGACCTTCCTGGATAAAAGCGAAGAAGCAGGCGACGGCGAAGGAATGTGGCTGCTCGCCGTGCCGACCAGGCAACGGCTCGAACGCATGCTGCGCTATCTGCTGGACGAAAACGAGTTCTTCTCTCCGTTCGGCATTCGGTCCCTGTCGAAGTATCATGAAGAGCACCCGTTCAAGTTTCATCTGAACGGCCAGGACATGACCGTGCGTTATGTGCCCGGAGAGTCGGAAAGCGTGATGTTCGGTGGCAATTCGAACTGGCGCGGCCCGATCTGGTTTCCTCTGAACTACATGATTCTCGAAGCCCTGGACCGGTATCACGAATTCTACGGAAATACTTTCCAGATCGAATGCCCGACCGGTTCCGGCAATCTGATGAACCTGGGTCAGGTCGCCGATGAAGTGCGAAAACGGCTGGTGCGGCTGTTTCTGGCCGATGACGAAGGCCATCGTCCCAGCTATGCGCGCGGAGAACGGTTCCACAACGATCCCCATTGGAGTGAACTCGTTTTATTTTATGAGTACTTCCACGGAGATACCGGACGCGGCATGGGAGCCAACCACCAGACCGGGTGGACGGCCCTGGTGGCCCCGATTCTCGAACACATCGCCCGACGGCGAGCGGCGGCCCTGGACCGGCAGGCATCCTCCTGACCGGCTGGCATCAGGCTTGAGCCGTATCGAGCATGCAGCACATTGAACCTGAGCTGTCTTGAGCATGAGCCGCGTCGAACCTGAACCGTCACGACTGACCGAAAGTCTCCCCCGATGGATCTGAAACTCCAGGCCCAGATCGCGGTGGTCTGCGGCGGTGCCAGTGGCATCGGGCGTGCCATCGCCGCCGAATTTCAGGCCGAAGGCTGTCAGGTGGTGCTGCTGGACCGGCACCCGGACACGGCCGGCATTGCCGCACAACTGGGAGAGGCATCGCCTGATGAGACGTCGACTCTTCCGGCCTGGGGAATTCCGGTCGACCTGACCAGCGAGGCTCAAACAGTCGCCGCCTGTGCCGCTGTTCTGCAAAAGTTCGGGCACTGCCAGCATGTCGTGTTCGCCGTCGGCGTCGGTTCCGGCAAGTTCGGGTTTCCCTTCTGGGAGTTGACGCCTGCCGACTGGCCCCGCGTCGTCGAGGTGAACCTGCTGACGGCAGTGCATGTGGCCCATGCTTTTCGGGAATCACTCATTGCCTCACAGGGAAGCCTGCTGTTTCTTTCCTCTGTCGCCGGACAGATCGGCTCACAGACTGACCCGCCATACAGTGCTTCCAAAGCGGCATTGATCAACTTCATGCAGTGCGCAGCGAAAGACTTCGCTCCTTACGGGGTGCGTGTGAATGCACTCAACCCGGGCATGGTGCAGACTCCGCTGAATCGGTCTGTGTATGAAGCCTGGGCCGCGCGGCAGCCGGAAGACCAGAAGCTGACCTATGAAACCTGGGCGGGCCAGAAGATCAGACAGATCGTTCCCCTGGGACGCTGGCAGACCCCGGAAGACATCGCGGCCATGGCGGTGTTTCTGAGTTCCCCCCGCGCGAAAAACGTGACCGGGCAGACGATCAATGTCGATGGTGGTTTTGTGATGCACTGGTAAATGCCCCAGCCTGAGTTTTCCATGCCGGCCGAAACGCTGAGGTCCCTGCTCGACCGCATTCTCTGGATCATGGACCAGCTTCGGCTGCACGGCCCTGACGCCAACCGCAGGGTTGTCCGGGGAATCAAGGCGTACGAACGGAAAGAGTTTTCGCGGGCTCTCTGGTGGTTTCACAAAGCTGTCCACACCGATACGAAAAATGTCTATGCCCGACTCAATCGCTGTGCCCTGCTGCACAGGATGAATGACTTTGCCGGAGCCAGGAAAGATGCCCAGGCAGCCGTGCGTCTGCGGCCTCAATGGTCCGCCGCGCATTTCCATCTCGCAGCCTGCTGCTATGCCCTGCAGGAATTTGAGACCGTCATTGAAGAACTGACAACAGCACTTGCCATTTCCCCTCAGAATGCGGAGTTTTATTTCTGGCGAGGGGGAGCACATTGCCGACTGGGAGACCTGGAAAGTGGGCTGAAAGACCTGGACGAAGCCATTGCCAGAGACCCTCAGAATTTCAGCTACCTGCAGCAGCGGTCGATCATTCGAAACAGGCTGGGAAATCAGGCTGGCAACCAGGCGGATTTTCTGGCCCTCCTCTCACTCGATCCGTCACTGAGAGAACGCGCTGACAGCCAGGCCTTCCTGGCCTGGCGCGCGGGAGAGTATCGGACAGCGATCACGCTCTGCGAGAGCCTGCTGGAAGCAGATTCAGAAAACCGCTTTGCCCTGAATCTTCTGGCGTGGCTGCTGGCCACCTGTCCTGACGCAGCATTTCGTCATGGCTCACGCGCCGTACAACTGGCTCAGACGGCGTGTGAACTCTCTTCTTTCGCGGATGGCGATGCCCTCGAAACTCTGGCCGCGGCTTGTGCCGAATGCGGGGACTTCCCTGCGGCCATTCGCTGGCAACAGCAGGCTCTGCAGCGATATGCCCCGGCCGAAGCGCAGGCCTGGAGATTTCTGCTGGAACTTTATGAGTCTGGCCAGCCGTATCGGCAGCACCCGATAGTCATGGAAAATCCGCCGCAGGAACTTCGCGCGGCGAACGAAACACCGTCCAGTTGATTCGGTCAGAAGATCACGCAGAGCGACATCAAATTCGTAGGCCTCGCGAATATTTTCGAATGTCGTTCCCAAGCGGAACTGATGGCGACTGTCTTCAAATGCAAGGCAATCACCGCTGAACCGGTAATCGTTCAGATGCCGCAAAAACTCTTCCGCCTGCTGCGGATTTTTGATCACCAGCCCCCGAGATTCCAGTCGTTCTGACCTGATCACTCAGGCAGAGCCAGGGTTTGTTGCGAAGAGCCGGGAGAAGAGCTCACAGACATGCTCTCCACTTCTTGTCGAGAAGTACGCCCAGCCTCGTCAGCGCAGAAAAAAAACTCGCCGATGATGCACGTCATGGCGAGGGCACTTGACCATTCGCAAGAGAGGTGCGGCGAGTGAGTTAACAGAAGGATCGGACGAATCAGGGAATAAATCAACGGAGATGCGAGACGACGCCCTCAAACAGGCGCAGCCTTTGCCGATCATGACGCTGCAATCCTCCCTCCTCCTCCCAAAGCCCCGGGTGCGCAGAGAGCCGCACCTGGCCCCATCTTCACCCTGTCGCTGCTGCGCCGGATTTTCCCTGACATTCTCTCTCTCCCGCGAAGCTCAGGACTGCAAGACCATCGAGAGCTCATCCCGATGAGCCGGGGGCAGGCAGGATCCGCCCCCCTATTCGTCGGTCACGCAGCCTTCGCTGGCGCTCTTCACATTCTTGATGTACTTGTAAAGAGTTCCCCGCGTGGCCGGATAAGCAGGAGCATTCCAGGCGGCGGCCCGCTTCTTCAGCTCGGCATCGCTGAGTGCAACGTTGATTTCATTGCTTTCGGCATCGATGGTGATCTGATCGCCATTCTGCAGCAGTGCGATCGTTCCCCCTTCCTGCGCTTCCGGGGTGACGTGCCCGATGATGAATCCGTGCGATCCGCCGGAGAACCGGCCATCGGTGATCAGGGCAACCTTGTCGCCCAGGCCGGCCCCCATCAGAGCCGAGGTCGGAGTGAGCATTTCCGGCATGCCGGGCCCCCCTTTGGGGCCTTCATAACGGATGACGATGACTTCGCCCCCTTTGATTTCCCCGTCTTCCAGCCCTTCGAGCATGGCTTCTTCGCGGTCATAGCACAGCGCCGGCCCGGAGAATTTCAGCCCTTCCTTGCCGGTAATCTTCGCGACCGCCCCGTCCGGAGCCACATTGCCCCGCAGAATGCGAATGTGCCCGGTCTTTTTGATTGGGTGCTGCAGGTCATGCACCACGGTCTGCCCGGTCGAAAGACCCTGCACATGCTCCAGATTTTCGCCCAGAGTCCTGCCGGTCACCGTCAGGCAGTCGCCATTGATGTATCCCGTGTCGAGCAGGTACTTCAGCACGGCCGGAGTTCCTCCGACTCCATGCAGATCTTCCATGACGAATTTGCCGGACGGCTTCAGATCGGCCAGATAGGGCACCCGATCAGACACATGCTGAAAATCGTCGATCGACAGTTCCACATCCACACTGCGGGCAATCGCCAACAGATGCAGCACCGCATTTGTCGACCCGCCGAGCGCAATGGTGATGACCATGGCATTTTCCAGGGCCGCCCGCGTAATAATGTCGCGCGGCTTGATGTCTTTTTCGAGCAGGGTGCGAATGGCCTGCCCGGCATTCAGGCATTCCTGCAGCTTTTCCGGATCGACGGCCGGAATGCTCGATGAATACGGCAGGGACATGCCCATGGCTTCGATGGCGCTGGCCATGGTGTTGGCGGTATACATGCCGCCGCAGGCACCGGCACCGGGACAGGATTTGCGGACAATCTCCTGGCGTTCCTCGTCGGAAATCGCGCCGGCCAGATACTGTCCGTAAGACTGAAATGCGGAGACGATGTCGAGCTTGTCCCCTTTTTTCGTGCAGCCGGGTTTGATTGTTCCGCCATAGACCATCAGGCCCGGGCGATTGAGCCGGCCCATGGCCATGATGCAGCCCGGCATGTTTTTGTCGCAGCCAGGGAGCGTGACGATGGCATCGTACCACTGGGCTCCACAGACCGTTTCAATGGAATCGGCGATCAGGTCGCGCGACTGCAGGGAATAGCTCATGCCGTCGGTGCCCATCGAAATGCCGTCGCTGACACCGATGGTATTGAATCGCATGCCGACCAGCCCGGCATTCACCACCCCTTCTTTGACTCTGGCGGCCAGGTCGAGCAGGTGCATGTTGCAGGAATTGCCTTCATACCAGCAGCTGGCAATCCCCACCTGCGCCTTGTTCATGTCGGCTTCGGTCATGCCGGTGGCATACAGCATGGCCTGCGAGGCCCCCTGCGAACGGGGCTGCGTGATTCGGGCGGAAATTTTGTTGAGCTGGGACATCAACCTGGCCGTCAGTCTCGAGAGAAAGAAATGGAAGTCGTGTCGCGAAGACACCCTGTCTGCGCTGCAGGTTCAGGCGAAGTCCAAAGAATCCGCCCGGCAGCAAAACGTCAAGTGTGACGACTGCCGGAAAAAGAGTCGAGCGAGGAGCCGCCTGGGATCGGATCTCAACAGCCCGCCTGCAGGGCCCGGCCGCACAATCGGCCTCCTGAATCCTGAATTCACTCCGCAGGGCCCGACAACGCGGCCTGCAGCGGACAATCCGGCGGAATCGACTGACCGTCACGATAGGCTTTCAGCAGCCGCCGTGACTGTTCGGCCAGTTGTCGGCGCACTTCCCGCCGGCGGCCTTTCACCCGGGCGATTTTCAGGGAGTCATAAGCGGTCGTCTGGTGCCGCATCCAGGCAATGACGGCCGATTCCGCACGCTGCTCCACCGGGATGCGCTGCGTGCGGGCGACCGTGCCGCTGCCGACCGGCGTCGCATGGGCCGTCACGGCATCCGCCAGTTTTTCGGCAATCTCCGCATGGGAAGGAGCAAACCGCAGAAACTGCAGCACGGCCTGGCGAAAATCGCCCACGTATTCCTGCTGAATGCGTTCTCGGCGAGCCCGGCCCGATGCCAGTTTTCGCTGATAGCTTTCTCCGGAGCGTTCCTGCTCCAGATCCTTGCGCACCTGCTCAATGCGTTCACGCGGGGCATAGATTCCCCTGGAAAAGAGTTTTCTGCGAACCTTTTCCTGAACGATCCAGACTGGTCCTCCGGCCTTCACCCGTCGAGTCAGAGCCGCATCGCCCGGGGGGAGCAGTTCCCAGTCGCCAGGCACCGGAATGATCTGGCCATTCCCGCTGCGGACATGCCGGTCGTCTGTCCCCGGCGAGACAATCAAATGTTCCTCTGGCTGATGTTCTTCCGGCAGCTGTTTCCCTGATGGGGGCTTCCCTGCCTGGTTTTGCCTGGCCATTCCGCGGCTTCCCTGCTGTTGCGAGCGTTTCTGAATCCGGTCGCTTCCGGATTCTTGCCTGACAGTCAGAAGCTGGTGGACAGAATCTGACAGCCAGAACTTCTCCCGGCCGGGGATCTTCAACAGAGCACGCCTCCCTGTCAACGGCTGCACCTGCAGGCGACTATCAGGAGCTTACACCGATGAGCCAGCCACGAAAATTGCGGTTTTCTGGCAGGAACTGCTGTTCAAACCGGTGCGCTGCAATACCATCCCGGAACCTGCCAGGGCCCTCGGTTCCTGCCAGGAAACTGGAAATCTTCCCCTCCTGCTGCCGGAAACCGGCATGCCAAGATCTTGAGGCCATCTCATGGCGATTTCGCCCCTGGCTGGTCAACCGGCCCCTGCTTCCCTGCTGCTGGATGTCGCCCGACTGGAACGCCAGTATTTTGACGGCCGACCGGATGCCGGCATCCCGGCCGAGGCCGTGGCCTTCGGCACCAGCGGACACCGGGGCACGCCCGGCCAGAACACGTTCAACGAAGCGCATATCCTCGCGATCACACAGGCCATCTGTGAATACCGCGCCGCAGCCGGAATCAGCGGTCCCCTGTTCATGGGGAAAGACACGCATGCGCTGTCGGCTTCGGCTCAGCGCACCGCTCTGGAAGTTCTTGCAGCCAACGGCGTCAACACCATCATTCAGGAACACGACGGAGTCACTCCGACCCCAGTCATTTCCCGGGCCATTCTGGTCTACAACCAGGGGCGCGAGTCCGGCCTGGCCGATGGCATCATCATCACCCCGTCGCACAATCCTCCGGAAGACGGCGGGTTCAAATACAATCCGGTGACTGGGGGGCCGGCCGATACCGGCATCACCCGTCAGATCGAAACCCGGGCCAACGAGCTGCTCAAAGCCGGCAACCGTGATGTCAAGCGGGTGGCTTATGACACGGCATTTCAGGCCAGCACCACGCAGCAGCTGGATCTGGTGAGCGACTACGTGCGCGACCTGTCAAGCGTCATTGATATCGAAGCCATTCAGGCGGCCGGGCTGAAACTGGGAGTCGACCCCCTGGGTGGAGCCGCACTGGCCTACTGGCATGCGATCAACGAGTTCTATGACCTGCAGATCGAGATCGTCAACGAACAGATCGATCCAACCTTCGGCTTCATGACGCTCGATCACGACGGCCGGATTCGCATGGACTGCTCCAGCCCGCATGCCATGGCCGGACTGGTGGCCCTGAAGGAAAAATACCAGGTCGCCTTTGCGAACGACCCCGATGCCGACCGGCATGGGATCGTCACTCCCGGTGCCGGGCTGATGAATCCGAATCATTACTTGTCGGTGGCCATTCAATATCTGCTGAATCATCGTCCGCGCTGGCCCGGTTCGGCGACTGTCGGCAAAACCCTGGTCAGCAGCAGCATGATCGACAAGGTCGTGCAGGCGGCAGGCCGCACACTGTGCGAAGTGCCGGTCGGCTTCAAATGGTTTGCCCCGGGCCTGTTCGACGGGACGATGTGCTTCGGCGGCGAGGAAAGTGCCGGAGCGAGTTTTCTCCGGCGGAACGGGACCGTCTGGACAACCGACAAAGACGGCCCGCTGCTGTGCCTGCTGGCGGCCGAGATCACCGCCAGCACCGGCAAAGATCCTGGCGACCATTATCAGGTTCTCACTCGCCGGTTCGGCAATCCCCAGTACACCCGGATTGATGCCGCGGCCACGCCGGAACAGAAGAAAAAGCTGCAGCAGCTTTCGCCGGAAGCGGTGCGGCAGTCCACTCTGGCCGGGCAGCCGATCACCGCCCGCCTGACCCAGGCCCCGGGCAATCAGGCCGCCATCGGGGGGCTGAAAGTGACTTCGGCGAAAGGCTGGTTTGCCGCTCGTCCTTCCGGCACGGAAAACATTTACAAAATCTATGCCGAAAGCTTCGAAGATCAGGCACATCTGCAGCAGATTGTCGAAGAAGCCCGGCAGATCGTGGCCGATGCACTGCAGGCATGATCCTGAAGTCTGTAATTCCTGCCTGTTCCGGTGGTAAAACCGCCTCGACATTGGGATCATCTCGTCACCCTGTGAGAAGTCTTCGTCCGCCGCGCCTCCGGTCGATGACCGTCCCTGAGTCCACCGAACGCCCTGCACGGCGCAGCGTCTTTCGAGTTTCAGAACCATTCCCTTCTCCCGAAAGTCTGCCTGACATGACGGCCATTGCTCCTCCATTGACTTCACGGCCTGCCTGGCATTCCCTGAAAACGCATGCAGAGCGCATTCGCCCCCTGCACCTGCGCGACATGTTTGCCAACGACCCCGGACGTGGGGAGCAGTTCGTCGTCGATGATCTGGGGATCTATCTGGATTACTCGAAAAACCGGATCACGCACGAAACGCTGCCGCTGCTGATTCAACTGGCCCATCAATGCCAGCTGCGGGAACGCATCGACGCCATGTTTCGGGGAGACCGGATCAACATCACCGAAAATCGGTCGGTCCTGCATGTTGCCCTGCGCGCCCCGCGCGGCAGTGTCATTCAGGTCGACGGAAAGAACGTCGTCCCCGACGTGTATGCGGTGCTGGACAAAATGAGCGCCTTCTCACAGCGGATTCGCTCAGGTGAATGGAAAGGCCACACCGGCAAATCGATTCGCAACATTGTGAATATCGGAATCGGTGGGTCGGATCTCGGTCCGGTCATGGCCTATGAAGCTCTGAAGCATTACAGCGACCGGAGTCTGACGTTCCGATTCGTCTCGAATGTCGATGGGGACGACTTTGTGGAAGCGGTGCAGGATCTGAATGCCGAGGAGACGCTGTTTATTGTGGCGTCCAAGACCTTCACCACGCTGGAAACCATGACCAATGCCCGCAGCGCACGCCAATGGGCCCTGCAGAAACTGGGAGGCGATGCCCAGGCGGTTGCGCGGCACTTTGTCGCCGTCTCGACCAATGCCGAGAAGGTCGCCGAATTCGGCATCGACACGGCCAACATGTTCGGGTTCTGGGACTGGGTCGGCGGACGATACTCCATGGATTCCGCCATCGGGCTCTCCACCATGATTGCCATCGGGCCCGATCGCTTCCGCGAAATGCTCGCCGGCTTTCACCAGATGGACGAACATTTCCGCACGGCCCCGTTCGAGAAAAACCTGCCGGTGATTCTGGGGCTGCTGACCGTCTGGTACTGCAACTTCTTTCAGGCCGAAACCGTGGCGGTGCTCCCTTATGAGCAGTACCTGAAGCGATTCCCGGCCTATCTGCAGCAGCTCACAATGGAAAGCAACGGCAAATCCATCACATTGAGCGGCGACCGGGTGGACTATGAAACCAGTCCGATCTACTGGGGAGAGCCTGGCACCAACGGGCAGCACAGCTTTTACCAGCTCATCCATCAGGGAACCCGGCTGATTCCGTGCGACTTCATTGCCTTCGCCCGACCGCTGACCCCGCTGGGCCCCCATCACGACATGCTGGTCGCCAATGTTCTTGCGCAGGCGGAAGCGCTGGCCTTTGGCAAAACGGCCGAACAGGTCAAAGCTGAAGGGACTCCCGACTGGCTCGTGCCTCATCGTGTGTTCGAAGGGAACCGGCCTTCCAACATGCTGCTGATCGAGCAGCTCACCCCGACCGTGCTCGGCCAGCTGGTCGCCCTGTATGAACACAGCGTGTATGTGCAGGGGGTCATCTGGAATATCGACTCGTTCGATCAATGGGGCGTGGAACTGGGAAAGGTTCTCGCCAATCGCATCATTCCGGAACTGGAAAGCCCGAGCGATCCGGAGCTGGCACACGATACCTCCACGAACCAGCTCATCCGCCGATATCGGGCACTCAAGGCAGATTGCTCCAGCCCGCGTTCCACTTGATGAAACGCAACCCGCCGCGTGGCGGAACGCGGTCCCTGCAGGAGTGAAGCGATCGAAATCCCCTGCGAACCGAGTGACGGCCGGCAGCCACCGATGGGGTCTGGTTATCAACCCGGCATGAGGAGATTCCGGCCTGTGGCCCCATGCCTCTGCCAGATCCCCCCCGTTCCCGGAACGGACATTTCACTGAAGGAGCAAGTTGTGCAGTTTGACGTTTTGCCAGATGCCGAGTCTGCCGCGCAGCAGGCCGCCAGAATCATTGCCGATCACGCCCGGCAGGCGATTGCCGAGCGCGGGCTGTTCACTCTGGCGGTCAGCGGCGGACGATCCCCGTGGATCATGCTCCGACACCTGACTCAGCTGGACGTTTCGTGGCCGGATGTCCATATTTTTCAGGTGGACGAACGGGTGGCTCCTGCAGGAGATCCGGACCGGAACCTGACCCATCTGCAGGAGAGCCTGCTGCGGCACGTTCCGCTGCCCCTGGAAAACTGTCACGCCATGCCAGTCGAAGCCGGAGATCTGACGGAGGCCGCCGCTCATTATGCCGCGCAGATCGAGTCTCTGTGCGGGCAGCCGGCCCGGATCGACCTGGTTCACCTGGGCCTGGGGGCCGACGGGCACACGGCCTCGCTGGTGCCGGGCGATGCGGCCCTGGAAATTTCCGACCGGGATGTGGCCCTGGCTGGTCCTTATCAGTCACGGGAGAGAATGACTTTGACCTATCCGATCCTGAATCGATCCCGTAGCCTGTTGTGGCTGGTCACCGGACACGATAAGACGATCCCGCTGAAACAGCTTCTGGCTGCCGACCCGACGATTCCGGCCGGGCGCGTCGCCTTGTCGACATCGCTGATTCTGGCAGATGCCGCGGCGGCCGATGGTATTCACACGAAACAGACATAAGAGCACATCGATGCGAGTTGGGCTTGCTGCCGACCATGGCGGCTACGAACTGAAGAATCTGCTGATCACCAGACTCCTCCAGGCCGGCCACGAAGTGGTGGACTTTGGTGCGGACAAACTGGACAATGCCGACGATTATCCCGATTTCGTGATTCCCCTGGGGCAGGCGGTCGCAGACGGAACGCTCGATCGGGGAATCGCAGTCTGCGGCAGTGGAGTTGGCGCATCCGTCTGCGCCAATAAAATTACCGGTGTCCGGGCTGCACTGATTCAGGATCATTTTTCCGCCCGGCAAGGGGTCGAAGATGATCACGTCAACATTCTGTGCCTGGGAGGGCGCACCATGGGACCGGCCGTCGCCTGGGATCTGGTGGAAACCTTTCTGGCTGCACAATTCAGCGATGCCGAACGCCATCTGCGTCGCCTGAGCAAAGTCGCCACGCTCGAATAACCGTCGCGCGAACGGCATCGCACCTGCCGGTCGGCCTGGCTTCTGCCCGGCGGCCCCCCGGCATTCCCCTTCCCGGGCCAAACGCCGTGCGACAGCACAGCCGGCCCCCTGTTGATTCCCTGCGAAATCCAACTGGTTTCGCCCACCTGGTAATGAATTGAGAATTTCATGTCTGACGCGAATCTGGAACTGTTGTCCATCAATACTATCCGGACCCTGTCGATGGATGCCGTTCAACAGGCCAAGTCTGGCCACCCTGGCACCCCGATGGCGCTGGCTCCACTGGTTTACACCCTGTGGAACCGCACCATGAATTACAACCCCGCCAACCCGATCTGGCCGAACCGGGACCGGTTTGTACTGTCCAACGGGCATGCCAGCATGCTGCTCTGGTCGGCCCTGCACCTGTCCAACACTCAGGCCGTTTCTCCGGATTACAAGATTCTCGATCAGGAAGCGGTCACGCTCGAAGACATCCGCCGGTTCCGCCAGGTCGACAGCAAGGCAGCCGGACATCCCGAATACCGCTTCACATCCGGCGTGGAAGCGACCACCGGACCACTGGGCCAGGGAGTCGCCATGAGCGTCGGCATGGCAATTGCCGAAAAGTGGCTGGCCGACCGGTACAACAAGCCAGGCTTCGAAGTGTTCAACTACAAGATCTATGCCATCTGCGGCGACGGCTGCCTGATGGAAGGGGTCTCTTCCGAAGCGGCCTCACTCGCCGGCCATCTGGGTCTGGATAACCTGTGCTGGATCTTCGACAACAACCACATCACCATCGAAGGGGAAACCAAACTCGCCTTCACCGAAGATGTGGCCGCACGCTTCCTGGCCTATGGCTGGAATGTGCTGCACGTCAACGATGCCAACGACACCAAAGCCATCGAACTGGCTCTCGAAAAGTTCAAAACCACTACCGGCAAGCCGACACTGATCGTGCTGACCAGCGAAATCGGATATGGCTCTCCTCACAAACAGGGGAAGTGCGAAGCCCATGGCGAGCCCCTGGGAGAAGAAGAATGCCGGCTGACCAAAAAATTCTACGGCTGGCCCGAAGATGCCAAGTTTCTGGTGCCTGACGGAGTCCGCGAAGACTGGGCCGCTGGAGTCGGCCAGCGCGGGGCCGCCGCCGACAAAAAATGGAATGAACTGTTTGCCGCTTATCAGGCAAAATTCCCCGAACTGGCTCACGAAATCGGGCTGATGCAGAAGCGCGACCTGCCCGCAGGCTGGGACCAGAATCTGCCCACATTCCCGGCCGACGCCAAGGGACTCGCCGGACGCGATGCTTCCGGGAAAGTGCTCAACGCACTCGCCGAAAACATTCCCTGGATTCTCGGAGGCTCGGCCGACCTGGGATCTTCCAACAAGACCTACCTGAAGTTCGCCGGTGCCACCTCTTTCCAGAAAGACAATCCCGGCGGACGCAATTTCCACTTCGGCATCCGCGAATTTGCCATGTGCTCCATCGTCAACGGCATGGTGCTGTCCAAGCTGCGGGCTTATGGCGCGACCTTCTTCGCCTTCAGTGATTATGCCCGACCGGCAATCCGCATGGCGGCGATCATGGAAGTGCCGAGCATGTTCATCTTCACCCATGATTCACTGGGAGACGGAGAAGACGGCCCGACACACCAGCCGGTCGAACAGCTGATGTCCTTCCGCGCCATGCCAGGCATGTTCACCATGCGTCCAGGCGATGCCAACGAAGTGGCCGAGTGCTATCGGTTCATCATGCACATGCATCACGAGCCGGTGGTGCTGGCCCTGACCCGGCAGCCGGTGCCGACACTGGACCGCAGCAAATATGCCTCCGCCGAAGGGGTGAAGCATGGAGCCTACATTCTCGGAGATGCCCCGGACGGCAAGCCGGAAGTGATCCTCATCGCCACCGGCAGCGAGCTGTATGTTGCCGCCGAAGCCCATGAACAGCTGCTGGCCAGCGGAATTCGCTCGCGCGTCGTCTCGATGCCCTGCTGGGAAATTTTTGAACAGCAGGATGAAACCTATCGCGAAAGCGTCTTCCCCTCGCAGGTGACCGCCCGGGTGGCCGTCGAACAGGCCGCCACGCTGGGCTGGGAACGCTATGTCGGTCCGAAAGGTCGCGTGATCGGCATGCACACGTTCGGAGCCTCGGCTCCTTACAATGACCTGCAGAAGAAGTTCGGCTTCACTGCGGAAAACGTCGTCGCCCAGGTGAAGCAGGTGCTGGGCAAATAGTTTTTCCGGCGGACAGCAGACGCACACACCGGCAGGGGAGCTTCTCTGCCGGTGTCCCTCTTTCTGTCGGCAGTCCTGCTCCTGAACATCGCGAGCAGGGGGCGAACATGCAGCCATACGGCTGTGTCCGTGAGAAGTGACCACCGCATCGGACGATGCGGCAGGCGAGAGTGGCGAAACTGGCAGACGCGCCGGATTTAGGTTCCGGTGGGGCAACCCGTGCAGGTTCAAGTCCTGTCTCTCGCAATTGAAATCTCTGCCGATGCGGGAACAGCAAACCGCTGCCCCGCTCGCAAACAGCTCTTCATGAAAAGCAGCAAGGGAGCCGGACCACAGGGCTGGCCATCAACAAAGTGGGCCGCAAACAGCACTGGTCATCAACAGGACTGGCCGTGCGGCGAAGCGTCAGACCGGGCACAAACCGATGCCGTCTGCGTAGCCTTCTTTGCCGGGTTTGGAAAAAGCCTCCGCAGCGGGAGACGCCCCACACTGTCTCACGCACATTCCCAAAAAACACCGGGAACCGCTGCCCGGCGCAAGAGCACACACCCCCGCCAGACAGGCCGTCTGTTACGGGCTCTTTTCAGACGTCGAATATCCCGTCTGCTGCACTTCCGAGGCATCCTTGATCCCGGAACTGCCGCGCATCGCTCCGCTGACTCCCAGAATTTCGGGATGCCGGGCCACCCGGTCGCTGAACACTTTGAGATCCTGCAGGGCCGGCCCCAGATTTTCCAGCAAGGCGGTCAGAGTTGCCGCCGACCGGTTCAAATGCTGGTACAGCTGCGGGTCCGAGGCAAATTTCTGCAGAGAACCGTCCCGGGTGTTGAGCGTTCGGGAAAACTGATTCAGCTCGGTCAACAGGGATTCCAGCTGCACCAGACTGCCTGACAGCTTCCGGGCAATCACATCGCTTTCCTGCGCGATAGGCAGCGTCGCCTGCTGAATCGTCGCCAGGTTTTCCGTCACTTTGGCCATCGACGCCCGTGCCGCGGCAATCGTCTGACGTGTCTCTTCGACAATCTGTGGAAGAGAAGCGGCCGTCTGCCGCAGGTCGCGCTGCACCTGCGGATCGGACAGCAGGGCATTCGCATTCACCAGCGTCGTGCTGGCCACCCGTAATGTGTCTCCCGCTTCCGCAAAGGTTTTTGTCGCGGTCTCCATCGTATGGTTGAAGTTGTCCAGCGCCAGAGCGGTGCGTTCGACAATGTCCGACAGGCTTCCGCGATTGGTATCGACCAGTTCATTCAGGTTGCGGCCGACTTTCTGCCATTCCTGGCTGGTGGCCACAAATGAACTCAGCGTTATCGACACCGTCCGCTCCAGGCGTTCGACCGCCTGCAGCGGATCTGTGACGGCGGCCCCTTCGATTCGTGACCGTTCCGGCAGGAACTGGGTGGAACGGCCAGGGGAGAAGTCGATTTTCGCATCGCCAAACAGCGACCGTGACAGATGCGGCTGCGTGTCGGCGCGCAGTTTCCGGTCGCTGAAGATATCGACAATCACCAGCACCCCTCCCTGCTCTTCATCCAGCACCAGTTCATTCACTGTGCCGATGGTGATGCCGTTCTGCTTCACCGGGCTGCCGGCATGCAGGCCGGGCACTTCATCAAAATGCACCGCCAGCTGATAGGTTTCCCGCCACAGGTCATTGAACTCGCTGAACTGAACGATGAGTGCCGCGCCGGTCACCATGGCCAGCAGCACAAACAATCCGACACGAAACTGAAGCTGTCGTTCTGTCATGGATTCGATATCCGCCGGACTGGCCGGCCATTCATTTTCCGTCAGAGTGTCGACACATGTTCTCTCGCGGCGTGCCGCTTGCCGCGAGCATTTTCAGGCCGCGGCCAGTTCCAGCAGTCTGTCTCCGGCTTCTCCCCGCACAAACTGGGACACCCGGGAATCGCACGTTTCAAAGGCCTCTTCGGCCGTTCCGTCAAAAATGATCTGCGGCTCATCCGGGCCGAGCCGCGCCAATGGATAAAACATCACCACGCGATTCGCCACTTTCCGCACAGTGTGCATGTCATGCGTCACCACAATGCTGGTCATCTGGCTGCGCTGCTGTGTATTGAGAATCAGTTCGTTGATCACATCGCTCATGATCGGGTCCAGACCCGTGGTCGGTTCGTCATACAGCATCACTTCCGGATCCATGGCCAGTGCCCGGGCCAGTCCAACCCGTTTGCGCATGCCGCCCGAAAGTTCGGCCGGTTTTTTTCCGCCGACCACCCGGGAATCGAGGCCGACTTCGCGCAGGCGTGCATGCACAATGTCGTCGATCTCGCGCTGGTTTCGGGTGCGATCCTGCCGCAGGCTGAAGGCCACGTTTTCATAGATGGTCAGACTGTCGAACAGCGCGGCCATCTGAAACAGGTATCCAAACCGCAAACGCTGCTGCACCTGCTGTTCTTCGGTCAGGCTGGCGACCGGCCGGCCCCACCAGTTCACCTGTCCGGAACTGGGCCGGATCAGGTTCATCAGCAGTTTGAGTGTGACGCTTTTCCCGCATCCGGATTCCCCGATGATGACCAGGGTTTTTCCGGCTTCGACGGTCAGGTTCACGTCGCGCACAATGGCCTGCGAGCCAAATCGCCGGCTGACGCCGCGCAGCTCCAGAATATCGCCCGATGCCTGCTGCATCTCAGCCTCCCAGTCCCGGCTTGGGCAACAGGATCTGAAAGAGTTCCATCATCAGGAACCCGAGCAGGAAATCGATCGCCAGAATCGCGATGAAGGAAAAGACAAAGGCTTCGGTGGCGGCCTGTCCGACTCCTTCAGCCCCGGCCCGGCTGTGAAATCCCCGATGACAGGCGAGAATCGAAATTGCGGCTCCGAAGAACAGACTTTTGACAATACCGCTCCACAGATCGTAGGAAGAGACAAACGACCGCGAATATTTCCAGTAGTAGAAGCTGTTGATCCCCAGCACCTGAGAACTGAACCACCAGCCGGAGAGCACACCGACGCCATCGGCCACCAGCGTCAGCAGAGGAATCAGCATCACGCAGGCCAGAAAACGGGGAACCACCAGATAGGACACCGGATTGGCTCCCAGTGCCGTCAGGGCATCGATCTGCTCCGTCACGCGCATGGTTCCCAGCTGGGCCGCCATGGCACTTCCCACCCGGCCTGCCAGCATCACCGCCGCGAGCACCGGGCCGAGTTCTTTCAACAGGGTCACATTGACGACCGTGCCCAGCTGATTTTCCATATGCATCAGCGCGAACTGTTCATAAGCCTGCACAGCCAGCACCATGCCAATGAAGCCGCCGGTCACCAGAATCACCGGCACGCTCTGCACGCCGATCTGATAGAAAACCGGCCAGAGCACATTTCCCTGCGGCCAGCCACGCAGCAGCCAGCGAAGCATACGGACCGTGAAGATCGCCACATCGCCCATCAATACGATGAAGTTCACCAGCACTTTCCCAAGCAGGTGAATCGGCGTCGGCGCATCACATTGAACGGTGCCGGAGGACATCATGTATCAGGCACTTGAAAGCAGGATTCGTGGCGACAGGCTCCCTGCCTGTCTCAGAACGGCGGCACCTTACCCCAAATCCGCCGCAGGGGTCGAGACCGGTTCTTTCTGCCGATTTTCAAATTTTCGACGGCCCCTCTCCCCGGTGTGCCGGTCGCCGGAAAGACTCCGAGCGCCTGACTTCAGTAAAGACCACGTTCCCCCCTGCGGCGCGTGGCGTTTCATCGGGAAAAACTCATGTGCTGCACAGGCTCCAGCCCCGGAGCGATTCGCTTCTTCAGCCTGACGGCGGCAGGTCATGCTCCAGACGCTTCCCGAAGCTGACCACATCATCCACAGCAAAGCCAATCGCCTCGTAAAACCTGACCACTTCAGCATTTGAGGCACGCACCTGCAGATTGATTTTCGGGCAGCCCCGCGCCCGCAGCAGGGTTTCGGCCGCTTCCATCAGCTGCCGTCCATAGCCCTGCTGCCGAAAGCGGGGAGCCACCGCCAGGTAATTGATCCACCCCCGATGACCTTCATAGCCGGCCATCACACTGCCGACGATTTTGCCCCCGGGAATTCCATCACACGTCATCTTGCCGCCGACGATCTCCCCGCCCGTCATTTTTCCGTCACCTGATTCTTCCCTGGCCGTTTCTCTTTCAACAGTTTCCCTGCCAATCGCTTCATTGCCGGCAATTTCCTTGCCAACCGTTTCGCCCACCAGAAACAGTTCCGGGGCAACCTGCAGCTTCCGTTGAATGTCCCGGGCTGGATCATTCCACGGACGGGTCAGTCCGCATGCCTGCCACAAGGCAATGACCGCAGCTTCATCGGCAGGTCGAAACGGACGAATGTTCACAGGCGCTCCAGTGTCTGGTCAATGCGGGCCAGACACCGTTCACGTCCCAGAAGTTCGAGACATTCAAACATCCCCGGCCCGGTCGTTTTTCCTGAAACCGCCAGTCGCAATGCATGAATGATGTCGCCGTAGGAAATCCCCACCTGCTCCATCCAGCTTTTGAAGCCGGCTTCCAGTTCCGTGGCCTGAAAGTCCCTGGCCTGTGCGAGAATCTCGCGGTACTGACGCAACAGATCCGCCGCCTGGGCCGGCTTGCGAAGGCGTTTTTCAAACGCGGCTTCGTCATACGCGAGCGACGCATCCGGCACGAAATATTCCTGATAGCCGAGAATATCGCTGAAGAGTTTCAGCCGGTCTCCCAGTGTGGCTACCAGCCGCGACAGCATTGTCTCGTGCGCGGCATCGAGAACAAGGCCTGCTTTTTCGAGATACGGACGGCAGGCGGCCACTTTCTGTTCATGGCTCAACTGAGCCATCCAGTGTTCCTGGTAGGACATCAGTTTGTCAGGGTCGAGTCCCGCCGGAGCTTTGACCACCCGATCCAGCGTGAAGTTCTTCACCACAAAATCGAGCGACATGAATTCGGTCTTGTCGTCGTATGACCAGCCGAGCCGGGAGAGCGCATTGAGCACCGCTTCCGGCAGAAAGCCGACCTGTTCATAAAAGGCCACCATCACCGGGTTCAGCGTCTGGGAATTTCCGAGTCCCAGTTGAGGCAGCACCGTATCGGCCAGTTCAAACAGTTTTTTGAACTGCGGACTCTTCCGGTACTTTTCCAGATTCTTTTCCCGCTTGCTGAGTTTCTCCTTGGTGCCAGGCGCCGCCACGAACGGAATATGGGCGAATTCCGGCATCGGCCCGCCGAGTGCCTCGAACAGCAGCGCCTGCACGGCGGTGTTGGTCAGATGTTCTTCCGCCCGCACGACGTGCGTGATCTGCAGGTCCAGGTCGTCGACCACGCTGGCGAAGTTGTACAGCGGCATTCCATTACCACGCACAATCACCGGATCGGCGATCAAGCCGCAGTCCCATTCCACATGTCCCCGCACATGATCGTCGATGCTCACCTTTCGCGTGCGGTCGACCAGAGAACGCACGACAAACGGGCGGCCTTCGGCCAGAAAATCGGCCTGCTGCTGCGGAGTCAGATCCAGCGAACGGCGGATATTCAGATAGGGCCGCTTCTCCTTCTCCGCGGCCTGCCGGTCGGCCTGCGAGAGTTCCGGCGGATCGAAATCGCGATAGGCCTTGCCGGCGGCGATCAGCTTTTCGCAGGCTGCCTGATAAAGTGGCAGCCGCTGCGACTGAAAATACGGCCCGTGCGGCCCCCCCACTTCCGGGCCTTCATCCCAATCCAATCCCAACCAGCGAAAAGCGTCGAGAATCGGCTGCAGAGCCGCATCGACATTGCGTTCCTGATCGGTGTCGTCGATGCGCAGAATAAACTGTCCGCCGTTGTGCCGGGCCCACAGCCAGCTGAACAGGGCTGTTCGCATTCCGCCAATGTGCATGTAACCTGTCGGACTCGGTGCAAAGCGCGTACGGACCATGAATTCAACCGTCAGACTCACCAGGAAATGTCATGTGCCCTCGAAATCAGGGCTCTCGCGGTGCAACATAGGCGATTCCCCGACGGGAATGAACCATGCCGCGTCCGAACCGACAGTTGACCGCACCGATCACTTGCCTCCCGTCACTTCGATGAATGCTCCGGTGGTGAAAGACGCTTCCGACGATAGCAGCCAGAGAATGGTTTGAGCCACCTCCTGTGCAGTTCCTCCGCGCCGCATCGGAACAAATGCTTTCACCCGATCGACCCGTCCCGGTTCGCCGCCACTGGCATGAATGTCGGTATAGATGAATCCCGGCCGTACGGCATTGACTCGAATTCCAGCGTGCGCGACTTCCTGGGCGAGTCCGAGCGTCATGGAATCGACCGCTCCCTTGGAGGCTGCATAGTCCACATATTCACCGGGGGAGCCAGTCCGTGAGGCCACGGAAGAAACATTCACAATCGCGCCTCCCTGACCACCAGAATCTGTCGACATCCGCCGTACCGCTTCCCTGGCACACAGGAATGCACCGATCACATTGACTTTCAGAATGCGCTCCAGCCGTTCAGCAGCCAGATTTTCGACCCTGCACTGTGCCTCCAGTATTCCCGCATTGTTGACGAGTCCGGTCAGCAGCCCGAGTTGCCGATCAACCGTTTCAAACATCCGGACAACATCGGCTTCCATCGAAACATCGGCCTGCACCGCGATGGCTTCTCCGCCCTGTTTCAGGATGTCGGACACAACCTGCTCCGCGGCATCCCGGGCGCACGTATAGTTCACGCAGACTGCATATCCACGCTGCGCTGCCAGACGGCAGGTCGCCGCTCCAATTCCTCGACTTCCTCCTGTTACCATCAAAACCTGTTTCATTCCGGCTCCCCTCTGTCTGTACTGAAAGATGGCTGGCAGCGATATGATGCTGACTTGTGCTGACAAATTGAACTGCCAGCACAATCGATGCATTTCATGCGGGTTCAGTTCTCTGACCGGATCCTACAGAGTCTCCTCCCCGATGCTCTCGTCCTCCTTGATGATTCCCACCACCGAAGAGATCGCAGACTGCCTGCGGCATTTTCTTGGACGAGCCGGCCGGCTGCAGTCCGTCATGCCCGCAGCCGGAGGATTCAGCCGGTCCCAGGTGCTGCAGGTGAACACCTCGCAGGGAATGTATTCACTGAAAAGCTCTCCGCTGGATCAGTTGTCCCCGGACCGACTGAAAGCCCGCGCCGCCTGGCTCACGGCCCTGCATGACGCAGCCCTTCCGGTGCCGGTACCTGTCCGCAGACAGGACAATGGAACGCTCACATTGGTTCAACAGAATCTCTTCTGGCAATGCTCCCCCTGGCTGCCGGGAGAACCGGTCCGTCTTCCCCTGCAGAATGCCGCCCAGCGCGACGCCATATTTATGACGGTGGCCCGCCTGCATCTGGCCTCGGAACAGTTCGCCGCACGCCCCGAAAACGTCGCATTCAGAAACCCTGTCGGGCCGGTGCCGGCCATCCAGGAACGGTTGCGCATTCTACATGCGTGGACACCGTCGCGTCTGCAGGCCGCGTCGAATGCCCTGTCCCGGGCACCGTCCGCATTTTCGCAGCCGGCGATTCAGATTCTGAACAACTTCATCGCCTGGTCCGGCCCGGTGCAGTCTGAACTGCAATCACTGGCCAGCGAGCTTGTGCCCCTGCAGATGTGCTGGCGTGATCTGCACGAAGCCCATGTCCTGCTCACAGGAGATCAGGTGACCGGCCTGATTGATCCCGATGCAGCCCGCATCGATCACTTCACGACCGACCTGTCACGGCTGCTGGGAGGAATGTTCGGCGACGATCATGCCGGCTGGCAGGCGGCACTGGCCTGTTATGAAACGCTTCATCCCCTGACCACTGTCGACCGGAAAATGCTCCTTGCACTGGATCACAGTTCCACCCTGCTGAGCGGCATGACCTGGATCGAACGCTGGCAGGCCGGGGAGATTCCCCACGATGACATTCCCAGAATTGCTCCCCGACTGGAGCGCTGGGCCATGCGCGGGGCTTCACTGGCCGGTGCCAAAGGCTTTCACCTGAATCTGCGCACCACCCGTTTCGAGACATGAACCACAACGCGCCGCGCGACCAAACGGCCCTGTGCGAAAATGAGCCGTGTCAGGCACCGGACGATCTTCGAATGTGAGCAGAATTCCGAACCATTCAGACGGCGGCGGAATTCTCTTCTGCATGCTATTTCCGAATTGCCTGGGCTTCCAGCGGATTTTCCGGCCAGGGATGCCGGGGATAGCGTCGAGCGAGTTCTTTTCGAACAGTCGGATAAGTATTGGCCCAGAAGCTGGCCAGATCGTCCGTCACCTGCTGCGGACGCATGTTCGGGGCCAGCAGATGCAACAGAATCGGAATCCGCCCTCCGGCAATCCGCGGGGTCGCCCGCATTCCGAAAATCTCCTGAATCCGCACCGCCAGCACCGGCGGACGCCCCGCTTCATACTGCAGGCGAATCCGGCTGCCACTGGGCACCTGGCAGGTTTCCGGCGCTTCCGTTTCAATGGCTTGCCGCTGAGTCCAGGCAAGAGGCTGTTGCACCGCCGACAGCCAGTCGGCCTTTTTCAGATCCGCGAAGGAACGGCAGGTCGCACAAAGGTTCAACAGCACCTGCTCCAGTTGTTCCCGATCCAGGGCCGGCAGTTCAAGGTCAGGCATCCATTCCCGCAGTGAGCTGACCCGCGCCAGATATCCGTTCAGTTGCTCCTCCCCTTCCGGGAAGATCTGTCCCCAGTTTTTGATCGCTTCCTGAAACAGCATCCGCGCCGGCTCATCGGTGTCGGGCAAAGCGGCAGGGGATTCCGCCAGAACCAGATCTTCAAAGTAGTCCCGTTTCCGGGCCACGACCTGTTTCTGACTGGGATGAAAAAAGACGTCCACGCGAGTCGACAAAGAGCCGGCCGGCAGCCATTCCGCCTGCACCAGCGACGCCTGGCGCACCTGGGCATCGGTCTGCCCGGCATCGACATCGGTACACAGAAACAGTTCTCCAGTCCGGACGGCTGAACGAGGAGAGAGCTTCACCCCGCGACCACCGACCATCAGTCCTTTGTCGGCCCCGGTGGAACGCCGTTTTGCCACACGATCCGGAAATGCCAGCACCAGGGCCCGCAACAACAGTTCGTCGCCGGCTTCACGAGATTCGACAAGTGGACCCTGCGGCCTGTTCATGGACTGCAGATCGCGCAGCAGCTGGTCACGCACGCGCTGAATCTGCGCGGCCCGTCCACGATGGAGCGTTCCCCAGACAAATTCCGTCGTTCCCTGCCGCTCTGCTTCTTCCAGAGCGTGCAACTGGTCCAGCACATCTGATTGAGAGTGATGAGTCGCCGGGGTGAGTGCCGGAGGTCGCCCGGATCGCCCGCGCTGGGGAGCAATGAACGGATCGCGTTCTTCCAGCAAAGCCGCGAGCCAGCAGGCGCGTGCGGCCACACCGAATTCCTGCCCGGCCAGCAGCAGTCTGGCCAGACGGGGATGCACCGGCAATTCGGCCATGCGCCGTCCCAGTGGAGTGATCAGGCCATCCGGCGTGCTGGCCCCCAGGCGTTTCAGCAACAGTTCTGCCTGGGCCACCGAGTCGGCACGCGGAGTTTCGAACCAGGGGAATTTCAGAATGTCCTGCTCGCCCCAGCTTTTCAATTGCAGCACAGGACCGGTGAGGTCGACCCGGCGCACCTCCGGATCGGTCAATTCCGGGCGATGCCGATGCGACACTTCGTCCCACAGACGCAGACAGCGACCTGGCGCGGTGCGTCCTGCGCGACCTGCCCGCTGCTCGGCCGAAGCCTTGGAGATCGGTTCGAGCTGCAGACGATCGAGTCCGACCAGGGGATCATATCTCAACACCCGCGCCACTCCGGTGTCGACCACGGCCATCACTCCGTCGATCGTCAGACTGGTTTCGGCCACGTTGGTCGCCAGCACGATTTTGCGTTCTACTGAAGGAGCCAGCACGGCGGTCTGCGCTTCCAGCGGCAGGTCTCCATACAGGCTCCAGATGCGGGCCTGCTGCTGCCGGGCAAAACTCTCGAGATCCCGTTCGACGCGCCGAATTTCTCCCACACCCGGCAGAAACACCAGCACATGGCCTTCCGTCCGGGTGAACATCTGCTGGGCTCCCCAGACCGCCAGATCGACCAGCGGACGCGGATCGCGATGCCGGAGAAACTCGATGTCGACCGGAAACGAACGCCCCTGACTCTCGACCGTGGCCGCACTCCCCAGATATTCAGCCACCGGGGCCGGATCAAGCGTCGCCGACATCACCACGACTTTCAGATCCGGACGCACTTCCTGCTGTACCCGCCGCACCATGCCCAGCGCCAGATCGCTCGACAGGTTCCGTTCATGAAATTCATCGAACAGAACGGCAGCGACCCCTTCCAGAAAAGGATCGGCCAGCAGACGACGCAGCAGAATCCCTTCGGTCACGACCAGAATTCGGGTGTCGCGCGACGCCTGGGAATCGAACCGCACCTGATAGCCGACTTCCGTCCCCAACCGGGAGTTGCGTTCGTGCGCCATGCGGGCGGCCGCGGCGCGGGCGGCCACACGCCGGGGTTCCAGCACAATGATCTGCCCGGCAGACACCAGTCCGGACTCCAGCAGTGCCACCGGCACACGGGTTGTTTTTCCGGCTCCGGTCGGAGCGCGCAATACGACGCTGCCTGACTGGCTCAGCTGCTGGATCAGCTCCGGCAGAATGTCCTCAATCGGCAGATGCAACATTGAATGATCTCCATTCCGATTTCAGGCAACCTGCGCTCATTCAGGCTCTCTCCCCTGTCCCGGCCTGGGATGATTCCCCAGCCCGACGGAACACATTTCACACAGGGGAGATGCGTTCAATCTGCCCCTCTGGGCAGGCGGCGTCTTTCCGCCCCTGCGTCGGAAGGTATCGGGCGGACCGTCAAGATTCCATCGGCCTCCGGCCTGCTGTTTCCGGTCGGTACGACAGCCACAGCCGCCGGTGATCGGCCCGGCCAGTCCCGAATGACGCCGGAACGGCCATGCGGACGCACGGCCTGATCGGCAGATGATGCCAGACGCCGCCGGAATTTCGTAAAATCCGCCGATCCGCGATCCAATTCTCTCACGTTTGCACTAGTGTGGCTTTCAGGTTTCCGGGTCGGAAAAAGATCTCCTCCCGAAACCGGTCTCCGTCAACAAGACAGGGCCCTGATGATTTCCTCCCCTCGCGGCCTGAAGCTTCGGTTCTGGCAACGACTGACACTGGCGGGAATCTGCCTGGGACTGATCGGCGGATTCACCCTGGCCACACAGGTGACGCCCGATTCCCGAGGATTCGGAACTCACCAGCAATTCGGACTTCCCCCCTGTTCCTTTCAGATCATGTTTTCTCTTCCCTGTCCCAGTTGCGGCGGCACCACCAGCTTCGCCCACTTCGTGCGCGGAGAATGGGGACAATCCATCCGCAGCAATGTCGGAGCGTTTCTGCTGGCTCTGGTCTGCCTGTTCAGTATCCCCTGGACGGCCTGCAGCGCCTGGCAGGGACGACTGCTTCAGATCCAGTCCCCTGTTCCGGTGCTGCTCGGCGTTCTCGTGACAATCTCGGGAGCCGCCGGCATCCAGTGGCTGCAACGACTGCTGTCTGAAACATTCTGAGATTCTGTTCGCGTTCTTTCCCCTGACTTCAGATCCCCCCTGTCCGGCTTCTGCTGACCTCCCGAGATTTCCGACCTGTTCCCTTTCGAAGCATGACGCTTCGCCCTTTCCAGCGAAGGATCGCCCGATGAGACCTGCCCGCGCCTTTTACAGGTTCGCGCCGTTGCGTTTTCTGCCCGGCAGCAGACAACGCGCCGTCTGCCGCGCCGGGCTGCGTCGTGCGCTGCTGAGCATGCTGTGCCTGCTCGCGCTGAGCCAGTCCGGCTGCATCAACACTTTTGTGATGGTCGGCAAAGTGCTGATGGGCGACCCGATGCAGACATCAGGCTTCGAACTGGCCACCAAAACCAATCTCAAAAAAGAGCAGAAGCGGGTGCTGGTTCACATTTCCGCCCCGGCCACGATTTCCGAAGGGTATGACACGCTGACCAGCGATGTGGAAGAAGAACTGCTGCGGCGTATGCGGCGCCATGAACTGATCGTGGTTCATCCCGACAAGGCCGCCCGCACCTTTGATCGGCTGGGAGGAACCTTCGACGCCCAGGCCCTGGCCCGTGACGTGGAAGACATGGACGTGCTGTTTCATGTCCGCGTCGAAAGCTTCAGCTTCAAAGAAGAATCCAGTCCGAACTTTTATCGCGGCAATACGCACGGCCGGATCGTGGGCTACGAAATTCGTGAAGAAGACGGACGCCGCTACGCCGTGCAGGTGTTCGACCAGCGGTTTCATGCGACCTACCCGACAACGTATCCGGTGGCCGTGGACACGACTCCGCAAAACGTCTTCATCCGCCGGTTTATCGATCATGTCGCCGATGCCCTGGGTGCCTCGTTTTATAACGTGAGCCGCAGTGACCTGTACGCCAACTGAACCGAAGCCTTTCTTCACCATTCCTTCCTGGCCATTTTCAGCCTCTGGATCTTTGGATGTCCGCCATGCTGAGCACCTGTTCCACCCGGTTTCGCACGCGAGTTTTCCGCTCGGGCATCTGGTGCCTGCTCTGGATGTTCTGTCTGAATTTCTCAGGCTGTTCCCAGTTTGTGATTTTCAGCTATCTGATTCACGGTCCGCCGACCATTGAGCCGGATTTCGATCAGGAAACCGGCAAGTCGATGAGCGAGCCGGGCAAAACCGTGGCCGTGGTCTGCTTTGCGCCCAAGGAACTACAGTGGAAATTTCCACAGATCGATGACCAGCTGGCGACCGCGGTGGCCTATCGGCTGGGTCAGAACCACATCACCATGATTCATCCGGATTACGTCAAGGCCTGGACCGACGCCCATCCGGAATGGGAAAAAGCCAGCGAAATCGGCAAGGCATTCAATGCCAGCTATGTGGTCGAAATCGAACTGGCGGCCTTCTCCTTGTATGAAGGCACCAGCACCACGCTGTATCGCGGAAAAACCGAGGCCTATGTCCATGTCGTGGAAATGGACGAAGACGGCTCCGGCACCGGAGAGCGGATTTTCACCAAAGAACTCGACTTCGAGTATCCGACGCGGGTACCGCGCCCCTCTTCGGAACAGCCGCTGAACGCCTTCCAGAAAGAATACCTGTCTTCATTGAGCGACCGGATCGGCTTTCTGTTCTACGAGCGCTTCTCCGGAGACATGATTCCCTGGGCCAGTTGATGCCGGGCGGCTCTGGCCCGGGCCTGCGCAGCGTGCGTGTTTCGCGAGGAAACGCCGGCTCGCCGGCTCAGGCCTCTTCGATATCGACATCTCGCAGAAACTGGGCCGCTTCTTCAGGGGCCACAGGATTCACGTAGAATCCGCTCCCCCATTCGAAACCGGCCACCCGGCTTAACCGGGGATAGATTTCGATGTGCCACAGGTAATGCGGCAGATCCTGGCTGGCAAACGGTGCCGAGTGCAGCACGTAATTGTACGGCGGATCGTCCAGCCCGATCTCGAGCTTCAGAAGCACCGTTTTCATCACGCTGCCCAGATCTTCGATCATCGGCTTGGTGATGTTTTCGAAGTGGCTCGAATGATGCCGGGGAAGAATCCAGGTTTCGAACGGGAACCGGCTGGCATACGGACAGAACACGACAAAATGTTCGGTCTCCAGAACAATTCGCTGTTCGGTGGCCAGTTCCTGCTGGATCATGTCCTCGAAAATGCAGCGGCCGCGATAGTTGTAAAACTCGCGGGCACCATCGAGTTCATCCTGAATGGCAATCGGGACAATCGGGGTCACAATCAGCTGCGAATGGCTGTGATCCAGTGACGCTCCGGCCCGGGTCCCCTTGTTCTTGAAGATCAGCCCGTGCACCAGTCGGGGGTCACGTTTCAGGTCGACCAGCCGATCCCGATAGACCCAGAGCACTTCGCGAATGTTTTCCACGGAGAGCCGGGACAGGTTCATTTCGCGATGCGGGCATTCGATAATGACTTCATGCGCGCCGATGGCATTCATTTTGTCATAGATGCCGTCGCCCCGCTTGTCCAGCGCCCCTTCGATGCGGACGGCCGGAAACTTGTTGGGAATCACCCGGACACGCCAGCCCGGGCCATTGGGCGCACCGCCATCGCGGTAGGCGAGAATTTCGGGAGTGGTGGCATCTTCATTGCCGGCGAGAAACGGGTCGAAGGAATCACAGGTCAGCGCATCATCATTGAACAGCGTCTGCGGGCGGCTCAACCGTTCCGGGGCAATGATCACCCAGCGACCGACGATCGGGTCTTTGCGGAGTTCCTGCTTCGTTCGCGGTGTCGACATCAGCGTCCTTTTCCAGATTCCTGAAACCAGCAGTCAGGCGGCATTCAGGAATGTCAGAGACTTCCCTGCACAGAAACTCCCGCAGACCTGGCGGGCATGGCCTGAATCCACGCTCGACAGGGAAGCACATCAACCGGGCCGGCTGCGGGGATCGGCCAGCATAAGGTAAACCATCCCGGCAATGCTGCTCAAGCGGCGCAAAATAAAACGCGAGCCAGAATCGCCGATTCTGACTCGCGTCCTGTGCAGTCGAACGTGTCTGCAACGGTCCTGCGACCGGCAGCTTACTTCGCGGCCGGGGGAAGATCTCCCCCCTTCAGGATGTCTCCGTAAGTCTTGCCGTTGCCAGCGTCCTTGGATTCGATTTTTGACAGAGCGCCGGCAATCTTTTCGGCATCTTTCACATTCTTGGCGCCCAGCACTCCGGCCAGGGCCTTGGCATAATCGCTGACGACCTTCTTATTCTTGCCCCCTTCGCCATGGCACACGCCGCACTTGGCTTCGGCGACTTTTTCGCTCAGCTCAGGGTACTTCTCTTTGAAAGCAGTCATATAGGCCGGTCGAGCAACGGCCTGCTGCGGCAACGACAGACACACTGCAGCTGTCGACAGGCACGCTGCCAACACAAGTCCACACTTCTTCATCCAGATTCTCCCAGGCTTCAACGGTTGATGGCACGGCGGTGGAGTCCTCCGAAAAGCAGGCAGACCTGACTTGTCCGGATCAATTCGACGTGGGCACAGTCCATATGACGGCACCGCCATTGGGGGTTGATTAGAATTCGCTTATGCATCAGTGTCAATTGCTCGGCCCGCATTCCCGGACCCTGCAACCGCAAGTCGTGCGCCCGGTCCCTCAAAGATCGTCCCTTCGTCGGCAATCCAGGCCTCTGTCTGGAATTTCCGACAGATTTCCGCCCCGGAAGGCCTCCCTTCTGACATCATCTCGACGACAGGACTGACACTGATGTGATCGCACTATGTGTCGCGGGCTCCTTCCAGATAGGTATATCCCATCAGGCTCTCTTCGTAGGTTTTGACAAAGTGCCCGGCCTGCGAATGGTCGATGCGCCCCTGACGGACCGCATTTTCCACATGCACCTGGACCCGGTCCATCAGATCTTTTCCTTTGTACTGCACATAGTCCAGCACTTCGTAGATCGTTTCTCCCTTGATGATGGTTTCCAGCACCACTTCGCCATCCTTGATGTCGACATGCACGGTGTTGGTATCACCAAAAAGGTTGTGCAGGTCTCCCAGAATTTCCTGATAGGCCCCGATCAGAAATGCCCCCAGGTAATACGGCTCGTTGTTGTAGTCATGCAGCATCAGCGTTTTCTTGACGTCCCGGCGATCGATGAAGGTGTCGATCTTGCCGTCGGAATCGCAGGTGATGTCGCACAGCACCGCATGCCGCAGCGGCTGCTCCCGCAGGCGATGAATCGGCATAACCGGGAACAGCTGCTTGATGGCCCAGCTGTCCGGCATCGACTGGAACAGCGAGAAATTGCAGAAGAACAGATCAGACAGCATCCGGTCCAGACCGGTCAGTTCATCCGGCACATATTCCAGTTCCGCCGTGATCTTGCGGATCTTGTGACAGATCGCGAAGAACAGATTTTCGGCCAGCACGCGCTGCTCGATCGGCAGATAGCCGGTGCTGAACAGATTCATGGCCATGTCCAGCGCCTGCTGGGCATCATGAAAACTTTCCAGAGCGTTGCGCGGCACCACTCCGGAATACGTTCCCCACAGATCATGCAGGGGTTGTTCGTAATTTTCCGGAATGGACTGCGGCATTTCAGACAGCTCTCCCTGGTGCGTCACTCCCAGCGTGCCGAATACCAGCACACTGTGAAACGCCGCCACAGCCCGGCCACTTTCTGAAATGATATGCGGGTGAGGCACCCCGGCTTCATCGCACACTGTCTGTGCGTGATACACCACGTCGTTGGCATATTCCTGCAGGGTGTAATTCATGCTCGACTGGAAGTTTGTCTGCGAGCCGTCGTAATCGACTCCCAGTCCGCCTCCCACGTCGAGATATTCCAGACCGGCCCCGCGCCGCTTCAGATCAACGTAGACACGAATCGATTCGTTGATGGCCGCTTTCACCTGGCGAATGTTGGTGATCTGGCTCCCCAGATGAAAATGCAGCAGCTTGAAGCAGTCGGCCATGCCCCGGCTTTCGAGCAGTTCGAGCGCCCGCAGGATTTCGCTGACGGTCAGGCCGAACTTGGACCGATAGCCCCCCGAGGACTGCCAGCGTCCGGCCCCGCGCGCGGCGAGCTTCACCCGCATGCCGATCATGGGGCGCACGCCCACTTTGCCGGCGAATGCCAGAATGCGTTCGAGTTCGGAATACTTTTCGACGACCGGAATCACCGTGCGGCCAATTTTGGTCGCCAGCATGGCCATTTCGATGAATTCGTCATCCTTGAAGCCATTGCAGATGATCGGCATGTGCGGTTCTGCCATGGCAATGACGGCCAGCAGTTCCGGCTTGCTGCCGGCCTCGAGCCCGAAGCCATAGTCACGGCCGTATTCGATGATTTTCTCAACCACTTCGCGCTGCTGGTTCACCTTGATGGGATAAACGCAGGCATAGGTTCCCTTGTAGTCGTGGTCCTTGATCGCCTTGGCGAAGACATCATGAATCTCGCGCAGGCGTTCTTTCAGAATTCCGTTAAAGCGCACCAGCACCGGCAGATCCAGACCGCGCGCCTGCAACCGGTCGACCAGCTGCTTCAGGTCAACCGACTGCTGCGCATCGCGTGTGGGATGAACCAGCACATGCCCATTGGTGCCAATCGAAAAGAATCCGCTGCCCCAGCGGTCGATTTCATACTGATCGACGGAGTCAGCCAGAGTCCAGGAGTTCGCGGGATCGATCATCGCGGAACACGCCTTCAACATGCCGTGGAAAAAATCACCCTCCATCCGCAGATGGAATCCGGCATTTTTCACGAACCAGTGACGTTCTGAAAGGTGCTGCGACAAAAAATTCTTCGAAAATTCTCACTGCCGCGATTTTCTCCCGGAATCGCCCGAAAAGACTGCAGACACACACAAAAGCCGTTACTGATTCAACCAGGCCTGCAGCCCCGGCCCGTCTGCCGTTCCCCCCAGACCGGATTTTTCCAGTCCCTGCAGTGAAACAGCCCCCTGCAGTTGCACCCAGCTCTGGCAGCCGTCGTAGGCAGCCAGATGAGGAATCCGCACCGTTTCTTTCAGCGAAAACACCTTGACCCCCAACACAAACAGCCCCGGCCGGCGGTAAAAGAACCGGGTAGACACCGCCTCGTCCGTCAAAATATGCCAGGCGCGCAGCTCCTGAATCTGAGTCAGATCGCTGCACCAGCGCACTCCGGTCACTTGGCAGAAATGCCGTATGAGAACGCATTCAGCCGGCGGCGGACTGCTCAGAATCTTCCGGGCGAACGGCCGAAATTCCTCGCGGACTCCATCGGCCGTCTGATGAAAACCGGTCGGGTACAGCCAGAAATCCGAGTGCTCCGGCTGAAACCCCTGCGGTCCTTCATGAATTCCCCCTTTCCGGAACAGCAGCGTCTGGGTGCCGGCCGCCAGGGCCTCACAGACAACGCCCCATTCCTTCAGGGCGATGGAACAGTCCGGGCCAATTTTTTCGTCCGACAGAATGGCCATGCCTGACTCCTGATATTCCCTGCGGCAGAACCGGCTCAACTGGTCTGCACAAACCGCTCATGCAGGCGGGCATAGGTTCCGTTGTGTGCCAGCAGTTCGGTATGGGTTCCTCGTTCGACAATGCGCCCGTGATCGAGCACCAGCACCTGATCGGCATGGCGAATGGTACTCAGGCGATGAGCCACAACAAAACTGGTCCGCCCGGTCAGCAGGACATTCAGAGCCGCCTGCAGTCGAGCTTCTGTCGCACTGTCGATGCTGCTGGTCGCCTCATCCAGAATCAGAATACGGGGATCAGCAATCAAGGCCCGGGCAAAACAGATCAACTGCCGCTGACCGGCCGAGAGAGTGCCTCCTCGTTCTCCGACCTGCGTGTGCAGCCCCTGGGCCAATGAGTCCAGCAGATCGGCACACCCCAGCCGCTGCAGGACCGCGACAATTTCGGCATCGACTGCATCCGGCTTTCCGAAACGGATATTGTCGGCCACGGTTCCGTGAAACAGAAAATTCTGCTGCAGCACAATTCCCATCTGGTGATGCAGTGAATCACTCCGCACTTTCAGCAACGGCTGGCCATCTACCAGAATTTCTCCCTGCTGCGGCAGATAGAACTTGGCCACCAGATTGATGATGCTCGATTTCCCGCTGCCGGTGTGTCCGACCAGGGCCACAATCTGGCCTGGTCGGGCTATGAAGGAAATGTCATGCAGCACCGGCCGATCCGCACTGTAACCAAAAGTCACATTCCGGAATTCGACCTCCCCGCGCATCTCCGGCAGGTCCACGGCATCGGGAGCATCAGACCATTCCGCCGGCGTATCCAGCAGCTGAAACAGCCGTTCGGCCCCGGCCATGGCAGTCATTGCCTGATTGTATTGATTGCCGATCACCAGAATGGGTGAGAAGAACAGATTCGCCATGAAGAAGAAGCCCACGAGATCACCAATGGCCATGGGAGATTCCGGCTGCAGCACCCGATATCCGCCGACCAGCAGCAGCAGGACGATAAACAGCTGACTGTTCAGATCGAGCAGCGGAAGAAACAGTCCCTGCGTGCGCAGCACGGCCGTGTTATAGCGGGAATGATCTTCGGCGAGTTCTTCGAAGATATTTGTATTTTCAGCCTGCCGGACAAACGCCTGCGTCACCCGAATGCCGACCACCGATTCGGCCAGTGTCGCCGTCACCCGGCTGAACGACTCCCGCATGTTCCGCAGGTTGACGCTCAGATAACGATGGAAGTAATAGTTGATCAGCCACAGCACCGGGGCGAGTCCCAGGACCAGTACAAACAGTGTCCAGTCGTACCAGAGCATGAAGCAGGCGGCGATCAGCATCTGTCCCAGCTGCACCAGCGAAACGAACAGCACTTCCTGCACGCCGATCCGGACGTCTTCAATGTCCGAGGTCATTCGACTGATCACCCGACCGACCCGGGTCTGATGAAACCAGCGCATGCGCAGAGTCTGCAGGTGCGCAAACAGCGTTTTCCGCAAATCGCAGACCACAGATTCTCCCAGCTGCAGGGCCAGCAGCTGGCGATAGTGCATCACCCATTGCGTCGAGAGTGCCAGCAGGGCAAACCAGATGGCCCCCCAGATCACTCCCGGTACATCTTTTCGCGCGACCGGGCCATTGATGACCCATGCCACAGTCCAGGTCAGCGCCGGAAGCTGCAGCGAGCGAAGCAGCACACTCAGCAGCAGCAGATTTCGAATCCAGGCATAAGGACGGGTGAAGCCGAGAATCCGGCCGATCAACCGGAAATCCAGCGGGCGCTGCCGTTCTTCCAGCCGGTCAATCCGCTTCGTCAGCGTGCGCGACAGAGTGCTGACCTGAGTCATCGGGGCCCCCTTGCGACAGACCGCCGAGGCCGGCCGGCCCTGTGTCCATTCTCCACGGCATCCGTCAAAGCGTCGGCATACTGCAGATCAATCAGATCCTGATAGTAATCAGAAGTCTTCACCAGTTCGGCATGTGTCCCCACGGCAGTGATGCGTCCCCGTTCCAGCACCAGAATGCGATCGGTTCTGCGCAGCGTGGCGATGCGGTTGGAAACCACCAGCGTGGTCCGGTTCTGCATGGCCTGACGCACGGCCAGTTCGATTTCATGCTCCGTTTCCGGATCGATCGAGGCCGTGGCGTCGTCCAGCAGCAGCAGCGGGGGATCGAGCAGCAGCGCGCGGGCCAGAGCCAGCCGCTGACGCTGCCCCCCTGACAGGTTGGCTCCGTATTCGCCGACAATCGTTTCGTAACCTTCCGGCAGCTCGCAGATGAAATCATGAGCGGCAGCCAGCCGAGCCGCGCGGGCAATTTCCTCCAGCGTGGCATCCGGACGTCCAAAAGCAATGTTGGCCGCCACGGTATGGCTGAACAGAAAGCTCTCCTGAAACACCAGACCGATCTGCCGACGAAGGTCCTCCAGGTTCAATGCGCGGACATCGACGCCGTCGAGCAGCACCCGGCCGGAATTCACGTCGTAAAACCGCATCGCCAGATTCAGAATCGTGCTTTTGCCCGCCCCGGTTTCTCCCGTGATACCCAGCCGCTCTCCCGGCCGGGCCTCAAAGGAGAGATCCGACAGGACCGGCTGGCCGGCATGATATCCGAATTCCACATTCTCAAAGGTCAGGCGTCCGGTCGCCCGGGTGATGCGAGTGGCATTCTTCGGCGAAACAATCAGAGCCGGAGCATCGATCACTTCAAACACACGCTCGGCACTGATCAGACTCGCCTGGATCGTATTGGCGATATTGACGATCTGGCTGATCTGATTGGCAAACTCCTGCAGCAGATTCGCAAAGACGAACAGCCCGGTTCCCAGTGCCAGCTCACCGCGAATGACCAGAACTCCACCATAGGCGATCAGCACCAGCATGTTGCACTGCGTCAGAAAGCCCATCAACGGCTGAAACACGCTGATCCGAAAAAAGATGGAATTCTTCTGCTGATAAACGCGATCGGTCACTTTCTCGAAGCGGCCGATCTCTTCCGGCTCACGGGCGAAGCCTTTCACCACCGGGGCACCCTGCACGTTTTCCACCAGCGCGCGAATCACTTCATCCCCCAGCTTGCTGGCCTCGCGATAAGCCGGATGCACCATGCGGGAAAACAGCATGGCTCCCACCAGCAGCAGCGGTGTCGTCGCCAGGCAGGCCAGAGTCAGCGGCACATGCATGCACAGCATGTACGCCAGATAGGCCGTGAGCGTCAGCGAAACAGTCAGCACCTTGACCATCACGCCGTCGACAAAATTCCGGACGGCATTGGCGTCTCCGGCGGCACGATTGATGATCGAACTGCTTTCACCGGCGTCATAGAACTGAAAACTGAGTTCCTGCAGCCTGGTATAGACATCCGTCCGGACCCGGATCAGCACCCGTTGCGATAGGGCCGCCGAAGCCAGTGCCGAAGCGAACCGCAATCCGGCGGCCAGCAATGCCAGTCCCAGCACGACTGCGGCGATCAGGCAGATCACCGTAAACGGCGGCGTGCTTTCAGGCGGGGTCCATCCCCAGGGGAAATGTGGAGGCGGAGAAGCCGGATCGACCTGATGGCGGATGTAGTCGATCCCCAGCCCGGTCATTCCCAGCGTGCCGATCGACAGAGTCACCAGGCTGAGATTCAAGGCCACCATCGCCAGGCACGGCCCGCGATACTCCATCCCCAGCCGGATCAAACGACGCAGCAGTTCCCCATTCGATTGGGGAGCATGTGAATGCGACGACGAGAACAAAGAATGGTCTGCAGTTGACCTGACGTTCACTGGAATGACACTTCCCTGGCCTGGCAGAACCGCATCATCCGGGACGCGGCAACCCTGGCCGATCATAGAAGATTTCCTGAAGCATGCCGAGTCTGGCCAGAGCGATTCACTCCCGCATGGGCCGCGTTCCGCCGCGCGGTGGAACACAGCCGTGCCGGCCGGAAGGCGATGCCGCCTGAAGACAATACGCAAGTGACTTTTGATTGATGGAAGTTTCCGCCGTTTCCCGGCTGCTGCGTCCATTTCTCCCCGTCATGACAGCCGGTAAGAAACTTGCGGAATTGACCTCGAAGGGCCGATACCGGACGGCTAGCATGACAGGTGCCCCGGCCTGCCCTGTCTGATTCCAGCACGGCCTGCCCCGCTCCGACCTGGCCCCCCTCACCCCGACCTGGCCCCTCTTGACCTCAACACGGAACGTCTGATGCCACACTCCTCTCTGCCTGCCCCGTCTCAACTGCTCAGTGAGTCTCCCACGGCCGCCGAGGTTCGGGAAGTCCGGGAATTTCTTCAGGCACAGGGAACATTCCAATTTCCGACATTGTCGTCGGGGCTGTTTTCCGCCGCCGCGGCCGAGAATCCCGAATTCCGCCTGACGGGATATCAATACGTCTGGACACGCGACAACTGCCACGTCGCCCATGCCCTGTGGGCCACCGGACACGTTGCCCCGGCCGTGAAGGCCGCACAGGCCCTGCTTCGGTTCTATGGCCGGCACCGTTCGAAATTCGAAAACATCATTGCCGGCACCGTCTCCCCGGCCGAGCCGATGCATCGCCCGCACATCCGCTTCGACGGCGAATCCCTGTCCGAAGTCGATGTCCGCTGGGCACATGCCCAGAATGACGCGCTGGGATATGCGCTCTGGCTGATCTGCAAACTTCTGAGACATGGCGATCTGACCGCCCATGCCGAGGATCTGAAAACACTCGCGCTGTTTCCGGCCTATTTCCAGGCCATCCGGTTCTGGCAGGATGAAGACAGCGGGCACTGGGAAGAAACCCGCAAAATCGAAGCCAGCAGTCTGGGGCCGGTCGTGGCCGGGCTGCAGGAATTGCGATGCTATCTGGCCGATCATCCTGACGATGCCCTGTTCGATCTGGTGCTGATCAACGATCTGATCGAACAGGGACGGCGAACTCTGCTGGAAATTCTTCCGGCCGAATGCATTCAGCCTGATCCGACTCAGAACCGCCGCTACGACGCGGCACTGCTCTTTCTGGTCGAACCGCTGCAGGTGGTCGACGATGTGCTGGCCGTCCGGATTCTGCAGGATATCACCGATCACCTGCTGGGCCCGATCGGCATTCGCCGATATCCGGGAGATTCTTACTGGTGCGCGGACTATCGCGATCTGCTCTCCCCGGAAGTCCGCACGACCGACTTCAGCGAGGACATGTCTGCACGCGACAAACTGCTGAAACCCGGGCAGGAAGCCCAATGGTGCATCTTCGATCCGATCATGTCCGTCGCCTATGGGCACCGGTTTCTGCAGGCACGCTCGGCAGAAGATCGGGGCCGGCAGATCTTTCATCTGCGCCGCGCGCTGCGCCAGCTGACTCCGGCCGAATGCCGCTTTCCCCCTTACCGGTGTCCGGAATCCTGGTTTCTGGAGCATGGCCAATGGATTCCCAACGACATCTGTCCGCTGCTGTGGACGCAGGGGAACCTGCTGCTGGCCTTGCACTGCATGGAACAGACCGCAGCGGAATGAGCACCGGTTTTCCACCGGTAGACATTCGGCAGTTCGCACAAATGTCTCCTCCGGAAAAGGCCCGGTGCCATATCTCCGCATAGCCGGTCTGGCAAGATCCTCCTTTCAGATCCACGGTCTGCCTGCAGGAAATCACACAAATTCTTCACCTGCCGTTGCAGGAATGATTATCCTGAAGCTGTCGCTGCAGAAGCACGGTGCCACAGACTGGGATTGAAGACCGGAACTGAAGACCGGGGGAAGCCAGTCAGGCCCCCTGGAACGGATGCCGGCCGAGGAAGGCCCTGTTCCTTCCGGCGACACGACAGCACGACACACCGGAAACCTCACTTCGCAAAAATGCTCCGTGGAGAGTTCTCATGCGAATTGCAATGGCCAGCGATCATGCCGGGTTCGACTATAAAGAACGCCTGAAGCTGTTTCTGATCGAGTCCGGGCAGCAGGTGCAGGACTTTGGCTGCAGCTCCGATACGCCGGTAGACTACCCTGAATATATCCGCCCTGCAGCCGAGGCGGTCGCCGGCGGAGAATTCGACCGGGGAATCGTCCTGGGAGGCTCCGGCAACGGAGAAGCCATTGTCGCCAATCGGGTGGTCGGCATTCGCTGCACCCTGTGCTGGAACGTCGAAACCGCCCGCCTGGCCCGCGAACACAATGATTCCAATGTGCTGTCGATCGGGCAGCGCATGGTCGATTTCAATGAGGCCCTCGCCATTGTTCAGACCTGGCTCGAGACCCCGTTTTCCGGGGGGAGACATCTGCGGCGAATCCGGCAGATCGACCGCTATGTGCATCATCTTTCGCATCCGCAGCAGAACGGGGCGTCGATCCCACTCCCCCAACGGACCGAGTTCGTGGACGAAGCCCGCTATGTCTGCGACTCGTGCCGTGAAGAGTTTTCATTCCCGGTCGATCTTTCCGACGGGACACAGCAGCAACTGACCGAGAAGTGCCCTGTCTGCTGGCACGAGAACCTGATTCTCGTCAGCGTCGACAGCCATGGCCGGCTTTCCATTCGCGGCGATCAGCACATCAACGGTTAGATCGTTTCACTCCCGCAGGGGCCGCGTTTCACCACGCGGTGAGTTGCCTTTCATCCCGTGAAACGAGCGCTGCGCGGGCACCGGAAGGGGCCACTTGCTTCATGACCTGATGCCTGACCGCGTCCTTGCCTCGCGGATGGGCGACTCCAACGGTTTGAACACTGTCCGACGCGGGCACCGGAAGGGACAACTTGCCCTCTGGGCCTGTCGGCTGTTGCTCCGCACGCTGCCGCCACTCTTCAATCGAACGATCGACCGACCAGCGCTCGGGTGCATGTTCTGCAATCAGATGGACCAGATGCACTTCGAAGCGGTCATAGTCCTTCCAGTCCTGAAAAGCCCCGGCCAGAATGAACAGTTCGGCCGCAATCGCTTCACTGCGGGCGAGATCGGCAGCCGGATGAAAGGAACTCGATTCCGGAAACGTGAGCACCACCCGCAGAATGCGCGGCGTGCCGGGCACATGACTTTTGTGTCGCCCTCCCACGACCGATGGCCGCGCCTCGGGAAACTTCTCCACAATCGCCATCTGCAACGGGCGAAATGGCCGGGTATACAGATCCCAGTAACACCGCAGGCCCCCCAGAACCAGCAATCCGAAGCAGAACATGCCGATCACCACCCCGCGCCCGGTGCGCCGGCCAGAGCGAGGGACCTGTTCTTCGTTCGGTCGATTCTGCGTCACGCCACTCTCTTCTGCCATTGCTGTCCGCGGGGTCTTTCAGGCCTTCAAAAGAGGATCAGGAGGTTTTTCCCGGCCGCTGCTGGCGATAGATTTCCTGCAGCAGTTCCTCGACCGATTTGACCTTTCCCTTCAGTGAGGAAGAGGCCTCTTCGATCTTTTCGCGGGCATCCACCGCAGTGTGCCCCAGTGCCAGCAACGCTTCATAGGCCTCGCTGGTGACGCTGTTGGCAGTCACCAGTTCCGGCGCGGCATCCGCTTCCACCAGCAGGGCGAACCGGGCCATTTTCCGCCGCAATTTGGCTACAATCCGCTCAGCGACCGCCGGCCCGACTCCCGGCAGCGTGCTGAGCGTGCGCAGATCCTGTTCTTCAATCGCCACGGCCACTTCATGGACAGGCCGCACCATCGCCTGCAGCGCCTTTTTCACTCCCACGCCATCGACCTGACAGATCAGTTCGAAAAACTGCTTTTCCGCCGGATGCAGAAAACCGACGAGCCGGGGAACCAGCTTCCCTTTCTGGGGATTACCGTCGAGATATTGCAGAGTGAACAGACTGACCGTTTCACCGACCCGCGTCTGCAACTGCCGCCGGACACATTCCGGAATGAGGACTTCATATTCCAGCCCTCCCAGCTCAATTGATACTTCCTGAATTTCCAGACTGGCCAGTCGTCCGGTAATTTTGCGAATCATACAGGGCATTCCCTTCCTGGGATCGATTCTTCTGCCTGAGCCGGTCACAGGGCCGTTGGCCACCTGTAACGTCTCTCCACAGGTTCCAGCATGGCGGTTCTGGAGCGACACACCCGGTGCCGACCCTGCCGGATCATATCTCATCCGGCGGCGAAATCTCTTCCCTGCCGGAATGATGCGGAATCATAGCAGTTTTCCCCGGCTGCAGAATTCGTCGATTTCGCCCGTAGAAACCGGCCTGGTAGTCTCGTTTTCTCTGTCAGAATTCCCGCTTCCGCTCCCCCGTCCCTTGTATTATTAGGTATGCAGCATGAGAGCCGGTGGCTCTGGCCTGGGTCCGCGTCATGTGCGTGTTTCCGGATGAAACGTTGCTCGCCGCGTGGCGGAACGCGGCCCCGACGGAATGAGGAGTTCTCATTCCCGAATATTCCTGATCTGCAGCGACTGATACGATCATTCCGTTCTCACTCGCAGCAAAAAGGCTCTCCATGAAGGTCCAGCCCCCACGGGGAAAAACGGTCCCGATCGGAATCGATCTGGGGACGACTTATTCCAGCCTGACCTACCTGACGCCGCAAGGCCACCCGGTCACACTTCCCAACGAGGAAGGGGATCTGTCCACGCCGTCGGCCGTGCTGTTCGATGGCTCCGACATCATCGTCGGGACCGAAGCGCTGCGGCATTCGATTTCCAGCCCGGAGCGTGTCGTTCAGCATGTCAAACGGCACATGGGCGACCCTCACAAATGCTGGGTCTTCAATGGTCGGGTTTATCGCCCGCGCGATCTCTCCGCCCTGATTCTGAAGAAAATGCTCACGGCCGCCGAAACGCAGTTGGGCACCATTCGCCATGCCGTGATCACCGTACCGGCACAGTTCAGCGAACTGCAGCGCCGCGACACCGTTGAGGCGGGACTGCAGGCCGGACTTGAACGGGTGGACATCATCAACGAACCGGTCGCCGCCGCCCTGTGCCACGTTCTCGGGGAAGGCATCTGGTACGCTGAACTTGCCAATGAGCAGACCGTATTAGTCTTCGACCTGGGAGGCGGAACCTTTGACCTGTCGCTGGTGCAGTACAACCGGCAGCAGGTGCGTGTTCTGGCCTCAGGGGGAGACCTGCAACTAGGCGGGCTCGACTGGAATCAACTGCTGGCAGAACATGCCTGCAATCAGTTCGTCCAGGAATCGGTCAGCGACCCGCGCACCGATCCGGAAAGCATGCAGGCATTATCACTGGAAATCGAGCAGCTGAAGCGCAGCCTGAGCACCCGGCCGAGATCCTCACTGGTGATTCAGCATGCCGGACGGCGCAAAACCCTGACGGTCACCCGGGAACAGTTTGAAACACTGGCCAGCGAACTGGTCAGCCGCACCCGGTTGCTGACGCAGGAAATGCTCAAATCCAACCGTCTGGGCTGGGCGCATGTCGACACCGTCCTCGCCACAGGCGGAGCCACACGCATGCCGATGATTCGCAACATGCTGCAGCAGATCAGCGGCACAACCTTGAACCAGACACTGTCTCCCGATCAGTCGATCAGTCATGGCGCGGCCTATTATGCCGGCATGCTGCTGTCAGGTCAGCGATTCAGCAAATCCAATCTCAGCCGTCAGGCCTCCGGCCGGCTGTCCAGCTTCAAACAGCAGAGCGTGAGCGGCCGCGCCCTGGGCCTCCTCGTCCGTAACATGGAAACCCGGCAGCGGGTGCCGCACTATCTGATTCCGGTCAATACTCCGCTCCCGTGCGCTTATCAACAACGGTTTGGCACCGCCGTGGCCGGCCAGAAAAAGGTCCATCTTTTCATTATCGAAAGCGGCACACGGCCTGACGATCCGTTTGTGGAACTGGGGGAATGCATCGTCGCGGAACTGCCGGACGGACTGCCGGAGTCCTCTCCGATTGATGTAACGTTTCGTTACGACGAACAGGCCCGCCTGCATGTCGAAGCTGTGGACGTCGCCAGCGGGCAGTCCGCCACCACCACAATTCTGCGCCCTGCACACATCGCGCCGGCCGACCGCACCACCGAAACAGCTCCCCTGCCTGCTGATGCCCCGGTCATGCTTCCCCCGCCAAGTCCCCGACCAAATCCGGGACCAACTTCCCGGCCCGCCGCGAGCCCCGAGGTCCCTTTGCCAATGGCCATCCCGGCCCGACCGGCCTCCTCTCCGGCTCCCGCTCCCAGGCAGGCACTGCAGGCCAATCTTTCAGAAATGCCGCTGAAGGAAATCACCGGGGAGCAGCAGATCATTTATCCCGAACTTCAGACACGCAAGGCGAAGAAGGTCGAGCCGGCCCCTTCCATTTCCCTGGAAGCCTCCGACTTTCCCGTCCCCCTGTGTCCTGCCTGTGGAGAAGTGCTCGACGCCTGGGGAAAATGTACTGCCTGCCAGAAGAAACCTGGTTCTTCCCGACCGGCAGCACCTCCTCCCCCGGCCCATGACGACCACACCGCCAAGACCGAAGCCATGATGGCCTATCGGCCGCCGACCAATCGCCCGCGAAAGCCCCGCTGAACGCAGGCCGGCTTCCAGCGCCCTGGTCAGAACAGTCACGTTCGCCTCTGGACGCGACTGTCTGACCGAATCGGAAACCGGAGCGCCCGGAGTCTGCGAAACAGGCCCCGGCGGCCAACTGGCCGCGAGCCATGTCGAACACCGCGACGATCGAAGCCCGACAGGGCACAGACGTGCGCCGATCTTTCCCGTTCGCGTGAAGGTAACGAATCGCAAGCGGCCAACTGGCCGCGGGCCATGTCGAACACCGCGACGATCGAAGCCCGACAGGGCATTAGAATTCGCCCAGCACCTCATTTCCGGCGCGTGTGCCCAGCCCGATGAACAGGTTCTTGTCCATGTTCTGGCTGATCAGCACGACATGGCCGTCGGCCATGACAAACTGTGCCCCGCCAACATGCGCGCTGCCGAAATCTTCGGGGTCATGCCCCATGTTCGGCAGATGCTCGGCATGCCCGACCACCTGTGCGGCAGAATCGTCCACTTCGGGCAAAGCTCCGGCCCAGGTGCCATACACGGTTTCCGTGCCGTCGTGAAAGGTGGTCCGTTCTCCGACCATCAAGGTATTGCTGGTGCCGTCGGTGATATCCCGCAGACGCACCCGGCTGTTGTGAAAGAAGGTTCCATCGCTGACACACTGTCCACCGGTCGTGAGCGGGTAGGTTCCCGAAGACACCGAGAAGCACTCATCCAGTTCGACGGAACCGAACACGCCGGCATAGTTCGCGGTCGCCACTTCAAATTCGTCCCCGTCCCGATTGGTGGCAGTATAGGTGTCCGGCTTCGGATCGCTCGGGCACTGAAATACTGCCAGCGGCTGCGCCAGCAAGGCACGATTGGATGTGGAATCATCATCCATCGCCCGGGTAAAGGTCAGCCGGGACGACAGCGTCGACTGCTCGAGATAAGGGAGCACAAATGTTCCCCAGGCATACCCACTGGATCCGGACGGATTGTGCCCGCCATTGGTCACGCCGATCCAGCCGGGGGGAAAGGCGTTGTGCACATCGACATAATTGTGCAGAGCCAGCCCGAACTGCTTCAGGTTGTTCTTGCATTGAGAGCGCCGCGCCGCTTCGCGCGCCTGCTGCACGGCAGGCAGCAGAAGGGCAATGAGAATGGCAATGATCGCAATCACCACCAGAAGTTCGATCAGGGTAAAGGCAGGCCGCCGTGTCTGAATTTTCGGATGCATTGGATGAATTCCTGTTCGCAGGGCCGGCAGGCGTTCCCCCCGCAGATTGCTGCCGGGAAGGGACTCTGACCGCCGGACCGGATTGTGTGTCTGTGTGGATCTGTGTGTGAGTGTCTTTGTAAAAACCCCTCACAAAACCTTCCGTGATCCGCTCGCGGAAAGAAAATTCTCATCACGTGAGAGGTTTTGTTCGCGGCTCTAAGAACGCTTCAGGGCATCCACCTCGCAGGATCGGCACTCCGCCAGGCAGCGAAGCGGCTGTTCATCAGGTGCAAAAGCCGCAATTCATCAGGCGCCATGCGCACTGAAACCCGGCACCGACACCCTGCAGGGGGGCGCGGCCAGAGCTGACGGCTCCAGCCAGAAGCATTTGGGAATCTTCCCCCGGCCAGAGGGACCAGGGATCACAGCAGCAGATTCCTGAAACCAGCGTCATGGCACTTGCCAGGCGGATTCAGGGCGCAAACGTCCGATGAATCCCCGGCAGTCAATGACAGGTCTGCGTTGCGATGTGTCTGCGCAGCAAGAATCAATCAGCCTGCAGAGCAGGGCATACGTGTGCCGGGTTTGCAAGAACCAGGCGGCAGTTGATTGACGTCATTCCTTCGCAGCACAGCGTCGACAGACACCGGTCCAGGAATCACACAGACAGGGGCGGCCCGCGAACATAGGGGCCAGGCAGCGACAGAGCACGCGCGGCAGGCAGTTCCGACTCCGGAATCTCCGCGACACGTTCGGTCCCGATCAGCACAACAGGACAGCTCAGCGGTTGAATGGCCTGCGTCAGAAACTGACACAAATGGCAATGCTCGTGATCATCGGAATGCTCAGCCGGCACTGGAGGGGCAGGCTCATGCTGTGCGACCGCAACCTGTCCGGCACCGGCGTCTTCCTCACAGGCATTCCCTTCAGCGAGCGGGGAGTGAGCATGATGGTGATGCGCATGCCCGCAGGCAGCCGCAACCGTATCGTGCCGGTCCGTTTCGTTCTGGCCCTGCTCATTTGTCGAACAGACCAGCGCAGGACAAGAAGACTCGCCTGAACAATGTGAGCCGCAGCCCTGCGACTCCGAATCCTGTGAAGAAGGACCGTTCGAACTAGTCCTGTGCAAACCGGTACAATGCGAGACCGTACAGTGAGCGCCATGACAGCCGGTCAGATGATGCAGCGGCGAGTGCAGCCATTCCACGGCGATCATCGTGACCAGCGCGGTCACGGACATCAGCCAGGAAAATGTCACTCGAGAACGGTACATGCAGCGACAGCCGTGAGAAAAATGCAGAAATCCTGTGCGGTTCCGGCCGCAGTGGAGCAGAGCAGATTTCACCAAAGGGGAAACCTCAGCCCTGATTTTCCATCCTCACGATCGTATCGGCCCCGCCGATCAAAGACAATAGGCCAGTTCCTCGAAACGTCAAACTCGCCGTGTGCGCTCCGTTTTCCGGTTTCCCTGTCCCTTCCGCAGCGAACTCACCTGCCAAGATGCCGTGAGGCCTGCCGGAGCAGCAGGTCTTATGCCTGCCCGCCTGCCGGTTTTCGAAAAATCGCGAACGAGGCCAGCCCCATCTTCTGCAGGCAGAACTGCCCCAGCACCCACAGCGTCGTCAGTCCATATTTCACACAGCGTTTGAAGTTGATGCTGGAGGCTTCATCAAAATACCGCACCGGCACCGGAATATCCCCCAGACGGAAACCAAAATAGACCGCCTGCGCCAGAAACTGGCTGTCAAAGGCAAAGTCATCCGTATTGGCCTGCCAGGGAACCGCTTCCAGCACTTCCCGCCGGTACGCGCGAAATCCGCTGTGAAAATCACCCAGGTTCTGCCCGAGCGTCACATTTTCGACGGTCGTCAGGAACCGGTTGGCAATGTACTTCCAGCCCGGCATCCCGCCGTCAAAAGCTTCCCGCCGTGTCCGGATCCGGGACCCCAGAATCACATCGCAGATCCCCAGGCGGATGAATTCCACCGCGGCACCCACCACCCGGCTGTCATACTGATAATCCGGATGGATCATCACCACGATATCCGCACCACTTTGCAGGGCCTGCAGGTAACAGGTTTTCTGGTTGCCGCCATAACCCCGGTTCTTTTCATGCACGATCACCGTCAGGCCCAACTTGCGGGCCAGAGCGGCCGTTTCATCCCGACTGCAGTCGTCGACCAGAATGATTTCATCCACCACACCTGCAGGAATATCCGCCAGAGTCCGCTCCAGCGTCGCCGCCGCGTTGTAGGCCGGCATCACCGCCACCACGCGCAGACGCTGGCCCTCAGGCAGGGCAGGCAGATTCGAATTCGAAGGAATCAACGTCGGGGAAGTCACAGGTCCAGACTCTTCCAGTTGAGACAAGACAGCCAGCATGAATCTGCTGGTGTCGGATTGTTTTCCATCAGCTCATTCCGCCGGGATTCTGACACCGGAATTCTGGCAGGGGAAGCCTGACGGCAAACTCACCGTGGCAAATTCGCAGCAGCAGACTCCCGGCGGCCGATTCCAAAGCCGCCAGACAGACCCGGCCGGTATCCAAGGCAGCACCGCCTGCGAAAACACTGCCAGCCGAATCAGAAGACATGCCCTGGCTGCGGACCCTGCCCGGTCAGCGTCAGGACTTCCGGGCCGGTTTCCGTCATCAGAATCTGATGCTCGAACTGGGCCGACAGGGAACCATCCTGAGTCAGGATCGTCCATCCGTCCGCCAGCGGCCCCTGCGTCTCTTTGCCGCCGGCATTCAGCATCGGTTCAATCGTGAAGCAGACCCCCGGGGCCAGCAGATCACGCTTGCTGCGCCGATGCGGCACATGCGGCACGCCGGGCTCCTGATGAAACATCCGCCCGATGCCATGCCCCTGAAAATTCTCCACCACGCCAAATCCCATTCGCCAGCCATACCGCGAGATGGCCAGCCCGATGTCGATCACCGGGCTATACGGCTCAATGGCCTGAATTCCCAGCCACATCGCATCAAAGGCCCCCTGCACCAGACGCCGGGCCGCAGGCGCCACCGGCTCGATCAGAAAAGTCTCCGAAGAATCGCCGTACCAGCCGTCCACAATCGTAGTGCAGTCGACATTCACAATGTCGCCCGGCTTCAGCATCTCCTCACCCGGAATTCCATGGCAGACCACATCGTTCAGACTGGTGCAGATCGAGCGGGGAAACCCGTTATATCCCAGACAGGCCGGAATGTGGCCATGATCCCGGGTGAATTCATCCGCCAGCCGGTCCAGTTCACTGGTGGTGATTCCGGCGCGCACCTGCAGTCGCATGAAATCCATCAACTGGGCGTTGAAGTGTCCAGCCCGGCGCAGGCCCGCCTGCTCCTCTTCCGTGTTGTACAGCGGGAGTTTATTCTGCTTGCGAAAGGGAATCAGACGGCGCATCGATATGATCCTGAGAGCAGACTGCTCTTTTTTGTCCCCGCACCGGACGACGTCCGGCCTGGTCAAATCGCCATTCCGCGGGGCAGGAACAGGCAGATTTCAAAGCAATATGCTCCAATTGCCGCGAACACAACACCCCTCGATCAGAGAATATTCCGGGCCGTCAGCGAATCACGGCACATTTTGACAGAAACTCTCCTGACATTATTTTGATCCCCGGTCAATGCCGGTTCAAGGCACTCCCTGACCGTCCAGGCGATTCCTGTCCGGATTTCACTTCGTTTTCGGTTCGCCACGAGAGAAAAAGGCGCACGGCATTGGTCGGCAGAAAAAAACGACGCGGCAAAACCGGTCTGCTGTCAGGCAACCACCAGAAATGCTGGCTCTGGGGACGGCACGCCGTGCTCGAAACCCTGCGCGCCCGACGCTGGCGCCCTCTCGAACTGCACTGGGCCCCCGAACAGATTCCAACTTCTGCACAGGCCGAAATCCGGCAGCTCGCCGCAGAACTTCAGCTGCCATTCCTCCCTTCCACCTCCGAGGCCCTGCTGCGCCTGTGTGGAGCCCGCGACCATCAGGGACTGCTGGCCAAAATGCCGCCGTTTCCTTACACTGATCCTGCCGAACTGGCCGCGGCCCTGCCTGAGCCCTGCACGGTTCTCATCCTGTGCGGGCTGCAGGATCCCTTTAACTTCGGCTCCATTCTGCGCTCCGCCGACCTGTTCTCCATCCATGCCGTGGTCGTTCCCACGACCGGGCAGGTCGATGTCACGCCCCATGTCGTGCGCAGCTCGGTCGGGGCTGTCAATTATCTCCCCCTGACGCAGGTAGACGATCTGGCCGACTACTGCCGGCAACTCAAACGCCGGGGAATTCGCCTGTTCGCCGCTTCGGAACAGGGAACCGCCTCCCCGTCCGAAACCGATCTGAGCGGCTCCCTGGCCCTGCTGATCGGCAACGAAGGCACCGGCATTCCCGCTGAACTGCTCGCACACTGCGATGCGCAGCTTCGGATCCCCCAGCAGGGGCATGTCGGGTCACTGAATGCCGCCGTCGCCGCCGGCATCCTGTGCTATGAAGTGCAACGCCAGCGAACCGCCAGTCATTAAGAACCCCTCCAAAACCTTCCGTGATCCACTCGCGGAAAGGAAATTCTCATCATGTGAGAGGTTTTGTTCGCGGCTCCAAGAAGCCGCTCCGCTTGAAGAGGGACTCTCCCCTGATCGAGTGGCCTGTGCGCACCCCTCAAACGAGTGAAAGCAGGCACGCCACACGCGCCTGCTTTCAGACTCCATTCCATACCAGCCGTCCGACGCGGGCATCGGAAGAGCCACCGGCTCTAGTCGCGGACGGAATCGAACAGGGCGGTCGACAGGTAGCGTTCGCCGGAATCTGGCAGAATCACCACGATGGTCTTGCCTTCATTTTCAGGGCGAGCGGCCACTTTCAGGGCGGCCGCCATGGCCGCTCCGCTGCTGATGCCGCAGGTGATGCCTTCTTCCTTGGCAATACGGGGAGCCATGGCGAAGGATTCTTCATCGGTCACCAGCACAACTTCATCGATGATGCTGGTATCCAGAGTTTCCGGAATGAAGCCGGCTCCGAGTCCCTGAATCTTGTGCTTGCCCGGGGCTCCGCCGGAAATCACCGCGCTGTTGGCCGGTTCGACCGCGATGGAATGCAGCGGCTGCTTCCGTTCGTGCTCGAAGTAGCGGGAAATGCCGGTGATCGTGCCGCCGGTGCCGACGCCGGAGATCAGGATGTCGACCTTGCCGTTGGTGTCTTCCCAGATTTCCGGGCCGGTGGTCAGAAAGTGCACCTCGGGATTGGCCGGGTTCTTGAACTGCTGAGGCATGTAATAATCTGGCTGGCTGGCCAGTTCTTCGGCCATCCGAATGGCTCCTTTCATGCCATCCGCTCCCGGGGTGAGGACCAGTTCCGCCCCGAAGGACTTCAGCATCATGCGGCGTTCGATGGACATGGTGTCCGGCATGGTCAGCGTCAGAGGATATCCTTTGGCGGCACAGACAAAGGCCAGAGCAATGCCGGTGTTGCCGCTGGTCGGCTCGACCACTTTCATTCCCGGTTTCAAAAGCCCGCGTTTTTCAGCATCGGCAATCATATTCGCACCGATCCGGCACTTGACCGAATAGGCCGGATTCCGCCCTTCGGTCTTCGCAAGCACCGTGGCCTTCAGACCTTTTGTCAGGTGATTGATCTTCACCAAAGGAGTGCGACCGATCGATTCGGCATTGTCCTTGAAAACTGGCATCAGCAGGCTCCACCTCGTTGAAACAACAAAATACGACAGGACTGGTCGATTATGTTCGAATTTGGGCGATCTAAGCAAGGTTTTCTGACTAGGGACATCTTGCGGCCTGCAACGATTCTCTCACCGCGCTCTGGGCAGTTCGTCTGCGTTCTGCCTGACTGATATGCCGATCTTTCCAGTGAGTCCGAAATTGCACAGGGGAGCACCGGCATCTCTCGCCGAATGCTGAGGTTGCAACGGACTGAGGGGGGATCTGATGCTGCATTCATTCTTGCGCAGACACACGGTGTCTGCGTCAGCGGTCATGGTCTGCGCATGCCTGAACTGGACCGGATTCTGCTACGCCCAGCAGGCCGGAACAGACTCCGTCATTCCGTTTACGGAACTGGCTCAGACCAGTCATGCCGTCTCCGCCGAGACCATCGAAAATGGGGACTCCGGCCGGCGACAGCGTCTCGCGGCGCTGGAACAGCTGCCCCTGGCCCAGCTCACGCCTGCCGCCCAGGCGCAGGCCCGTTCCGTTCTGGATCATCTGAGCTTGTACCGCAAGCTTCCCACGGTAGAACTGACCGCGGATTCCAGAGTGTATGACTACTTCATCAGCTCTCCGGATGTCGCCGTCAGCATCTGGCGGGCGATGGATATTTCGAATGTGCAGCTGACCCGTTCCGGCCCGGCGGCGTACCAGATGGACACCCGGGACGGAACCACCGGCCAGGTCGAAGTGCTGCTGCGGCAGCCAGGGAAATGCCTGGTCCTGTGCCAGGGGCAGTTGCAGGGCCCCGGCCTGCCCCGCTCGATTCAGGCCCGGGCACTGATGTCTCTGCAGTCGCGAACCACCGCGGCCGGCACCGTCATTCATCACTGCGATCTGTTTGTCTGTTTTCCGTCACAGACCATCGAAACGATCGCCCGGCTCACTTCCCCGGTCAGCTTCCGCATTGCGGACCGCAACTTCGAGGAAATCAGCCTGTTCGTTTCGCTGATGAGCAATGCCATGTCCACTCAGCCCGGCTGGGTCGAGCAGATCGGCATGAAAATGGACGGCGTTCCTGCGGAATCTGCCGATATCCTGCGGTCGGTCACCGCCAGCGTCTATGTCGATGCCGAACGTCAGCGGCTCTCGGCTCTGGGGCAGCCGGTCACCCTGGATGCCATCCTGCCGCCAGTCACACGCCAGGCCGATGCCGGAACAGCCGGCGAAAGACTCCGGTAAGCATTCAGCCCTCCTGCGGACATCCCAGGCCCCGATCGGCTCGCGGCAGGCAGATCTGCAAAGGCAAAGCTGCAGCAGAACTCCGGGCAAGCGGGGCCGTCAGGCTCTTCAGGCAGCTTTGGAGGCCGCCTCCCGTTCCCGATTGGGGCGGAAGTTCGACTTCTCTTCGATGATGGAATCGGCGTCGAACCGGCGGCCAAAGTATTTGGCCTGGGCATCCGGATGGGTCAGCACCGTGCGAATGTCCCCGCTGACCAGCACCTTGCCATCGCAAATGATGTTGCTGCGGTCCGTGATCGTCAGCGTTTCCCGTTCGCGATGGTCGGTCAACAGAATCGAAATGCCGGAGTTCCTCAGTTCGCCGATGATGTCCTGAATGTCATTGATCGTCGTCGGATCGATCCCGGTGAACGGTTCATCCAGCAGAATGATTTTCGGCTCGCTGGCCAGACAGCGTGAAATCTCCAGACGCCGCCGCTCTCCCCCGGACAGGGTCGAGGCAATCTGCCGGCGCTTCTTTTCCAGCCCAAACTGCCCGAGCAGCCGATTCACCCGGGCCATTCGATCTTTTCGGGAGAACGGCAGGAACTCGAGGATTGCGAAGAGGTTCTGCTCGACGGTGAGCTTGGTGAAAATGCTCTGATCCTGGGGCAGATAGCCCATGCCGTGACGGGCCCGCTTGTACATGGGCCAGTTGGTGACATCTTTTCCGTTGAGAAACACCCGGCCTTCGGTCGGGGCGATCAGGCCGCAGGCCATGCGGAACGTGGTCGACTTTCCGGCCCCGTTCGGGCCAAGCAGACCGACAATTTCTCCAGGATTCACGTCAAAGGCGACCCCATCCACGGCACGCTTTCCGCCGGGATAGACCTTCACCAGTCCGTGACATTCCAGAATCGACATGCGCGCTCCCCCTGGCTGAGATCGGCCCCCATGGCGCAATCTCCTCCCAGCAGCGGGGAGTCTAAAGCGGCGAGCGGAAATGCCTCAAGACGAAAACCGGCCCTGCAGCTCCGCACGCGATCCAGGGGGCCCGCCGGCAGGGCAGGCACTTCAGGCAAAGCGGATATCCCCTGCCCGACCAGAAATTCTTCCTGATCCCCCGGCCTGCCGTTCAGTCACAGGAATAGCCTGCAAACAGAATCTCGGACGGCTGACCGGATTCATAGATGACAAAATAGATTCCCTGGCCTCGGTCGAGATCGTCGAAGTAATCCTGATTTTCATCGGCCATCGCCCGGGTCGGCTGCGTTGTCCCGTAATATGCGTCCAGCAGATCGTCAGGCAGTCGACTCACCGCCCCATATTCCAGATCGTCCGAAATGCAGGTCAGATCCAGAATCGACAGGGTTCCGCCCTCCTCGGCCGCCTCCACGGCCTCTTCGATGGTCGCATGCTGTGGACCGGGCGCAGGGGACCGTGGCCCCGGCGGAAACAGGTCCACCAATTCCAGAGAGTCCATCGCCCCCAGATAGCGCCCTGCCGCGAATTCCTGCTGGCGCAACTTCTCCAGCGCCCTGCCCACATTCTTTTCATGCGGCACGTAGTACCAGTAGGGCTCTGCTCCCACGACTCGACTCCCCTGCTGAAATGCCCGGCATCGAATGCCACGGCACTGAGAACCCCTCACAAAACCTTCCGTGATCCGCTCGCGGAAAGGAAATTCTCATTCTGTGAGAGGTTTTGTTCGCGGCACTGAAAACACAGAAAAATGCACTTGCTGACGTGTCAGGCGCTGAAACCCGGAGCACGAAAGCGTATGACTTATCCCAGCGTCCGTGATTTCTCCACAGCGGCCTGTCCCTCGCTCCAGGGAACATCATGCGGCTGACGCCCGGATTTTGCCGCCAGGGCCGCAACCGCTCCGGCCGCTTCCCCCATGGCCACCGCATTGCCTGTCACTCGGTAACTGGCATGCGCGATGAAATCACCGCTGATGCAGCGTCCGGCCAGCATCAGACCATCGACATCGCGGGCCATCAGCGCCCGCAACGGAATATCATAAGGCCGCGTTTTGACACCCCGATTGCTGTACACGCTCGCATCCGGCGTCACGGCATGAATGTCAACCGAAAAGGTCGCCCTGACAACGGCATCGTCGTGCCGGGCTCCCTGAATCAGATCCTGCTGATTGACTACATAACGTCCCCGAATCCGCCGTCCGTCACGAATGCCGATCTGCTCAGGGGTCGCGGCAATCTGAATGCCTTCCCAGGGCCCCCCCAGCGACCGGAGCCTGCGCACAATCTGATGCAGTTCCGCCCGGGCCCGCAATGTGGCTTCCGTCACCGCCGCGGCATCGAACGGCAGCACACCATATTCATGATTCATCATGGCGAGCATCAGGTTGTCGCGGACCGGAAACAGCGTCGGCATGCCATAACTGGGTTCATGCCCGGCCTGGCGCAACTGCTCCAGCATTTTCGTCTTGGCTTCGACGGCCCGTTTCTGGCCTGATCCGGAACCATGCGTATACGGTTCCAGCTGCGCGGCATCCTTTACCACCAGCAGCATGTCCATGCTCATCGGCTGGCAGGGGCAGCTCTGCGATTCCCCGATCTCGAATTCACACCCGGCCAGTGCTCCGAGGTCACCATCCCCGGTGGTGTCGATGAAGACCGGTGCCTGCCAGGCCTGCCGCCCGGATTTCGACTCGGTGATGATCGTTTTCAGCTGCCGTCCTTCGCGGTAGGCCGCCGCGACCCGGGTGTGCAGCTGAATCTTCACTCCGGCCTGCTGACAGAGCTGCTCCAGCAGCAGCTTCATTTCTTCCGGTTCATAACACAGTCCGTTATTCCCTTCCCCGCGGACAGCATCCCGTTCCCGCAGCTTGCGCACCAGTTCGGCATTGAAGCCGGGTTTGTTGAAATCGAGCAGATATCCCAGCAGCCCGGAGGTCCAGATTCCGCCAAGACAGCCATGCACTTCGAACAGCCGCACCCGGGCTCCGGTGCGGGCGGCGGCAATGGCTGCGGAAACGCCTGCCGGTCCGGCCCCGCAGACAATGACATCGGCATCGTTCCTCAGGGGAATTTCCCGCGCGGCCTCCAGAAACATTTCAGGGTTAGCTGCCGAGGTGCCCGCCACAGGCCCGGCCAGAATCGACGAACCGGCCACGGCGGCCCCGAGAAATGATCGACGCGAGACAGACGGCAACTGAGTCATGGCTTACCCCTGGCCGGTTGTGGCAGCTCCAAAGGAATGTTTCAGGAACGTCAGCATTTCCATCAACTGAGTGGGAACGACATATGAGGCGACAAACAGAATCGACAGCATGGCAATCCACAGCAGCACGTCCGTCAGTCGCGACGGCTGCAACTGCGAATCCACTTTCCGGTAACGGAAATACAGGGTCGCCACGGCGATCATGGGAAGCGTGACCGCCTGGGCAATTCCCCCAATCTTCACCAGCAGCTGCGGGTCATGCAATCCGACATAGAACAGAAATGCCAGAACCGGAAAGAACAGACAGAACCGGCGGATCAGCTTCAAACGCAGTTCGGCGGTGTGACCGGAAGCATATCCGGCCAGAATGAGGAAGTCGGCAGCCAGCCGACTGTTTGCCGCGCAGGCCAGATACAGCGTTTTGAACAACACGGCACCTGCCCCGATCAGAAACAGAATCCGGGTCCAGGCTCCAAACGGCCCGACATACATATTCGACAGAATTTCAATCAGCGCGGCCCCTTTGGGATCGAGCCCCTGCGGATTCAGGACCGCCGCTCCGAGCAGATAAAACGCGACCGTCGAGACGGTAAACACCACCATGCTGACCCAGGCATCCAGCTGCATCACCCGAATCCAGCCCCGTGCCCGACGGTGCCAGGCTTCAGAACCGTCATTGGGCCCGACATAGCGGGCATAGCCTTTTTCCAGGCACCAGTACGGATAATAAAACAGCTCTGTCGCCCCGACCCCGGTAATCCCGAACACGGCAAAGGCCGCCACCTGGCCCTGCGGCGGAATCCGAAACTGCAGCCCGGTGACCAGATCGTTCCAGCGGATCGAATAGTCGGTCCAGGCCAGCGCACAGACCGCGGCCACCGTGATACAGGTCACGCTGACAACAATCACGGTCGTCAGCCATTCAATGCGGTTGTAACTTCCGCGATAGATCAGCGCCATTGTCAGCAGGCAGGTGCAGGCCGCCCAGAAGATTTCCGGCCGGGCCGCCTGCAATTGAGTCGCGGCCGGCCCCAGTTGAGACAAAGCCTGCCCGGCACGGGCGGTCATGTCGGGAAAAGCGAGCGACAAGGCCTGCCCCACTCCGCCGGTCATGCCCCCCAGCTGCATGACGGTGCAGATCATCATGATGAACCACCACCAGACCAGCCAGTGCACGCCCCGGCCTTTGCCGGGCAGTTCGTTCAAGGCTCCCAGTGTCGGGCGGCCGGACGAAATGGCATAGCGCCCCAGTTCGACCTGCACGAAAACCTTGATCACGCAACTGAACAGAATCAGCCAGAGAAACACGAAGCCAAACTGGGCTCCCAGCCCGGTCGTGAGAATCAGTTCGCCGGAGCCGACAATCGTGCCGGCCAGAATGATGCCCGGCCCAATCTTCAGCAGCGCGGCGAACAGGGAAGCAGGCGGTTCCTGCACGGCCTCGGGAGGCAGCGCATAAGGGTCATAGGCAAGGGTTTCCTCAGTCACGCGGCCTCTTCCGGTTCGAAATCAGATCAGGGAACCCGCGAATATAACCGGATGTTGATGCTTCGGCAAATCGGGGGGAGCCGACTGGGCAGCACACTCCAGCGTCACTTCAGGTCATATTCCTTGATCTTGCGATACAGGGTGCGTTCGCCGATTCCCAGCATGTGCGCGGCCTCTTCACGGCGGCCGCCGGTCAGCTCCAGAGCCCGGGCGATGTAATACTTTTCCACATCGTTCATCGGACGTCCAATCAGCATGTCCGAACCGGCTGCACTGGGAAACCCGTCGACTTCATGACCGGCCAGCGCCGCCAGTTCCGTCGGCAGGTCATCGATATCCAGACGGCCGTCCGTATCCAGGGCCAGCATCCCTTCAATCACATTTCGCAGCTGGCGGATATTCCCAGGCCAGTCGAACGAAATCAGCACCTGCCGGGCGGCGCGGGTCAGGCCTTCCACTTCCCGCCCGTTGCGTTTGCTCAGCTCACGCAGAAAATGATCGATCAGCAGGGGAATGTCTTCGCGGCGGTCGCGCAGCGGCGGCAGGTAAATCGTCACGACACTGAGGCGGTAATACAGATCGCTGCGGAACTTGCCGTCTTCCATCATCGATTTCAAGGCCGCATTGGTGGCCGCGACCAGCCGGACATTGATCGGCTTTTCATCATTCGAACCGAGCCGGGTGATCTTCCGGTCTTCCAGCACGCGCAGCAGTTTGATCTGCGTATCCATCGGCATTTCGCCCACTTCATCGAGAAACAGCGTTCCGCCATTGGCGTATTCGAATTTCCCGATACGGCGCGTGGCGGCCCCGGTGAATGCTCCCGGTTCGTGTCCCCACAGTTCGCTTTCCAGAATGCTTTCCGGCAATGCCGAGATATTCAGCGGCACGAACGGTTTGTTTTTGCGGGGGCTGTTCTGATGCAGAGCCCGCGCCACCAGTTCCTTGCCGGTGCCGCTTTCTCCCAGAATCAGCACCGTCGTATCGGTGGGAGCCAGATTTTTGAGCTGCTCGATCACCCGGTGCATGGCCGGGCTGTTTCCAATCACTCCTTCGAAGCCGAACTTTTCATCCAGTCCCCGACTGAGCGCCACATTCCGCCGGATCAGCCGGATGCGGCTCGAGGCCTTGTCGACCGCGCTCCGCAGCTCCTGAATATCGAGCGGCTTGGTCAGATAGGTATAAGCTCCCCCCTGCATCGCCGTCACAACCGACGGGATCGAGCTGTGTGCCGTCAGCACGATGACTTCCGCATCCGGCAGTTCATCTTTGGCCTTGCGCAGAATCGTCAGGCCATCCACGTCGTCCATTTTCAGATCGGTGATGACCACATCGAAATTCTGGCTTTCGATGAGTTCGACCCCTTTCCGTCCGGAGCCGGCGATCGTGCACTCACAACTCAGACTTTCCAGACTGTCGGCGACGGCTTGCGCATGCGGCTCATCGTCATCGACGATCAGCACGCTGATGGCCACGCTGTTCGGATCTGCAATACTGGCTGCCACGCACCACACTCCCGAAGTCGAATTTCAATCCCGGCCCCGATCAGACCGATTCGCGCAAAAATTACAGTCGCAGGTCTGATTGTAAAGGAGCCGAAATGGCAGTTTCCAATCCACTGCCAAATTCTTCCCGGATCGGCTGCAATAGACACTCAGCGCAGGCCGACCTGACACAACGCTCAGAATCCGCACATCAGTCAGAGACTGCCTGAGCGGCGAAAGTCATCTGTCGCTTCCGGCCGGGGCGTCACAGCATGAACCGGCGACGTGCGACTCCCCCGGCGGAATACTCAGGACACAATAATCAGGGCGTTCCGCGGCATTCTGATGGCGGAATTCACGCAGGATTTTCCCCTGATGCAGCAGAAAAACTCCCGGCAGCCGGAATCCATTTCCCTGCAACAGTCCGACACCATGCCCTCCCCACAAAGCGGCCTGCACCCCGCGGGAGAAAACTGGCCAGCCAAACAGCTGGGAAAATGTCCCCTGCGGCAACCGGAAGGCACGATAAAGCGTCTGCTCCGGATCGGCCACCCGACTGATCCCCTGCAGCTGATAACGGGCGAACAATTTTCCGGCAGCCGCCTCATTTGACAGGTGAACCAGCACCAGCCGACTGCCATTCTGTTCAATTTCAGGCAGGGTCTGCCGCAGATCAGACAGGGCTTCCCGGCAGAACGTGCATCCCAGATGACGCAGAAAGACCACCAGCAGCGGCTGTTGCCCGGAAAGCTCGAGCAGGGACGTGCCGTTCTGATCGGTCACAGACCCCAACTGCCCGGAAAGTGTCTGCAGGCCTGATGATTCCGGCGCCTCGGAGCGCAAAGCTCCCCACAGAATGCCGACGAACGGTCCCCACCAGATGAGATCGTTGGGGATATTCACCAGTCCAGCGGCCAGCGGCAGTGTGCCCTGCATCCAGCCCCACAGAAAGCCGAGCGGGCCCAGAAATTTCCCCAGCAGCCCCACCAGGACAATCGGCCAGTGTCGAATCGGATCGCGCGCGGCAATCCAGTATCCCACACCATAAACCCCGACGATCATGCCGATGCACTGCCAGAACTCCGGGGCCTGCTGAAACCGTTCCGGATACCGGCAGACCAGCATCGATGCGTGCGGCCAGACGATCACCCAGAGTCCCCAGGCGAGATTATAAATTCCGGCACAGCGCAGCACCGGACGCATCCAGCCGGCAGAATCCGGCAGGCGGGAAGAACTCGATTTCACACGTTCCGGAAGAGTCGATAAGAACATTTTTGCACTTTGGGTGATCATCACCGGATTCGCAAGCACTCACGTCGACACATTTTAGGAAAGGCCAGGACGATTGTTTCCGGAAAGTCGCCGGCCGGACCCGAATCCAGCGGGTGACGCTGCCGGGCCCGGAGTCTATGATGGATCAACCTCTCAATCTGTGAAATGGCCCGAGTATGCCGACCCCGCATTCGACTGAAAGTGATCTGGGTCAAACTGTGGTTGTTGCCACGGGAGCCGAACCTCCGCGCGCTCCCCTGAAAGGAGATCGCGGGATTGCGCTGGTGGCCGGCAGTCAACCGGATTTCACGAAAGAAACCAACTCACTTCTTCAGGAACGTCTGCGACAGGCGGCACTGGTCCTGTTCTGCGGGTATCTGGCCTTTCTGATCAAGGCCCTGCTGCTTCCCACCCGCGTCCTGATGGAAGGCGAATGGTATTATGTGGCCCTGCTGGCCCTGGTCACGGTGATCATGGGAGTGACGGCCCAGCGGCTCTGCAGCCGGTGCCACATTTTTCTCGGGCGTCTGCGCGGGGTCGAATGGCTGATCTTCGGCTCCTCCGCCGCGCTGTTTCTGGCCGTCGGCTACAAATCGCTCACCTACTCGGCCGCGCATGGCTATCTGGTTCCCATCACGCCTCCCTGGCTGGTGCTCATCTTCACCTATGCCCTGTTCATTCCGAACACCTGGCAACGGGCCTTGCTGGTCATCACTCCCATGGCCCTGGCTCCGCTCGCCACCATGCTGTTCGCCTGGAGCATGAATGAGCAGGTGGAAAACCTGATCGAAGACACCGCCGACTTTCACCATGTATTTCTGGAAACGGTCATGGCCATGGCCTTTGCCACAATTATTGCCGTCGGGGGCGTGCGGATTATCCGCAACCTGCGAACGCAGGCCTTTACGGCCCAGCAGCTGGGGCAGTATCGCCTGAAACGCCTGCTGGGACGCGGCGGCATGGGCGAAGTTTATCTCGGCGAACACCTGATGCTGAAACGTCCCTGCGCCATCAAGCTGATTCGTCCGGAAAAAGCAGGCGACCCGTCGACGCTCGCCCGTTTTGAGCAGGAAGTGCAGGCGACCGCCAAACTGACCCACTGGAACACCGTCGAGATCTTCGACTTCGGGCGGACAGACGACGGCACCTTTTATTATGTGATGGAATATCTGCCGGGCATGAGCCTGGAACAGATTGTCGACATGCACGGGGCGCTTTCTCCGGCACGGATCATTCATCTGCTCGCGCAGACCTGCGAAGGACTGGCCGAAGCACATGGCCACGGGATGGTGCACCGTGACATCAAGCCGGCCAATATTTTTGCCGCCAAGCGGGGAGGTGTTTATGACGTCGCCAAACTGCTCGACTTCGGGCTGGTCCGCTCCATCTATCAGGAGGAGAACCTGCATCTGACGCAGGACGGAATGGTGACCGGCTCCCCGTTATATATGTCGCCTGAGCAGGCCCGCGGAGACGAAATCGACGGTCGCAGCGATATTTATGCACTCGGATGCGTGGCGTATTTCCTGCTGACAGGGCGGCCCCCCTTCAACGAAAACCGTGCCGTCAAACTGCTGCTGGCCCATGCCCAGCAGCAGGTGATCCGGCCTTCCACCCTGCAGACCGACGTGCCCGCGGATCTGGAAGGGGTGATTCTGCGCTGTCTGGAAAAAGCCTCGGAAGACCGCTTCCCCGACGTTCTGGCCCTGCGGGATGCCCTGCTGGAATGCGCCGATGCCGGCAAATGGACCCGGCAATCGGCCCTGGACTGGTGGCACTGCCATGGCTGCCCGCGCAAGCGGGAACTGGATGCCTGCATCAGTCAGGGAATCGAAGTGGAGCCAGAACATCCGGTCTCCTCCACCGATCATCTTCCGGTGGTCGCAGGGGCTCTGCAGAATGCGTAAGATCTGGAATCGGCAGATGCCCCGGCAATGACCTGTCGCTCCGGATTTCAACCGATGTCCCGAGACGCGCAGGGGAAGAACCACCACATGCCCGCGAAGTCGATGCCTGGAGCCGCGAACAACACCTCTGCGTGCAAAACATCTCAGCGGATGAGAACTTTCCTGCCGCGGGCAGATCAGGATCAGTGATGTCCAAGATTCTTATTCTGGCCGGTGATTATGTAGAAGACTACGAGCTGATGGTGCCGTTCCAGGCGCTGCTCATGCTCGGGTACACCGTGCATGCCGTCTGCCCTGACAAGCCGGCCGGCGCACGCATCCGCACGGCGATTCACGATTTCGAAGGGGATCAGACTTATTCCGAGAAGCCGGGGCATCAGTTCACACTGAATGCCGACTTTTCAACGATCACCCCCGCCCAGTACGACGCGCTGCTCATTCCCGGCGGTCGGGCTCCGGAATATCTGCGATTGAATCCCCAGGTGCTGGAGATTGTCCGGCACTTCGCCGAGGCCGGCAAACCGCTGGCGGCCATCTGCCATGGGGCGCAGCTGCTGGCCGCGGCCGGAGTTCTGAAAGGCCGTGCCTGCAGTGCCTATCCGGCCTGTGCCCCGGAAGTCACACTCGCCGGCGGCACCTATATCGACTGTGGGTATGAAGAAGCCTATGTCGACGGCAATCTGGTCACCGCGGCGGCCTGGCCGGCCCATCCCCGCTGGCTGGCCGCCTTCGTCAAGGTTCTCGGAGCGAACATCAGCATTTCACCGTCACATCCCAGGTAATGGACACATGAAAGCCTGACGGGGCACCACTCAGCGTGACAGCCAGTCCCTGCAGCTTTCTTCCTTCAGACAAGACCGGCGCTCTCCTGCCGGCAACCGGCGACATCTTATGCCTGCTGAAAATCGATCTGCGTTGCGCTGGATTCAACTGGGAGCCCTGATGGGGGCCATGTCAGTCATCTGCGGTGCCTTTGGGGCGCATGGACTGGGGGATGTGCTGCTGAAGAAGTACACAGGCCAGACCAGAACGGTACAGGGCGAAGAGATCCCTGCCGCGAAAAAGTATCTGGGCGATTTCAAAACCGCCGCCGAATACCAGATGTATCACGCCCTGGCACTGCTGGCCGTGGGTCTGGTGGGGCTGCACCGTCCGGGACGATTGCTGAATAGCGCCGGATGGTGTTTCCTGGGGGGCATCGCCCTGTTTTCCGGCAGCCTGTACGTGCTGGTTCTCAGCGGGCTGCGCTGGCTGGGAGCCATTACTCCCATCGGAGGAGTGCTGCTGATCCTCGGGTGGCTGCTGCTGATCATCGCCACATGGAAACCTGCTGCACCGGCCTCCGGGGCGTGATTTGCGTCCGGTGAATTCCGCCTCATTCCCCCCCTCATGACTTCCGCCCGGCACGGCAGGCAGAGCGCCTGCTCAAACGGCAGGGTTTCCCTGCAGCGTCTCTGGCTGCGCAGCCGGAACGGACTTCACGAAGCGACTTCACCGTCGGAAAGCGGAACAAGAATCAGTTCCAGAGAAGTTCGTGTCGCTCTCCATTCTGCGGGTGCTGCGGATCAATGGTCTTCAGCGTCAGTTCCATGCCCTGCGGCCGGAGCGTTGCCTGCACCCAGCCGTTCGGGTGCGTTTTGCCAAACACATAGGCCACTGGTGGCAGATTGATGAGATGCAGGCCATCCATCTCTTTGACCGACCAGTTATGGGTGTGGCCGAAAATGTAGGCTTTGACGTTCCGATGCGATTTGAGCAGTTCCAGGAAGGCAGCGGAGTCGGCCAGTCCCCCGATCGGCTTCCCTTCGGCTGGAGGAGTCAGCTGCAGATTGTGATGGACAACGACGACAGCCGGTTTGTCCTGGCGGGCCTGCAGGGCCTGTGACAGCCAGTTCCGCTGATCGTCTCCCACTTCACCGGTGACAACATTGGTCTTTGTCAGCGAGTCCAGCAGAAACAGATTCGCCTGCGGAGTTTCCAGAATCGAAGCATAGCGGGACTGCACCAGGGGGTGGTCAGGACTTTTCACCGCCAGGGCTCCGGCCATCGCTTCGCGATTGTCGTGATTGCCTGTCATCAGGTGCAGCGGCAGGCCGGCCTTCGTCACCGGCTGAATGGTGCCGGCGAAATTGGCATAGTCTTCAGACAACCCATTCAGATGGGCACAGTCACCACTCACAATCACGCCGGCCGGCTTCGCATCCCAGCTGCAGACTTCTCCGACGACATGCCGCAGGTTGGCCGTCATGTTGACATCGCGGGAAACCAGCGTCGGGTCGGCCGGAATATGAGTATCCGAAAGAAATGCAATGCGGGTCGAGTCGGCCGTCTCGGCTCCCTGTCCCCGGGTGGAGAGGACCAGCCCTCCGAACAGGGCGGCACTGCAATGGAGAAACTGGCGGCGGGACAAAGCGGACTGATGAATCGGCATGGCAGACTTTCGCAAAAGATCTCTGACGGCAATCGTGACGGTTGACCGGAGCGAAATTGCAATCCAGACCCGTTCAAGTTAGCCAAGCCGGCCGGATTGAGCAAAGCCAGTGAGCCATCCCCTGTCCGCCCGGTCTTCAGAAAACAGACAGGGAGAAGACCGACAAGCGTCCGCCTTCTCCCTGTGCGAGACTCGCTGAAGATGTCGCTCCTTCTGTTTCAGAAGGGACGCCTCATTAAAATTCGCCGATGATCTCTCCTCCACGCAACGTCACCAGCGCGCGATAGACTCCCAGTCCGGTATTTTCGCTCAGGAAGCGGACCGCCCCATCTCCCATGACGATTTGAATTCCGCCTTCATGGGCGCTGGCCGCCACCCAGTCTTTTCCCCACGTGGCCGTGGAACCATTGATCATATAGGTGCCACTATTGCCGCCCACATTCTGCACGTCCATCTGTTCGGCTCCCGGATTCCAGGTGGCTGTTGCCGAGGAAGTCCGGCAGCCGATCCAGAGTCCTCCCTGAAAATTGCAGGGACTGCCGCCGCAACTGCCAACGGTTCCCCCTTCCGTCAGGGTGGTTCGTTCCGAAAGGAAAATCGTATTGCTCAGACCGTCCAGAAAGTCGGCCACCTTGCGGCTGGTATTCCGCTGAAACGCTCCGTCGGTGGCCCCGGCGGCACCAACGGCATCGGTCCCGGCACTGGCCAGATAGTTCGACTTGCCGAAGTTACTTTTCTTCGTGTTCAGACCACCAGAAGGATCGGACGGACAGATGAATGCCGACAGAATGGTGCTCGCCGCCGGAATGGAGGTCGCGGCCGTATTGCTGGGAGTCGAGGCCGGCGTGCCGGAAGTACTGTAACTCTGCCAGGGGGCACAGAAGTTGAAGGTTTCTATTCCGATCTTGTTATACAGCGCCGCCTGATCAACATACGGCAGAACCATGGTTCCCCAACCCAGGCCATTCATGTTGGCCACATTGGAGATTGTCTGGCTGGAATCCGGATCGAAAAAGCTGGGCGGAAAACAGCTCAAGGCATCGTGATAATTGTACAGCGCCAGTCCCAGCTGCTTCAGATTGTTCTTGCACTGGCTCCGTCGGGCGGCTTCACGCGCCTGCTGCACGGCCGGAAGCAGCAAGGCGATGAGGATGGCGATAATGGCAATCACCACCAGCAGTTCAATGAGGGTAAAAGCCCTGGTTCGTCGAAAACCAGAGAACGCGCGCTGCATATGGAACACCGTCATAAATCCACCTGAACACTGTGAAATGAGATACAGAAAGAGAAAAAGTGAATCACAATTTCTGGAACAGCTGGCCCATCGCCTCCAGTTGAAAACAATGCCTGATTTGCCCGGGGTGCGGCCCTGACACCCCCAGCCCCTCGATTTCCACACCCGATTCCGCCGCACTTCTCGCGCGGCAACCACCTCGCCAAGGGTCTTTCCGGCGTCCTGCCCCGGTGATTCCGCACACAATCTGCAGATCACTCCAGACACACCAGTTCTGACCAGCGGGACCTGACGAAGCCCACGGCCAGGGCCCGCTGTCAGGAACAAAGAAGAAGAGATAAAAGACTGAGAGAATGCGCAACGACAAGCGAGAGCTCAGAAGTCATCGAACAAATATCGCACAACATTCACACTAAAACCGGCTGATGCGATTGTCAAGATGCGGAAATTCGCTTTGATTTTCTGCAGTCTGCAAAATCAGACCTTTCCGCCCCAGTTGACGGCAGGATGAAGAAACGCACGGGGAGCGCGCGGATTTCCAGACAGAGAATCGTCTGGACCAAAGGAGCTTCTCAACTCGACCAGACCGAGGATTTCAGCCGCTCCCTGGTTCACGACACCGGCTGCGCCGGCGAGTCCCCTTCCAGTTCGCTTCTGGTCTCCCAGAATTGATCAATCGAATTCAATTCCCGGGTCACATAGTCCCCATGTTCCAGCGAAATGGCTTTGCCGGTTTCCCGAAGCACCACGGCCTCCAGCTTCCCGGGCCGCAGATTCGAACGGGCCACCTTGATCGCCCGCAGCCGGGAAGAGCCGGATCGAGTCTTCGTCACGCGGGCCGGTTCACAGCCCGGCTCATTCGGCAGATAAATGGTGCCGTTCAGAAAGTCGACAGCAAAGGCAATCACACCGGGGATAAAGAAGAACAGCAGCCCGATGCCGTCGAGCAGGACGACACGCCAGTCGAGACGACCGGCCGGCTGCCCCCGACGTTCCGGATACAACAGGGTGCCACAGCCGGCAGCCAGGGTCTGCAGAAGAATCCCCCCGGCCCATTTCAGGCCCACTCTCCGCGAAAACGATCTCGGCACAGTCTCTCTGAATCCTTTCTCGCCCAGTCCGGACATCCCGTCCGGTAACAGGGAAATACACCATTTCCCTGAATTTGAGGAGACGAAATTCAGCCATCAGACCAGAGAACCGGCTGCAGATTGCAGAATTTACTCAGGACACTGACCCCGGCCCCAGTGGGAACCCTGCCGTTTTTCCGCTGCAGAACCGGCATTCAGGACGGTGCCGTGGCCATCGGGCGAGAGCGGGCCGCATCAGGACTTCTCCTCCGGCTTCGCTGGGAACTTCTCCGCCGGCGTTTCCGACGGCTTCTCAGGGGGCGTTTCTGATGATTTCTCGGACGGCATTTCCGGCGACTTCGGGGCCGCGGCCTGGGCTTCCTGTTTTAGATTGTTCAGCCCCTCTTCAAATTGCCCGCCCACCATCTGGCTCATATCCACAAACAGGCCCAGGACTTTCGTCACCAGATTGGCCTCCCCGGTCATAGTCCAGGTGACCAGAGTTCCGTCCCCCTGCGGCTCAAACGTGAACGACACGTTGTTCTGGCTCTGAAACGGCTGCACGAACGACAGCAGAATGTCCACCTGCTGATCAGGCACGCTGTCGGTAATTTCCATGCTCCCTTCGCCGACGTTGCTGTTTCCGGACCAGCGGAACACCGCCCCGGTGCCGGATTCCGGACCGGCGAACGAATTGGTCGCCTGGAGATCGAGCTTCGCCCAGGGAGACCATTTCTGCATCTGATGCAGATCATTCACCAACGGAAACACCTGCCCGGGCGGAACCGGCATCTCCAGCGAACGGGTGACGGTCAGCGTGTCCGGCTGCCGGGACGCCGCAATCAGCACGGCGCTGACCACCAGCGAAACACAGACCACCACGATCAGAACAACATGTCTCCACTTCATGAATCACAACCTGAAAAAACCTGCACGAGAATCAAAAGGCCGCCGACAAAACCGGTTCCGTTCCGCCCGGGAGGGAAGAGATTTTCCTCCCCGGCTGCGGTTCTCTTCACGGCACAAAAAACAGGCCGCCGGGGCCTTCATTTTGACAAAGACACATGGAATCCTACAGCAGTTTGAATCAGGACGCCTGGTCCGTTACGGTGATGAGCCAGATTTTGCAGTCGACGAGAATGGAAAACGACCATGAGTGCTGAACGCCGCCGGGCATTGATCAGTGTCAGTGATAAAACAGGGCTGGGCCCGTTCGCCCGCTCCCTGTCAGAGATGAACTTCGAGATCCTGTCCACCGGAGGAACCTCCCGGTTCCTGAAAGAGCAGGGGATTCCGGTCATCGATGTTTCCGACTACACCGGCTTTCCGGAGATCATGGAAGGCCGGGTCAAGACCTTGCATCCCCGCATTCACGGGGCCATTCTGGGAATGCCGGATCAGCCGGACCACGCCCAGGCCATTGCCGCGCACGGCATCATTCCGTTTCAGCTGGTCGTGGTCAATCTCTATCCGTTCGAAGCCACGGTGGCCCGCCCGGATGTCACCGCCGAAGAGGCCATTGAGAATATCGACATCGGGGGCCCCAGCATGGTCCGCTCGGCAGCCAAGAACCATCACTATGTCGCCATCGTCACCCGGCCGGAACAATATGACCAGGTGATCGCGCAGCTGCAGGGAGAGGGTCTGACCCTGCCCTTCCGGCGTGAACTGGCACAGGCGGCCTTCGAAATGACTGCCGGCTATGACCGGGCCATTGCCAATTATTTCGCCGCCCAGCAGCCCGCCTCCGAGTCCCGATTCCCGGCGACCCTCAGCCTGACGCTGAAGAAAGAAACCGACCTGCGTTACGGTGAAAATCCACACCAGTCCGCGGCATTTTATGTCGACTGCAATCCGCCGTCGGCTTCGCTGGCCGCCTCTCAGAAACTGCATGGCAAAGAACTCTCCTACAACAACCTGCTCGACCTCGATGCCGCACTCGGACTGGTGCGGGAATTCGACGATCCGGCTGCCGTGGTGATCAAGCACACGAATCCCTGCGGCTGTGCGATCGGTGCCGATCTGGCCACGGCATTCCTGCAGGCCTATGCCGGAGATCCGGTGAGCGCGTTCGGGTCGATTCTGGCCTTCAACCGCGACGTCGATGCAGCCACCGCCGAGGCCCTGGCCGAACCGGGCCGGTTCATCGAAGCGATCATCGCTCCGGGCTATGCCCCGGATGCCCTGGAAATTCTGCGGACAAAGCCCAAATGGAAGAATAATGTGCGGCTGCTGGCCTGCCCGGGCCTGGCGGCTCCGGCCGTCGCGGCACTCGATTTCCGCCGCATCGCCGGCGGGCTGCTGGTGCAGGATCGAGACGATCAGCCTGACCCGGAAACCGAATATCGGGTGGTCACCGAGCGACAGCCGAGCCCGACCGAGCTGCGTGATCTGAAATTCGCCTGGAAGGTCTGCCGGCACGTCAAATCGAATGCCATTGTTCTGGCGAAAGAGGGCATGCTGCTGGGAGCCGGGGCCGGCCAGATGAGCCGGGTCGATTCTTCGATGATCGCCGCCCATAAAGCCGGCGAACGCAGCAGCGGATCGGTCATCGCTTCCGATGCCTTTTTTCCGTTCCGCGATGGAATCGATGCGGCGGCCAAAGCCGGCGTGCGAGCGGCCATTCAGCCGGGCGGATCACGCAATGATGAGGAAGTGATTCAGGCCTGCAACGAACATCAGATCGCCATGATCTTCACCGGCCGGCGGCACTTCCGACATTGATTTCCGACATTGATATTGATGAGGTGCCGTGAGGACGGGATTGAGGATCGAGAATTCAGCAGCCTGACTTCTCAATCCTCAATGACTCCGGACGCCGAAGGTATTTCTCGATGAGCCGGCACTGATGGCTCCAGCCCCCGTCATTGGCCTGGAACGCAGCCGCGCGGCGCTCCACTGGAAGCTGGTCAAAGCCTGACTCGGTGATCCGCAGCCGGGTGTCATTCCCGGCATCCGACAGTTCGAATGTCACCAGAGTGGTCGGTTCCTGCGAATCATCCTGGCGAGGATCAATCGCGAAGGGATGCCAGCGGAACGCGAACCTGTCCATCGGCTCGATGCCGGCGACATCGATCTGAAATGGCTTTCCGGAATGCGGTTCCTGCAGGCGGGCCACTTCGGGGTCCACCTGCGTCGGCCGGATGCGACCGGTCAAATGGCGGCCGCTCACAAACGGGCCGTCAAATTCCACGCCGAACCAGATGCCGAATTCATCGGCGTGACTGACTGCGCGCCACACCCGGTCGCGGGGAGCCTTCAAAAGCACCTGTTTTTCAATCCGGTCGCTGCTGCTCATGCTGATTCTCCCAGTTCCCGGCAGATCGGTTTTTTTCATTCTGAAATGCCGGGGAAATATACACAACCTTCAGGATGTTGCTGAATATCCGGCCCTGACCCTGAAAGGATTGAATCTCAACTGGTCAGGGCAATGGCACGTTCGGATTTCAGACCATAGAATCAGGACTCTCACGGGCAATTTCCCGAAAAGCATCCCACAAGTCAGCGCGAATCTGCGATTGATGTCCTGGCCGGCCTGTTCCGGCAGGCCGGTTTCCCATCACAAAGGAAATGTTCCATGAAAAACCGGCGCGAAATCTTCCCGAATGTCGTCGAAATGAATCTGCAGGCCCGTCGGCGGCTGGGCTGCTGTGTGTATCTGGTCTTCGACGGTTCGGAATGGGCTCTGATTGACATCGGATACGAAGACACCGTCGATGACATCATTTCGATGATCCGGCAGATGGACTTCCCGTTGTCGCAGTGCAAATACCTGGTCGCGACTCATGCCGATGTCGACCACATTCAAGGCCTGAAACGCGCCAAGGAAATCATGCCGCAGGCTCTGGTGGTCGGGCATCCCAGCGCGGCCAAACTGCTGGCCGACGGGGAACGGATCATGACCTATGCCGAAATTTCGGCTCAGGGCATTTCCATCGACCTCCCTCCGGTCACGGTCGAACAGACGATTGATGAAGGGGACATTCTGACCATCGGCTCCCTGTCACTGGAAGTCTGGCACACCCCGGGCCATGCTCCGGCGCAACTGTCATTCCGGATGGGCAACCTGCTGTTTTCCGGCGATAACATTTATCGCGATGGCTGTGTCGGAAACATCGACGCCCATCACGGCTCGGATCTTCCGGCATTCATTCGTTCCCTGCAGCGCATTCAGGCCAGTGATGTGGAATGGCTGCTCCCCAGCCATGGGCCCGTCTTCGCCAAGGACAACAAGCAGCTGCAGGACACGATTCACCGGCTCGAAAAATATCAGCACATGGCAGACTTCGGCACCTGTGCCGTCGACTGGCCGCTGCTGGATGAATGGGACGAAGAACTCGCCAAAGGCTAGAGCAGATTGCTCTCGCCTGGGCCCGCGCAGGGCCGATTCCGACATCCGGCAACCTGACCGAATCTGTTGGCAACTCTCCCCTGACGTGACATACTTCAGAAGTGGCTGATGCTTTCTGTGCCTGGTGCATCCGCAGGCCAGACAGCAGACCGGCCACATCTGTTGTCACTCCGTTCTGATCCTGGTCAAGGGCAGCCCACACGCATGACATCCGGATCTTCTCATGCCCCCCAGGCCGCGTTGTCGCTGGGACGCCCCTCCGGCCCACTCGGATGTGCAGGCTGCTTCGGGTATCTACTGGGCTTTGGATTCTTTTCCCTGTTTGCCGCCGCCGGACTGATGATTCTTTCCGTCGGCACCCTGATTCCCGGCTTCGGAGCTCTGCAGGCAATTTTCTGGACGGAAACCCCCTGCACGATCCGGTCGAGTGAAGTGGTCGGCCAGGACACGTTCGCCGTGGCCATTGCCTATGACTACGAATTCGACCAGAAGCACTATCAGGGAAACCGCTACAATTTCTTTACCGGCCGCACGAGTGGACGCCCGCGCAAGCAGGCGATTGTCGACCGTTATCCTGCAGGGTCCCAGACCGTCTGCTATGTCGACCCCCAGTCACCTGATCAGGCGGTGCTCAGCCGCGCGGCCGACTGGTCACTCGCCTGGGGCCTGCTGGGGCTTCCGTTTCTCGCAGTCGGCCTGATTGGCCTGTGGGGCATGTTCTCATCGCGCCGCAAACCGGCCGCCCTGCAGACTCCCGACGATATCGATCTGGCCGGACGCACGCCCCATGACCGGGAAGTCCTTCGCGCCACCGCATCCCCCCAGCACGTCCCGACCGAATTCGATGACGAAGAACTGGAAATCTCCACCGGGCCGGCGATTCTGCATTCCACTCAACACAGAATGGGAACGTTTTTCGGCCTGCTGGTGATCAGTCTCTTCTGGAACGGGGTGATGGCGATTTTTGTCTCCACCCGACTGCCTGACTGGCTGCACGGAAAATGGCAATGGATGCCGGAGCTGATCATTTTCCCGTTCCTGGTGATCGGATTGCTGCTGATTCTGGCGGCCCTGCATGCGCTGCTGGCCCTGTTCAATCCCCTGCCGGTCCTGACACTCAGCCAGAGTGCGATTCCGCTGGGTGGCTCGGCGACATTGTCCTGGCGTTTTCAAGGTTCTCCCCGTTCCATCCGCCGCCTGCGTATCAAGCTGAAAGCGACCGAGGAAGCGACCTATACCCGGGGAACCGACACGCATACCGACGTTTCCGCATTTCATGACGAAACGCTGCTGGAAACCCGGGAACCTCTCGAAATCGAACAGGGGACCCTGACGATCAACATTCCTGCCAACACGATGCACAGCCTGACCGGGAACCGGAATAAAATCATCTGGCAGATTCTCTTCCAGGCAGATATCCCGCTGTGGCCCGATGTCAGCAGCACATTCACCTTTCGCGTGGTGCCGCAAGAATGACCGAACTTCAGCTGACGACCGACTTCGATGCCTATCATCCCGGAGACAATGCCCAGGTCACGCTGGGCTGGCAGTCTGATGAGCCGATTGAATCCCTCGAACTGCGTCTGGTCTGGAACACCACCGGCAAAGGGGACCGGGATCTGTCCATTCCCCAGACGGTCACGTTTCCTGCTCCGTCACTGTCCGGCAGCCAGACCACCACGGTGCAACTCCCCTGGGGGCCTTACAGTTTCTCAGGCAAGCTGATTTCACTGATCTGGGCCTTTGAACTGATCGCCCTGCCGAGTGAAGATTCGATCCGGCAGGAGATTGTCATTGGCCCGGACGCCAGAGAAGTGCTGATCGGGTCGGTCGAAGACCCCTGGAAGACCGGCACCGGATCCTGACCTGTTCTGATTTCAGAGCGTGCTTTCCGAACCTGTCCCGTCAATCACAAAGGGGCCGACCGCATCAATATCACGAGAGAGCGCCCGCCACCGGCCCTCTCAGCGGGCAGTCCAGCCTCCACAGACCGTCTCAACGGGCAGTCCAGCCCCCATCGACCATCAGCAGGCTGCCGGTCACAAAGCTGCTGGCATCACTGGCCAGGTAAATGGCCGCTCCCTGAATTTCTTCCAGGCGTCCCCAGCGATTCAGCGCCACCGCCCCCACAATGAACTTGCGGGCTTCTTCAGTATCGGCAATCGGCACATTCATTTCCGTCAGAAATGGTCCCGGGCAGATCGCATTGCAGGTGATTCCAAAGGGAGCCAGTTCCAGCCCCAGCGCCCGGGTCATCTGCACCACGGCTCCCTTGCTCGAGGTATACGGCGTGCGATTCGCCAGACCGACCACGCCCAGCGTGCTGGCCAGATTGATGATCCGCCCCTGCCCGGCCGCTTTCATCTGCGGAACAACCGCCTGGGTACACAGCCAGGCACCATTCACATTCACCTGCATGACCTGCTGAAACTGCTCATAGGTCAACTCGTCGATGGGGCCACGAATATTGATGCCGGCATTGTTGATCAGAATGTCGATTTTGCCGAACTGCCCGGTCACCTGAGCGATCATGTTCTGCACCGCTTCGACATCGGTCACATCGGCAGCCAGTCCCAGGGCGCGCCGGCCAAAATCATGGGTAAGTTCTGCGGCAACCGCTTCGACATCCTGCAGATGCCGACTCACCACCACCACGTCTGCCCCGGCCGAAGCCAGTCCGGCCGCCATGGCCTGCCCGAGCCCTTTCGAGCCGCCGGTCACCACCGCCACGCGGCCTGTCAGATCAAACAGCCTGATACCTGGCAACATGAATGCGTCCTCACCTGTTCAATCGACACGTCCAGCCTGAATCACCAAAATAGGTCACAACCTGTTGTCATGTGACCATCCAGGCGCGCCGGCATCCGCATTTTTCCTCAGGAAAGCGCGCTGCGCGGCCTCATGATAGCCCGAATCGGTCAAGACATTCCATGCCGTGTTTCCAACTTCCAGGTGCCTGAATTGTCCGCCGCCGTTCCTGATGAGCGACCGGTTCCCCGCTGGGTTTTCCGCGTGGCACTGGGCTGCCCCCTGCTGATCGCGCTGGTGTGTGAACTGCTGCGCTGGGTCCATCCTGCCGATCGTCTCGCAAACCTGACCGGCTGGCTCGCCGGGGAACAGGCCGACTGGCTCCCGTTCCTGCCGATACTGGTCCTGGCTCCCCTGATGGCCCGCCTGCAGCGCCCGGCCCTGCGCCCGGCCAGCCAGAAAAGATTCCCCGGCACCCGTCTCGCAGGCCTCTGGCTGCGGGGCACACCCTCCAGCGATCACTATCGTGCCGTCAGCTGGTGCGTGGCCCTGCTGCTGGGCTGCGGCGGCGGCTCTCTGTCATCGCTGGCAGGACGCTCCACGGCCGGACTTCCACCGGCTTATCACGATGAATTCAGCTATCTCCTGCAGGCCGAAACATTCGCGCAGGGCCGCCTCTGGTTTCCCAGCGCCGCACCACGGCCTGACCTGTTCGATCAGATGCACGTCCTCAACGAAGGCCGCTTCGCCAGCCGCTACTTTCCAGGCAACGGACTCTGGCTGGCCCCCTTTGTGGCGATCGGGCATCCCTGGTGGGCATCCCATTTCGCCCATGGGCTGGTTACCTTTCTGATGTTCTGGATCGGGCGGGAGCTGACCTGCAACGGTATGGGTCTGCTGGCAGCTGGCCTGTTCGCCCTGTCGCCTGGCATGCTGTTGTTCAGCACTCTGCTGCTGGCCCATGAACCGACTCTGGTCGGGCTGATGCTGTTTTTATGGGCCATGCTGCGCTGGCGACGGACATGTCAGACCGGACTGCTGCTCATCGCCGGCAGCGGACTGAGCGGAGCCATGCTGTGCCGGCCAATGACCGCAGCCGGCTTTGCCCTGCCGTTTGGAATCGCATTCGTCTGCTGGTGGCTGGCTCCGGCCGTTCTAAGAGCCGCGAATACAACCTTTCCAGACCATGAAAAATCCCTTTCCTCGAGCGGATCGCGGAAGGTTTTGTCAGGCGTCCTCAACCGGCAGCTTCACCTCAGTGTCCGCCGCACCGGCGCGGCACTCGCCCTGGGATTGCCCCTGGTCGCCGGCATGGGAGTGATGCTGGGGACGAATGCAGCCATCACCGGTTCGGCCTTCGTTTCCCCCTATCAGCAGTACACCGACATCTACACTCCCCGGCACCGCTATGGATTCAATAACCGTGTCATCGGGGAACAGCATCTCGGCCCGAAAACACTCGATCATTATGACCGCTGGGCCGAGAATCTGGATGCCGCTCTCGCCTGGCACAATGTCCAGGAGCGCATTCTGTTCAGCCTCCGCTGGACATTCGGGATCATTCCGGTGCTGTTCAGCGCGCTGCTGGTGCTGCTGACTCCCGGCCTGGGAAGTTCTGCCTGGAAGCTGATTTTCGCTTCGATCGTCTCATTGCATCTGGTGCATGTCCCTTACTGGTTTGTCGGCATCATGGGCTGGCACTATGTGCTGGAAACCGCTCCGCTCTGGATTCTGATCGTTGCGGAAGGATCGACCCGAGTGTGGACAACCTGGTTCCGGCAGGGGAACTGGGGACTGAGCCTGTGGTGGTCCGGCGTGCTGCTGCTGACCATCTGTGTGAATCTGCTGACGGTCACTCCGATCTGGCCCGGCCGACTTCCCCGCGGCCTCGCCGAGACCGCATTTTCGAGAACGCGCTCTGGGCAGTTCCGCTCGCAGATCGAACAGCTGCGCCACGGCCAGCCGGTCATCGTATTCGTCATTCCCGATCCGGCCGACCGGCATCTCGACTATGTCACCAATCCCCCGGACCTGTCTGGTCCGGTGCTGGTGGCGCGCCTGCGTCATCCCGACGAAATCGACTCGCTGGCCGCCCTGTTTCCCCGGCGTGCGGTGTGGATCTATGATGCCGCAACACAGGACTGGCGACACCTGCGCGATGTCAAAGCCCCCTGACACCGGCATCAGCAGGCCCTGCACGCTCGACTGGAAGGCCTGACTGCGGCAGCCTGCCTGGTTATCCCGGTTCGTTTCTGACTGGAAATCCCATGCGGATCGGAATCTTCGCAGACACGCATGATCATCTCGACAACATCCGCCGCGCGGTGAATCTGTTCAATGAACAGGAGTGTGAGCTGGTTCTGTTCGCCGGGGATCTGGTTTCGACATTCGCCGTGCCGCCACTGCGCGCCCTGCGCTGCCCTGTCTGGGGCTGCTTCGGCGACAACGAAGGGAACAAAACCGGCCTGCTGGGAGGCTTTCGCGTCCTGGGCCGCCTCGGCGATCCCCCTGTCGAATACCTGCTGCACGATGGCACCCGCGTCAAGATGGCGCATCTGCCCGGCCAGCTCCGATCCGGAACGGAAGACTATGACATCGGCGTGCATGGACACACGCACCAGCCGTTTATTCGCATCGATGACCGGAACCGGCTGATCATCAACCCGGGGGAAACATCGGGCTGGACCTATGGCCGTCCTACCGTCGCCCTGCTGGAAACCACGTCACGGACTGCAGAAATTCTGCCACTGGACACGTCGATTCCACTCCCTTCCTGGGATGAATCCCGCCGCGCTCCCCGCAAGCCGGGGTAAAGCGCCTGCACGTCTGCCGCAGGGCACGTTTCATCACACGGCTTCGGAATTCGATTTGAAGACGCTGCACACGAACAGGGCGACGCGAAGGGCGCTTCAGCCGGACACGAAGTGTCAGCTCGATGCAAAATACACTTGCCGACGCAGCGTGCTCAGACGATCCACAGGCTCGCAGCCTCTTTCAAAGCACGAAGCGTCAGTGAGTGCATCCTCTGATGCAGGCACTGGAAAGAGCAGCTGCTCAGGTACGATTCCCCCCTGAGCGGGAGCGTCTTCTGAGTGGTGAAGCCGGCGGGACTGAATCCCGCCGCTCAGGAGTGGGCGAAGTCGTCAGTCCGGAAGACCGTTCGACGCGGGCACCGGAAAGAGCAGCCTGCCCTACCCCAGCACGCCCTGGGCGATCAGATCGTTCAAACGCTGCTCGCGATAATAGAACCCGTCTTCCAGATGGCTGCAGACTTTGGCATCACTCAGCAGCAGGCCCAGCAGTCCTCCTGGCAGCTGAAACTCCACAATATCCCGCTTCAGGACTCCTTCCGGAATCGGCTGATACTCATGCCGGTGCTGCCAGAGTTTCATCGGGCCGGAGATCTGACGTTCCACCATCCGCTGCGGGCGTTCGAACTCCACGATCTCATGCACCGACCGGACGATCTGCCCGAAGGTGATCACCTGAAAATCGAGCTGCGCTCCGGCATGCACCACCTCAGGAGCCGAATTGAATGAGATTCCCAGATCAGGACTTGTCACCCGGGAGATATTCTCGGGCCGGCTTAAAAAATCAAACAGCGATTCCGGGGAACAGTTCAGCCGGGTGTCGTATTCAAAAATCGCCATAGGGCCTGCCAGACTTGAAACCTGAAAGATGCCGATACAAAACAGATCGGCTGCACTCTAGCTGATCCGGCAGAGACAGGGGAGCCTGCCTGAAACCCGCCGCCGGATTCCCGGCAGACGATGCCGGCAGTTTGTTCCTGATCTTCGGGTTGTGACCGACCCTGCCGAGCCTGACCGACCGTTCAAACCGTTTTCTCCCAGCCGGTCAGGCAGGTTCCTTCCGGTCTCAGTGCAGGTTCCGGTTTGACCCGCATTTTCTGGAACCATAGACTGGAAATACAGTTGGCTCCGGCTCCCGGCAGGTGCCTGTCGTTCTGACTCGCCTTTCTCAGGGCCGCAAATTCGGAAGCGCCCCGCAAGCACAAGGCTCGACTCCATGAGATCATTCTGGCTTTCCTCCTGTGCCGTCCTGCTGCTGGCGATCTGCAGTCCTGCAGCTCCCGCGCAGGAAAATTCCCGGCACGAGATTCTGCGCAGCCGGGATGGCTTCCAGATCCACGTCACTTATTACCCCTTCAAGGATGACAAGGACGGTGCCGGCAAGGCGGCCGTCAATGCGCCGGTGGTGGTGCTGCTGACCGGATCAGGCGAAAACCGTTTGATGTGGGACAAAAGTTCGGCCCCCCGCGATCAGGATCCGTTTCCGGTCCTGCTGCAGAAACGGGGCTATGCGGTGATCTCGGTCGATCTGCGCAAACAGGGCGAAAGCGTCATCAACGGCAGCGACAATGCCGTGCAGGCCAATGACTATCCCGCCATGGTCGCCGGCGACATGCTGGCCGTGCGGAATTTCATCTTCGACGAACACCAGGCCCAGCGACTGAACATGCAGAAACTGGGCATCGTGGCCGTCGGCACTTCTGTTCCCGTCGCGGCGGCCTTTGCCGAATTCGACTGGAGACAGCCGCCATATGACGATGCCCCCCTGCCGATCAATCGCACCCCGCGCGGGCAGACCGTGAAAGCCCTGGTCTTCATCTCTCCCGAAACTTCGGCCGGCCGGGTCAAAGCCGCCGCCGCCATGAAGGCGCTGCGACAGCTCGCCCCGGATCTGGCCCTGCAGGTGATCGTCGGCGCTCAGGATTCCGCAAACCGGAAACAGGCCGAATCGGTTTATCAGGCCTTCGTTCCCCCTTCCCGGACCGAGAAAGAATCAGGCGGCAACACCGATTTCCTCACTCCCGACCTGAAAGACCGGGGAGTCTCGCTGATCCGCCAGCCGATTGTGTATGCCAATGTCTTCAAATTTCTCGAATCCCATCTGCGTGAACTGAATATTCCCTGGCGCGATCGGCGCAGTGCGCTCGAACGTGACAACTGACGGTTGCAGACGCTTTCCGGAGCATCACACGTTCACGGTGCCGATGACTCCTGACTGTCGACACACGCCGGGTAGTGGCCTGCTCGGGTCGCACACATTCCTTCTACATGTCAGCCCATTCCATGCCTCCTGGACGCCACATCCACAAGCCCCGTTATCCTTATCCTGCCGCCCTGATCTTCGGGGTGCCCGGAGCCGGAAAAGGAACGCAGGGCGAAATTCTCACCCGTATTCCCGGCTTCTTCCACCTGTCCAGCGGCGTGATTTTCCGCAAGCTCGACAACCACAGCCAGGACGGGCAGATCGTCAAAATGTACAGCGCCAAAGGAGAACTGGCCCCGGACGATGTGACGGTGCGCATCTTTCTCAACTGGCTCGAATCCCAGCGGGCTGCAGACCGGTTCCGCCCGGATGAACACCTGCTGCTGCTCGACGGCATTCCCCGCAACATTCACCAGTGCGAAATGCTCAAGCCGTATATCGACGTCAAACTGCTGCTGCACCTGACCTGCCACGACGAAGAAGCCATGATCGAGCGTATTCGCCGGCGGGCTGCGCTCGAAAACCGCATCGATGATGCCAGCGACATCGTCACCCGGCGACGGTTCGAGGTCTACCGCCAGGAAACTGAACCGGTCCTGAACTATTACCCGGCCGAGGTGATCCGAAACATCGAATCGACCGGCATTCATGCAGAAGTCCTGCTGGAGTGCCTGCAATATCTGGTCCCGGTGCTGAAAGACAATTTTCCGCGTGAAGACTGAGGGCCCTGCCACTTTCCGAACGGGCAGAGAGAGCAGCGCGCGTTTACGCAACTCGCCGCATGGCGGAACACGGCCCATGCGGCGAGTGAAACACTCCAGCCCTGTTTCCACGAAATCGCGGCCTGCAGATTCCGTACAATTCAAAACCGCCACCGGAATGCCAGGAGATGAATCGGGGAGCCTGTTCCGCTCATGTTTGTTCCCATCAGCACTGATGCCCCGATTTATCATCGCCCTGTCGGGACGATCGGGCTCATCGTGCTGAACGTAGGGGTCTTCTGCCTGCTGCTGGCCGCGCCCGATCTGGAAGCCACGCTCTCACTGCCGCACGGACGCGGCCTGACTCCAGCCGCCTGGATCACGTCCAATTTCGTGCATGCCGGCATTTTTCACCTGCTGGGGAACGTCATGTTCCTGTGGGGCTTCGGACTGATCGTCGAAGGGAAGCTGGGCTGGAAACAGTTTGTGCCGATCTTTCTGCTGATCGGCGCGGCCGAATGCCTGCTGGAACAAATTCTGTTTCGAAATGCCGCCGGCTCGTCCTGCGGAGCCTCGTCCATCGTCTTCGGGCTGATGGCCATGGCCCTGATCTGGGCTCCCCGCAACGAATTGACGGTGCTGTACTGGTTCATCACCCGGCCGGGGATGATCGATGTCTCGGTGACGACCCTGGCCGTGCTGACGTTTCTCCAGTCGGCCGCCTTCATTGTCGCGGGCGCGCATGCCTCGGCAGAACTGCTGCATCTGGTCGGAGCGGCCGTCGGGGCCGTCATCGGGCTGGCTCTGCTGCAGACAGGTACCGTCGACTGCGAAGGCTGGGACCTGATCTCCTGGCTCCGGGGGCGGCATCCGGTCAATGCTCTGAAAACCATGCCCTGGCAGCATCAGGCCGCCGTCCGGCGCCGCCAGCAGAAACGCGTTCGACGCGCGCATTCAACGCTGCCCCCGCCGGCCCTGGTCCCGTCGGCCCTGCATCCCTCCCCGGAACGATTCGCCGCGCTGGTGGTCAAATGCAAACCGCTGCCGGCCTATGAAGAACTCCAGCGTCTGCGAACACTGGAATCGCGCTTTCAACCCAGCCCCGAGGAACTGCTGACCATCGCCCGGGGACTGCGGCAGATACAGCAGTGGAACCCCTGTGTCGAAATGTATGAAGAATTTCTGCAGCGGCAGCCGAAAGCCAGTGCCGCAAAACTGGAACTGGCCGAACTGCTGGTGCTGATTCAGGAACGGCCCGCCGCGGCACAGCGCCTGCTGGAAACCTGCGAAGAAAACACGTTGACGCCGGCCCAGACAACACGTTTCCACACCCTGACCCGACAGATTCAGGAACTGAAAGACAGCGGAGTGATCGAACTGGAAGGCCGCGCCTGGTAGACCACTTCGCTGGCCGTTTCTCCCGGGCAGTCTGCCGGCCGGCCTTGTCGATCAGGGGGGAAATCCTTCAGAATCATGTGTGGCCAGCCAGAGCATTCGCCCTGTCCGGCCGGACTCCCTTCACCAGTGACACCAGTTTCATGTGACGCCGCTCACGAGCGGGCCGACGTGTCTCACTGAGACATCGCAACGTTCCTTTCACCAGCACCCCCTGAATGTCCACCACTCTTGCCGAACCTGAAAAACAGCCCGTCGGGGAAACATCCCCGTCAGGTTCGTCCAGATCGATCTGGACGCTGATTGTCGCTTCGCTGGAACGAACTTTTATCTGCTTCTGCCTGTACACGCTGTCGATCGGGCCGATGTACTGGGAATGGCTCGCCGGACGGCAGGCGCGCGGCCCTGTGCTGATCACGGCATTCTACGAACCGCTGCGACTGCTGGGTGAGCTGATCCCCCCCTTCGGAGAATGGCTCAACTGGTATATCCGCTGGTGGATTCTGTGAACAGAAGGCTCCCGATCGAGCAGATTGCTCGTTCCCGTGCCCGCATCGAACGGTCTTCAGACTGACGATTTCGCTCGCTCCTGAGCGGCGGGATTCAGTCCCGTCGGCAGTTCTGCTCTGAAATTCCGACATCCAGACCGACCGTGTTCTGAGTGATCAACCTTCGGCTGTGTGCCCTGGCGCTGTGTGCCGGGAATAATGCATGCGACCGACGCCAGTGTGTGATGAAATCCGGCGCGTGACTGACAACGAAACATGATCGGTATGCGGAAGACGGCGGAGATCAACTCCGCCGCTCGTCGGAGCGCTGAGCGTGATGGGACGCAGCATGTTGAATGAGCGCGCCTCCCGCAATGCATCGAGCCAGCGGTTCTTTGTGGTCCCCGGCCCGGACGGGACTTGTCTGCCCTGAACCGTCATTCTGAGTGTGATTTCCTGAGCAGCGGAATTCAGTCCCGCCGGCTTCACCACTCAGATGACGCTCCCGCTCAACGGGGAATCATACCTGAGCTGGTTGCTCGTTCCGGTGCCCGCATCAGAGGATGCACTCACTGATGTTTCGTGCTCTGGAAGAGGCTGCGAGCCGGTGGATTGTCTGGGCACGCCGCGTCAGCAGGTGCATTTTGTGTCGCGCTGACACTTTGTTTCCGGCTGAAACGCCACTCGCGCCGCGGGGCCGAACGTGGCCCCTGCGGCGAGTGAAACGCTCATGTTCCCAGGAGCCTGCAACGGCAGCCCCCGTCGCAAGACCAGCCGGCCTTATGCCAGCGGCTCGCTGCGAGGATAAGACCCCAGAACTTCCATCCGCACGGCCTTCTTCTCCAGCACCTGCAGGGCCTTTTTGATGCGGGGATCTTTGATGTGCCCTTCGAAGTCCAGGAAGAACAGATAGCCGGATTCAGGTCCCCGCAATGGAAAGGACTCGATCCAGGTGAGATTGATCCGGTGATTCTTGAATGCCAGCAGGGCATCGGCCAGAGAGCCGGGCGTGTGCGGAATCTGCAGCAGCAGTGCGGTGCGGTCTGAACCGGACGGGGGCGCCTCATGGTCTCCGATCACGGCGAACCGGGTGACATTGTGCGCATTGTCTTCGATCGACTCCGCCAGGATCTCCAGCCCGTACTCCACGGCTGCCTGACGACTGGCAATGGCCGCGGCCCCCGGCTTGGTCTGCGCCAGCTTGGCGGCAGTCGAAGTGCTGGTCACATCATAAATCTTGGCCTGCGGCATGTTCCGGGCGAGCCAGTCGCGACACTGCGACAGAGCCTGCGGCTTGCTGTAGACCTCGGTGACTTCGCTGCGGGGAGAACGTGAGAGCAGATTGTGATGCACCGCCATCTGCACTTCCCCGCAGATACGGATCGGCAGCCGGGTGAACATGTCGAGCGTATCGACAATCCGCCCGTCGGTGCTGTTCTCAATGGGCACGACTCCCAGTTCGACGTGCCCTTTGTTGACTTCCTCAAAGACGGCGGCAATGGAATTGACCGGAATCAGGTCGGCCGTCCGCCCGAAGCGTTCGAGTGCGGCCAGATGGGTATAACTGAATGGCGGCCCCAGATAGGCCACCCGAACGGTTTTCACCTTGGAACGGGCAGTACACAGCAGCTCACGGAAAACGCCGCGCACCACTTCCCGCGCCAGCATTCCCTGATTCCACTGATCGAGTTCTTCCCAGAGTTCCTGTTCCGTCCGGGAATCGAACCACAGTTCGCGACGGTCTCCCAGTTCTTCGAGCTGGGCGACTGTCTGCTGCACCCGGTCTTTCAACAACTGGACCAGCTGCCGGTCAATGGTTTTCAACCGATCGGCCGGAGAGACCGCCGGCTTCTTGCGGGTGACGGCCTTGGGGGCCTTGGAGGTCGCCTTGCGTTGAGCGCGACTGGCAGCAGCGGCGCGCGTAGTTTTCTTCTTTGCCATGACTGACCGGCGACTTTTCTTGCGAATAGTGGATTGAGACGAGCTGAAATCGCCGCAAAACCGAGATCAATCCGCCTGGAGCCGGTGGATCATTGTTGTCGCGTGCGTGGCCCTGAATGGCGGGGGATCCAGGTCTGATCCGCAAGCTCAAACAATCGACGAACCGTTCGAGAGGGACGATCACCCCGCTTCACCAAGCGAGTGACAATTTCAATAACCCTTGTTCCTGCAACACGTTGGAGTCAGTTTGTAACGCCACAAAAAACGGTTGTCAAGGAGGCTCCGGCGCCCGGATCTCGCGGAGAAAACAAACGTATCCATCATTCTACAAATGACTTGCAGTTCTGCGAATCCCTGACATGTCAAGATTCGAAATTCACGTAAATTCAATGAAATTCATGATTGACTCAAGCAGGAATGTGCCAATAGACTTTCTGTATTGACACTGAGTCTCAGGTGCACCCCCCACGACCCGGCGATCACCCTCCTGCAATTTCGGCCCACCATGTCCCAGCTCGAAACCTCTGCCGATCCCATTCTCTGCCGCTGTTTTCAGGTGCGACAGTCCACCATTCAGGATTGCGTCACCCTGCTCGGTGCCAAGAACTTCACCGACGTGCGCACCACCTGTGGAGCCGGACAAGGCTGCATGGCCTGCCGTCGCCGCATTCAGGCGATCCTTGATCAGCGCAACGCTCCCCAGCCCCGCCTGCCGCAGGAATAAAGCGATCTGCGGAAGCTGAGCGGATGGGAGATTTTCTACTCTGGCTTCCGCTGCGACCTTCTGGCTTTGGCCCTTGGCCTAGCTTCCTGCCCCTGGCCCTGCTTCTCAGCACAGGCCATTCCCCAGACAGTGCTCTTGGCAGATAGCACCCCGCTCTTGGCAGATAGCACCCCGGGCAGACAGGATTCCGTCAGAACTTCTGCGCCGAGAGCCGGCGACACGCTTTTGAGAACGCGGCCGGGCGGCATCAAGAGAACTCACGCGAGAACCGCGAGAATCAGTGTTCCGGAGTCACCGCCGCTTCGTGACCTCCGACGACGATCTCGAAGCCGAGATCCTTCACCATGGCGTAGTCCTCTTCCTGAGACTGGCCTTTCGTTGTCAGATAGTCGCTGACAAACATCGAATTGGCGGCATACAGTCCCATGGCCTGCATCGACCGCAGGTTGACTTCGCGTCCTCCGGCGATGCGGATTTCCACGCCCGGATGAGCCATCCGCAGCAGACACAGCACCTTCAGACAATAGCGGGGATCCAGCTCGTCCTTTTTGGCCAGCGGAGTGCCGTCGATCGCATGCAGGAAGTTCACCGGGATGGATTTGATATCCAGCCCACGCAGTTCGAACACGGCATCCAGAATATCCTGACGTTCTTCACCCATGCCGACAATCAGTCCGCTGCACAGTTCCATCCCGGCGTCATGGGCGACCTTCAGCGTATCCAGCCGGTCCTGATAGGTGTGCGTCGTGCAGATTTCGTCGTAATACCGGCGCGAGGTGTTCAGATTGTGATTGATCCGGTCGACGCCCGCCTCGGCCAGCCGCTGCGCCTGATCCGGCTTCAGCAATCCCAGGCAGGCACAGATGTGCATCCCCAGTTCGTCCTTGATCTTCCGGACGACATTGCAGACATGGTCCACTTCGCGGTTGGTCGGCCCCCGGCCGCTGGCCACAATACAATAGGTCCGGGCCTGACTGTCGCGGGCCTTGCGGGCTCCTTCCATCAACACCCGTTCATTGGCGATGGAGTAACGTTCGATCGGGGCATCCGACACGACCGACTGCGAGCAATAGCCGCAGTCTTCCGGGCAGAGTCCGCTTTTGGCATTCTTCAGATAATACAGATGGACAATCTGCCCGAAATGCGCGCGGCGGACCGCATAACAGGCGGCCAGCAGATCCAACAGCTGCTCATCCGGCGAATTCAGAATCGCCCGCCCCTCTTCCATCGAAATCGAATATCCATCCAGCACGCGACGACTGAGCTGGTGCCAGGAAGAGACGGACTGCTGCGATTCGAGAGTGAGCATATTCAACGCTTGCTGAAACTTGAGAAATCACTGGCTGATCAACTGAAAACCGGTCCCGGTCGACCGTCCCTGACAAAACCAGCCCCATCCGCCCGGGATGAAAAACTCTTTATGCCGCGAGACTCTGCAGGCGGTCTTCATTCTTTCTTTTTTCTGGTCACGCGACGGCGCAAAGGTGCCGGCTCGTCACCATTTCCGTCCCCGGCACTCTGTTCTTCTCCAGGGCGTTCTTCTACGGAACGGCGTACCGCTTCCAGCAGCACATCCATGGCAAACGGCTTCCGCAGATAGTCGACCGCCCCGAGCATTTCGGCATAGGCCTTGTGCCGTCCGCCTTCGTTCGCGGTAATCATAATGACAGGGGGAGGATTCTCGAGTGTTTTCAGATATTCCAGAACCGGAAAGCCCCCCATCCGGGGCATCATCATGTCGGTGATGATCAGGTCCGGGTCTTCCGCCTGAATCAGCTTCTGACCTTCGGCCCCGTTGGAAGCCGAAAACACCCGGTACCCTGCGGCATCGAGAACAGCCCGCAATGTCGTCTGAATTTCCCGGTCGTCTTCGATCAGGACAATCTTCTGATGTGCCATCCGGTCTTCTCCCGATTTCCGTCGAACGTCTGCAGTACCACTGGACAGATTACCGATCCGCCGGTGAAATCGCATCTTATGGCACGATGACAGGGGACTCAACGAGGGCGGGAAACAAAATCGGCTCTGCGCGAACAGTTTCGCCGCAAGCCGTGTCTGCAGGACGGCCTGCGAGAAAATCACCACAGTCCGATCCTGCCGGCTGCACAAACCTTGACGCCGAATTGCTGCCGGATCTGACGCCGGCCCGGCACCTGATTCCGATCCGGACGGCAGCCGCTGCCATCGCCCGGCCCATGATTCCGCCTCAGGGATGAGACCCATGAACAGAAAACAACTGAGCAAGCTGGGGCTGCCTGAGCATGCCGTTCCGCTCGCGATCCGCGCCCTGCAGTCCGCCGTCGGGGCAGGCATTCGCGGCCGGGAAGTCAAAACCTTTCTGCAGGGAGTCATTGCCCATCCGGCAGGCTATCTGAGCGATGATCATTTCGCCGAACTCGCCCGGCATCTGCTGCAGGCGCCGCTTCCGGAGAAACGCGCACCGGCCCCCTATCGGGTCTGGGGAGCCGACCAGATCGACGAACAGTCGCACCACCAGATGCAACAGGCCTGCGCACTGCCGCATGCGGTCGGGGGAGCCCTGATGCCGGATGCGCATGTCGGCTATGGATTGCCGATCGGTGGAGTGCTGGCGCTGGAGAATGCCGTCTGCCCGTATGCCGTGGGAGTCGACATTGCCTGCCGGATGAAGCTGTCGATTCTCGATCTTCCCCTGGAACGACTGGAACAGCCAGAGCAGCGGCGGGAGTTTCAGGAAGCCCTTGAACAGGGAACGGTTTTCGGCACCGGAAAGGCCTGGTCCCGGCGTCAGAATCATGAGGTGATGGATCAGGACTGGTCGGTCACGCGCGTCACCCGTGAACACAAAGACAAAGCCTGGGCCCAGCTGGGAACTTCCGGGTCAGGCAATCATTTTGTCGAATTCGGCCGGCTGTCTCTCATGGAATCTGTCGACGGGCTGCCACCAGGAGATTATGTGGCCCTGCTGAGCCATAGCGGCAGTCGCGGTGCAGGCCATGCCGTTTGTTCGACCTACAGTTCGATCGCGCAGCGCAATCTGCCGCGGGAGTATCGCGATTTTGGCCGACTCGCCTGGCTCGACCTGTCCACACAGGCAGGGACGGAATACTGGGCCGCCATGTCCCTGATGGGAGATTATGCCGCAGCCAATCACGCCGTCATTCATCGTAATGTGGCCCGACTGATCGGCGGGCAGATTCTGGGAGGAGTCGAAAACCATCACAATTTCGCCTGGAAAGAAACCCATGCCGGGCGCGAGGTCGTTGTGCACCGCAAAGGTGCCACACCGGCGGGCGAAGGAATTCTGGGAGTGATTCCCGGTTCCATGGCCACGCCTGCCTATGTGGTGCGTGGCAAAGGCCACCCTGACAGTTTCGCCTCGGCCGCACATGGAGCCGGACGGGTGATGTCCCGCACCAAGGCCAATTCCCTGTTCCGGTTCAATGCCGTCAGAAATGACCTGCAGGCGCGGGGGATTACCGTGCTTTCGGCCGGATCCGACGAAGTCCCCGGCGTCTACAAAGACATCGACCAGGTGATGGCTGCACAGCATGATCTGGTGGAATCGATCGCCCGCTTCGATCCGATTGTGGTCAAAATGTGCGGCGACGGCAGCAAGGCCGAAGATTGATCACTCAGAACACGGTCGGCCTGATGTCGGAATTTCCCAGCACGGCATCTCTGCCCTGCGCGGGGGGCACTGGCGGCTTGTCCCAATCCTGTTCGGCACGAAATTTGCGCCATAGCTGGCGAGTAAATTTCTGCTGCCAAGATGACAGGTGGGGCGACGGCTGTGGTTCAGGGTGACGAGCCAGCTCG
>Ga0182738_1000163_pt1 | contig 105659 bp, 104 predicted proteins | sample eDN5th30CBELigMG_FD_128876 | JGI IMG/M metagenome (GOLD analysis project Ga0182738, IMG submission 128876) | Enriched Miracle-Growth compost microbial communities from Emeryville, California, USA - eDNA 5th pass 30_C BE-Lig MG (version 2)... ... | reverse complement strand
TCCGGCCTACGCCGGAATGACGTGGTTGCTTATTTATGCACTTGCGTGAATTCGTGGCCGCGTCATCGGTGCCGTGGTCAGATAAAAGTACTTTTACGGGCGTAACGAGCCGATGCCGGTAAAGATGTGGTCGTGGGGCATGCCCAACAGGATCAGCGTTTCGTCTAACATCATAAAAGCTCCCGCCATTTCGGGCACCACCACGGCGGTGGCGCCGGCGTTGCGCAGTCGGGCGTCGTTTTCGGGTTGATTGGCGCGGGCCACAATGATGGAGCGCGGGCTGAGCCGACGCAGGTGTTTCACGACTTCATGGGTAGCGCTGAAATCCGGCAGGCCCACCACGATGATGCGCGCCGTGTGTGGCGAGGTGGCTTGCAGCACCTGGTCATAGGAGGCATCGCCATAGATGGCCATGAATTTGTCGCGGTGTAATTCGCGCACCAGCGAGTATTCGCGCTCGATAACGGCAACTTGCAATCCGGCCTGACGCAGACCGCGCGCCACGCGTTTTCCCACACGGCCATATCCCACTACTATAGCGTGCCCGCTGAGTTCATCCTCTGGTTCTCCCACGACGGCCACGCGCGGCGTCAGCCATTTGGCGACCAATGGCCAGCGGGGGGCGATATGCGCGAGATGATGCGCCCAACGGAATCCCAGTGGTGTCAAAATGATGGTGGGCAATGCGGCCGCTAAAACCAGGTTATAAATCTCCGCCGACAGGACGCCGCTGGTGCGTCCCATCTGAGCCAGCACGAAATTTAATTCGCCGATGGATACCATACCCAGGCTGGCCGCGGTCAATGTCACTGCGCCGAGGCGGAAGGGCAGTAAGGCGAGCCCGGTGAAAAGTACTTTTGCCACCACGATGAAAAGTGTGATCAGCACAGCGATCCACCAGTGTTGCCAGATGAATACCCAGTTGATGAGCATGCCCATGGAGACGAAGAAGAGCGACGCGAAAAGATCGCGCATGGGCACCACTTCGGAAATAACCCGGTGCTCAAATTCGCTTTCGGTCAGCAGCATCCCGGCCAGGAAAGCGCCCAGCGCAGGAGAAAGGCCAATCCATGAGCTAAATGCAGCGCTGCCCAGCGCCAGCGCCACAGCCGAAAGAAAGAAGATTTCGCTGGAACCCAAATTGCCGACGTAGCGGAAAAGGCGGGGCACCACAATGACACCCAGCCATAACGTGATGCCCACAAACAACGCGGCTTTGATAATAATTAAAAGAATGACGCCGGCGGAATCCCGCAATGTGCCGTTGCCGGCCAGGGTAGGCAGGAGCAACATTAATGGCACTACCGCCAGATCCTGCACCACCAGCATGCTCATTAATAATCGCCCGTGCCGGGATGTTGCTTCGCCGCGATCCAGCAGGGTTTTGAGGATGACCATAGTGCTGCTGATGGAAATGACGCCGCCGAAGAACAGGCTTTGCCGCGGCGTCCATCCCAGCATGACCCCGCCCAGTGTGCCGATGACAATCAGCAATGCCATTTGCAGGACGGTGCCCCAGATGGCGGGGATTTTAACCGAGCCCAGATCCTTGAGAGAAAATTCGATGCCGATGGCGAACATCAAAAAGATGACGCCCACTTCCGCCAGCGCGGCAATTTGGGTGCGGTCGCCGACGAAGTCCGTCGCGAAAGGCCCAGCAATCATGCCTGCTACCATATAACCCGCCAACGGCGATTGCCGCAAGCGATGTGCGATCACCCCGCCCAGCAGGGCAACGCCAATCGCGATTGCAAGGTTTAAGATGAAGTGGGCATCCTGAGGCATGAATGGTGGTGATGGTTAATGGAATGTTACATGTTGGATCAAGTAGGAATGGGTGTTTTAAAAGTACTTTTAAAAAAGTACTTTTGGGCTGTCAGGCAACGATGGCTTTTAGCTGATCGCGCAACTGGGCGGCTTGTTCGTAATCTTCGCGTTCCACGGCGTGGCGCAACTGGCGCTGCAATAATTCTTCGGCAGTGAGCGGGCGCATGGCTTCAATTTTCTGCCGCCATTCGCGCAGGAATTTGACTTCGCGGCAACTTTCCCATTGATCGGGCCGTTCCATGCGCATCCAGTGCTGGCGGATTTCTTCGATGCCGTGATCCACGGTGTGCAGCGCGGCGCTGAATTCTTTGCCATCCAAAAAGATGCAGGCTTTGGCGCGCGTGTGCATCATCAGCAGATCGGGGCGCAATCGTTCCAGCACGGTGCGGTCATTGCTGCTGGCGGCATAATGGCGCACGAAGTCATAGAGACGCAGATTGTGCTGGGTATCGCGTAAGACTTCCTCGTAACGTTCCATATGAAAGAGCGAGAGATAGCGGTAATAATATTGCATCGCTTCCTGGCGCAATTGTGCGCAGTCGCTGTTTTCCAGAATAAAACTGCTGTCGTTTCCGAAGAGTTCGTTGTGAATATGGAGTTGTTCGTGAAAATATTCGAGTAAGGATTCGTGACCGTAAGGACGTTTGCCGTCCGGCCGTCCCAGAGGCTCCATCTGCAAGACGCCCAAATCAAGGCGCATCTGGATTTTCTCCCGTCCATCCGTTCCTAAAATGCTGCGCACCGTGACATCGTCCGGATTATATTCCCAATCGTCCACGATGAAAGTAAGGTCTTTTCTCATACAATTACACCACTTCCACCCATAAAATTATCGATGATTATATTCTAACTGAAATGAGAATAACAGGCAGAATCGTTGACTTTGCGTGAAAGAGTTGGAGGGACGGGGAATGGTTAAGATGAGGAGAAAAGTACTTTTAAGCATCCGCCCGGGAGCGGCTTTCCCAAATGGCATTAAGCGCGGCCAGAGCTTCATGGCCTTTATCCCGGTCGAACGGTGTCAGGTTATCCACGGCGGGCCGGCCCATGGCGGCGCGGCGGCCCACTTCCACAGTTTTGCCATTGATCGATTGGTAATGGATGGCGAGACGCAGATTATCGGCTGCCTGTTGTCCCACCAGGCGGGTGATGCCGGCCCAGGGATATTCCTTGATATTGCATCCACTGACGCCGCTGCTGCTAAGTTCGCCGGTTTTGATTGCAAAAAGCCGGTAAGGCGTCGCTAAAATGGTAACGCTGCCGGTGCGATTGGTGAGTGAAACAATGACCGGTTCATTGGCTTGCAATAGCGGACGCATCGCTTCTTTGACGTCATCCATAATGTCAAATCGCACCGGTTGAAAATCTGCGGGTAAACCCCAACGTTCTGCTGCATTCATAGGAAGTATCTGGTTTGGAAGATGTCTTTTACAAAATATTTTGCTGCATAAAGCGGATGACGGCGGGGCCTAAAATCACCACGAAGAGGGCAGGGAAGATGAAAAACACCAGCGGCATCATCATTTTGACGGGCAGTTTGCCGGCGCGTTCGCGCACGATGGCCATGCGGCGTTCGCGGATTTCCACGGCCTGCAATCGCAAGGCGTGGGCCAGTCCGGTGCCCATTTTAATGGCCTGGTCAATGGCTGCTACCAACAGCGTTAGTTCCGGCATGCGGATGCGCGCGGCCATGGCGTGAAAGGCTTCGCTTTGCAAGCGGCCCACTCTCACTTCATCCAGCACGCGTTTTAATTCATCCGACAACGGTCCGCTGATTTTGGAGACGGCTTCGCCCACCGCCTGGTCAAATCCCAATCCGGCTTCCAGTGCCAGCACGATCAAATCGACCACGTCCGCCATCATTTTGCGGATTTGATTAATGCGTTTATTGAGATACCAGCGCAGCCAGAAAGTGGGGCCCGAAAATCCGATATAGGCGAAAATGATAACCCACAGCGCTTTCAGCACAATATCGGTTTGCACATCGCCGATGCTTTCCGGGAAGAAGGTGCGCTCGATGACTGGCACCAGGAAAAAGCAAGAGATAACACCCAATCCTAACATCAAAAAGAAAGTGAAGGTCTTGAGGCCCATAAATTCGGCGTAATGCATTCCCAGAGGATGGCCAGATTGTTCGAGCATCTCGGTGATCTGGTTGGCGCTGGCGGAGTTACTGTTCTTTCTATTGCTATCGCCCAGCCGTTTGATGATGGGGAGCAACAGACGCGCCAGCAGGCTTTTCTGCATGGCGTCATTTTCTTCCTGAAGAATGAGCTGATCATCCTCGTCGAAATCGTCCGGCGGATTGAGGGTTTCGTGCAGGCGGTTTTTGAGAGCAATCTGTCCCAGCCGTCCCAGAAATACTAAGCCCAGGCAAACGACAAAGCCGATCCATACGAAAATAATTAATGCTGTTAGTGGTGTTCCTTTCATAACGTGCCCTGTGTTTTACGTTAAAAGTACTTTTACTATTAATTGTCGAAATCCAGTAGTTTCTTGATCCAGTAGATGCCACAGCATTGCATGATAAAAGCGCCGTAGAGGAAGTTGTTTCCCATCTCCGTGGATGTTAATTCCGACATATAAGCGGGATTGATCAGGAAGAGGAAAAAGAAAATGCCGATGGGCAGCGCGATCAGAATGGCCCCGCTGACACGGCCCTGCGCGGTTAACACGGCAATATCGCGGCGCAGCCGGATGCGTTCGCGAATGGTATTGGCAATGCTTTCGAGCAAATGCGCCAGGTTGCCGCCCACGGATAACTGGATGTTGGTGGCGCTGACCGTCATATAATAATCATAGGAATTAACGCGATCGGCCATTTGTTGTAATGCGCGCGGTGTATCCATTCCCAGTTGAATGAGCCGCAGCACGCGTTCGGTTTCCATTTTGATGGGATCATCCAACTGTTTGGATGCCATGTCTAATCCCTGAATAAATGAATAGCCGCCTTTGAGGCTGGAGGCCACGATGGTGAGCGCATCGGCCAGTTGATATTCGAGTTTGGTGCGGCGGCGGTTCGCCAGATATTTGAGCGACCATTGCGGGATTTTCCAGCCCAGCACGATATAAAGCAATAGCCACAAAATACGTTTAATAAGCCCCGCGGCGGTGGGGTTGGGCGGCATGACATTAATATGCAATAATCCCACCAACATAATCAGCGCTAGAAATACCAGATTAATGGCGATGAATTCGGTGGGTTTTATCAGCAAACCTGCTGTAATCAGATCGCGCTCAATCCAGGAAGCGCCTTTGTTTCTTTGCAATAGCTGCGAAATTAGCGTGAACCGTTCTTCGCGCGGACGCTGGAAAATGGGATTGGCGGCATCCAGCGTGGTGGGGCCAGTCGCGGTTGCAGCGGCGCGCCGCATCCGCAGCAGCAATATCGCAACGATGATAACGGCGATCAGAACGAATAAAACGAGAGTTTGCGCATCCATGAATTTCCTTAGGAATTGGGTAATTTCAAATATTTATCTCAAAAGTACTTTTGAGCAGGTTGTTCCAAAAGTACTTTTACCGGGTATTAATGGCATCGGCCTGCTGAAATAGCTTCTTGGGAAGTTTATATCCCATGGATTCAATTTGGGAAACGCACTTGGGACGATAACCGGTGGTGACGTGTTCGCCGATGACCGAGCCATCCAGGTTGCGGCCGCGCTGCTGGAAGAGAAAGATATCTTGCAATAAAATAGTATCGCCCTCCATGCCTTGCACTTCGGTTATGTGGGTGACTTTGCGACTGCCGTCGGAAAGACGTGATTGCTGGATGATCAGTTGAATGGAGGAGGCGATTTGTTTGGAGATCACCCGAACCGGCAAGTCCAGCCCCGACATCAGACACAGCGTTTCGAGGCGGGAAATGGTGTCGCGCGGTGAATTGCTGTGCACGGTGGAAAGGCTGCCTTCGTGGCCGGTGTTCATGGCCTGCAACATGTCGAGCGCTTCGCCGCCGCGGCACTCACCCACGATGATGCGGTCGGGCCGCATGCGCAAGGCGTTGCGCACCAGATCGCGGATGGAAACCATGCCTTCTCCCTCGATGTTGGCGGGGCGCGATTCGAGACGCACCAGGTTGGGCAATTCGATCTGTAACTCGGCGGCATCTTCCACCGTCACCACACGTTCGCCACGCGGGATCAGATTGGAAGTCAGGTTCAGGGTAGTGGTTTTTCCAGAACCGGTGCCACCGGCGATAATGATATTCATTTTGCTTTTTACGGCAGCATCGATGAACAGCAGCATATCCGCAGTGAGTGAGCCAAATTCCACCAGCGAATCGGCGTCCAGTTTTTTCTTAAAAAACTTCCGAATGCTCATGCTGGGGCCATTCAATGCCAGCGGCGGGATGACCACATTAACGCGGCTGCCATCCGGCAAACGTCCATCCACCATGGGCGTGCGCGCATTGGCCTGTTTGCCCAGCGGGCGCACGATGCGGTCGATGATATTCATGACATGCCGGTCGTCCACAAAACGGCGGCGGCTTTGCAGAATACGGCCTTCGCGTTCGATGAAAATTTCCGTCGGCGAATTCACCATGACTTCCGAAATAGAAGCGTCATTCAGCAGATATTGAATGGGGCCGAATCCCAGCACTTCATTGAGAATTTCTTCCAGCAATACCGATTTGCGGCGCGGCATCAGTGGCTTTTCGTCTTTCATGACGTCGTTCATAACCTGCTCGGCAACCGGACGCAGCCGCTCGCGATCATCGGCCTTGAATTGCTGGCCGCCCAGTTCATCCACCAGCACGCTGTGCACTTTATGGGTTAGCATCAGCAGTTGCTCATCGAAATCAGCATCTTGTATATCAATGGGAACGGGTTGATCTTCCGCCGCAAAGCCAGGCGTTTCTTCCTGCGGCGCGTTGTCTGTGGGATCCGGTGTGAGCGATGGCGGAGGAACGATGAGAGGCGTTGTTTCCGGAACGGGCGCCACCTTTTGGGGCGGGGCAGTGGCCTGACCATTTTCTGCGGATGGCCTGGGAGCAATGCCGATACGTGAACGATTGGAAAATAGTGCCATGTGGTGTTATCCCTTCCCTGATAAAATGATGGTTAATGATTTGTTGAAATGATATATGCCGTTTCGTCCGGTGATTACTTTTGTGCTGATTAATTTTACCATATCCATATAAGACGTTTGTTGTAAAAGTTTGATTTCTCCGCATTGCGGAGAAAACACACCAGATTACCCTTCTTTAATTCTATGTTACTCAGTATTGAATCAATGAGTTTTCTGGACTATTTGCGCGTCGAACGTAACTTTTCCCTGCACACGGTAGTCGCCTACCGGCGGGATATTTATGCCTACGAGGAATGGCTGAAAGGGCAGGGCATTGATAGTGCGCGTGAGGTCGAGATGGCGATGGTATTGCGATATGCGCATCATTTGCGCAGCGTGCCATTTGCGGAGCGGCCGGTGCAGCAATTTTACAGTGATGCCAGCGTGGCCCGCAAGATGGCGGCGGTGCGGGCTTTCCATCAGTTTCTGGCGCATGAAAAGGAATATCCCGATCCCACCGCGCGCATGGATGCTCCGGCGGTGGGGCGGCGGTTGCCAAAAGTACTTTTGGCGGAACAGGTGCGCGCGCTGTTAAGCTCGCCGGATGCGGGAACGCCCGGCGGGGTGCGAGATCGCGCTGCGCTGGAATTGTTGTATAGTAGTGGTTTGCGAGCTTCCGAATTGTGCGCCCTGCGCGGCGGCGACATTGAACGCGAACAGGGATTGGTGCGTTGCCGTGGCAAGGGCGATAAGATGCGCATCGTGCCGCTGGGCGAAGTGGCTTTGCGTGCGCTGGATGATTATCTGCATTTCGCTCGTCCCAAATTGCTGGAAAATCGCCGCAAGCAATCGCCTGATCCGCAGATATTGTTCCTGGGCGATAAGGGCTGTCCCTGGTCGCGAGTGTCGCTGCATCAAATGGTGGTGCGGGAAGCTCATCGCGCCGGATTGCCGGACTGGGTGACGCCGCACACTTTGCGTCATTCGTTTGCCACGCACCTGTTGCAGGGCGGTGCGGATTTGCGTGCCATTCAGGAAATGTTGGGGCATGTAGACATCACCACAACGGAAATCTATACCCACGTTGAGACAGAACATTTGCGTTCCAGTTTCGAAAAGTCACATCCACGTGCATAAAAAATGTTTAGGATTTGTGAATTTGGGGTATAATGCAAAGACAATTTATTTCAAGGAGAACTGATGTTGAATGAGCGTTGAAGTCGGTCAATATGTACGCGGAACAGTCATCCGCCTTTTGTCGTATGGAGTTTTAGTGCGCCTGGAAGATACCAGTACCGGATTGGTGCATATCTCGGAAATCGATAACAATTTCGTGCGGGATGTGGGCGATTATTTCCAAATCAATGATGAAGTTGTCGTTAAAGTGCTCGCCCAGGGAGATCGCGGCCGCCTGGAACTTTCCGTGAAGCAGGCTGCCGGAAAAGAGGCGCAGGACATTCCGCTGACGAATGGAAATGGTTCTGCGAATGGCGCCGCTAATGGCGCGGGATTTCGCGGAGGCGACCGGGCTGCTTTCGAAGAGAAAATGAGTGATTATTTGCGATTGAGTTCAGAGCGCCTGGCAGATATCAAACATAATATCGAAAACCGCCGCGGTAGCAAACGAAAATAACCAGAGAAAATATTTCCGCCGTTTAAACCAGCGGCGAATCACACTCAAGTTAGAATTACATTTTTCGTATTTAAAAATGCCTTTGAAAAACGTATGCTGTTGGTTATTCGCGCGTTCGTAAAACGGCATTGCCGAAAGGAGGATTCTCTTTTTATTAAGAGGATCTTTTTTTTGTGGCTGCCGGATAATAACCAGATAATAATAGAGTGAAACGTTGCTTCTTCTTTTTAAAAGGGGATTATTAAATCCAGCATCCAGCATCTAGTAACCGGTATCCATCACTCGGCCACAAAAGTACTTTTACACCATCTTCTTCCATCTTCGCGTGTATACTGATGTGCATGAGCTTACCCATATTTCATGCCACCACTATTGTGGCGGTGCGGCGCGAAGGGCAGATGGCCATTGCTGGCGACGGTCAGGTGACGGTGGAGCACCATGTTGTGAAAAATACGGCGCGCAAAGTGCGGCGGCTGGGGAGCGGCAACGTGATTGCCGGGTTCGCCGGCGGTGCGGCTGACGCCCTGACGTTATTTGAAAAATTTGAACAGAAGCTGGATTCGCATCGTGGCAATTTGCGCCGCGCCGCCATTGAACTGGCACGGGACTGGCGAAGTGACCGTGTCCTGCGGCGTTTGGAGGCGTTGATGATAGTTGCCGATAGCGAGGACATGTTCCTTATTTCCGGCAATGGCGATGTGTTGGAGCCGGATGAAGGCGTGACGGCGATTGGTTCCGGCGGCAATTTCGCGCAATCCGCGGCGCTGGCGTTGTTGCGCCATACCGATATGAGCGCGGCCGATATCGCCCGCGAAGCGTTGCTCATCGCAGGATCGATTTGTATTTACACTAATCATAACATCACGATTGAGACTATTCCTGCTGCCTAAAAGTACTTTTGGTAAGAGCGTGAAATAAGAGAGCTGCAAGCCCGCGGGTTTTATGTAAAAGTACTTTTGGTATGTCACAAAATAAACCTTCCTTGGAATCATTGACGCCGCGGCAGATCGTGGCGGAGTTGGACAAATATATTGTGGGACAGGATGCCGCCAAGCGTGCCGTGGCGGTGGCGTTGCGCAATCGTTTCCGGCGCGAGCAGTTGCCGGATGAAATGCGCGACGATATCATTCCCAAAAACATCCTGATGATCGGCCCCACCGGTGTGGGTAAAACCGAAATTGCGCGGCGGCTGGCCAATCTCGCCAAAGCGCCCATGCTCAAAGTGGAAGCCACCAAATTCACCGAAGTGGGTTATGTGGGGCGCGATGTGGATTCGATGATCCGCGATCTCACCGAAGTGGCCATTGCCATGGTGGAAAAAGAGAAGTTGGAATCGGTGCAAAAAACCGCGGCCCAGCGCGCCATTGACCGCATTCTCGATTTGTTATCCGGCGGCGCTCAACCTCCCGAACCGCCGCAGCAATACACGCCGACGTTTTTTAACGGCACGCTGGTGGATGACGAAACGGGCAATCCTCCGCCGGGAAGTGCCAGTGTGCACGAAGAGCGGCGCGCCCAAAGCGAGCGATTGCGCCAGCGCATGAAGGAAAAGCTGGATCGCGGCGAATTAGAAGATGCCGAAATCGAAGTGGAAGTGGAAGAACGCGGCCAGGGCGGCCAGGCGCGCATTTTCGGCCCGGTGGGAATGGAGGAAATGGGATTCGACATGCAGGGCATGCTCGGCAATCTTTTTCCCAAGGAACACCGCAATCGCAAATTAAAAGTGCGCGAAGCGCGGCGCGTCCTGCAAAATGAGGAAGCGCAAAAGATGCTGGATCGCGATGCGCTGATCGCCGAAGCCATCAAACGCGTAGAGCAGAGCGGCATTCTCTTCATCGATGAAATTGATAAAGTGGCCGGACGCGAAGGCGCGCACGGCCCGGAAGTTTCGCGCGAAGGCGTGCAACGCGATATTTTGCCCATCGTGGAAGGCTCCGCGGTGATGACCAAATATGGGCACGTTCACACCAATCACATTTTGTTTGTCGCGGCCGGCGCGTTTCATGTTTCCAAACCCAGCGATTTGATTCCTGAATTGCAGGGACGTTTTCCGATTCGCGTAGAGCTGGAACCGCTGACCGAAGCTGATTTTCGCCGCATTCTCACCGAACCGCGCAATGCTTTGTTGTCGCAATACGAAGCCTTGTTGGCGGCGGATGGCGTCACGCTGACATTCCCCGAAGACGGCATCGCTGAGATTGCCCGTTTCGCGGCGCAGGTCAATGAACAAACCGAAAACATCGGAGCGCGCCGTCTGCATACTGTGGTGGAAAAACTCCTGGATGAAATCTCCTTCCAGGCGCCCGAAGTGGATCAGAAAGAGATCGAAGTCAATGCCGCCTATGTGCGCGAGCACATCGAAAACCTGGTGAAAAACGAGGATTTGAGCAGGTATATATTGTAAAGGTGCGGGGTTCCGGGTACGGGGTGCCAGGTTGGGGTAAAAGTACTTTTGTGTCTACCTAAAAACCTAAGTTCCCGGAACCTGGGACCTGTAACCCCGCACCTTCTTTTTTGTATAATACCAAAAGTACTTTTAGAAAATCACGAATATGAATGCCTTTCCGTTGACTCTTGAAGAAATTGTGCGCAGTTATAATTTCATGGCGCTGTTGCCGCTTGTGGTGTTGTTTGGTTTCTCTTTATTGGTGCTCCTCGCGGGAGCATTTTTTTCGGAAGCCGTCAAAAAAGTGCTGGTGCCACTGCTCACTCTGGTGGGCGTGATTGCCTCCGCCGTCTGTTGCGTTCCGTTGTGGAATCAGGGATTGGTCTTTGGCGTGCGCGGCCATGCGCTATTTACGGCAGATAATTTCTCGCTCTTATTTAATGGCATCTTTCTGCTGGTCGTGGCGGTGACCGTTTTGATGAGCCGCCGTTTTCTGTCCGCGCGCCAGGGCGATGATAAATCCGCGGCCGGCGAATTTTATGGTTTGTTGATGTTATCAGCCACCGGCATGATGATGGTAGCTGGCGGCAGTGATTTATTAACCGTCTTTCTCGGCGTGGAAACGCTGTCCATTGCGGTTTATGTGCTGGCCGGTTTTGCGCGCCGCAGCCTCAATAGTAACGAGGCATCGCTAAAGTACTTTTTGCTGGGCGCATTTGCGACCGGCTTTTTTCTGTATGGTATTGCCATGACCTATCTGGCCACCGGCACCACCAACCTGGCGCAGATCTCGCAGTTCGCGCGCGGTGGTTTTGTGGGCGGCCCCATGGGAGATTCCACCCAATTGGTCTATTTCGCGGGATTGGCCTTATTATTAATTGGCCTGGGATTCAAAGCGGCGCTGGTGCCGTTTCATCAGTGGGCGCCGGATGTCTATGAAGGCGCGCCCACGGCGGTTTCCGCATTTATGGCCACGGCAGTTAAGGCCGCGGCGTTTGCCGCCATGTTACGGGTTTTTCCGGAAATGATCCGTTTGCCCGAAATCGCCGCGCACTGGCAGACGCTGGTGCTCATCATTTGCGTGCTCACCATGACCATCGGCAATGTGATCGCTATCGCGCAAACCAGTCTCAAACGCATGCTGGCTTACAGCTCGGTGGCGCATGCCGGATACGCGCTGATCGGTCTGGTGGCGGTGGCCAGCGCGGTGGGGCATAGCATGCCGACCAGTTTGAACAAAGCCTTTGCCGGCGTCATCTTCTATTTGATTATTTATGCGCTGATGACACTGGGCGCGTTCGCGGTGCTGGTGTATTTCGAGCAGCAATTGCGCCCCGCGGATACCGAAAATAATAATCTTCATCTGAGTGATATTCGCGGTCTGGCAGCGCGCCATCCCTGGGCGGCGGCGGCGTTGACCTTGTTCCTGTTCTCGTTGGCTGGTATTCCGCCCACGGCCGGTTTCTTCGCCAAGTTATACATTTTCCTGCCCGCTGTGAAACAGGGATTGATCGGGCTGGTCATTGTGGCGGTGCTCAACAGCGTCATTTCGGTGTATTATTACCTGCGCCCCATGGTGTTTATGTATTCGCGCGAAGGCAATAATGAAGTGCCGGTCAGCGCCGTTTCCGTCGATGGCGAAGCAGTGGCGCCGGCGCGTTCGATCGGCGTGACAGTGGCCATTGCAGTGTGCGCGGTTGCGGTGTTGCTGATGTTTGCTTTGCAGAGTTTGCTCTTGCCCCTGCTGCAATCGGCGTTGCCGCAATTGATGTTGTAAAAGTACTTTTCCGCATGATAGCGCAGATTGAAGGAATTCTTCAGGGTCGCGGCGAAGGTTATTTGCTGGTGGCGTGCCATGGCATGACCTATCAAATTCAAGTGCCGCCGCTGGTTTTCGATGCTTTGCAGCAGGTGCAGGAAGGCGAGAAAGTGGCCCTTGAAACGGTGCATTATTTTGCGCTGGAACAAACTCGCGCCACGCCCATTTTGCTGGGATTTGAAAACACCCTCGAAAAAGAATTCTTTGAAAAATTGCTGACCGTTCCCAAAATGGGCCCCAAGGGCGCGCTGGGATTATTGACACAGCCGGTTTCCGCCATTGCCGGAGCGGTGGAAAATGCCGATCATAAATTCCTCGAATCACTGCCGGGCGTCGGCAAACAGCGTGCGCGCGATATGATCGCAACGCTTCAGGGCAAGTTGGCGCGTTTTGCCTTATTGCAAGATGGCGGCGCCGTGGGTGGCCCGCCCACCGCTTCTATTTCGAATGTCGGGCAGGAAGCATTGCAAATTTTGCTGGCGCTGGGCCACAAACGAGCTGACGCCGAACGCATGGTGCAGGAAACCCTGGCCACCGTGCCCGATTGCCCGGACGCTGAATCGCTGGTACGCGTGGTGTATAAGAAGCAGCAGGAACGATAAAAAGTACTTTTGCCTCGTTAAAATTTGCCTCATTAAAAGAAGTATCCCCACTTTACCTTTATGTGAAAATTTGTCATAATGATGGAATCATATATTGTCAAAGTCCCGCATGTTTGCTATGGTAGCTTTTGATCAGTTAGACTATGCGGGCAAATGATGCCTTGGCATCGCAGCACAATTGCAGCACAACAACGCAGACGCATCACACTCAGGAGGCAAAGTAATGGATGTATTGTCACAAGCCAAACGCGCTTTACGCAACATCTGGGATCAGGGCGGAGAAGAAGTCGACGACTTTACTGCCGCCGCGCATACCGAAACCCGGGCCGCCGGGCATGACAGGTATGAGCACGACACGACATATGGGGATTCGGGCGGTTCCGGCGGTTCGTTATTGAATAATCCGCGCCGTTTGCGCTCCATTAATCACGCCCCGCACTCCAACGAAAAGAATATCTACACTCTGCGTCCCAAGAGCCTGGATGAGGCAGCCATTGCAGCCGATTATCTCAAAACCGGTTCCGCGGTGGTGATCAATCACGAAGTGGTCGATCGCGCCACCTCGTTGCGCATCATTGATTTCATGAGCGGTGTTTGCTATGGCCTGGATAATCAGGGCCACGCTATGAAACTGGGCGAAACCATCTTTCTGTTCACTCCCGGCGAATATGAAATCAACAGCGATGAAGTGGATTACGGTGAAAATCGCGATCATTTCTTCCGCGCTGAAGAACGTGCCGCAGCAGCTGCCAGCGCCGGCGTAGGGACGGTGCAAACTGCTACTTCTCAACCGGCCGCGACGCCAACGCAGAAAACTGCCCCTGTTGCCACTCCGTCCTATTCCCGCAGCGTCACTCCCAGCGGTCAGGTGACCAGCTACATGGGCGCACCGCACGTGGAACGCCGCTCCTGGGAGCGCTAACGTGTCCATCACTTTTCTGGGGGGCGGCGCCATGGGGCGCGCCCTGATGCAGGGCGTGCTGGATGCCGGTGTCTATGAGGCGTCGCAGATCACCCTTTTTGATGCCAGCAAAGAGCGCATGGCGCAGCTCGCCGCGGAACTGAAGATTCAGACCGCGGACGATGCCGTTGCTGCGGCGCGTCAAGCAAAAGTACTTTTACTCGCCGTCAAACCGCATATCGCGGCCGCGGCCCTGGCTCCTTTGCGGGAAATCATCACTCCTTCTCAAACCGTCATTTCCATTGCCGCCGGTGTCACGGTGGCACAGCTGGAACACTGTTTCGCCGCGCCCGTTCCGGTGATTCGCGTGATGCCGAATACGCCATGTCTGGTGGGTGAAGCGGCGGCGGCCCTGTGCGCGGGGACGCATGCGGGGGAAAAGCATTTGCAACTGGCCCATCAAATTTTCGATGCGGTGGGCCTGGCCGTGAATGTCGAAGAACGATTGATGGACGCTGTGACTGGACTTTCGGGTTCGGGCCCGGCCTATGTCTATTTGTTTATCGAAGCCCTCAGCGATGGCGGCGTCAACATGGGATTACCGCGCGACGTGGCAACGCGTCTGGCGGCGCAAACCGTGTTGGGCGCGGCCAAGATGGCGCTGGAAAGCGGTATGCATCCGGGCCAGTTGAAAGATCAGGTCACTTCGCCGGGCGGCACCACCATCGCGGCCCTTCAAACGCTGGAAAAGAATGCCTTTCGTGGCGCCGTGATCGATGCTGTGCAGGCAGCAGCGCGGCGTTCCAATGAACTTTCGTCGTCAGAATGAGTCCAGACTTGCGGCATGTGATTCGTGAATCGAAAGGAAAAGTACTTTTGCAGGTGCGCGTGCAGCCCCGCGCCCGGCAGAATGCGCTGGTGGGAGTGCGGGATAATGCCCTGATGGTGCAGGTCGCCGCCGCGCCGGTGGAAGGAGCCGCCAATGCCTCGGTAATAGCCATCTTGGCGCGTGCGCTGCATCTTCCCAAAAGTACTTTTACCGTGCATCAGGGCACGAAATCCCGCCAGAAGACGATTCACGTGAACGGGATTGAAGCGGATGAACTGCTGCAATTGCTGGAAAAGTACTTTTTGTAAAGCAAATGCTCCGGGCGGTTATTGACGAAGAGTATCTTGCGAAACGAGTAGCGTAAATTCCCCTTTTAAAAGGGGGTTAGGGGGATTTTTACCGGACGTCGTGTTTCAAACGAACGTTGATTTAACGCATGATACTTAAAATTTCCCTAAATCCTCCTTTAAAAATGGGGCAGATGCATGAAGCTTGATCCAACGGATCATGCACACTGGAGATATATGATGAAGTTACGTTATGCCATTCTACTGTCATTCCTGCTGATTGCGGGCGTTCTATCCGTTGCGGCGCATGCCGATGACGCCGCCGGCAAGGCGCTTCCGCCGCTTTCACTGGAAGTTCATAGCGAAAATTCATCCAATTTATACTGGGACAGCGAAACCATTGCGCCGCAGAAACCCATTTTGTTATCGTGGCGCGCCAGCAGTACTTCCGGTAATAGCATGAAAGCCCGCGTGCATTGGAAATTGCTGGATGCCGATGGGAAAAAAGTCTTGAGCGGCAGCGATAAATATGAGATTGGCGCGGGCAGCTACGCAGAAGGCCGTCAGTTATTTAAACCCAAAGCACGCGGTGCCTATTTATGGGTGGTGCAAGCCGAAGTGAAGTTGGATGGCCCGGATATCGAAAAAACCGCCGCAATGCCGCTGGCTGTTATCAGCAAACCGCAAACCTCGCCCGATCCCTTTCTTTCTGTCAATACGTCTGCGGTGCCACCGGTGCGCTTGACCGAATTCTATCGCCGTATGGGAGCACAGGTTTGGCGTTCGCCCGTTATTACCGCGAGCGGCGATTCTCTTTTGCATCGGATAGATGATGGTATTGAAAGACTGGCAGTCCTTCCGGCGCCAGCCAGCGGAGATATGGGTAACTGGGGCGTGCAGGTGGAAACTCTGTTGCACAGTTATCAGGTGCGCTCCTGGGAATTTGCCAGCCCGGGCGATGTGAGCCTCACCGATTTATTAAACCGTCCTGGCGTGCAGCAGGTAGTTAATGATTTGGAACAGGCTTCGGATCAACGGCCGGCCATTTCGTTGCAAGGCCTGTGGCCGGAAACGGCTTCATTGCCGCCCGGCATGAATCAGTTCGCTTTGCAGTTGCCGGTGCCCGATGCCGATGTCAATTCCGCGGCTCGCCGCCGCGCTGTCATTTTCGCCAAAACCATGGTGCGCGATATGGGATTCAGCGGTCTGGCGTTGCACGAAGGTGATGATGTTCCCGCCGTGGCCGTTCCCCTCTCGCCGCGCGAAAGCGCTGCCGCCCTCACCCAGAATGTGGCGCTGGCTTATGGCGTGGGAGCGCGCGGATACAGCGTTTCATTGAATCCGGCGGCGCCGCCTTTTAAAGACGCTGTGGAATTTGATTCCACGCGTGATGCTCTGGATCAGTTAATTCCATGGGAACGCGCCGCCGCCTATTCCGCTACTTCCAATCTGCTGGGCAATGCCCAATTCGTCAAAGAATTGTTTTCTGAGACGCCCGCTGTTTATTGTGCGCTTTTTCAAAATGGCGACACCTCGCTGGCCGTGTTGTGGTCAATGCAGGATGATAAAGGCAAATTGCAAATGCGCCTTCCCGGCGCGGTGCTGCTGGATGCCGATGGCAACGAAGTTGATAAAGCCGATGGCAAGGGCAATTTGACGGTTCCGCTCACCCACATTCCCTATTACGTGCGCATCAAAGGCACGCCGCCAACGCTGGGCAAAGCGATGCGTTCGGCAGCCATCAAAGGGATTTCCTCGGTGCGCGTTCAGGTGTTGCCGGTGACCGAACAGGTGACGGGCAATGATAACAATGTGCTGCGCGTGCGTTTGCAAAACATCACGCCGCATCCCTGTTCCGGCGTAGTCGCTGTGGAAGCACCCAAAGGATGGGAGGTGCCAAAGGCTTCGCAGCAATTTGTGTTAAAGCCTGGCAAATGGCGCGTTTATGAATTTCCGGTGCAGCGCGCCAAGCAGAGTTACAATCTGCAAATGCGCGTTAAAGTGCGTGTCAATAACGGCGTCACCGGCAACTGGACATGGCGCGGGCAACCGGCTCTGGCTATCGCGATGGGAGGATCTCCCGAAAGTACTTTTACGATCGATGGTGATTTGAGCGAGTGGAAAAATGCCGTCTGGATGAAAGCGCAAAATGGCCAGTTCAACCGCAAAGCACAATTGGCCGTGAGCTGGGATGCGCGGAATTTGTATGTGGCAGCGCGAGTGGATGAACGGCGCATCGCCGCCCGCGATGGAGACACTGATCCCTACCGCTTCTGGAACGGCGATGCGATCCAGCTGGCATTTGGCTGGCGCGAACAGCCCTGGATGCTGCCATCCGCGGCCTCGTTCCGTGATACCGATTATGGTATTTTGCTCGCCCCGTTTGATAAAACAGCGGGCGGCGCGGTGCAGGGCCGGGTGTTATCTTTGTGGTCGCCCACCATTCCCTTTGCCGGAACTATGGATCATGTGCGCTGGGGCGGCGCGGTGCGTGGCGCGCAGTGCAGCATTCAATTTGACAGCCGCAAGGGCGAGACTGTTTATGAAGCGGCGATTCCGCTGGCAGCGCTGGGCGATTTGGATCCGCAGGCGCGCGGTGGCATGACGCCGGATCAGCCGATTCGCTTTAGCTGGATCGCACATACCTACGACGGTGTGCCGGTGCAGTGGGCTGACAATGCCGGTGTTTATCCGTGGTGGGGAAATAGTGCTTCCTTCCTGCCGGTGCGCAAAGGATATTTGGCAGCGCAAGGATTATTGGGATTCGCGCAGAGTGGCGATGTGGGGTCATCGCAAGTATTGCCGCCAGCGAAACCCGAAAAAACCAAACCCTCGAAACAGCAGCCATCTTTGCCGCCACCGCCGACGGTCGTGCATCCAGCGCCGCCGCAGAATCAGGTGCCGTCGCTGCCTTTCCCGGTTCCAGTGCAGCCCATTCCGCCTAATCTCCTGCCACCGGCTCCGCCTGAGGGATAAAAAGTACTTTTTCCTTCGACTCCGCTCATGGAACGTTTATAGAGCGTCAGGGAATGCTTGTAGGGCTGAATGAACCGGTCGCTGAGCGGAGTCGAAGCGTCTTTGCGCGTGACGAAAAGTACTTTTATGTTACATCGATGAACAGGATGAAAAGGATAAGTGGCGCATCAACAAAAAAAGTACTTTCAGGTAATCCTGAAAGCACTTTTTTTGCGTGTTCGTTCTTGTTATGCCTTAATTTTGCCTTTGCCCAGATGGGTAAACACCCATACGATAATCGCCAGGATGGCACCGATCAGGATGGCGGCGGGCAGTGAGGTTTTGAAGAGCGCGACCGCAATGGCCAGCACTGCGAAAAAGACGATGGCGCTGATGGCCGATCCCAGCAGCGCGGGGGATGCGCCGGTGGGAATGGCTTGCGGGGCATCTTCGACCACCACGCGCGAACGCGGCTTTTTTTCTTTGGCCACTTTCAATACCTGGGCACGCACTTCCTGGCCGCGCAGGCGTTGTTCTTCTTCCTGCACGCCCAGCAGGGAGGCGCTTTCGGCATCTTCTCCGTTGGATCGAACGGAAGTTTGCCATTCCGTGAAATCCTGTTTGGCGAGGCCGTTTAACGCTTCTTCGCGATAGTTGTCATACTGGCGGCGCAGTTCTTCATCCAGCAGAAATTCGCGCGCCTGCGGCAATAAATCCAGCAGTTCCTGATAGGTGCGGCGTTTGTTCAGGTTGCGATGATCGCGATTGGCCTGCGCTTCGTTATAGAGCGTGTTGATGGCCGTGCGCAGCCGTGTGACGGTGGATTCGGGATCTTCGTGGATCAGTTCATAATAATCCACGAAACCGTCCGCTTTAACGGCGGAATTTTGTCTGGCTCCAAATGAAGGTGAAGTGTCTGTCATATATCTATTATCTATAAAAGTACTTTTATGAAATCACCGCCTGCGAGAGCAGGTTGGCTTCTTCGGCGACTTCCACATCGCTGCGTTCTCCGGCCAGTGAAATGAGAGTGCGGCTTTCCTTGCCAGTATCTTTGTCGCGGGCAATGGCCATGATGCGGCCGTTTTCATCGCAGCGGAATTCCACGCTGATATTGGGCTTGCCCTTGGGGCGCGGCGGCGAAACATCCAGATTAAAAATGCCGATGGGGCCGTTGGGATAGGCTTCGGGATCGGAACTTTCGCCCTCGTAAATGCGCACCTGCACCGAAGCCTGATTGTCCTGCGTGGTAGTGTAGCCATCGCGGGATTGCGAGCAGGGCAGTGGCGTTAGCGCCGGAATGATGTGATCGATGGAAGTGCGGCCGTTCCGCGTGGTGGCCACGCCCAGCGAATGCGCCAGCACATGGCCGACATTGACTTCCTCCACGGTTTCATCCTGCGTCAACAAGGCGGCCTGCAGGGCGGCGCCTTTGGCCACGCATTCATCGGGATCATGCAGCAGGGCGCGGCGGCCCGATAAGCGAAGCAGCATGTCACGAACCATCGGCATGCGTGAGCTACCGCCCACGCACAGCGTTTCGCTGATATCATCCCAGGTCAAATCTGCTTTCTGCATCAGATTTTCCAACAACATCTGGGTGCGCCCCAGCAAATCGCTGGTCATCTTCTCAAAGTTTTCCCGCGTCAGTTCCACGCGCACCGGAATATAGGTTTCCATGGAACCGCCCGCGCTGTCGATATTGCGTTTGGCCTTAAAGGTGATGGGAACGCTGGGACGGCCCGACAACTGGCGTTTGGCGGCTTCGGCCTTGAGACGTAATTCCGCTTCGAGGATGGGGTCGGGTTCCATTTCGTAACCGAACTTTTCCTTGAGTTCATCCTCGATGAAGTTCATGATGCGGTCGTCCCAGTCTTTGCCGCCCAGATGCGCGTCGCCGCCGATGGCCAGCACGTTGAGCGATTCGTTATCGACCTGCAAGATGGTGACATCAAATGTGCCGCCGCCCAGATCATAAACCAGAATGTTACGCGGGCGGCCGCGGCGCGAAATGCCATAAGAAAGCGCGGCGGCGGTGGGTTCATTGATGATGCGCAAAACATTCAGCCCGGCCAAGGTGCCCGCTTCGTGCGTGGCCTGGCGCTGGGCTTCGGTGAAATAGGCCGGCACCGTGATTACCACGGAATTGATTTCCTCGCCCATCTCGTCTTCCGCTTCCTGCACCAGTTTGCGCAGAATGATGGAAGAGATAAATTCCGGCGAAAAGGCATATTCGCCCATTTGCACGCGGTAATCGGCCACGCCGACGAAGCGTTTGATGAACTGCACCACTTTGTCAGGATCGGTCAGCGTACTTTGCAGCGCCACTTCGCCCACGGCATAATGGGGCGGCTCCACGAAAACCACCGAAGGCGTCGTGGTCTGGCCGTCCGAGTTTTTGAGGACGATGGGTTTGCCGTATTCATCCACGCAGGCCACGGCTGAATATGTAGTTCCGAGATCAATTCCTACTGCTCGCGCCAAGTCAGTGCCTCACTCTTTTAAAAGTACTTTTATTACTTGGAAATCTTTTTGCCGACGATGACTTCGGCTGAACGCAACACCTGCTGATTAATATACCAGCCAGAACGAATCACCCGCTGGATGGTGCCGTCCTGTTCGGCTCGCACCGGCACCACATCAATGACTTTGTGCAATTTGGGATTGAATTGTCCGCGCGGCGTTTCCATCGGCGTCACTTCGCAAATGCGCAATGCTTCCACCAGTTGATCTTTGAAATACTGGATGTTTTGACGCACCTGCTCAGCGGAAACCGCGCCATTGCCGCCGCTGTGTACCTTTTCGGCATCCGCCACTTCGGTGTCAAATTGTTCCATGGAATCATACAGAAACAGTAGCGGCCGCACAATGGGTTTGAGGTGCTCGTAGATGAAATCATTCTTGTATTCGCGCAGCTCGGAGTGCAGGGTATTAAAGACTTTCTCCTGCGAGCTTTCCCGCTCATTGATGGATTCCACCAGGCGCGACATGCGCAACATCTCATTCTGCATTTTGAGCAGATGTTCCTGCAATTCCTGCGGGCTGCTGGGGACGTCGCCATTTTGCGCGTCACCGCTGTCGTCAATGCCGTCCTGCTCTGTTGCAGAATCGTTAAAAATACGCGGCAAACGGGCGCGCCATCCTGAGCCACTATCTTTCGTCGTATCTTCAGCCATATCAAAATTTAAAAATGTGTTGAATTAATGCCGTTTATACCCATCTATATTATGGCATAGATGGTGTCCCGGGGGCAAACGAAAAGGGGCATTTTGCTGCATAAAAGTACTTTTAAAAGTACTTTAAGACGCGTGCCGTCAATTCGCCTTTTCCCGCAGCGCCGATGAAGCGCCCTGCAATGTCTCATAGCGCCGTCCCAAAAGCCATAACAAATCGGAAAGACGATTCATATAACGCAATATCTCAGGATTCAAATTCGGCTCAGATTTTCCCCATCTCGCAATCTGCCGTTCTGCCCGTCGCGTCACCACGCGCGCCACATCCAACGCTGCGCCAGCCACCGTCGCGCCGGGCAATGACCAATCATCCAGAATGCCAGGCATGGCTTCAATCTCCGCAATATGGGAATCCAGAAACTGTGTCATGTCTTCATCGACATGCTGTTTCAGTTGATGGACTTTTTCAACAGGCGTAGCCAGCTCCGCTCCGATGATAAAACTATCACGCTGAATATGTTCCAGAATTTCTTTGGTTGGTTGATGATCACAAACCGCCCGCGCCTGCCCCAGGAATGCATTCAATTCATCAATGCCGCCATAGGCTTCCACCTGGTTGTCGGCTTTAGAAACGGTTTCTCCATATATCAGACGCGTTTGGCCGCTGTCGCCCTTTTTGGTAACGATGCTCATGGCAGGTAATTTATCAAATTACAGATGTGCCATGTCAAAGAGAAGTTACATTGATAAGAAAAAGTACTTTTACTGCGCAACAATAACCATGTCGTCTTTGCAAATTCTGCATATACTATTCCCGGACAAATTTGGGGAGAAAAGTACTTTTCTCCGATGTCTCTTAATCTAATCAAATGGAAGTAATATGTCGCTTAATAGCGTTTTGCAGTTTTTAGTTCCCAAAGACAAAAAATTCTTTCCACTTTTGCTGGAGCATGCCGGACTGCTCGTTGAAATTGCTGTAGCACTCAATCAGGCCATGATCGTGGAAACGGTGGAAGAGCGTAAGGTCTGTTTCAAGGAAATTAATGACCTTGAAGATAAAAGCGACGCCATTACCAAAAAGATCAACTTTGAACTGAGCAAAAACTTTCTCACGCCATTTGATCGTGAGGATATATATTCACTCACCAAACGAATGAACAGCGTCGCTGATCTGATTGAGGATGCCGTCAATCGCATGGAGCTGTATCATGTGGAAGAGGTGAAAGGCTCGTTCAAACATATCACCAAAGAAATTGTTCATGCATGTCAGGTAATTCAGGAAGCCATCGCCGCGCTTGAGGGATTCAAAAATCCCGCATCTGTGATGAAATGTTGCGAAACGCTTGACAACATCGAACACGAAGTGGACGATATTTATGACCGAGAGATTTCCAAGATATTCGATGAATACGAAGACATCAAACAAATCATCAAATATAAAGAAGTGCTGACCGTGCTTGAAGAAACGGCTGACCGATGCAAGGACGTCTCCAACATCCTGGAGCGCGTTTCCGTGAAACATTCGTAACCTGGCAATATGGATTCAAATTTCATCCTGCTGATTGCCATCATCGTTCTGTCGTTGGTGTTTGATTTCATCAACGGCTTTCACGATGCCGCCAACGCCATCGCCACCATTGTCGCAACGCGCGTCCTCAGCCCTTTTCAAGCTGTGCTCTGGGCGGCCTTCTTTAATTTCGTTGCCTATTTCATCTCCAAATATCTTATCGGCGAATTTAAAATCGGCGATACCATCGCCAAAGCCGTCAATGAACCTTATATCACTTTGCAGGTGATCTTAGCCGGCATCATTGCCGCTATAATCTGGAATCTCATCACCTGGTGGTTTGGCATTCCTTCCTCATCTTCGCACACGCTCATCGGCAGCTTCATCGGCGCCGCCGTGGCGCACGCGGGCGCGCTGGCCGCAAACGGCATTAGCGTCGTCAACTATATAAAAGTACTTCCCATCATCTTGTTCATCTTTTTCGCGCCACTGATTGGAATGGTCGTGGCCTATTTCATCACGATTTTCATTATGCACGTGTGCCGCAAAGCGAATTATAAGCGGGCAGAATTCTGGTTCCGGCGATTGCAATTGCTCTCTTCCGCGCTATTCAGCCTGGGGCACGGTGGCAATGATGCCCAAAAAGTGATGGGGATTATCGGCGCCGCGGTGATTTTTTATCATGTGCAGGCGGGACATCAGGATTGGATTACTGCCGGTAACCAGTTCGATTATTTCGTCAACACCTGGGGATGGGTGCCCATCGCCTCGTTTGCCGCCATCGGACTTGGCACCATGAGCGGCGGCTGGAAAATCGTCAAAACGATGGGCACTAAAATCACCAAAGTCACGCCGCTCGAAGGCGTTTCGGCGGAAACCGCAGGCGCCATCACCTTGTATATTTCCGAATTCTTCGGCATTCCCGTTTCCACCACCCACACCATCACCGGCGCCATCATCGGCGTTGGCATCACCAAACGCGTTTCGGCAGTGCGCTGGGGCGTCACCATCAACATGCTGTGGGCATGGATTCTCACCATCCCCGTTTCAGCACTGATCGCAGCGGCGGTTTATTTTGTTATTTCGCTTTTCTGAAGATGGCTTGAGGTTGTCATGAACCTGCCAATAATAAATGCCGTCATTCCGGCATGCCGTTGGCCGGAATCCAGCAAAGGTAGTCGTCAAAAAAGTACTTTTGGGGAAGCCAGATAATGATCACGGAGTAATTTACTCGTAGTTTTCATCATCCGCTTCCGGTGAAAAAGTACTTTTATTCTTTCCATTTTTCGCGATTGCAGCGCCAGCATCGTTAATGCCCATCACAACCGTATTTCCTGCGTTCTGCGAAAAACCGCGCGCCACTTCCAATTCGCGCAAGCGCAGCAACGCCGGATTATCCTGCGCCAAACGCGCCGCATTGGCCAGCGCGCGCATGGCGGCCACTTCTTCACGCGCACCAATCAGCATGGCTTGCGACAAGCGCCGCGCTTCCACTTCCTTCATCAGCAAATCGCGCACTTTGGGCGTGAGAATTACATCAACAACTGCCGCATTGTGCAGCAGAATTCCATATTCCTGCACGATGGGAATCAGCATTTCCTTCATTTGCGCATCAAGAGCGGCGCGGTTTTGGAGCAGTTCATCCACAGTAAATCCGGCGATAATCTGCCGCGCCGCCAGCTGCACATCCTCATGCAATTTGGTGGAATAATCGGCTACCTTATGCGCAGCTAATTTCACGTCGGCAATTTCGTAATCTGCAAGCAGGTTGAGCGTGACAGTAATTTGATCGCTGGTCAGCAGTTTTTGATTGGTGATGTGTGTGGTGGCGCGGCGCACGTCCACGAGCACAATCTTTGCTTTGCTCCATGGCCACAGACGATATCGTCCGGCGGAAAGTACTTTTTTCAATGCACCTTGCTGATATAGCAACCCGCGCTGGTATTCATAAACGGTGACAATGCCCTTGGTGAATTGATTTTGGTTGTAGTAATTATTCCATTGATTTTGCATGATTCCTCCTTTTCTTTTTCTCACGCCGCGCTATTTCGGCCAAACTAGTGGGAGATCAATAACGCCTGTGCCTCGCAAGACCAGAGTGGCGTAATGAAATAGCGCAGCGGAGAAGTTGGGTCAGATTAACAGTCTGATGTGTTTTAACACAGATACACGCCGCCGATAGTGGGACACATAAGGTTTTGCCTCTAATGCCACAGGCGTCTGCGAGAAGTGGAATTATAACTTTTTCCTATAGCAGCGTCAATAATTGTTTCGGCACGATTCACAATAAAAATTCCTCCAACTGCTATACTCGCATCACGAGGAAAACTCATGACAAGTCTCATCTGGAACAAGGCCATTGAAGAAGCTGGTCTGCAAGAAATCCATCAAAAAGTACTTTTAGGCCAGCGTCTCTGTTTTGAGGACGGCCTGCAACTCTATCAAACGCCCGCGCTGAACGTAGTGGGTTATTTGGCCAATATCGTGCGCGAACGCAAAAACGGCAACGTGGCGTATTGGGTGCGCAATCAGCACATCAATTACACCAACGTTTGCAATAAAGGTTGCCTGTTTTGTTCGTTCTACGCCAATCCCAAAGGTGACGCCAGAGCGTATGTAATGTCGCCGGAAGTGGTTGCGGAAAAAGTGCGCAATTATGGCGATGTGCCGATTACCGAAATTCACATGGTGGGCGGCGTCAATCCCAAATTACCGTATGAATACTATCTGGACATCGTGCGCGCCGCCAAAGAAGCGCGCCCCGATGCGCACGTGAAAGCGTTTACAATGGTGGAAGTAGATCAGATTGTGCGGCGCGCCAAAAAGCCCGTGGAAGAAGTTTACGCCGACTTGAAAGAAGCCGGATTAGACGCGCTCCCCGGCGGCGGCGCGGAAGTGATGAGTGATCGCGTTCATGCCGATCTTTTCGCCACAAAACCCAATTCCGCGCGCTGGCTGGAACTGGCCAAAGCCGCGCATCTCAGCGGGTTAAAAACCAACGCAACTTTGCTTTATGGCCATGTGGAACAAACGCCCGAAAAGGTGGAACATTTCGTTAAATTGCGCGAATTGCAAGATGAAACCAAAGGATTTTTGACGCTGATTCCGCTATCCTGGCATCCCGAAAAAACCGCGTTGGAACATATCAAACCGCCCACCGGCGTGGAAGATTTGCGCGAAATTGCCGTGGCGCGATTGATGCTGGATAACTTCCCGCACATCAAGACTTTCTGGATCATGAACACCGCGCCGGTCTCGCAAACCGCGCTGTGGTATGGCGCCGACGACGTGGACGGAACTATCATGGAATACGAAATCACCCGCGATCCCAGCAAAGATCGCAAGCAGGTTTTGACCAGCCGTCATCTGGTGGAAATGATTATAGAAGCCGGAAGATTCCCCATCGAACGCGACCCACTTTATAACATCATTTCCACGGGATTGGAAACCGTCAACGACGCGGAAGATTTGCTTAGTAACGAATATGCCAACCGCGGGGCGAATGAAGAAAATATCGATATTATGACGCGCGATGAAGTGGTGACGGCAGCGCAGCAACGGAAAGATAAATTGACGCCGGAATTAATTCAGGTAAAGTGAGGGGAGGAGAAGTCAGAAGTCGGAAGTCAGGAGTTAGAATATCCAGCAAACGAAGTGATAGAAAAGCATTGTTACATAAAAGTACTTTTGCGCATGGGATGAAATATGGGGATCAATTTTGCACGTATCATTTATCGAACGCATGCTTTCGAGCGTATGTTTGAGCGTGGTATTTCAATCTCCGATGTTCGTCATGTATTGGTGACAGGAGACGTTATTATGAATTACCCGGATGATCGTCCATACCCCAGTTGTTTGCTTTTAGGATGGCGCGGGGAACGACCGCTTCATGTGGTCGTGGCAATTAACAGGAATGAAAACGAAGCCATTGTGATCACCGCCTATGAACCAGAGCAAGCTCTTTGGGAAAGTGGTTTCAGGAGGAAAAAATGAAATGTGTTGTTTGTAAGCAATCCGAAACAAAATCCGGCACGGCAACCATAACCTTACAGCGTCACGGGATGACATTGGTTTTCAAGGAAGTCCCCGCGCAGGTTTGCCCCAATTGCGGTGAGGAATACGTGGATGAAAAAGTCATGTCGCAGCTATTTCAGCAAGCAGAAGATGCGTTGAACGCCGGTGCGCAAGTCGATGTGCGCCAATACCGGGAAAGGCTTGTCGCCTGAAAAGTACTTTTTACGTAAATACGCCAGGGCGAAAGGAAAGCATATGGAATTTAACGTCAAAGTTGTTGTGAAGTTTTTGATTCCTGCAATGTGTATAGGCATTGCAGGAATAATCCAACACGCTGCAAATGCCGATGCTTTGTGGGCGCAAATTGATGGAAACGAATTGCAAGTAAGGCTCTCGGACGCTCCTGACAATGATAGTATTCAATCCGACAAAATCCAAAAGTCCATTATCACAGCAGGACGGCAAAATCTCGCACTCCAGCAAAATGAAAAACCGTATCTTACAACCACGCTTCCGCCTTCTACGGATTTAGTGGGAGTGAGTAATGATTGGGGTAAAATCCAAAGCAATGAACCAGGTGGCGGCGAATATCATTTGCATTATTATGCCAAAGCCGCGCGGACGCTGGCGGACGCGGCTGATCCAACTGCCCAGAAAGCCCAATGGTATGTTAGGTATCAATATGGTGCGCCGCCCGGAGTTTACTGGAATCAAGGCGATAAACCTTCTATTCCCTTAGTGGCACGTTTGGTAGAAAATGGCCACCCTGTGGCTCATGCGCAGGTGAAAGTTTACAATCCACGAAATCAACAATATCGATTCAAATACAAATCATTCAACAGTGTCTTTCAAAAAGAGCTATATTCAACGGACAACGAAGGAAAAGTACTTTTTTATGCCGAAGGAGACGGCGATTATAAGTTATACGCTTCATGGATGCGCCAAGTTCGTTCCCCGAAAAGCAATACCTTTACACAAGTTCGGAACTACGCAACGATAACATTACATGTCCGGGCAGTTGATATCGAGGGATTTGACCGCGCCGCGAAAGTCAACACAAACAACAATCCGCGATTTATCTCCCATACGTTTTCAATGCGATTTTCCCCTGACGGTAAAAAGCTCATCACAGTTGGGCCAATCACTAAAGGCGATGACGAACTTTTTCCGACAATAACGGATAAGCGGCTACGAGTATGGGATGTTGCATCGGGAAAGGAAATCTGGCGTTTACCAGCGCAGCCATATAGTCCAACAACAATGGAAAATTTCTGGGCGAGAAATAAAGATATAGTGATGCCGGATTTTAAGACGATGTATACCAGCCAATGGAACAAATACGGTTTCACCAATATTGATATTCATTCATTTCGCCGCGGCAAAAAATTTGAGGTGGATACCCACGCCATTTCGCATATTACGCTATCTCCCAACGGAGAATTTCTTGCGGTGGGAACAACGGGCGTTGTACACATCGTTGACGCAAAAACTTTACAAACATTACGTTCATATGGTCATGGAGGACAAGGCGCGGAAGTATTTTGGGGGCCACATGCTAAAACGTTAATTATGGAAGCATCGGGAGGCCGCCCTCAGGCAATAGATGTCGCAACCGCCAAACAAATCCATTACCCGCGCTGGTTTTATCGTGTGCGCGGTTCGGATGCCTTTGCTTTTTCTTCTGATGGAAATTATTTAGCCAAAGCAAATGGACATACCGTTGAAATCTGGGAAACGCCAACAGCAACAAGCGCCGGTGCAAAATTGAATACTTTCACAACCAAAATAGATTTAGTCCGCGTCTTGCAATTTTCCCCTGATGGCAAAACGCTGGCTGTAGGAGGATCGAGCAAAACAGAAGTGCCGGTGCAATTTATCAAACTTTCGCAGGTCAGAAAATAATGTGCGATAAAAGTACTTTTCAAGGTTATCCTATATGCTGATTATTGCAATTGTATTTGATAAAATAGGGATTTTATAATGACAAACACAACTCTACCGGAACGCGACGTCCAGCGTTCCTCAATCGATGATATCGCAGAAAAAGTGTATGCCGGCGAACGACTCACATTAGACGACGGACGCCGTCTGATGCTCCATCCCCATCTGCCGGAGATTGGGATGCTGGCCGATTATGTGCGGCAACAACAGAACCCCGGAAAAGTGGCAACTTATATAGCCGGGCGCAACATCAATTACACCAATGTGTGTTGGGTGCAATGTAAGTTTTGCGCGTTTTATGATTTGCCCAGCAGCGAAGAAGGATATACGCACCCCAAGGAAGTGATCTTCCAGAAGATCCAGGAAATGGTCGATTTGGGCGGTATTGAAATCCTGCTGCAGGGCGGCTTAAATCCCAAGTTGAAAATCGATTATTACGAGGATTTATTTGCCTCGATCAGCGAAAAATTCCCTACCGTTTGGATTCACGGGTTATCGGTTGCAGAAATTCTCTATATCGCCAAAATATCGCGTATCAGTTTGGAAGAAACCTTGCGGCGTTTGCGTGCAGCCGGTTTAAAAACCATCCCTGGCGCGGGAGCGGAAATGCTGGTGGATCGCGTGCGCAAAATTATCGCGCCTTATAAAGATACCACGAAAGAATGGCTGGACACCATGCAATTGTGGCATCAACTGGGCGGGCATTCTTCGGTGACGATGATGTATGGAACCGTCGATACATACGAAGACAAGTTGGAACATTTGATGCGCGTGCGCGAAGTGCAGGATCAAAGTTTGGCAAATACAACCGGCGGCTTTACAGCGTTTATCGCCTGGAATTTTCAGCCCGACGGCACGCCGCTGGGCGATGAATTAAAACAAAATCCCGATTGGCGCAAAGCCAGCGGATACGACTATCTGCGCACCATTGCGGTGGCCAGGTTATTACTGGATAACATTCCCCACCATCAGGCAAGCTGGGTCACGCAAGGCCCGCGCATCGCGCAGATCGGCCTCGACTACGGTCTGGACGATTTCGGTTCCACCATGATGGAAGAAAATGTCGTCTCGGCAGCGGGCACGGACTTCGTGATGCCGATTGCAGAGATTGAGCGGCTCATTCGCGAAGCGGGATATGAGCCGAAGAGACGGAATACGTTGTATGAGTTGGTTTAGTTTTGGGTGATAAAGTATGTGCGTCATTCTGAGGGAGCTCCGCGACCGAAGAATCCCCCGGAGTTTTAACGTACTTTGTTGTAGGAGAAGATTCTTCAAGTGTTGTGCTCCTCCCGAATAATCAGAGGCTCAGCTATGCAAACACGGTCATTTTGGGTTTACATTATGGGCGGGGCGGGAAAGACTATTTATATAGGTATTACCAATAATTTGCCACGCCGTGTTTGGGAGCACAAGAATAAAATAAGACCGGGATTCACAGCTCGATATAATCTGAATAAATTACTTTTTTATGCTGAATTTAATGATCCGCGTGAAGCAATTGCTTTCGAGAAGAAAATAAAAGGGTTGTTAAGGCGTAAGAAGGATGCGTTAATTGATAGTATGAACCCCGAACAGAAGGATTTGGCTGCTGATTGGTTTGATGAAAGTCCGTCGTAAATTAGGGGGGATTCTTCGGTCGCGGAGCTCCCTCAGAATGACGCGCGTTTTATTAATAGGGGGGCACGCACCTTAATAGGCGAGACTTTGTAAAAGTACTTTTATTGTGTTTGTATATTTTAAAAAGTGAATTAATATGAAACCACGAATCACCGTAATCACATTGGGCGTTGAAGACCTGGAAAGATCGCTGCATTTTTATCGTGATGGTCTGGGGTTAGTGACTGAAGGAATCATCGGCGCGGAATTTGAATATGGCGCGGTGGTATTTATTGACTTGCAGCCGGGGTTGAAATTGGCATTGTGGCCGCGCGCCAGCATTGCGCATGACACGGGATTGCCGCAGGGAAAGCCCAACGCCACGGAATTCACCATCGGGCATAACGTTGCGTCCAAAGCGGAAGTGGATGCCGTTATGGAACAGGCCGCCCGGGCAGGTGCTGCCATTATCAAAACCGCACAGGATACGTTCTATGGCGGCTATGCGGGATATTTCCAGGATCCGGATGGGCATCTGTGGGAGGTTGTCTGGAATCCGGGTTTTGTGGAAGTGGAATAGATTATAAAGTATCTCCAAAAGTACTTTTGTATGTAATAAAAGTACTTGGTGACAAGTTCCCTCTTGACATGTTTTTGCTGCTGTGTTAATTTACTATTTAGTTAATTAATTAAATGGTTAAATAAAATGTCTATCGATCCGCTCAGTTCCACATTTGCAGCATTAGCCGATCCTACGCGGCGCGCTATTCTGGCGCGGTTGACGAAGGGTGAAGCGTCGGTGAATGAGCTGGCTGCGCCGTTTGAGATGAGTTTGCCGGCTATTTCCAAGCATTTAAAAGTATTGGAAAAGGCACATTTGATCACGCGCACGCGTGAAGCTCAATGGCGTCCATGCCGCCTGGAAGCAGAGGGACTGCGCGAAGTGGCGGACTGGCTGGAAAATTATCGCGATTTTTGGGAAGCCAGTTTTGATCGCCTGGATGATTACTTGCAGGAGTTGCAAGCGCAGCAAAAACAACCACAAAAGGGGAAGAAAAATGTCCGTAGAAAAAAGTAGTGTTGCAAGTGAATCGGAAGAAAAAGTACTTTCGATCACGCGTGTTTTTGACGCGCCGCGCCATCTTGTCTTTGAGGCATGGACCAGGCCGGAGCATCTGAAGCGCTGGTTTGCGGCACATGGTTTTGATATTCCCTGTGCGGAATGGGAGATGAAACCGGGCGGAGCCTGGCATTCGAGCATGAGTAAGCCTAATGGATTACTGCTGAAGATGGGTGGCATTTGTCAAGAAATTGTGCCGGATGAAAAACTGGTGTTGACACATGCCTGGGATGTGGAGACCGGGGGAACGGGCCACGAAACGGTGATCACGGTCACCTTTGAAGATCAGGGCGAAAAAACATTGATGCATTTTCACCAGGCTTTCTTTTTATCCAAAGAAGTGCGCGACGACCATCGTGGCGGTTGGAACGAATTCTTTGAACGGCTGGAAGCATATTTGGCGGATACGAGGAAGGAATCATGAACACAACAGAAACCGTGGCGACAGCCAATCCCGGCGAAGCGGGCATTACCTTACAGCGCATTTTCAACGCTCCTCGCGCATTAGTTTTCGAAGTGTGGACGCAACCGCAACACATCGTGAAGTGGTGGGGACCAAATGGGTTCACCAATACCACTCAACAGATGGATGTCCGCAACGGCGGCGTCTGGGATTCTATTATGCACGGGCCTGACGGCACCGATTATAAAAATCATATCGTGTATAACGAAGTGACGCCGCCGGAACGTTTGATTTATACGCATGAATCCGGGCCGTGGTTTCAGGCGACGGTGACTTTTGAAGAGCACGGAAATCAAACGCGGCTGACGATGCAGATGGTTTTTGAATCGGTGGAACAACGTGATCGAACGATCAAGGCTGTTGACGCAATTGAAGGCGGAAAACAAACGTTGGGACGGCTGGCTGATTATTTGGCGAAAATGCCTCTCATTGTGAAACGCATTTTCGATGCGCCCATGGAAATGGTCTTCGATGCCTGGCTGGATCCGGACGCGGCCAGGCGTTGGCTCTTCACCGCGCCAGGCGGGAAAATAGATAGCGTGAAAATCGATCCGCAGGTGGGCGGTGAATTTGAGTTCATTGATAAACGCGGCGATGAATTAATCCGGCATATCGGAACCTATCTCGAAATTGACCGCCCGCGCCGATTAGTTTTTACGTTCGCCGTTCCGCAATATTCAAACGAATTTACAACAGTTACCATCGATATTGCGCCGCTGGATTCCGGTTGTGAACTGACACTGACGCACGACGGCGTGTTGCCGGAATGGCGTGACAGCACCGTCGATGGCTGGACGATGATTCTCAATGGATTGGCGGAGAATTTGGGGCAGGCGTAAAAGTACTTTTGCGCCGGACAAGGAAAACACAAAATGACTACTATCAAAAAAGAACTACGGCTCACGCGTATTTTCAACGCGCCGCGCGAATTGGTTTTTCGGGCCTGGGTTGATCCGAGGCAACTGGCGCAATGGTGGGGGCCGGAATGTTTCACCAATCCGGTTTGTGAAATTGATGCGCAGCCGGGCGGAGAAATTCTTATTCACATGACCGCGCCGGACGGCACTGTTTATCCGATGGGCGGAACAGTGCATGAGATCATGCCGCCGAAGAAAATTGTGATGACCACAACGGCTTTTCACGATGACAAAAATAATGTGCAGCTTGAGAACTTGAACACTATACTTTTTACCGAAACCGGTGATGGCAAAACGGAGTTAAAATTGCATGTGGTGGTGCAAAAAGCAACGCCAGAAATGGAAGGTGCGCTTTCCGGAATGGAAGCTGGCTGGAGCCAGAGTTTCGAGAAGCTCAATACATTTGTATCGCAGGCATAAAAGTACTTTTAAGGAGAGCCTTCATGCAACGTATTACCCCATGTTTGTGGTTTGATGATCGTATTGAAGAGGCCGTTCATTTTTATGTTTCGGTGTTCAAGAATTCGAAAATCAAACAGATCACTCACTATGCCAAAAACGCGGGCTTGTTCCCCGAGCGTTTTCGGGGAAAGGTGTTAACGATTACTTTTGAACTGGATGGCCAGGAATTCATGGCGCTCAACGGCGGAACGGCGTTTCATTTCACCGAAGCTATTTCGTTGATGGTAAATTGTGAAGATCAGCAAGAACTGGACGCCATGTGGGACAAACTTTCCGAGGGAGGCGAGAAAGTACAATGCGGTTGGCTCAAGGATAAATATGGTTTATCCTGGCAAATTGTGCCGGCAATTTTGGGCGAATTGATGAACGATCCTGCGAAATGGGCAAAGGTGCACGCGGCGGTTCTGACGATGCAAAAGCTGGATATTGTGAAATTGCAGGAAGCGTATAATAGCTAAAAGTACTTTTGGCGATTAAGGAGAAATAACATGGCAGTAGTAAATCCGTATTTGAATTTCGAGGATAATTGTGAAGAGGCGTTCCTTTTCTATCAATCGGTGTTTGGCGGGGAGTTCATTAATTTCATGCGCTATGAACAAATGGAATGTGATAATCCCGCGCCCGCGAGTGAAAACAAAAAGGTGATGCACGTGGCGCTGCCGATTGGAAATGGATCGGTATTAATGGGAAGCGACACGCCGGCAGCAATGGGGCATCTCACCGTGGGCAATAACTATTCCATTGCGGTGGGCGCTGATAATGTGGAGGAAGCCAAACGGTTATTCGATGGCCTTGCCGCGGGAGGTGAAGTGACGATGCCGATGGACAAAACCTTCTTCGCCGAAGCCTTTGGTATGTGCACCGATAAATTTAAGGTGCACTGGATGGTGGTGTGTGCCGGCTGTCAGCAATAAGGGTAGCAGAAGCCATAAAGCAGCGCCTGTTCCTTGGGGGGATAGGCGCTGCTTTGCATGGCTGATAGGTTATAATGGGAATAGATCGAAAAAGTGCTTTTAATGGACGATGGTAATACCCTCCCCAATGATATTGCCCCAAAAGTACTTTTAGAAAAAGCATCATGGCTCACATCAACGAAACTTCGCTTCCTGTCGCGTTTGAGAAAACGCTGGAAGCGTTGCGTGCGGCTCGCTTTTCGCTGACGCCGGATGGTCTTGGGCGAATGATGATTGCGCACAGTTCGCTGTCCGCCTTTCGCCGGCAGGAGTTGCCGGGTGGGGTTACAGTTAAAACACGCAAACGCCGCGGCAAGCGTGTCGGCATGCGGGGTCCGCGTAATTTTCGCGTGACGCGATTAATACGGGCGCGCTGGCCGGAAGATGGGCAATGGGAAGCGACCATACCTTCGCTGGTGTATGTGCTGCGCGGACAGGCGGATTTTCATATCGAGGATTATATGGTGCAATGTGCGCAGGGGAGTTGGCTTTTTATTCCTGCGGGGATCTCGAAACCTGACGCTGATTTTCCCTATGTATTGGATGGTTCGGATCGGCAGTGCGATTTATTGTGGATATATCCGGGGCCGTTGAATGGAGTAGGGTTGGAGTGTTTCGTCTGCCATTCCACTGCGGAAAAAGCGTGGGTTGGCCATCAGTTGGGAACCTCTGCCATCAAGAATAGTTTCCTTGCCAGCCTGTTTGATGGTCTCAATGATCAGCTCCTTGGAGACCATCAGAACGAACTCGTTTTGCATCTGTTGCATACGATTTTATTGATGTTGGTTCAAGAGATCCAGGCAGGGCGCGCCATGATTCCCTGGTCGCGGCGCGTGGCTCCGCTGCAGCAACATTCACGGGATATCATCGAGGAAGCCTGCAAATATATTGATGCGCATCTCCATCATCCCTTAACCATTGAAAGGGTAGCGCGCCAGATGGCTATTTCGTCGACTACTTTCACCAGCCAGTTTCGCAAGAAAACCGGCAAGTCCTTTAATGGCTATCTCACGGAAAAACGGCTGGAAGGCGCGGCGCGTCTTCTGGAAGAATCCGGTTTGCCGGCGCATGAAGTGGCCCGGGATGTCGGCCTGACATACGAACGCTTGCGGACGCTTTTTCATCGGCATTACCACTGTTCGCCGGGGGAATACCGCAGGCGCAAAAGTTAGTCTGATATTTGTGGTTGGCGTCTAAATGTTGTGTTTTGCAGGTGGGGAAGTGTGGCATAATAGGACATGTAGAAGTTTAGTAGCGTTTTAAGGAGTGTGTTATGAAAGGACGAAAGCACCCGTCGAAAGTAGCATTTACATTGATAGAATTACTTGTTGTTATTGCTATAATATCAGTTCTTGCAGCGATCTTGTTCCCGGTTTTTGCACGGGCCAGGGAAAACGCGCGGCGCGCCAGTTGTATGAGCAATCTCAAGCAGATTGGCCTGGGCGTAATGATGTATGTGCAGGATTATGACGGGAAATATCCACCTGACGCCAACTCTACCGGAGCGGTAGCGAAGCCGGAGGATGGCTGGTGGTATTCACCTGGCGGTGTAAACTGGCTCTTTTGGCAGCAAACGATCTACCCGTATACAAAAAACGATCAGGTGTATATTTGCCCTTCCAAGGATATCTCCGCGTATAGTGGCCCGAGCAGATATTTGTATGGCGGATATGGAATAAACACGCTACTTTCTGTACCCTCCAATAGACAACCTGCTTCCATAGCGTCTCTCGAATATCCCGCCAGTACGTATCATATTATGGATTCTACTCACTGGAGGATGGAGCCTTATTTTGTAGTTGAATGGAGTGGCGATAGCGGCTGGGGCCGGGTTCCTGGCACTGCCGCACTTATAAAACATCCCCCTGCGACCATTTCTTCCGACCTTCAAAATGATCGACATCTGGGAGGATTAAACATGGAGTTTGCCGATGGCCATGTGAAGTGGTTAAAGAGCTCCCTTGTATTTCAAGAAGCAGTTCCTTGCTATAAAGATTCCTATTGCAGAGGAGCAAATGCGGGAAAAGCCGATATGACGACAAATAGCGAGTGGAACCCTTATCGAAAATAAGTAAATCGTGTCCCTACTTTAACTTAAAAATCAATATGAAAATATCAATCTCACACATCGCACAAAAGTACTTTTATATAGCTACCGCAGCCATATTCCTCAGCACATTACCCGCTTGCGCACAAGTTAATACAAATGCCACAGCGGGAACTAACTTGATCCAAAACGGCGGATTCGAAAACGGCGCCGCCCATTGGAAGATTCCGGCGAATACTGCGGAAGTAGTAAATGGCGTGGCGCACAGCGGCAACTATAGTCTTTATTATTCCAATGAAGACCGGAGCCAATACAAATTATTCAGCCAACCTATAAAAGTTCATCCGGGCGAACGCATTGAAATGAGCGTCTGGGTCAAAGGTGAAAATGTGGGAAGCGTTCGGGGAGCCGGTTTTTTTGCGGAAAGTTATTCCTCCGGCAAATTTCTGGGAGGCGCTTATCCACGCACCAAATCCGGCACCTTCGATTGGACAGAACTCAAGGCCAGTTATACAATTCCGCCTTCCGCGCAAAGCACCACTTTTGGTTTATACCTGGAACGCAACGTCACGGGCAAAGCGTGGTTTGATGATATTAATGTGCAAGTTGTGTCGCAACCGGCGGCATTTGAATCGTTTTTAACTTCTCCCAATTATCGCGGGATGGTCAAACAGGGCGATAATTCGCCGTGGAAATATTCTTTGAGAATTCGTCCACAGAGCGATTGGAGCGCCGCTGACGTCACCGTTAAAAATGAACTCACCAACGCGCAGGGAAAAGTACTTTTGCAAAAGGAAACCAAAGTCGCCCCGCAAGAAGGCGAAACTCAAATTGCCATCACGCCGCCACAAAATCTGCCTGTTGGCGAATATACACTTTCGCAAACGATAATCGACCCCAACGGCAAAGTGCAACTTACGCAAAGTTCGCCTATTCAAATAGTGGCGCAAATGCCCAAAGTGTATATCGATAAAGATGGCTTCACGGTTTTTGACGGTAAACGTTTTTTCCCGATGGGCGTTTATTTGGGAGGCACCAAAGACACCGATGACGCCAATTTACAACAAATCAAAGAGGGCGGATTTAATACAGTCTTGACGTATTCCTATGGCAATAACAAAGGTTCCGAGGAATATCTCGATCGCGCGCAGCAGCATGATCTCAAAGTCATCTATTCGTTAAAAGATATATATCCCGGGTTAGGAAAATACGGCGATGACGCAATAAATATTGCCACCCAATTTGTCGATTTGCTCAAAGATAAGCCCGCGCTTCTGGCGTGGTATACCAATGATGAATTGCATCCTGAGTGGCTGCCCAAATTGGAAAAGACATATCAAATGGTAGAGCAGTCCGATCCGAATCACCCCGCATTTCAGGTGCTCAGCGAAAAAGGCACGATAGAAAAGTACTTTAATGTGACGGATGTTTTGGGATTAGATCCTTATCCGGTAGGAAATCCCGATCTCACCATATCATCCACGTATACCGATTTTGTGAAAGATGCCGTGCACGGCGCACGCGGCATTTGGATGGTGCCACAGATCATGGACTGGGCGGTTTATCGCAAGAATCAAAAACCAAATCCGCCGACATTGGACGAAATGCGTAACCAGGCCTATCAATCAATTATCCACGGCGCCACCGGGCTGATTTGGTATTCGTATTATGATTTAAGATACAAGCAATATCCGCGCGATCAAAATCTGGACATGACACTTTTTCAGCAGCGTTGGAAAGACGTTTCAGCAATGGCGCAGGAAATCGATCAGATCACACCGGTCATCTTGGAAGATCAAAAAGTACTTTTGGATCTTCCGGCAAAATCGGATGTAGAAGCAGCCGCATGGAAACAGGGAAATCAACTGGCGCTGTTATTTGCCAATCCCTATTACGCAACCAAAAGTATCACTTTCGCATTGCCGCAAGGCTGGATGATTAAAGATGCCGAGCAGGGACAGATTAAAAGTACTTTTGCGAACGGTAAAGCAACATTCACTTTGTCAACAATAGGAAGCGGTGTGTTTTATTTGGAAAAGAAATGACTTGGAGTAATCTGTAAAAGTACTTTTGCGGATTACTCCAAATGTTATTGCTCAAACGAAATCGTATTGGATTGTAGTGTGCCTTCCCAAAGAAATCCGTTCCACATATAGCTGGCCATCGGGTTATCTTTATCACCAGTGTTGTGGTATTTGTAATCAGTCCCCTTAAAGGAAGCGTATACCTGATACATTCCAGGCTTTAATTTTTTAGAAGGAAATTCATCCCATTTACGTTTCGATGGCCAAAACTGTCTTAGGGGAAGTTCTAAGCAATATGACGTACCGTGCCGAAGCGGAATGACGTAATTATCGATGCGCCCGGCCACTCCCGAATATCTGTTGTCTACAAAATGTAGTTCTTTGATATTTCCAGCATCATCTTTCAATGAAAGTTGAAATGCATCCGGTGATTGGAAACTTCCCACAATTGCTCCCAAATTTACCAGAACGTCTTTTTTACCTACATTTCGCAATGTCACTAAAAACTCTGGCCAACCATCCTCAGTTGATTTATCCAACGAAATAGATAATTGCAACCCATTGAGCACATCTCCATGTTCTGGAGTAGTTGGAGTTTGATCATTAGATGTGAAACCAAACGAAGAAATTCCCAACACAGCAAATCCGATTGCAGCAAGCAAAACGCCTATCTTTCGCAATTTCATCTTTCTCTCCTAATTAGCGAATGTAACGTGATGATAAGAATACTTCATCATCATCTGAGGAACAAGCAAAAGACATGTATTGCGCTTCCGATCATATTCTCAAAAGTACTTTTGTTTATACTTTCACCAGCAGTAAAAGTACTTTTACCTCCCATGAATAGCCAGCTTATTATTGATCTCATCCATCAGCAATTGCTGCCACGCATTGCGCAGCAGGATTTTTCCCTGTCGCCATTAGCGAACCATAAGAATTTTCAGTCTGTCTTTCCTTACACGCTGCATTCACATTCCTTCTTTGAGTGGATCTGGTGTATGGAGAATGAGGCGTTTTTGCAGATTGACGCGCAGGTGTATTCGCTTCATGCGGGAGATTTTATTCTATTGCCGCCGGGCGAAGTGCATGCTGATGTTTTTTCGCCCACAACGCCAACCAATAAAATTCTCTGGTGCGCCTCTGACAACGGAAAACTGGGTGCGCATTTGCACGCCTATACGCCTGTCAATCACCAGCAACACATAGCGGGAATCTCCGCGCCGACGCCGCCTTTTCTGTTGTCGCTTTTGGGGACATTGCAATACGAATGGAAATCCTCGCAGCATCATCGACAGGCGATCTGTGCATCGCTGGTGCAGGCATTGGCGCATGTGATGTTGCGCGCTTTTGAAGACGCCAACGACAATCAGGAAGATTTTATCCCGGGAAAAATCGCGGTGCGCGTGAACTGGTTTCTCAACGAGCATTTTCACGAAGCCGTTTCGCTAGCTCACATCGCGCGCGCCATGCACGTCAGCCGCAATTATCTGGCCACCTTATATAAAAAGGAAACCGGCATTACCATCGGCCAGATGCTGCGCGAAATCAGATTGCAACAGGCCAAGAAATTACTACTGGAAGCCGATATGACCGTGCAACAAATTTCGCAGGCCGTGGGCTATTCCACGCCAGAACATTTCAGCCGCGTCTTCGTGGAACAGGTCGGTGTGACGCCGGGAAAATATGGCAAACGGTGAAAAAGTACTTTTGGCAAAGGTTCTGAAGATTCATCAAAAATTCGTAACATCCGCCTGTTTAACTTTGCTGGTGAAAAGGTATAATTCATGCTACATTGAGCGAGCTAAAAGTACTTTTATCAGGATAATTTAAAAATGAATATAAGCAATCAGCCTTTGCGAGTTCTATTTGTTTGCACCGGCAATGCCGGACGCAGCCAACTGGCTCAAGCACTGGGAATGTTGCAGAATAACGAGAGCATCAGTTTTGAATCGGCTGGCGTCCAGCCCTGGAAAGCCTTACATCCTATGGCCATCAAGTTGATGCGCGAATTGGGCATTGATGATAAAACGCATTTCCCCAAAGCGGTGACAGCGCTGGCTGATCGCAATTTTGATGTGGTAATTACCATCGGCGATCCGGCGCGCCGCTTGTTGCCATTGCGCATTAACGGCAATCCCCATCGCATTCATTGGGACATCAACGATCCTGCTGATGCGGACGGCACCGCTGCTTCGGAAACTGTCTTCCGGGCTACACTGGCACAAATCGAACATCGCTTTTCGCAGTTGTGGAATCAATTAAAACAGATTTATCCGCCATCGTTGCTCCGTGATCAGCCCGGTATTAATAGCGGATTATGGCATGATGAAATCTTGAACGAGTCGCATTTGGCGCTTGCGGCGGAGGGTGGTTTCGAGGCAATGGAAATTAGTCCGTATCGAAGTCGCGAACACTTTGATGTTCGCGATACCAAACATGTTCAGGAAATCCGTCGTGCGGCGGATAATGCGGGACTGGCGATTTGGTCGTTGCATTCACGCGACGAAGGCGATCTCACTTCGCCTGATGCGGCAGTGCGCCAGAAACAGATGGATGAATTATTTTGGTGTTTGGATGCTGCGGACACGTTGGGAGCCACGGTTGTTGTTTCGCATATTCAAGTATTGGGCAAACATTTTTCCGATCTTCCAGCGGCGGAAGCGCGTCTGAGCGACAGCATGAATGAACTGTCATTACGCGCCGAAGATTCCGCAGTGCGCTTCGGTCTGGAAAACGGCTATGCGTGCAAAGAGGGACAATGGGCACGTGACATGTTTCGGCGCGCGGCGGCATTTTCACCGGCAGCATTCGGATATGTTATCGATACGGGACATGCCAACATGGCTGGTGATTTGGAAGATATTGAAACCGGCGTTGGCCAAAGATTGATTTCTCTTCATCTGAATGACAACTGCGGCAAATATGATTCTCATCTGCCCGGCGGCGAGGGAACCGTAGACTGGGCGCGGATTGCACGCCTCTTGCGCGCCACACAATATCAGGGATGTCTGATGTGGGAGATTGCCGCCAGCGCAGAAAGATCAAGTTCCGAGTTGTTAGCCGATACCATGAAAGGACATCAGCGTTTGATGGAATTCTTGTGAGTTACCTGAATAAAAAGTACTTTTAGGCAGCGATGAATGACAAACTTGTTATCGATTTGATGAAGCAGCAAGTGCTGCCGCGAATAACTGCGGGAGATTTTACTCTTCTGCCGTCTGAGAAAAGAGAGGTTCCTAATAGCCAAAACTTCCAGCCAATTTTCCCTTTCCCCATTCATTCCCATTCTATTTTTGAATGGATTTGGTGCCTGGAAAAAGAAGCCTTTCTCCAAATTCACGATAAAGTGTATCGTCTGGAACAAGGTGATTTTTGTTTATTGCCGCCAGGAGAATTGCATGCGGATGTCTATATTCCCTCGTTAAGTTCTTATCAAGTGTTATGGTGTGATCTCAAACAAGAAGTGGTCAGCGCGCACCATTACATTTATCGATCTGTCAATCACCTGGATTACACTGCCGGCATATCTGCCGCCGCGCCGCCTTTCCTGCTTTCGCTGCTGGGAACCCTGCAACAAGCGTTAAAACTTTCCCCGAATTACCGCCAATCCGTGTCCACCGCGCTGGTCTCGGCTCTGGCAAACTCGATGTTGAGTGTCTTTGAAGTAGCCTTGCAAAGCGGCGAACACAAAAACCGTCCAGGGAAAATATCCGTCAGGGTGGAGAACTACTTGAACCAACATTATCATGAGGCGCTAACTTTGAATGATGTCGCCGGAGCGCTATTTGTTAGCCGAAATTATCTCGCGGCTCTGTATAAACAGGAGACAGGAAAAACCATTGGCCAAACCCTGAGGGACATTCGCATGGAACAGGCCAAAAAGCTACTTTCAGAAACGCATTTGTCCGTACAGGAAATATCCAGCCTCATAGGATATTCCAGCTCGCAATACTTTAGCCGCGTCTTTTTTGGAAACGAAGGGGTGACGCCAGGCAGTTATGGTAAAAGGGACAGAACGAAATTCAGGAAAGAAGTATAATAATTCAGAAGATATTGTAGTTTATCAGTGAAGCTTTTGGGGCATACTCAATTAGCAGATCATTTTAAGGAGGTTGTTATGCCCTATCGAACAGCGAGGCTCAAAGGTTTTACTTTAATAGAATTATTGGTTGTCATTGCAATTATTTCAATATTAGCAGCAATCTTATTTCCCGTCTTCGCGCGAGCCAGAGATAACGCGCGGAGAGCGAGTTGCATGAGCAACGTGAAGCAATTAATGCTTGGGGTTATGATGTATGCGCAGGATTATGATGAGCGCTTTTTGTATGGACAACGAAAGGCCTATTCGGGAGAACCAGGTGCAGGGTATGGAGACTGGATGTATTGGACGGTAATGCTTCAACCCTATGTCAAGTCAACCCAGGTTTTTGTTTGTCCCAATACGCAAAGTTCAGATAGTATCACGCAACTCAACTACGGCGTAAATGCGAGAATTTCACCTGCAACTTCACAGTATTCAACCTTGCCACAAGCTGTTTCTTTAGCGTCTTTAGAATCTCCCGCCAGCGACTATCTGATTTTTGATGCTGGAAATTATGCGATCACTCCTGGCCAGGCAGCTTCTCCGCAAAATAACCTGTTTGTCCCCGGCGCGGGTGATGTCCTCGGCCTAACCGCAACAGCCTGTGTTGGCACAGTAGCCTATTATCAAGTGGCGGAATATGAAAATGATTGCACACACGCTCGGCATTTTGATGGTAATGTGGTGGGCTTTGCTGACGGACATGTCAAATGGATAAAAGCATAAGCGATTATCACAGAAGCTAAAAGTTATGTGGCTAATGGAAACGGTGGCGCCTGGGATCCATTTGAATAATTCACCTGTTGCGCGAGGGAAATCTCTCTCTGGCGTCATTCCCGAATGCTGTTATCGATAATCCACTACGTAAAAGTACTTTCACGCAATAGATTCCGGCCAACGACACGCCGGAATGATGTAATGATGCATCCCAGAACAAAAGACCTCTTTTAAAAAGGGGGACTGCGAAAGCACTATAATAGAATAAAATGACTACAAAACACCACTTCCAAATATCTCATATCGCTCAACTGATATTGCTACCATTATTGACGTTAAGTGCATTGTCAGGGTATTCCACAAAAGCCAAAGCGATGACTCTTACGCCTGAAAGTAATATCTCCATCATCTTGCCTCAAAACGCGACATTGCCCGAACAGACGGCTGCCCGCGAACTGGATAATTATCTCACGCGCATTAGCGGTGGTGATTTCATCATTGTGAATGAACCATCTCAAATTTCCACGAACGCCATTTATGTGGGTGCTACGCAATATGCCAAAAATGCCGGCATCGATGAAAGTACTTTGCCTTCTGAAGAATGGCACATCAAAACACATAACGATAATTTGATCCTAATCGGTGGCGGCACGCGTGGAACATTATATGCGACGTATCACTTTTTGGAAGATATTGCCGGAGTGCGCTGGTGGACGCCCTGGGAAGAAGATGTTCCCGCGCAAAAAGTACTTTTACTGTCCAATTTGGACAAGCACGGCAAACCTGCTTTTTCGTATCGTGATGTCTATATGACATACGGCAGTGACAAAGGCCGTTTTGCCATTCGCAACCGGTTGGATCGCAATGGCGATTCGTCTATTGGTGCGGAATATGGAGGTAGCCATAATTATGGTCCGCCCTATCATGTGCATACGTTTTTCAAAATACTCTCGCCGGAAAAGTACTTTTCTGCACATCCCGATTGGTTTCTCGGCAGCGGCAAAACCATGCCAACGGCAAATACTGGACAACTGAATATGTCTAATCCCGAAATGCGAAAGGAGTTTCTCAAACTGCTCCGCGAGATCATTCGCAAATCGTACCGGGATGCCAAATCAAAAGGCCTGCCCGCGCCGGAAGTATTTAGTGTTTCGCAGGAAGATAATCATGTCAGCTTCATTGGCTCCAGCGCGGATGAAGCATTGGTGAAAGCCAATGGCGGCGCGGAATCGTCTATTCTGCTTAGCTTTGTCAATTATTTAGCAGACGGCATTAAGGATGAATTCCCTGATGTTTATATTGATACGCTGGCCTATTTTTCGGGCGTGAAAGCGCCCACCTCAATTCGCCCGCGCGACAATGTTATCATTCGCTTATGCAGCACTGGCATTATGCTGTTGCCGATCACCGATCCACACAATCGTGCGTTTCACGATAACGTCATCGCATGGAGTAAAATTTCCAGAAATCTGCGAGTGTGGAGATATGGCATCAGCTTCCGCGTCCCCAGCGCGCCGCTGCCGGTCATCGCTAATTATGGGCCGGATTTGCGATTCTTATTACAGAATCATGTCAATGGTATTTTTACCGAATTACAACATCCGCTCACGGCTGACATGCGCGATATGAAATTGTGGATATTATGCAAACTGCTGGAAGATCCAACACGGGATACAAAAGCATTAATCAATGAATTTACCGATGGCTACTATGGAGCGGCGGCTCCCAAAGTGCGTGAATATCTGACAATGCTCAACGATACAGTGCAGATGACAATTCAACAAACAGGGCTTCCGGAGATTACCATGGGGTTTACCGGCCTCAATAAATTCACTTATTTAACGCGGGAATTTTTTGTGAAGGCAGACGCGATATACGATGAGGCCGCGGCAAAAGTAGCCAATGATCCGGTTCTTTCACGCCGCGTGCGCCGCGCACGTTATTCCGTGGATGATGCCCAATTGATGCGTTTTCCCAATTTGGTAAATGAATGGGTGCAAGCAGGAAATACTCCCGAAACTTTCACCTTCGATCGCGCTAAAATCGCTGCCCGCGGTTTGCAAACTCAGCGAGAGCAAATCGATTTGCAACTACCCGCCCAACAGCGCACAAAGGCACACGAAACAGCATCTCTGCATTTTGCTAAATTGACCGCAGGCCCCATTTATATTCCGACACCTGCCAAATTCCAAAATGTGCCGCTCCGCGATCTATTGATTTATGGAGCCAATGACACGCGGAATTACAAAAATAAGGCTGTTGTTGTATCCGATAAACAAGCAGAAAGCGGCACCGCCACGCGTTATGAAATTCCCGACTCAGAACAGAAAACACCGATGATCTGGGGAATTTATGAAACGCGTAATCGAACAAATTTACTTATTGACCACATCAAGCCCGAAACCATTCCCGGCGCTGGTTATCATTGGTATAGAATGGGTGACGTGACGTTCAATAATAATCGCTCCTATGTTTTTTTCACCTGGTCATGGTTTATACAAGTTGATCTTAATAGCGTCTTTGACGCCAATAATCCGGAACAACAATACGAAGTGTGGGCTAATCTGAAATTTGAAGGCCCGGCATTTCCCCACGGAAGCGTGAATGATAAAAATGCGATCTATGTGGAGCGTCTGGCATTGGTGAAGAAATAGTGCGACTGCTCCAATTCGGAAAGTACTTTTATCAGATTGGGAACATTCATCAATAAAATCAAACTATCCATCATTTCATCACTTTGCCGTGTCGTGTATAACTGTATGAATCATGAGTGATTTTCTATCAGCCGGTATTGTTCGCCAAGTCATCACGCCGCGAACGAAAACGTTACTATTCGGTGATGCGCGATGTATTGGTGTTGGAGATAAAATTACGCGTTAGCGTAATTCCCCCTTGTAAAGGGGGTTAGGGGGATTCTTGTTCTTAAGTTTCGCCCCAAAGAAAATCCCTCAGGATAACGAATATCAAAAAAGGAAAAACATGCAACAATTCTGGCCACAAAATAAGCGTGCCGCATTATCGATTAGCTTCGATGATTCGCGCGTTTCACAATGGGAAAAGGGTATTCCGATTTTGGATGCATACAATATCAAAAGTACTTTTTATGTGGTGCCGCGCGTTATCCAAAATCATATTAACGAGTGGAAAGCTGTATTGGCGAATGGGCATGAAATTGCAAATCACACCGTGAATCATCCGTGCAGTGGCAATTTTGGTTTTGCGCGGAATAAGGCGTTGGAGGAATATTCACTGGGTCAAATGGAACAGGAATTGACCGATGCCAGCGATGCGATAAAAGTACTTTTAGGCGTGGAACCGCAAACTTTTGCATATCCCTGCGGACAGACGTTTGTGGGGCGCGGCGAGAATACGCAAAGTTATGTGCCGCTGGTGGCAAAGCGCTTTCTTGCGGGCAGATGTTTTAATGGCGAATCCGCCAATGATCCCACATTTTGCGATTTGGCGCAGTTAATCGGCATGTCGGGAGATATACAAGATTTTTCCTTATTGAAAAAACATCTGGATAAAACATTAGCGGATGGAAACTGGTTGATTTTGGCTGCGCATGATGTGGGAGATAAGCAACAAGCTGTATCGGAAGGCGTTTTGCGCGCTATTGGCGATTATGCAAAAAAGCATCCGGAATTGTGGGTGGATACCGTGGCAGGAATTGCGGCGTATATAAAATCACAGCGGTGAAAGTAGGGACACGCCTCGGGCGTGTCCGATTATAGCCGACAATAACAAGGCACGCCCAAGGCGTGCCCCTACCAGTTAAAGATGAGGCTTAAAGGGAAATCATGTACAGAATCGGGCAAGAAGAAGTAGAAGCAGTGCAACGCGTCATCGCATCAAAAGTACTTTTCAGGCGCGGCAATCCGGAAGATGGTCATCAGAACGAAGTCATCAAATTTGAACGCGAGCTGGCGGAAAAAATTGGCGTGAATTATGCCTTATGTTTAACAAGTGGCACCTCGGCGCTGGTTTGTGCGCTAGCGGGTTTTGGCATTGGCCCAGGCGATGAAGTCATCATTCCGGCATATACCTATATTGCGACGGCGCAAGCGGTTTTGATGGTGGGTGCGGTTCCCGTGATTGCCGATGTGGATGAAACGTTGACACTCGATCCCGAAGATGTGAAAAAGAAATTATCTCCAAATGTGAAGGCTATTATTCCCGTGCACATGGTAGGGCGTGTGGCCAATCTAAAAGTACTTTTGGAGATCGCGCGCGAAAATAACATCAAGTTAATCGAAGATTCCTGCCAGTGTGACGGTGGCAGTTTTCAGGGTAAACGCACCGGGAGCTGGGGCGATGCGGGCGCGTTTAGTTTCAATGATTTCAAGATTATCTCCAGCGGCGAAGGCGGCGCGTTGGTGACTAATGATAAAAGTACTTTTGAGCGCGCATTAGCTTTTCACGATAGTTTAGTTAGCTTTCCGCATTTTGGGGAAAACCTATCTATACCCGCGTTTCTGGGTGCACAGTTCCGCGCCAATGAAATTCAGGGTGCTATTTTGCGCGTGCAGTTGCAACGGCTGGATGCTATTCTGGCGGATTTGCGCAAAGCTCGAAAACGATTCGAAAACGAATTAAGCGATGTATTGACAATAGCACCCAATAATGAATCCCTGGGAGATTGCGGTGTGGTGGCAGCATTCCAATTTGTGGATGCGAACGCGGCTAATCAATTCGCCGAAAAAGCCGGCGGCTGGTTGCCGATTAATACCGGACGCCACGTCTACTCCAATTGGGATATGTTAATCGAAAATCGCATTGGCCATCATCCCGATATGAATCCGTTGAACCATCCCAAGAATCAACATTTGCGGATTCATTATCATGTGGATTTATGCCCGCGTTCGCTGGATGTATTGAGCCGCACGGTGTTCATTAGCATGAATCCTGATTGGACGCAGGAAGAAATTGATCAGCACATTGCTGTCTGCCGGGAAGCTGTGAAATAAGGTAAAAAGTACTTTTTATGAAAACCACGGCGTGCTAAATCCTTCGGACAACGCGCTTTTTCAGCACGTGCTATAATCGAAATCAGTAGGAAGATTGGAGATTTGTATGACCGCAAAAGTACTTTTACCCAAACCCTATCCGCGCGCCGTAGCGCATCGCGGATTCAGCAAGGCCTGTCCCGAAAACACGCTGCCCGCTTTTGGCGCGGCGGTGGCTTTGGGCGCGGATGAAATCGAGCTGGACGTGTGGCCGTCAGCGGATGGCGAACTGGTGATTATCCATGATCCCTCACTTGACCGCACCACTGACGGCGCGGGAACCGTCATGAATTTACCATGGGCGGACATTGCCAAAGTGGACGCCGGAATCAAGAAAGGCGAGCAATGGCGCGGCGTGCGCGTGCCACGATTGGAAGATGTGTGGGATGCCTTCGGCGGACAAATTGAATTTAATATCCACATCAAGGATCCCGGCGAGGACGGCCTGGTGATTCGTAAAGTCAAACAACTCGCGGAGAGATATGGCATCGCCGAGCAGGTTTACGTCGCGGGCGTGGACGATGTGATGCAGTGCATGTTGCAGCTCGCGCCGGAAATCGGGCGGTGTTGCCTGAACGGCCAGCACGGCTGGAACCTGGTGGATAAAGGCATCGAATATCAGTGCGGCCGCGTGCAGTTTGCCAACAGATATTGCGACGCGGATCATATTCAAAAAGCCCATGACGCGGGAATTATTTGCAATTTGTTTTATGCTGATGATCCCCGGCAAGCGGAAGAATATCTGGAAATGGGCATAGACAGCATTTTGACAAACGCGCTGGCGGAGGTATTACCGGTGGTGCGAAATCAACATTTAAAGCATGCTTGAATCGTGGCTTTCTACAGTGCCGTGTATTCATATTGGTGATGGGTTTGACCTAAAAGTACTTTTAGAGGATGGATTGTTCAGCCGCGTCCGTTTTTGCGATTATTGACAGTCGTTCGATTGCTATTATTCTACTATAGCTCCCCCATTTTTTTCTCACCTATTGACAGTGTCTCTCTGGATTGTGATACTGGAAAAATACTTCGGTAGGCGAACTATTCGTATGGCTAAGTAGGTGAAGAAGATAGGGCGAAAGAATACAGAAGCTGAAATCGAGGAGATGTCGCGTTTGTTAGAGCAAATGCGGCATTTGTGGCGTCCGCCGAAGAAGGGCGGGCCGCCATCTTCGCTCAAGACGTTGACTTTGCCGCAGGCGCGATGCCTGATGTATATTACGCGCCACGAAAATTGCACCATGAGCGAGCTGTGCCGGCATCTGAGTGTGCGGTTATCCACGGCCAGCGAACTGGTGGACCGCGTCGTGGTGGCAGGGCTGGCGGTGCGTTCGGCGGATAAGGAAGACCGCCGCGTCATACGGCTTTCGCTGACACGGCGCGGACGCAATATCCACGAAAAATTCCGCGCTATGCAGAAAGAGCAGGTGCGGCAATTGGCGGGCCGGTTTTCCCGTGAGGAATACCAGGAATTTACCGATGCTTTGCGAACGGTGATCCGTTTGTCCGGCAAGGCGCGCGGGGAGGAAGAATGAAAAGGAAATTAACAGCCGTCAGAATGGCCGTGCTGGGCGCGTTATTGATGACCGGTGTTTCCGTGGTTCGGGCTGATATGCCGCCGGGCAATGTTGTGGCGAATGCCGCTGTCACCGGTGATAGCATGGGCATAACATTGGATGAAGCCATTACTATGGCCTTGCGGGAACATGGCGATGTGGGCGCGGCGGAACAAAATTACTACAGCGCGGTGGAAGGCATTACGTCGGCGCGGTCATCCTTATATCCGCAAATCACGGCAGATTTCAACTATACCTATCAGAATGGCAATCGCCAGATCACTAACAATGCCTCGACATCCTATGACTCCTCCGATTTCACCAGCGGCATCAGCGTCACTCAGAATATCTTTGATGGCGGGCGTATTCGAGCCACGGTGCGGCAGGCAAAATCGTCCGCGCTAAACGCCATGGGCGCGGTGGGAACGGCGCGCAATAACCTGGCTTATACCGTTGCGACGGCGTTTTACGGACAGTTGCTGGATGAAAAATTAGTGAAGCAGCGCCAGGGAGAAGTGGAACTGGCGCAGCAGCAACTGGAGATGATTCAGGCACAGGTGGAAGCGGGCACGGTGGCGCGTTCCGATGTGCAAAGCGTGCAGGTTAATTTGAGCCAGGCGCAATTTGATCTGGTCACGGCACAGAATAACTTGAAAGTGGCGCAGACGGAACTGCGCCAATCCATGGGACTGGGACGCGGCCCCGCGCTGCAATTGCAGGAGCCGGGATTGACGGAAGCGGTTGCTCCCGCCGCCGCGCCAGAGGAAGATAAAAGTACTTTTACGCTGCCACCATTGCCGCCGCTGCCGGAGGTGGCGCCGCTCAAGAGCCTGGATGAATATCTGGCGCAGGCGCGGCAGTTGCGCCCCGATTTGTTGCAGGCGAATGCCAATGTGGATCAAAGCAAGGCGCAGCTTTCTCTGGCGAAAATCGCCCAGCGGCCTCAAGTCAGCGTCAGCGCGGGCTATGATATAGATCCGTTCCACGCGAATAATCGCGGGTTGACTTTTGGCGCGGGCGTCTCTATTCCCATTTTCGATGGCGGCGGGCGCAAGGCTGATGAACGCGGCGCGGAACACACCTTGAGAGCCAGTGAAATCAAATTGGAACAGTTGCAAAAAGATGTGGCGGCGGATGTGGAGGAAACCTATATCAGCGTGAGCGGCGAAACGCAGCGCATTCAAAATGCCCGCGCTCTGGTGGAATCGGCGCGCACCAATTTTGAAACGGCTTCCGAAAAATATCAACTTGGATTAGGAATTGTGCTGGATGTGGTCAATGCCCAGACGCAGCTATTCAGCGCACAAACCAGCCTGACTCAGGCGCTCTATGATTATCAACTGGCGATGGCCGATCTGGATCGCGCCGTAGGCAGATTCGCCTGGGCCAATCCCGGCGCGGCGCCGCCGGAAACAATTAACAATGAGCAATGAGCAATTTACAATGAACAATTAGACAAAAGTACTTTTAGTGTTTGAATCAGGTTGCTATCCATTACCGTCATTCCCGCCTGCGTGGGAATGACGTTCGTAGGAATTTAGCGGATAGCAATTCGAGTTATTTAATATTGCTCATTGTTCATTGCCCAGAAGGATGTTATTATGCAAAATCAGACAACGGAATTATCGGAAAAGATACCGCGTCGGCGGCGCAAAATTAAAACTCCCTGGATAGTGGCGGCTGTTGTCGTTGTCTTTGGATTGTTTTTGTGGATGCGTTCGCGCTCCAACAAACCGGAAGAACCACAGGTCAAAACCGCTGTAGCGGAAGTAACCAATGTCAGCTCGCTGGTGACGGCGACGGGAACATTGCAGCCTTTCACCACCGTCGATGTGAAATCACGCGCCAGCGGCACGGTTTTGCAAATGGCGGTGGAAGAAGGAAGCGTCGTCAAAAAGGGACAATTGATTTGCCTGATTGACCGGCAAGACACCACCGCGTTATACAACCAGGCGCTGGCCGACGTGGCATCGGCGCGCTCGGCGTTGGCGCAGGCGCAGGAAAATGCCAAATTACAAAACGCCAGCATCGGTCCGCAAATTCAGCAATCCGCGGAATCACTGACTGCGGCGCAGGCGAGAGTGAAACAGGCGCAGGATTCTCTGGCCGTTCAAAAGACCACTTCGCAAACCGATATTCAGCAGGCGAAAAGCGCGGTTGCTTCGGCGCAGGCAAAGCTGGATCAAGCCAAAGCCGCAGCCAGCGCGCAACCCAGCCTGACGCAATCGGCCATCGATCAGGCGGAAGCCAATGTCGCGGCCAGCCAGGCCAATCTGGATTCCGCCAGACAGGCATTGGCCGTCCAGCAAAACGCCACGCAGCCGCAGGAAACCGCTTCGGTGCAGGCGCAAGTAAATCAAGCTAAATCGGATTTGCAAACGGCGGAACTCAATCAGAAACGCCAGGAAGGTTTGCTGGCCAAAGGTTACGTGGCGCAAAACACCGTGGACGCGGCGCGCAATGCCACTATCTCGGCGCGTTCCAGCCTGCAAACGGCGCAGGCGAAACTGGACACTTTGAAAAGCCAGCAGGCGGCGCAATTGCAGGATTATAAAGCGCGCGTTCAAGCAGCGCAAAGCGGCCTGCAACAGGCGCAATCCGCCGCAAAAACCGCCCGCACCAATTCCGTGCAAAACCAGTTAAAACAAAAAGACGTAACCGCCGCGCAGGCCGCTTTGCGTCAGGCGCAGGCCGGACTTGCCAATGCCATCGCCAACCAAAAACAGGTGGATGTGCAAAAATCCAACGTCGCCTCGGCACAAGCCCAGGCGCGTCAGGCACAGGCCGCTTTGCAAGCATCGAAAGCCAACACCACATTAAGCAGCGTGCGCGCCGAAGATGTGGAACAGGCCAAAGCCAGGTTGCAAAAGGCCCTGGTGACAGCAGAAAACGCCAAGCAGAATCTGGAGCAAACCAAAGTGGTGGCATCGCGTGATGGCATTGTGTTGCAAAAATATGTCGATGAGGGCGCCATTATCCAATCCGGCCAAAGCGGATTTTCGGGTGGAACCGCCATCGTTCAACTGGCCAATGTGTCGCGCATGTATGTGGATGTGGAAGTGGACGAAGCCGATATCGCCCGCATCAAACAGGGCCAACAGGTTTCCATTGTGCTGGATGCCTATCCCGATAATCCCCGGCATGGCGAAGTGCGCAAAATTTATCCCACGGCGGAAACGGAAACCAACGTAACATACGTGCATGTGCAAGTGGAAGTGGATCATAAAGATGTCAATCACCAATTGCGCCCCGCTATGAACGCCACTTGTGACTTCACCGTGGCCCAAAGCAAGGATGTTGTTTCCGTGCCTTCGCAGGCAGTGAAAGATAAGGGGAAAGAATATGTCGTCACCGTGATAAAAGATCCCAAAAAGCCGCTCTGGGAACCGGAAAACCAGGAACAACGCACCGTGCAAGTGGGATTGGTTGGCGACAGCACGACTGAAATTCGTTCTGGATTGAAAAAGGGTGAAGTGGTGGTGACGCAGATAATTTTACCTGCCGCCGAGGGCGAAGAAGGCCGCAGGCGCGGGTTGGGACGATTCTAAAATAGTTCAATAAAGACAGGAACAGTAAAAGTACTTTTACCAAACACCATAAAATCATGACATCACCCCGCGCCATCATCGAAGTGGCTGACTTACACAAAGAATACATCATGGGCGAAATGCAGGTGCATGCATTGCGCGGCATTAATTTGCGGATCGACGCGGGCGAATTTGTCGCTATCATGGGGCCGTCCGGTTGCGGTAAAAGTACTTTTATGAACATGCTGGGCTGCCTAGATCGCCCCAGTCACGGTTCCTATAAGTTGGACGGCGAAGAAGTGCGCGGCATGGACGAAGACGATCTGGCCGACATCCGCAACCGCAAAATCGGATTCGTCTTTCAAACATTTAATCTGCTGTCACGCATGACGGCGTTGCATAATGTGGAATTGCCGTTGCTGTATCGCGGCGCGCATCCCGACGAACGCCATCAGCGCGCGGCGGCGGCGCTGGAAAGCGTGGGATTGGGAAATCGCGGCGGCCATCGCCCCAACGAACTTTCGGGCGGCCAGCAACAACGCGTCGCCATCGCCAGATCGCTGGTTAATGAACCGGTGATTTTGCTGGCGGACGAACCCACCGGCGCATTGGCATCACGCCAGGGCGAGGAGATCATGGCGATTTTTCAGCGCTTAAATGATGATGGAAAAACCGTGGTAATGGTGACACATGAACAAGACATTGCCATGCACGCCAAACGATTGGTACGCTTTCGCGATGGGCAATTAATCGGTGATGATAAAGTGCAAAAACGGCTTTATGCAAATGAAATTCTGGCCGCCATGCCGCCGGAGGAGGAAGATATTTTTGTGCCGGATGAGATAGCAGAAGTGCAGGAGATGTAATTCCCTCTCCCGAAAGAACTGAGTGGGGGGCAGGCCTCCGTGCTTGCTTAAATAAAGATTTATTCCTCATTACTGTTTATAATCAGGAGTCAGCAAGCTGACGTTTTATAAGCAGGCACGGAGGCCTGCCCCCACTCATTTTTGTTTACTCAATATCAAACGTCTGGAGCAACAACCCACCAAAAGTACTTTTAAGGGCACATTATGAACATCTGGGAAAATATTACCATCGCATTGCAAGGGCTAATCGCCAATAAAATGCGTTCGTCGCTGACTATGCTGGGCATCATCATCGGCGTGCTGGCGGTGATCGTGGGCACGGCTATCGGGCAGGGATCGCGCCAGGAAATTCTGGAGCGCATTCAATCATTGGGCAGCAATGTCATCACAGTTCGCGCCGGCGCGGGCAGGCAGGGCAGGGTTTCCGGCGGGCAAGGTTCCAGCCAGAGAATGACCATGGCCGACGTGGAGGAAATTCAAAAAACCTGTCCCACCGTGATTGCCGTGGCGCCGCAAATTCAGAAAAACGCGCAGGTGAAATTCGGCAATAAAAACACCAACACCAGCATTAATTGCACCACGCCGGATTTCCTGACGATTCGCAATTACACAATAGAAGACGGTCGCGTTTTTAACGATCAGGAAGTGCACGGAATGCGTAAAGTGTGCATCGTGGGGAAAACCACCGCCACCACGCTATTTGGCGATTCTACGCCCATCGGCAAAAATCTGCGTATTCAGGGTGTTTCATTTGAGATCGTGGGATTGCTCGAATCCAAGGGCAGCGCACTTTTTGGCGATCCCGATGATTTAATTATGATTCCCATCACCACCGGTATGAAACAGGTTTTTGGCATCGATTATCTTTCCAATATCTACGCGCAAACCGCCGAAGCCGATCAGGCGGATCAGGCCACCGCGGAAATCGAAGTCGCCTTGCGCAAAACGCATCGCCTCAGAGCTGGCGAGCCGGACGATTTTCGCGTGCGCGCGCAACAGGAATTTATGGAGATGCAGGAACAATCCAGCCAGACTTTGACCTTGCTGTTATCGGGTATCGCCGGCGTGGCGCTCCTGGTCGGCGGCATCGGCATCATGAATATCATGCTGGTTTCGGTCACCGAGCGCACCCGCGAAATCGGCATCCGCAAAGCCGTCGGCGCGCGCAACAATAATATCCTGTTTCAGTTTTTGATTGAGTCGATGACGTTAAGTGTGCTGGGTGGATTGATTGGCATCGCAGGCGGTTTCGCCGCTTCCGCCATGATGAGCCAGGTGCTGGATATGCCGACCATCGTATCGCCGTTCTGGGTGGGCGTGGCCTTCGGTTCTTCAGCCGTCATTGGTATTTTCTTCGGCATCTATCCGGCCTATAAAGCCGCGCAACTCGATCCGATTGAAGCTTTGCGGTTTCAGTAAAAGTACTTTTTATAGCACCTGTCAGGAGATTTGTTGCCAGAGTAAGAAAGATAAAAGCGCCTCACAGAAAAGTACTTTTTCCATGAGGCGCTTTATCTTTTTCAGCTATTCCCTAAAAGTAGTGATCGCGCAATGCGCCATCATAACGTCCCGTCTTCAAACAACAATTCTTGAAACCGATGGCCGGAATTGCAGGGACATAAATCGTTGCGTCCCAATTTTTCGATCAGTTCTTTTTCGCCATGCACCACGCGCTGGCCGCGCTTCACATTGGTTTCGGAAGGGAAACCTTTGCGCCGTTTGCTGGTTCGTTCAAAAGGAGGAAAAATCCTCGAGGTCGTTGTGTGTTTTCATGATAACACCTCCACGCAAATTTGCGACCCTGTTATTTTGGCACGAATGTAATGAAGCCGCAATGTGGTTTTTGCCGATAGAGCTTATGCCTTATTTAAAAAATACGAATCTTCTCTATGAGGTATAATGTAGCCATGAAAGCGGCACAGCTAATAAAGAATATTTTTTCGTTTTGGATTGTTGCCATTGTGTTGGCGGGCAGCTTATTTATCGGCTTGATGCTGGCAACCGCCGGCGGCGCGATCTATCCGCCCATTGTCACTGTCATCGCTCCGGTGGCCTGCAGCGGCACAGTGGAAGCGGCATCGCATAGTTATTCCTATCGGCCCGGTGAACAGTTCATTAGCCGCGAAATCTATTGCGTGGAACCGGGAGGCAACGGGCGCAGGGACATCACGCTTCTCTCCGTCTTTTACGCATTCCTGATTTATTCCGCCATCGCCCTCATCGCGGGGCTCATCTTTGTGGCGCCGTTGCTGGCATGGCTCCATCGAAAATGGGGCGGCGCCTTCAAAGCCCTATCGCAGGATTCCGGCAACTGGCGGGAAACGCTACAGACAAGCCAATACACCACAGACCAAAACCACATCGTCATTGATCTGCGCGCTTCTGGCAATGCGGATCAGGAAAATAATCCCGGTATTCAGCAACGCCTGCAACAGTTGAAAGAATTGCGGGATAAGGGATTAATCACGGAGCAAGATTACGAAAGTAAGAAGACGGAATTGCTATCACAGTTGTGATTTGAGGAAGGGGAGTTCCCAATGGTTTTACAAAAGTACTTTTATGCACGTCTGGCAGGAAGCGCTTCTGCGGGCGCTGGCGTATAACATCATCTCCCTTCGTGAAAGATATACTATAATTCATGAGCATTACCCTGGACGACATCAAACGATTGCCGATTACGGAGCGCATTCAGCTTGTCGAAGATATTTGGGATAGCATTGCGGCGGATGCGCCCGAATCGGTGCAGCTTTCCGAAGCGCAGAAGGCGGAACTGCATCGCCGCGCCCAGGCTCATCAGGATGATCCATCCACAGGCATTCCCTGGGAGCAAGTTCGCGAAAAGTTGTTTTCCTGATGAAGATCACTTTTCGTCCCGAGGCGGAAGCGGAGCTTTTCGAGGCTCAAGCGTGGTATGAACAGCACTCGCCGGGCCTGGGATTTGAATTTGCGCGTGCGGTGGATGGCGCTATTGCCAAAGCGTTACGCGATCCTTTGGCGTATTCACGCATCGCAGATGATTTCCGGCACGTTGTTCTGCGCCGGTTCCCTTATTCAGTGATTTATCTTCCCGGCGCTGATGAATTGTTGGTGGTTGCTTGTTTCCATCATCGGCGACAGCCGGATTCCTGGCAAGGCCGCGTTAGCTAATAAAAGTACTTTTATTAGCTAACGCATTCCCTCACATGTAAAGGGGGATTAAGGGGATTTTGAGCGCAACTCATGAGGAGGAAGTTTGCTGAAATTATTATAAACGAGAATATTCCTAGCCCTTTGTGAGAGGAATGCGCTTGAGAAATGTTTACTGTTATGGTTTAATTCGATAAAAATTGATCTTTACCAGCCCCACTTTTCGCGGAGGGAAGGATCGACATCGGATTCAAGTAAGACTGAAAAATCTTGTAAATCTGGAAGGTCTACGTTTGAGTAGTAGAAACTACCTTTCAGGACTAATGCATCACTCACAACTTCTCCTATTGCTTCAAGGGCTTTGGCACAGTGAGTAGCTACTTCCCCTTCTCCAATATCTTCAACGACCCATTTGCGTTCAACACCGAGTTGTTCACCAATACAAGAATGTTCTGCATCAATAAATTTCCCGATAAAAAAACTCTGAGCACGTTTAAGATATTCAAATGTATCCACACCAGGTGGAACTTCTCCTCCAACTCCTATTTTGAATTTACGTCCGCGAAATATCCCCAATTTACACTCGCTTTTTGCTTCGAGCATTTGTCTCTTTACGATAAGATTACGTGTTTTAATAAAATTCCGAAGCAGTGGGTTAGCGCTCATCTCACTTTGCTTGACTTTGTACCATTCTTCAAAACCGTCTGGTTTTTGTTCTTCACTTTGAAGCATAAATGTTACATTTCGTAGCCCTTGAATAAAAGCATTGAGATTCAATTGAAAAGGGAAAGGGTCATGATATTCATGCAGCATCATCCCCAGAAAATAATTACATTCGCTCAATTTATGGATGGTTGAAGGAAAAAGTGTATCCACCGTCTTATTTAAAGAATTTTTCAGCATGTCATTTATTACTTCATTCCCGCCAAAATCTCCTTCAACAACGCATTCACCAACCCCGGATTCGCCCGTCCTTTCGTCTCCTTCATCACGCCGCCGACCAGCGCGCCGAAACTCTTTTCTTTTCCGCCCAGATAATCCTGCACGATTTTTTCGCTCTTATCGATCACGCTCTGGCAGATGGCTTTGAGTTCCGCGGTGTCGCTGACTTGCGTCAGGCCTTTTTCGTCCACGATGATTTTGGGGTCGCGGCCGGTTTGGAACATGTCGTCGAAAACTTCTTTGGCGATTTTGCCGGAGATGGTGCCGGCGTCGATCAGCTTGACCAGATCGCGCAACTGCGCGGGCGAGACTTTCGATTCGGTGATGCTCTGATTTTCCGCGTTCAGCCGGCCCAGCAATTCGTTGGAAACCCAGTTGGAAAGTACTTTTGGATTGTCATAGCCGGCCAGCGCCGCCTCATAAAAATCGGCGATTTCGCGCGAGGCGGTCAAGACGCCCGCTTCGTATTCGCTGAGGCCCAGCTGCGTGATGAACCGCTCTTTTTTGACGCGCGGCAGTTCGGGCATGGCGGCGCGCACGCGGTCGATCCATTCGTTGTCAATGTGCAGCGGCGGCAGATCGGGTTCGGGGAAATAGCGGTAATCGTGCGCGTGTTCCTTGGAGCGCATTGGCTGCGTGGTGCCGCTGGCTTCGTCCCATAACATGGTTTGCTGCTCCACCGTGCCGCCGCTGGAAAGTACTTTTTGCTGGCGGGCGATTTCGGCGCGCAGCGCGTCGCGCACCGATTTCATCGAATTGAGATTCTTTATTTCCACGCGCGTGCCCAGCGGATCGCCCGGTTTGCGCAGGCTGACGCTGGGTTCAAAACGCAGGCGGCCCTGTTCCATTTTGCAATCGCTGATTTCCAGATACAACAACACCTGCCGCAGCGTGTTCATGTAGGCTTCGGCTTCCTCGATGCTGCGCATATCGGGTTCGGAGACAATCTCCAGCAGCGGAATGCCGGCGCGGTTGAAATCCACCAGGCTGGAATCGGGATCGCCCGCCGCTTCGCCATGCGTGCTTTTGCCGGTGTCCTCTTCCATGTGGATGTCGTGAATGCCGACGCGGCGCGTAAAAGTACTTTTGCCGTCGTTTACATCGATATCGAGATAGCCCTTCACGCCCAGCGGCGCGGCGGTTTGCGTGGTTTGATAGGCTTTAGGCAAATCGGGATAGAAATAATTTTTGCGCTCGAAAAAGTTGTCCTGATTAATGCCGCAATTCATCGCCAGCACGCTGCGCAGCGACAGATCGACATTTTTGGCGTTGAGCACCGGCAGCGATCCCGGAAAACCCAGGCACACCGGGCACACATTGGTATTGGGCGGCGCGAGCGCCTCGTTGGCGCAGTTGCAAAATTGTTTGGTTTGGGTGAGCAACTCGGCGTGGGCTTCCATGCCGATGACGATTTCGTAAGTTTCCATTTTGGTGAGTTTTGAGTTCTTAGTTTTTAGTTCTTAATGACAGCACAAAAGTACTTTTAGAACGATGTCCCCGATCGTGTCATTTCGACCGGAGCGAGGAACGAGCGGAGTGGAGAAATCTTGCCGTTTTCTACCACCCAAGCGATAAGTCATGCCATTGCGGATTATTCCTTTCAATTAATTCTATCTTTATTCTTGCGCGACCATTTCTTCAATTGCTTTTCTCTTACCAGAGCGTCGTCCACCTCGCGGAAGGTATCAAAATAGACTAATCGATCGACGTTGTACTTTTTTGTAAATCCTTCGATTCGCTTCTCCTTGTGTTCCACGACACGGCGTTTGATGTTATTGGTGACGCCGATGTAGAGTGCGCGTGTATAGCTGCTGAGGATGTAGACATAGTATTGTTTCATGAAAGCTCCTGTGTCATGTCGAGCGTAGTCGAGACATCTTGCTGTTTATTTATGATAGTGTAAACGGCAAGATTTCTCCACTCCGCTCGTTCCTCGCTCCAGTCGAGATGACACGGTGTTATCCGCGTGTCATGTCGAGCGTAGTCGAGACATCTTGCTGTTTATTTGTGATAGTGCAAACGGCAAGATTTCTCCACTTCGCTCGTTCCTCGCTCCGGTCGAAATGACACGAGCGACCTCGGCAAGGTTATCGTTAATTTACAATTCACACTTTTCTTGATGCCATTCCGTGGCCTGCTCATAGCTATACGCTGCGCGCAATAACGTACTTTCATCCAGCACATTTCCGATCAATTGCAAGCCAATCGGCAAGCCTTCCTGAAAACCGCAGGGCAGCGACAGCGCGGGCAATCCGGCCATGTTGACGGGAATGGTACAGACGTCGGCCAGTTTCATGGCGAAGGGATCGCCTGATTTTTCGCCCAGCGCAAAGGCTGTGGTGGGCGCGGTGGGCGTGGCGATGATGTCGCACTGTTCGAAGGCTTTGTTGAAATCCTGCTGAATCAGTGTGCGCACTTTTTGGGCTTTGAGATAATAGGCATCATAAAAACCCGAACTCAGCGCGTGGGTGCCGATCAAAATGCGGTGTTGCACTTCGTGGCCAAAGCCGGCGGCGCGGGTTTTGGATGTCATTGCCACCACATCGTCGCCTGGCTCCAACACGCGCAGGCCATATTGCACGCCGTCGTAACGCGCCAGATTGCTGCTGGCTTCGCTGGGCGCGATGATGTAATAAGTGGCCAGCGCATATTCTGTCGTGGGCATGGAAATCTCCACTGCTTCGGCGCCCAATTCGCATAATTGATCGATGGATTGGCGCACCGCGGCTGTGACGTAATCTTCCACGCCCTGCGCGAAATATTCTTTGGGCACGCCGATGCGCAGGCCTTTGACGCCGTCGTTTAAATTGGCGGTGTAGTCCGGCACGGGCGCTTTGAGCGAGGTGGAATCGCGCCGGTCGTGGCCGGCGATGGTGTTTAACAGCAGCGCGGCATCGGTGACATTATTTGCCATCGGGCCGATTTGATCGAGCGATGAAGCGAAGGCGATGAGGCCATAGCGCGACACGCGGCCATAAGTGGGTTTGAGTCCCACGCAACCGCAATAGGCGGCGGGCTGGCGGATGGAACCTCCGGTGTCAGATCCCAATGAAAGCGGAGCTTCGCGTGCTGCCACCGCTGCGGCGCTGCCGCCCGAACTGCCGCCGGGCACATGATCGGTATTCCACGGATTGCGCACTGGGCCAAACGCCGAATTTTCATTGGAGCTGCCCATGGCAAATTCGTCCATATTGGCTTTGCCGATGATGACGGCGCCATCTGCGATGAGGCGTTCCACCACGTGCGCATCGTAGGGCGGCACGAAATTCTCCAGCATTTTAGAAGCGCAAGTGGTGCGGATGCCTTTGGTGCACAGCAAATCTTTGACGGCAATGGGCACGCCGCCCAGCGGGCCAATATCGTCGCCTGCGGCCAGACGTTTATCCAGCGCGTCGGCGCGCTGGCGCGCTTCGGTTTGCAGCACGCTGACATAGGCATGCACTTGCGGCTCCACGGCTTCGATGCGTTCCAAAAAAGCATCCGTCACCTCGCGGCAAGATATCTTCTTAGCGCGAATCTGCGCGCTTAATTGCTCGGCGGTAAATTGGTAAAAAGACATATCGTTTTAAATACAACGTAAATTAGGATTTTTAAACGGCTGATAGCAAAAGTACTTTTGCGTGTTATTGTGGCAATAATAAAAGTACTTTTATCTGCTATGTTTGACGATGCAATGATTGCAGTTTCCAAATGATGAACCGATAAATTGCTCACTGCTCACTGTTCATTGCTCATTGAAATTGCTCTATTCTGCTTCGACCACGCGCGGCACCACAAACATATCTGCGGCCTGTTCGGGCGCGTTGGCCAGGGCGTCGGCGGTGGGCAGGCTGGGTTTTTTCTCATCGGCGCGCAGCACGTTGACGAGATTCAGCGCGCTCTCGGCCGGGGTGACATTTTCGGTATCCAGCTCTTTCAATTTCTCAAATGAATCCAATATTTGCGACAGTTCTGTGGCAGCTTTGGCCTTTTCTGCATCCGACAGTTCAAGCCGTGCCAGCAGCGCAATATGATTAACTTCTTCCGCGCTCAGCGACATAGAAACTCCTTTAAAAGTACTTTCATGGGATCGCGGAAAGTATACCGAAGAATGCGGGTTTTGGAGTGCGGTTTGCGAGGATTTCGGTATTTCAGGGGAGTGTAAAAGTACTTTTTGCTGCATTCATAACTAATAAGCCGATCGTAGGGACGTGACCTGTCACGTCCGCTTGCGCTATCGCTGTGTTGTTGTCATAAAAGTACTTTTCCTCGCTAATGATTTTCCCAAAATACAATTTATAGCATACTTAAATCGTCATGAGTTCTCTCGCGTCCAATACCGATTTTAGCCCGCTTTTGGGGGCGCTTAAACAAATTCAGTTTGCGCTGGAAGGACATGTGGCGATGCCGATGATGGTGGCGGCTCCGACCGTGGAGGAATTTAAACGCCAGCGACTGCCGGCCCATTGCACGGTGACGCGGCGCGAGATTCAGGGCCCGCGCGTGCCGGTGCAAATGCGGCGCAAACAGCGCGGCTATTTTAATACACTGGCCGATTGGCCCAATGATGGCATGTCCGAAAGCGTCAATCCGGCGTGGTATTTTGTGGTAAATGGCAAGGCCGATATTCGCGTGTGCGATTATGTGGTGCATTGCCGCGCCGGTGACATGATGTTGATTCCCGGTCACACGCCCAAAATCGATGGCACGCGGCCGCACTATGAAAAGATCACGCCCGAGGCCGCCTGCGACATCGTTACGCTGCGCATTGGCCCATCCGAATTCAATGGCGTTTCGCTCAATCTGTGCCATTCGCGCGGCGCCGAACATTTTCATGCTGGCACGGGTGAAGGTTGTTGGATTAAGAACAATTTGCTAGCTTCCACTTTGTTGACGCTGTCCGAAGCAATGCTCAACCGCGGCCATCATTCTGGTGACAATAAAAGTACTTTTTATCTGTTGACGGGATTAATTTTGCTGATTCAGCAGGAAATCGAGCAGGGCAGAAGCTTCACCTCGTGGCGTTTTCCGGCCGAATCGCAGCATTCTCACAAACTCGATCCCATCGCGCACGCCACCGAATACATGCAAAATCACATCGACCGCGCGCTGTCCATCGATCAAGTGGCGCGCTGGGTGGGGCTGTCGCGCACTGTTTTTATTCGCTTGTTTCGCGAACAAACCGGACAAACGTTTCATTCCCATCTCACCAATCTGCGTTTGGAACGCGCCAAGGAATATTTGCTGGGATCCAATTTGTCCGTGGATCACATCAGCTCGCTGGTGGGCCTCAGCTCCGGGCAATTGCGCAACCTCTTCGCCGAACATTATCAATGTGGCCCGCGCGAATTTCGACAGAAGTTTAAAAACAACTGGTATTGATGGTTTGCGACTGATGTTGATGTTATAAAAGTACTTTTAGGTGGCATACTTTAATTATTATCAGCCGGATTTTGGAGGAAATTTATGATGAACATAAAACCCGCAAAACGTGCATTTACCTTAATTGAACTATTGGTGGTAATTGCGATTATATCAATTCTTGCGACAATCCTGTTTCCCGTGTTTGCGCGGGCCAGAGAAAACGCGCGCCGCACCAGTTGTTTGAGCAATCTCAAGCAAATCGGTTTGGGCGTGATGATGTATGTGCAGGATTATGATGAGAAATATCCCTTGCGGAATTTTGCCAATCATACCACGCCACCCTCAGAAGGCTGGTGGTATAACGGATCGTGGTTTTGGGAGAATTCCGTGATGCCTTATATCAAGAGCAATCAGGTATTTATTTGTCCTAATGCGCCAGTTACCTATTCACCGCCATATACAGGAGGTCCTGGTGATTATGGTCCATACGCCGATAATTATGGCGCCAATCAATCGGTATTTATGATTAAGCCGGAAGACAGCACCTACGATGGCGGCCCATTATCGATGGCTGCTGTGGAATCGGCATCAACAACATACATGGTTATGGATGCCGGAGCTTATACAATTGGCGATATTTCAGCGCGAAAGCCTGGTGCCAGCAGCGGAACGCAATATATCCCTGGTGTCTGCGAATTATCAGGAGTTGTAGTAAACGCAGCTTTGACAAATCCCAATCGGGTATCTGATTGTAATAGCGGTCGTCATTTTGGTGGCGTGAATATTGCCTTTGCAGACGGACATGCAAAGTGGATTAAAAGTGAAGTCGTATTAAGTGAGGCATTTAAAGAGCATAGCGGAGAGAAAAGTGCCTGGGGCGTTGATAGTTAATAGCGTATTATTTATTTCATTATTATGAAGCATCTGTTTTCGATTATCCCTATTATTATTGCTACCATTCTCGGTGTGCACTCCAACCGAGTATTGGCTGCCGAAGCGCCTTTTAGCGTTTCGGCGAAAAGTACTTTTAGCCTTAACTGGCGCGGCAGGCAGATTATTGCTGCGGATGATTTGGATAAAACGGCCAATGATCCGCTCACGCAGCCGGAAGGTTATCGCCGTGAGGAATTAAATGGCGAAATCGTGGAGAATACCTGGAAAGTCAAAGACGTGCGCCAGCAAATCACTTATCGCCGCGAAGTAGCAAGCCGTGATGATCGCGTGGAAGTGACCACGCAGTTTCGTATTCCCGCCTATTATTTCGATGATAAACCCAAAGACTTGCAGGTGTTTTATCGCTTTCGCATTCCGCTCGAAGTGTTGGCGGGAATGAAGTTTCAAGCGGTGGTGCGTCAGGCTGGAAGAGTGAAAACCGTCAGTGGCGTCATTACTCCAGGCACCGCGCCGGATATAGCCGGGCAAACGATCTATATCACATTCACCGATGCGCAGGGCCATCATTTGTCCTTTGATTTTGGCCCGTCGGGTGTGACTTCGTTTGATCGCAATACTTCGGCAACGTCGTTGCCGGAATCATGGTGGAGCGGCGCTGATAAGGACGAAATCCGTTTTAGTGTGGGGCGTTTGCAGGCATCCACTTATCCCTATAACGGCGTGTATAACGGCAAAGTGATTATCGACGAAAGTACTTTTGAGGAATTTCGCGAGCGCCACGCGCATCATACTTATAGCTATTACATGGAATTGCCAGCCATTTATCAATTCAGTTTTGGCGCGGGGCAATTAGGCGATCAATGGCGAGAAACCAGTGTGGAGCCGTTGCCGGAATTAACGGTTTTAGCGCGCAAAAAAGATCGTTGGATTCCGGCAGGAAAACAGCAAATTGCAGCATCGAATAATTTCGGCTGGAAAGAGGCGTCGCACATTAATTTGCAGGGCGATGTGGCAAAAGGCGTTTTGCACGGAGTTGCGAAAAGTACTTTTCCTGGGCATTTTCAGGTGAAATTGCCGCAGCCAGGCATATACATTTTTACGATTCGCAGCGCCGCGCAACAGCAGCCGGTTGGACCATTTGATATTTCGGCTAATAATCAAATAGCCGCGTCAGATATAACCGTTGCGCCGGACGAAATTAAAACCATTACTTTTTCGCGCTATGTGAAAGAGGGTATTGCTGATATACAACTTTCTGGCAATTGGGCCGTAAGCAGCATTGCCGTGCAATATTTAATTCATCAAAGTGAAGACTTTACTTTTGATCGCGGATTGTGGCTGGCCGAAGATATTCCCACGCCCACCACGCTGTTTCAGTGGCCACGTGAGCCCATTATTCCGGCGGCATCGGTGCAGGAATATCCCGCAAAAGTACTTTTGAATACAAGTCATCAGCATGCTGATAATGCGCCCGCGGCCGCTCTTAAATCCATCGATTTCAAAACCGATAATCCCGCCACGGCGTGGCGTTGGACCAGTAATATCACCGCGCTGGGGCCGGGCAATAAGGGCAGTTTTTATGAATTTGAAACTGAAGATGAAATAAATCGGCGTTTGGATCAGTTGCAGGAATTGGGCTATACCACCATTCTATTGAACGGCATGTTGATTCGGCATGCCTATCCCGAAGAGGCGCCGCATGTGCAGGAAGTGGTGGCGCGCATTGTGCGTTTGGCGCATGCGCGTGATATGAAAGTGCTCGATCATTTTGATGTGACGGTGCTGCCCAACTTGGATGGCGCTCTTAAATTGATGTTAGATCACATCGATTGGACGCTGCGCGATGTGCGTAATGGCCAGCCCACGCGCGGTTTTTGTATTAATAATCCTCATTTCCAAAAGTACTTTTATGACCGCATGAGCGATTATGTGCGCACCACGCAGTTGGATGGCATTATGCTGGATGAAATTACTTTTCACAAAGCACTCTATTGCGGCTGCGAATATTGCCGCGAAGCGTTTCATCATGATACTGGTTTAACGTTGCCAGTGAATGAAAATGATGCCGATTTATTAAATGACGAGAGTCGTCTGTGGCGCGAATGGCAATTGTGGCGCACCAAAGCACAGGGCGATTTTTGTGTGCAATTAATGCAGCGGATGCGCCAGATTAATCCCAATTTTGTGTGGATGAAATATGGCGCGCCATCGGTATTTACGAAGCCGCGCATGGTCGATGGCGGCGCGCGCTTATCGGAAGCATCCCGCTTTAGCAATTTTTTGGGTATTGAAAGTTTGACTAATAATGTCTATGCCAACTTCCGTTCCAAATTTGCCGTAGCGCAGATTTTTAATAGCATGACCGCTACTGAAAACATTCCGGGATTTGATTTGATCTACCACAATCATCAACCGGTTTTTGCCTATGCGGGTTGGGCGCTCAACAACATGACCGGACATCGCACCTGGTCGACGCAAGGAAATGAGGCTATTGAAAAAGACGCCAAAAGATACCTCAATTGGAAAGACAACATGGACGCGCGCCGCGTGGAATTGGTGGCGGATGTGGCAGTGTTGCATTCGGAAAGCACGCGCGATTTCTCGGGTCAGGGCGTAACTTATCGGGAATATGTGAAAGGCATGTCTCAGGCATTGGGTGATATGCATGTACCCTATCAGGTGCTATTAAATCGTGATTTAACGCTGGCCAATTTGCAGAAATATCGCCTGGTGATTTTGCCCAATAGCAGCGCCATGAGTGATGCCGAATTAGCCGCCGTTCGCCAATTCCTTGAAGCGGGTGGCCACGTGTTGGCAACCGCACAAACGGCCATGCAGGATGAGTTGGGCTTTAAGCGCCAAGTATGGCCGCTGGGAAAATGGCTGGGAATTGAGACTACAGAAAAAGCTGATGCCAAAGCCGAACGCCAAATTGGCAAAGGCAAATTAGTGTGGTACGCTGCGCCGCTGGGAAGGCCGTTCTTTGAAACCTATGCGCGCGCGGGCGTTAAATGGACCTATGAACCCAATGCCGCATTGCTGCAACAATTAGAAGCGGTGATCGCGGCGGGCCGCGGCGCAAATGCGCCATTTCAAGCGGTGCAAATTCCCACACCGGTGTTGTTGACGGTCTATCGCGAGCGCGACGGAAATGAGACGTTTATTCATCTCTACAACGGCAGCGGCGTGACGTTGCGCAAGGGTGATAAAATTCCCAGCGATGCGCCCAAGGATGCTTTCCCCAAGCTCGCAGGAGATATCATTTTTGATATCGAATTGCCGAGCAAAAGTACTTTTACGGCCGATTTTGTGTCGCCCGATTACACCGGAAGCCGCAAAGTGACGTTGCAACCATTGGGCAATTCGCGCTATCGCGTGACGGTGGCCGCGGCTGATTTACACGCTTATGGCATGGTGCGCATTCGGTAAAGATAGTAACCTTTTCACTATTGGCGGAGATATTGAAAGTGTCCCTAAAAGTACTTTTGGGGACACTTTTGCTGTATCCTAAATTTCTGCTTTGCAATCATGGATTTTCAACCGCTGCTGACGAATTTACAACGCATTCAATTAGCGCTGGAGAATGGCCAGGCTCCGCCCATCATGATCGCGGCGCGCACTTTGAGCGAATTTAAGCGCCAGGAATTGCCCTCTCAGTGCAGCGCGACGCCGCGAAAAGTAATCGGCCCTCGCGTGCCGGTTTTGGGGCGATTGCCGGAAGGCCGCATGCGCATTGAATTGGCGCGCTGGCCCAATGATTGCATGCTCGAAGGCGCGTTTCCGTCGTTGCTGGTGGTGATAAGTGGCCAGGCGGATATTCGTGTCGCCGATTACATTGTGCATTGTCCAACAGGCTCCATGTTGTATATTCCCGGCGGCATTCCCAAAATGAACGCGGCGCGGCCGCATTATGAAGAAATCACCGAACAGTCGCATTGCGATGTGTTGATGTTGACGCCCGGCTGGGTCAATGGCGAAGGGCTGGAGTGCAGCATTTGCCATTCGCGCGGCGCGCTGCATGAGTATGGCAATAAAGATGAATCGTGCTGGGTCAAAAATGGGTTGTTGGCGCAGCTTTTTGCCGGCTTTGCCAGTGAAGCGGAGAACGAAGGAATGGGCAAAAGTACTTTTTATTTGCTCAGTTGCATTCTGCTGCTGTTGCAGCGCGAAATCAAACGCGGCGGCGGTTTTAAATCATGGCAATTTGTCAATGAATCGGCAGACGCCCCCAGCCACGATCCCATCGAACGCGCCCTTCAATATATCGATGATCACCTGGCCACGCCGCTGTCCATTGATGTTGTAGCTCGTCAGGTGGGGTTTTCGCGGCGCGCCTTCACCGAACGCTTTCGCACCAAAACCGGGCAGACATTTAAAGATTACCTGACCGAGGTCAGATTAAAACATGCCAGTTTGCTGTTGTGTGAAGCCAATTTACCCGTAAAACGTGTCAGCCGCCTAGTCGGCCTCAGCCCAGGACAATTGCGCCTGCTCTTTCATCAGCGCTATCAATGCACGCCGGGGGAATTTCGAGTGAAAAATAAATATCCAAAATAGACGCTAACTGCCCAAAATCGGTGTTATGTTTGGAGTGTTCGGTGGTATAATATTGATATCTGGTTGGGGAAATTTTCCAGATCATCTAACTTGGAGGTAAATGATGCAGCATAATAAACAGGTCGTAAGAAGAAATAAACACGCGTTTACGCTAATTGAACTGCTGGTTGTCATTGCTATTATTGCAATACTTGCAGCCATCTTATTCCCGGTGTTTGCCCGGGCGCGTGAAAACGCGCGGCGCACAGCGTGTTTATCCAATCTCAAACAGATGGGGTTAGCGGTGATGATGTATGCGCAGGATTATGATGAGGCGTATCCGCAGCATCGACAGAGCGGGGGCGCAACTACCCTTTATTGGCAGAACATTATCCAGCCTTATGTCAAAACCACACAAATCTTTCAGTGTCCGTCCACGACGCGCACCAGCACCGTAGACGGCGGTTATGGGGCGAATGTGTTGATGTTTACGAGTTCGTCACCAGTGAAGATGGCTGCCATTGCTTCTCCTGCCAGCACCTATATGGTCATGGATTACGGAACATGGCGCATTTTTGGCACTTATCCAGATGATCCCACTAATTTATCCTACTTGCCGGGTGTGGGAGAAATTGGCGTTGATTGTAGCGGAGCAAGTGCAGGAACTGCGCAGGCTGATTGTGAAAGCGGTCGTCACTTTGGTGGTGTGGTGGTTAATTTCGCAGATGGCCACGCCAAATGGCTGAAATCGCAGGTGGTGCACAGTGAATACATGAAAACGGACCCCAGTCACGGAGCATTTAACCCTGCGGATTAAAAAAGTACTTTTGTCACATACAGGAATCAAAATATGAAAAAATTGTTGTGTCTCTTAGCAGTTCTATTGATGTTGCCGACATTGGGGCGCGCTGACACCTCGTTTGCGCGACTCGATGCGGAGCAGTTTCCGCTCATCATGTATGCGGTGCCGGCCACGGATGCCGATTTTGCATTGATGAAAAGCATGGGCATTGATTATGTGCATGTGTATGGAATGTCGAAAGGGCCGTTAGATGAAAACCGTTTGAAGAGCATTCAGCGATATATGGATTTAGCGCAAAAGCATGGCATGAAAGTGATGTTTGATTTGGATGGACATCGCCGCGTGCGCAATGCCGATCGTAAATTGGCTTTGGAAGAAACGCGGATTTTAGCGCGGAAATTCAAAGATCATCCGGCGCTGGGATTTTGGTATCTCTATGATGAACCCGAATTATCCAAAGGTTCAGGCCCCGAGGTATTAAAGCAGTTTTATGATTTGCTCAAAGCCGAAGCGCCCGGCATTCCGGTTTGCGTCTGCACTTCCACATCTGCAAACAAGCGCCCGGGGTTGGATTACATGTGGAACAGTTTTAGCGATGCTTATGATTTGCATATTTTCGATGTGTATCCGGTGAAAGGGCAGGCTTTTCCGGAAGCTAATTTAGCGCGTGTGACCGACTTTAATAAAAAGGCGCTAGCTTTGGGCAAACCGGTGGTTCCGGCCTTGCAGACGTGGAATTACATTACCATCGATCGCTATGTGAAACAGGCCGAAGAAGCCGGTCAATCAACGGCTGATTGGCGTTATCCCAATTTGAAGGAATTGCGCTTTTGGAATTTCGCCACCTTGATTCAGGGCGCGCGTGGCATGAGTTACTGGTCGTATGCGCGTGCCGCCAAAGTGCCGAAATCGAATGCGGCCTGGGTGAAGGACACCTTGAAACCTGCCACATTAGAGTTCCGCGAATTCACTGATTTGGTGCAACCGGCGCGCGATAAGGAAGTGTTGGAAACTGGCGCGGAAAAGAACCTCTTTTTTGCCAGTTGGAAAAGAGACGGAAAACAATATATCGTTTTGGTAAATGGTGAGTCGTCCGCACGCGATATTTCCGATGCCGTGATTTTGCAAAGTTTGAATATCGGCAAATTAACGCCCTGGAAATTCACCCGCGCTGATGCGTTGCATTCGCAAAATAATAAAGTGACATCCGTGCATTTGCAGCCGTGGGAAGTAACGGTTTGGGAAGTGCAGTAAAAGTACTTTTTACCAGGTTTCAATCAAGCTATTCGTACAAATATAATGCGTCATCCCTGCTTGCGTGGGATGATGCATTATTACTGTGTAGAGTAAAAGTACTTTTACTCACGCGCTTCTTCCCGCACTGGAAAAACATCTTTGGGAACATCCTGTTTAGAAGCGACATTCACATATTCCACATCAAACGAACCGTTGTAACCGAATAACTTTCCCCAGGTATTATTCACCACTTCCACAGAAATTTTATATTTACCGATTTCGTCATCAAACCATTCGTGCACATTGGCGTATCCCGAAAAGAGCATGGGAAATTTGAAAGCGATTGGCCCTTCGTAAAAGCGTTGTTCTGCCGCGCGTAACTGCATTCCGCCTTGCGGCGAAACGGATAAATGAATGTCTACCGCCAAATGTTGATGCGTGCCCAAATAGTCGATGATGCATTTGCGTTGTTCGCTGAGAATCATGGTGGCGTCGAAACGGCGTTGCTTGTTAGGGAATTGATATTTGCGAATCCAGGTTATAGTTTCTCTGCTAAATTGATCTTGATACGAGTAATTTTCAATGGTGAATGGAATGTTCTTTCCGCGTTGAGGAAACATGATATTGCGCCATGTTCCGATGTATAAAAAGGGAACTGTGTATAACCTGCCAAAGGTAATTTCGTCCATCACGCCAGTGCCGATGGACGCGATCTTATCGCTGCTGCAAAAGCCGAAACGTTGTTGGATTTTGGGGTGCAATTTATTGAATTCATTACCTAATTGTTGCTGATAAATGGAAGTCATGGTTGCCTCATAATACAGTTTTTATAGCGTGGCATTTTATCGAAATGACATAGCGCGATCACGGAAAGCATAATCATTGCCAGGTTCAAAGTGAAAGGATCAAACGGCTTCACGAAGGAATAGGGATCAAACCAAAAAGCTCCCGCCGCTAAAGCTATCAATGCCAGGATGTTGCAATAATGCGTGTATTTTGTTTGCCATAAAAGTAGTAATAATCCAAAGCAGATTTCCATGATTCCAAAACAAAAGAGCGCTGTTATTTCATGTCCCGGAAAGATACTCGCCTTTTGTAAAAACTGATACTCGCCACTATGCGGAAAAAGTACTTTTGGAAAAATCCCGTGATAGATCCATATAATGGCCAATGTGAGATTAGTGAGAAAAACGCTTAGTTGCGCGGTAAATGCCTCACGGGGATGAATGCCTTTTTCGAGCCAATTTTTGAGGCAATCAAAACTCCAAGCCGTGGCGCGAGTCATCAATGGGCGGAAAAGTACTTTGTCTATTAATTTTCCTAAAAATCCCCAGCGCGTGGTGTAATTATATCCCGTTAAAAAACGAATGCCCTTTGTGCCGGGAATATATTTCCAGTAGCCGCTGCCTGATTTGATGAGTGAAATGGAATCGTCGGAAGAGAATTTGAGAGCGGAGGTGGCTTCGCCATTTTCTTTCGATTTCACGCCAACGATTTCGCCAATGCCCTTCACGCAGGCGAAAAGTACTTTTCGCGAATAGAGAAAACGCTGCGGATCGTCAGGCTTATCTTTGGGCAGATATTCAATGGTGGAAAATCGCAAATCCCACTGCTGGTGCTTTTCGGGGTTTTGTGTATGTTCCCACAAGTCATCCAATTCGCAATTGATTGTAGTCTCAATATAAAGTGGCTGCCGTTGCATTCGCTAAGTGTAATATAAGATGAATTGCAGGCGCGATTCGTATTGCCGTAACTCCGCAATGTGATAAAAGTACTTTTATCCATATTACTGCACCAGGAGAAAACCCATGAAAGCCATTATGTTGATGTTTGATAGTTTGAACCGTCATATGTTGCCGCCTTATGGTTGCGACTGGGCGCATGCGCCTAATTTCGCGCGATTGGCGCGGCGTGCATTGACGTTTGACCGCGCCTATGTGGGTTCGATGCCGTGTATGCCGGCGCGGCGTGAATTGCATACGGGGCGGCCGAATTTCTTGCACCGCTGCTGGGGACCGATTGAGCCGTTTGATGATTCGATGCCGGAAATGTTGAAAAATAATGGTATTCATACCCACCTGTGCAGCGATCATTATCATTACTGGGAAGACGGCGGCGCGACCTATCATAACCGCTATTCGACATGGGAATTTTTTCGCGGCCAGGAAGGCGATCCGTGGATTGGGCAGATCGGTGAGCCGGATGTTCCTGAAACACTAAATGCCAAAGGGCAGCGTTTGCATCAGGATTGGGCAAACCGCCATGCTATGCGTCGTGAAGGCCAACATTCGCAGGAGCGCACTATTGCCGCGGGCTTGGAGTTTATTGAACGCAATAAAAATGATGATAATTGGTTCGTGCAAATTGAATGTTTCGATCCGCACGAGCCATTTTTTAACCGGCGTATGTATCGGGATTTATATCCCGATCATTATGACGGGCCGCTGTATGATTGGCCGCGGACTAATGACGTGGATGATACGCCGGGATTGGCCGAACACGTGCAACATAATTATGCGGCGTCGCTCTCGATGTGTGATGCACATCTGGGCGACGTGCTGGACGCGATGGATGCGCATCATTTGTGGGAAGACACCATGTTGATTGTGTGGACGGATCACGGGTTTTTGCTGGGTGAACACGATTGCTGGGGCAAAGGCGTGCCGCCGCTCTATGAAGAGATTTCGCATACACCGTTTTTTATGTGGGATCCGCGTTGCGGCAAAGCCGGCGAACGTCGCCAGGCGTTGGTGCAACCGGCGCTTGATCTGGCACCTACGCTGTTGGAATATTTCGGCCAGGAACCAACCTCCGATATGTTGGGCAAATCATTGAAGGCTACTTGCGAAACAGATGCGTCCGTGCGCGAGGCGGCGCTTTTTGGCTTTCATGGCAAAAGCATTAATGTCACTGATGGCCGCTATGTATATCTGCGCGCGCCGGTGCAGGGCGGCGAAAAAGTACTTTTTAACTACACGCTGATGCCGACAAAGATGCGTGGCTATTTGGATATTGCTCATTTCCAAAACATTACAGTGGCGGAGCCGTTTTCGTTTACCAAAGGATGCCAGACCATGAAACTGGCCGTGCCGCAGGGCGTGCCGGAACAGCCGCAGCATTTGTTATTCGATTTGCAAAATGATCCGGCTCAGAAATATCCCCTGGAGAATGAGCAGGTGGAAAAGCAAATGATCGCCCATATGAAACGGCTCATGCAGGAATGCGATGCGCCGCCCGAACAATATGTGCGTGTGGGCATTTGATAAAAGTACTTTTTGATTGCGGAAATCGCAAGTTGCATTTTTGCATTTCATCTCAAAATCTGCTATCTTTGTGAGAGCTAACGTTGCACGGCGTGGCGTTGGCGCAATTTTTATAGCGGGAAATTGAGTATGGCACTTTCTTTATGTGAAATTTGTCAATCCAAATATGCTTCGGTGTGGATATGTCTCCAGCATCAGGGAGTAACAGAGCAACACCGGATTTGCACTGATTGTGTGGCACAGATTGCAGCAGGTGAAATGACGCATTTTGCGGCCGCGAATGATTGGGATATTCCGAAATTAAAGGAGGTGCTGGCGCAGTTGCAGCAAGGTTGGAGCGGGGACGATGAAGAAGATGTCACCTTGCAAAAACTCCAGGCCATGATGGGAGATGACGCGCCATGGAACGAAGAACCAGATGTGGCCGCTCCGCCAGAAACGCAGGAGGGCACCGATGAAACCACGTTGCGCTGTTCCCATTGCCAGACGTCGTGGAAGGATATTCAGGAAGGTGGCCTGATGGGGTGTCCGCATTGCTATACGGCGTTTGCGGATGAGATGGATAAGGTGATCGATGAATTGCAGCACAGCGCCATGCATGTGGGCAAGGTGCCGCGGTTCCGGCAAAAGCAGGAGCGACAGGCGGAAGTGCGCCAGAAGCGTCAGCTGCATCGTCAGGAAATGTTACAAAAACGCCTGGAAGCGGCGTTGCGGGCCGAGCGCTATGAAGAGGCGGCGCAGATTCGTGATAAAATAGCCCAGGTGACCAGGTCGCTGGTTTAAGTAAAAGCGTTTCGTTCATTCACTATGTGGCCGCAAAGTATCTCCACTCACTTCAATTCGGTGCCGCGCTGGATGCGCCGTTGTGACAGCCACTGTGATGTGGTGATTTCCTCGCGGGTGCGGCTGGCGCGCAATTTCGCGCATCATCCATTTCCCCATCAAGCTGCGGCCGCTGAACTGGTCGAACTGCGCCAATACGTTTTTGAATTATTGGAAGAACTGGCGGAAACCAGTAATCTCTTGCAGGATGCGGGCATTTTGCCCTTTGAGGAATTTGCCGATTGGGAACGCCAGAGTCTGGTGGAGCGCCATTTGACCTCGCAGGATCATATCGATCACGAGCTGAGCCGCGCCATGGTGGCGCTGTCGGATGCGTCGCTATCGCTTTTGATTAATGAGGAAGATCACCTGCGTTTGCAGAGCCTATTGCCCGGGTTGCAGTTAGCAGCGGCTTTTACGCTGACTTGTAAATTGGACGATTTGCTGGAAAAGCTGTGTGGCGGCGAATTTGCCTATGATGCGAAGCTCGGTTATCTCACTGCCTGTCCCACCAATGTAGGCACCGGGCTGCGCGCTTCGGTGATGCTGCATTTACCGGCATTGGAAATAACGGGCCGCATGGCCGGAGCCAAATCGCTGGCGAGCGAACACGGCTTTGTGCTGCGCGGCACCTTTGGCGAAGGCAGCAAGGCGCACGGGCATTTATATCAATTATCCAATCAGATTACATTGGGTCAGGACGAAAATGCCATTTTGCAGGAAGTCGAAGAAGCCGTTTCGCGCCTCATCGAAATGGAGCGAGAAGTCCGGTCGGCATTTGTGGGCAGTAAAAGCCAATTGGCGCAGGACGCCGTGGGGCGCGCTTATGGGACATTGCGGTTCGCGCGCCGCATCAGTTATCGCGAAGCCTCCAATCATCTGTCGCTATTGCGGCTCGGCACGCATTTGGGCTGGGTGAAAGGATTGTCGCACCAGCGCTTTAATGAATTGATGGTGAACATCCGGCCGGCCTCATTGCAGCTTAATCAGGGCAGGGTGCAAAACAGCACGCAGCGCGATGAATGGCGCGCCAAGTTATTGCGCGGCATGATGGGGAAAGTGCGTCTTTCGCCAATACTCTCGCAGAGCGCTGCCGCTGAGAGCAGTCAGGATAAGTAGCTAAAAGTACTTTTGTGGCTGGATGCTGGATACTAGATGCAGGATGTTAGATGTCGGATTTGAAAGTCCCCCTTTTTAAAGGGGGATTTAGGGGGATTTTACAAAGTATCGCGTAAAAAAGTACTTTTGTAGAACTCGTTAGCCTCATTAAATCTCTCTGTTTCCTTCTTTTAAAAAAAAGGGGGACTTGTGGTTCATTTCTGCTACTTGGCCAACTCGCTGGCCTAATGCCTCGAAATGGCTCCGGGCATTACACATAGAAGATTATAAAATAGGCTCTAAAGCGAATCAGTTCATTATGTTATTAACTCTGGATATTGGAAATACAAATATCGTTGCCGGATTATTCAACGGCGGCGAACTGGTCAACACCTGGCGGCTGGCGACGCGGCGTCAATGCACCGGCGACGAAATGGCCATCTTTCTCAAAAGTACTTTTGAGTTATATGATCTGGTTTTTGCATCGGTCGAAGGCATTGTGATTTCATCGGTGGTTCCCTCGCTCACGCCTGAAGCAGAAAAGATGGCGCAAAAGTACTTTCAGTGTCCCTGGCTGGTGGTTAATTCGCAAACTGATATCGGTCTCAAAAATGCCTATGATAATCCGCGCGAAGTGGGCGCGGATCGATTGGTAAATGGTATTGCGGCGTGGAAGAAATATAACAAAACTTGCGTGATCGCCGATTTTGGCACGGCCACCACGGTGGATGCAGTTTCTCAAGATGGCACTTACCTGGGCGGTTCGCTGGCGCCGGGCATTCATATCAGCGCTACTGCGCTTTTTGATGCCGCCGCGAAATTGCCACGTGTGGAACGATTGGAATTACTGGAAGCGCCCCACTCAGCACTCGGCAAAAACACTATGCACAGCGTGCAGGCGGGAATTATCTTTGGCTATGCAGGATTGGTGAAGGAATTGGTGGCGCGGTGCCTTGATGAACTTGACGACCCGGATGTGGTGACAATTGCCACGGGCGGTCTGGCGGAAGTGATCGCGCCACTTGTTCCACAAATTCAGCATATCGAACCGCACCTCACGCTGGATGGGTTACGGTTGATTTGGGAGCGCAATCGCGGAAAGTAAGTAAAAGTACTTTTACATTAAAACGGCGTTATTTGAACATCGATAGGCAAGATAAAAAACATCCTGTTTATCCTGTCTATCGATGTAAGAATAAAAAGTACTTTTACGTCTGTTTCGGCCCGCGCATCAGCACGATAACGCCGGTACGCACCAGTTCCAAAATCTCAAATTTCTCCAGCATGCGCTGCATGGCGTCCAGTTTGTCCGATTTTCCGGTGACTTCCACCATCACGGTATCTTCGCTGATATCCACCAGATTGGCACGGAAGATATTGGCGATTTGCATGATCTCGGCGCGTTCGGTGGCGTCGCTGGCGCGGATTTTGATGAGAGCCAGTTCGCGGCCGACCAGATCATCGCGCGTGTGATCGATGACCTTGATGACATCTACAAGTATGTAAGTCTGTTTGCCCATTTGCTCGAAGGCGGCGTCATCGCCAGCAACCACGATGGTCATGCGCGACACGGTGGAATCTTCGGTGCGTGAGACGGCCAGACTTTCGATATTGAATCCACGCCGCGCGAATACGTGCGCCACCCGCGCCAGCACGCCGGGCTGATTTTCCACCAGCACCGAAATGGTGTGCAGATGTTCATCACCGCTCATCACGTTTACGCCGGCCAGTTGCTCCGAGGCGTAAAGAGTATGTTGATTAGGCGCTTCCGCTTGTTTTTTTGGCATATCCGTTCTTCCTGTAAAAGTACTTTTAATCGACTTCATCGAAAATAGTAGGGGCAGGCCTCCGTGCCTGCTTAAATAGAATTTATTCTTAAAATAAGGAGTCAGCAAACTGACAAATTATCAGCAGGCACGGAGGCCTGCCCCCACTATTTCTATAAAAATAGAATTAATTAAATCTTCCGCTTCCCCGATTCCAAATCATCCGTCCATTCGGAAACATACTGCAATCCGCCTTCCGGCGCGTTGCCGCCAACGGGCACTGCTTGATGCGATTTATCCAGCACCATGTCATGCACCGTCTTGCCGCCGGGAATCATCGGGAAGACGTCTTCCTCGGCATCGGTCATGAAATTGAGCAGGACCGTGCCGGGGTTTTTGCGCGCCTCGCGAATGGCGTCGGCCACTTCGTCCTCTTCAGTGATGGTGATGCCGGTGGCCGAATAGGCCTCCGCCACTTTGGCGAAATCGGGACATTTGGCCAGATCCATACCGCTCCAGCGGCGCTCGTAAAACATCTTCTGCCATTGGCGGATCATGCCCAGGCTGCTATTGTTGAGCACCATGATTTTCACTGGAATATCATAGAGCACGCCGGTGGCCAGTTCCTGGATGTTCATCTGGAACGAACCGTCGCCGGTGACGCACCACACTTCGCGATCAATGCAGCCGACCTTGGCGCCGATGGCCGCGGGATAACCGTAACCCATCGTGCCCGAACCGCCGCTGGTCAAAAAGCTGCGCGTGTGTTTCGGATGATAATACTGCGCCGCAAACATTTGATGCTGCCCCACGTCAGTGGCCAGAATCGGCTCGCCCTTGGTCACTTTCTGTAGTTGCGAAAGGATGAACTGCGGTTTGAGTTTGCCGCCTTTCTCGTTTTCAAAAGTCAGCGGCGCCTGCTTCTTCCATGCCGTCACCTGCTTGCGCCAGGCCGCATGTTTCTTGGGTTTCACCGCTTTGGTTAGTTGCACCAGAACGCTTTTCACATCGCCCAGAATCGCCACTTCGGGCACGCGGATTTTGCCCAGTTCGGCGGGATCCAGATCCACGTGAATGACTTTCGCACCCGGCGCGAATGAGGCCGGATTGCCGGTCACGCGATCATCAAAACGCGCGCCCATCACAATCAGCAAATCACTTTCGTGCACTGCCCAGTTGGCGTAAGCGGTGCCGTGCATTCCCAGCATATCCAGCGACAGCGGGTTGCCGTTGGGAAAAGCACCGATGCCAAGTAATGTGTTGGTCACGGGGCAATCGATTTTTTCCGCGAAGGTACGCAACTCATCAGCCGCATCCGCTTGATTGATACCGTTGCCCACATACAACACGGGGCGTTTTGCTTCCGCGATCAATTTTGCGGCGGCTTTAATCTGCTCGGTAGCAGCGGGCAAATTAAACTGATAGCCGCGCAAGCGCACCGGGCCCGGATCCACGTAATCGCCCACATCGCCTTCGTTGACATCTTTAGGAATATCCACCAAAACTGGGCCGGGACGCCCCGTGCGCGCGATATGAAAAGCCTCTTTGATGACCCGCGGAATATCGCTGCTGCGGCGTACCTGATAGGAATGCTTCACAATGGGCATGGTAATGCCGTAAATATCGCATTCCTGAAAAGCGTCCTTGCCGATATTAGGCGTGGCCACCTGTCCGGTCAGTGCCACGATGGGCGTGGAATCCATAAAGGCGTCCGTGATGGCTGTCACCAGGTTGGTGGCGCCGGGGCCAGATGTGCCCATGCAAACGCCCACTTTGCCAGTGGCTCTGGCATATCCTTCGGCCATGTGGCCGGCGCCCTGTTCGTGACGCGTCAGAATACTCCAGATATCTTTCTGCTTGGCCAGCGCGTCATAAATTGGCAACACCGCGCCGCCCGAAATCCCGAAAAGCGTATCCACGCCTTCCCGCTTCAAACTCTCTAATAATGTTTCGGCTCCATTCATGGCCATAACCCCTCAAATAAAAAAACTCCCGTCTCGCGCATCCGCGATTGTTGATCGCGAACAACGCGGGACGGGAGTTTTGAACTATTCACTCACGCGGTACCACCCGCTTTCCTTCCAACAATTGAAAGGCTCTCATTAAATGCTGTAACGGGCATGAACCGGCCGCAACTACCAATACTGTAAAAGTACTTTTCCCTGCAGCAACTCAGAGGTGACTTCGGCGGAGATCCGTTACCAGTTTCGCAGCACATCAACCGGCTCTCTCAAACGTTCGTTTCGCGTACTCTTCCTCGTCAATGTTTTTAGACTGAAAAGTAATTATAGGAAATTTGACGAGCGGCGTCAACCGGCCGCAAGCGCCATCAAACTTTCGCGCGCTTTTTCAATAAGTACTTTTTGCGGTTTGCGCTCCAGGAAAAATTGAATTTCCGTATATCCCGCTTCTTCCAGCAAATCCAGTGCATCTTTATAATTCGCCGCCACGCGTTCCGGCGCATGCGCGTCCGCGCCGATGACCACAGGAATGCCGCGGCGGTTCATTTCGCGTAACATGGTGGAATTCGGATTCATTTCCGCAACCGCCTTTTGCAAACCGGACGTATTCAATTCCATCGCCACGCCGGTGGCGGCAATGCGATCCAATGATTTCAAGATGGCCGGCAACACACGCTGCAAATTCCATTCATCGGGAAAGACATTTTTAACCAGATCGGGATGAGAGATGGTATCGAATAAACCGGTTTTCGCCGCATCCGCCAGATGGCGAAAGTAGGTTTCTTGATACTCCAAAACATCGCCGGAAAAGTACTTTTCCTTATACTCGCGAATATGCGGATGCACCGAACCCAACACATGATGAAAATCCTGGCTGCCTAATTGCTGTTCCAAAAACGCTTCCAACCCGGGCATATAGTCTGCTTCCAATCCCAGCCGCACATCCACTTTGCCGGCATACGCGTCATGTGCCCGCGCCACCAGATCCACATATTCGCCCATTTGTTCGGGAAACATCCGCACGCTTTGCGAAAGCCCGTCCGGCAAAGGATTGTGGCAGGTAACGATAATACCTTTCAGTCCACGCTGCAATGCCACTTCGGCATATTCTTCGGGATCGCCTTTGGCATGTTTGCACAACGGCGTGTGCATGTGTGACTCGTAGAGGAGAGGGGCAGTTAATTCATTCATCATAATCTTCATTTGTAATTATAGAATACATTTTGTCATCCGTCTTTTTTTGCTTTGTGTGCTGATGTATCCAATTCATGATTCATCTATCAATATTTCGGACTGTTTTTATTGACACAGGAAAGTAATGATGATTGTAGCGTAATTCCCTCTCCCTGATAGGGAGAGGGTTAGGGTGAGGGTCATTTTGCGGGGCAAAAGTACTTTTACCTATAATTATTACGCTCCATCGCCCCTCACCCCAGCCCTCTCCCCACCAGGGAGAGGGAGCTACGCCGCGGATATTGCAACGTTAGCGCATCAGTATAAAACTGTCCGGACTATTGATCTATAACATCGCCCAATAAACCCAGCTTTAACAATTTTTTCGTCAGTTGATAAACGTCAGCTTTGTCACCTTCTTTACGCAACCCAACAGCAACTATCACAACAATGATCTTGTTTTTTTTCAAACGATAAATGATTCGATAGCGCTGGCCAACCGCGCGTAAAGAGCGATAGGATTTCAATTCGCTAATCAGCGGCTTTCCCTGCATTTCGGGATTCTGACGCAAGCCGTCAATGCTTTCAATAATCTTTCGTCTCACCCGCTCATCGCGGATATTTCCCAGCATTTTTTTGCTGGTGGGAGTAAGCAGGATTTCCCATTTCATAAAGCCAATTCCTGCTTTACGCTTTCCCATTCCAACAGCTTTCCGTCATTAGCTTCTTGAATACTTTGCCGCAACACCGCCATCAATTCCGGATCACTCATCACTTCCAATGTTTCCAGAATAGAATCGTAAAGATCATAAGGCATCACAGCAAGAACGGGTTTTCCGCGCCGCGTAATGGTCACGGCACTTCCGTGACCCTGTTCCAATTCTTCGGGCAATTGTGTTAACCGGTTGCGGGCTTCCACGATGGAAAGTACTTTTTGCATGGCAAAACTCCTGATAATCAGATGCACATCTAATTTTACATTAAAATGCACGCTTTTGCCGAAAAGTCCTTTTACGAACCACGCCTCACCCATGCGCGCGGATGGTGTTCAAATCCGACTTTGGGGTAGTATTCATTCGCCGCCGGAGCGGCCAGCAATACCAGAATGCATCCGGGGGCAAGTCGCTTGCGAGTTTCTTCGATGAGGCATTTCCCAATTCCCTTTCGCTGAAATGCCGCATCCACCGCCAGATCGGCCAGATAAGCGACGTAGGCATAATCAGTCAAAGTGCGCGCAATCCCCACCAACAAATCGCCCTGCCACGCCGTGATAATCACATCGGCATTGCGCAGCATTGCATCGAAAATTTCCGGCTTATCCACCGGCCGCCGTTCTCCCAGCGTGGAACGATTATACAGATCGATAGCAGTTTGTGCGTCAATCTGCGCGTCATCGCGATAGGTGATTTCCATAAAAGTACTTTTTAACTTTCAAAACGTGGCAACTTTGAAATATCCATTTCGCCCAACGCCAAATACGCATTATCCCGCGCATTAACAATAGGCCTTTCTCCATCGGGAATTCCCCAGTCAATACCCATTTGCGGATCGTTCCATAACACGCCGCATTGATCTTGCGGATCGTAGAAATTGTCGCATTTATAGAGAAAGTCCACTTGGTCGGAAAGCACATAAAAGCCGTGAGCGAAACCGCGCGGCACGAAAAGCATGTGGTGGTTTTCGTCGGATAAAATAGCGCTGGCCCATTGCCCGAACGTCGGCGATCCGGTGCGGATATCAACAGCAACATCGAGCACTTTGCCGCGCGCTACACGGCATAATTTGGCCTGCGGTGATTTTAATTGAAAATGTAATCCGCGCAACACGCCGCGCCGCGAGCGGGAATGATTATCCTGTACAAAAGTACTTTTAATGCCCAGTTCCTGAAACTTATCGCGATGATAACTTTCCAGAAAAAAGCCACGTTCATCATGAAATACTGCTGGTTCCACAATCACGACGCCGGGCAAATTGGTTTCGATGCATTTCATATTAATTCCCGATTTTTATCAACTGCTCTCTGCTCAAAGACGCGTTGAGCCATTCGCTTTCATAGCCTGCGTTGTATTTATCGTAAAAATGAATAGCGGGTGTATTCCAATCTAAAACCTGCCAGTTCATGCCGTTAAAGTTCATTTCTCTGGCTTCCTGAATTACACGTTCGAATAACATCGATCCGATGCCTTTGCCGCGATATTTTTCCGTTACCAATAAATCTTCTAAATACAAACGGCGTCCTTTCCAGGTGGAATATCTAATGTAAAATAACGCGAAGCCGGCAATGGTTTTTCCGTCTATTGCCACAAAGGCTTTCCATACGGGATTTTCCCCAAAGCCCGCTTCCACAAATTCGGCTAGAGTAACGGTAACTTCGCGCGGCGCCTTTTCATAGATGGCTAATTCCGTGATTAATTCTAATAACCGCGGACAATCTTCTGCGGTGGCAGTTCGTAATTGAATATCCATTGTTACAATGTGTTGCGGTCGCCATTTATCAGCCGCCGCAAATAATCCGCGTAATCGGTTTTGTCTAATTGCGCGGCGCGGCGCAAGACGGCCTCCGCATCAATATATCCCAATTCAAACGCAATTTCTTCGAGACAGGCAATTTTTAATCCCTGCCTTTTTTCGATGGTCTGAATAAAATTGCCCGCTTCCAGAAGCGATTGATGGGTGCCGGTATCCAGCCACGCCGCGCCGCGTCCCATCACTTGCGCGTTGAGTTGACCGCGTTGCAAATAGGTATTATTGACATCGGTGATTTCCAATTCGCCGCGCGCCGAGGGGCGGATTGTTTTGGCGATGGATGTGATTTGATTGTCATAGAAATACAAACCCACCACAGCGTGTTGCGATTTGGGATGTGCCGGTTTTTCCTCGATGGAAAGTACTTTTCCCTCCGCGTCAAATTCCATCACGCCATAACGTTCGGGATCCTGCACGCGATATCCGAAAACAGTGGCGCCCGTTTTTAACGAAGCCGCCTGGCGGAGCAATCCAGTTAAACCATGGCCATAAAAAATATTATCTCCCAGAATCAAACAGGCCGGGCCATCTTTCAGAAATTGCTCGCCGATTAAAAACGCCTGCGCCAAACCTTCCGGCCGTGGCTGTTCTGCGTATTGCAGGGTGATGCCAAACTGGCTGCCATCACCCAATAATTCTTTATATAATGGCAAATCGTGCGGCGTGGAAATCAGCAAAATGTCACGCAGCCCAGCCAGCATCAGCGTGGACAGCGGATAATAAATCATCGGCTTGTCATAAACCGGAAGCAGTTGTTTGGAGACGGCCAGCGTAACCGGATAAAGCCGAGTGCCGCTGCCGCCTGCGAGGATAATGCCTTTCATAAATAATAGGTTTGGGATTCGAGGTTCCGGGTCCTGGGTTCTATTACCTCGCACCCGGGACCGGGAACCTTGAACCTGCTGTTTACCAATTTAATTTTTCTAACAATCCCAACGCAATCACATGATGCCCGCTCGCATAGGGATGCACCGGCTCCGGGCAATAATAATCTGCCGGGCGATATTTCAATTGTTCCTGAAACAGATCATGCGTTTTCACATGCAACGCGTCAAACTCCGCCGCCATTTTATCCACCACGGCAATATATTCGGGAATCAAATCCAGCACCTTTTTGCGGAAGCTGTTTTCGCAATGATCCTGCGAAATATAAAATGGATCAATTAATAATAATTTCGCGCCGGCCGCTTTGCTGCGCGTTAAAATATCGCGATACGCTGCTTCGAAAATATCGATGGTAATGGGTTCCGGCGATTGGCGCAGCACGCGATGCAAATCGTTGATGCCGATTTTTACCGTGATCCAATCGGGCTGATGCCGCAGCACGTCATCTTCCCAGCGGTTTTGCAAATCCACCACGGTGTTACCGCCGATGCCTTCATTGAAATATTCCAGTTTTAAATGTGGATAACGCGCGCGAATCAGTTCGATGCTGTGCCGCACATAGCCCGTGCCAAAGGGCGCTTCGGCTCCGCGCCGGCCGCAATCGGTGATGCTGTCGCCCGCGAACACCACGGTTTGTCCATCGTTCAAGAGAAAGTCTGCCATAGATTTCATTCCTTCCGTTAATTCCATATTCCGGAGAATACCGTATTTGATGATACATCAAATAAAAGTACTTTTCCGCACGTTGCGCCGGGGCGAGCAATGAAGTAAAAATCTCTACCATGAAAAAGTACTTTTTACCTTTGATGACTTTTGGCTTATTGGCCATTGGCGCGACTGCCGCGCTGGCGCATCCCGGCCATTTGCCGGCGGATGGTTTTTGGCATGGCGCGGAACATCCGCTGACCGGGCTCGATCATATTCTGGCCATGTTTGCGGTGGGCCTGTGGGCGGCGCAACTGGCGAATTTGCGGGATACCCAAAAGGCACTGTGGATGGTTCCGGCCGCCTTTGTCAGCATGATGGCGGTGGGCGGCGCGCTGGGCATGTCGCATCTGGTGCAAATGCCGCTGCTGGAAATCGGCATCGCCGCGTCGGTTTTGATTCTGGGAGTTTTGATTGCGGCGGCCGTCACCTTGCCCTTGCCGGTCAGCGCGATGATTGTGGGATGTTTCGCGGTTTTTCACGGATTCGCGCACGGCGCGGAAATGCCCGCCACGGCGTCCGGATTGAGTTATGGCGCGGGATTTATCGCTGCCACAATCGGTTTGCATGCGGCTGGAATCGGCGCGGGAATGTTAACGCAGCGCGGCATTTCGCCGAAGTTATTGCGTTATAGTGGAGCTGCCATTGCGCTGGCGGGAATGGTGTTGCTGGTGATGTAAAAGTACTTTTACCGGGAACAAAAAGAGGGACGCAGCATGCCGCGTCCCTCTTTTTGTTGTTATGGAATGTTTTATTCGGTGCGTGCGCGTCGTGCTTTCACGAAGGAATTGATGCACATGATCAGGAAAACGCCGCAGATGATGAACATCAAAAACTGTTCCTGCGCCGCTTGTGGGCGGAAAGCCGCTTCGCCTTGAATCAGCTTGATCCAACTGGGAATCCCCATTAATGATCCCAGAAACCCGATCAATCCAAACAGCATCGCGCCGTGCATGGCGTGACGGCGTATCTTTTCGTTGCGCGCCGCCAGTCCCAGCACGAAAATGATGATTCCCAGAACTGCCGGAATCAGCGCCGTGAAATGATGCGGCGTGATGCCCACATAAAACCCCGCGCCGGTCAAAACCAATAGTGCACCTGTTACAATCGCTGTAATTGCCATTTCCTTTTCTCCTAAAAAGTACTTTTTGTGCGACAGTAATTATCCCTGACGCTTTACAAATTCCGTCATGAAATCCACCAGTGCCTGCACGGCTTCGCGTGGCAGCGCGTTATAAATGGAAGCGCGCAAACCGCCCACGCTGCGGTGGCCTTTGAGTCCCACGAAACCGGCTTCAGTTGCTGATTGGATGAATTTCTTTTCCAATTCCTCATCGCGCAAACGGAAGGGCACATTCATCACGCTGCGGCTGTCTTTTTGGGCGTGGCCGTAATAAAATCCATTGCTGCCATCAATCGCGTCGTAGAGCAGTTTGGCTTTGGCGGCATTCTTTTGGGCAATGCCGGTGAGGCCGCCCTGATCGCGCAGCCATTCGCAAACCAGCGCGATGACGTAAATGCCAAACGTGTTTGGTGTGTTAAAAAGAGAACCGCTTTTGATCTGAGTGTGATAATCCAGCGTGACGGGCAGCTTGCCATCCGCGGGATAAAGGAAATCGCGTCGCACGATGACCACCGTGACGCCGGACGGGCCGACATTTTTCTGCGCTCCGCCGTAGATCATGCCATAGCGGGCAATATCAATGGGACGGCTCAAAAAATCCGAAGAAGCATCCGCCACCAAAAGTACTTTTCCGGTCTGCGGTTCGGTTTGCCATTGCACGCCGTGGATGGTTTCGTTGCTGGTGAAATGCACGTAGCGTGAGGACGAATCGACGGTATATTCGCCGGATGCAGGCACACGCGTAAACCCGGCATCGGCATCGCTAAAAGCCGTTTCGACAGTGGCGCCGTTCCAGCGTTGCACGCTTTGCGCGGCGGCAAAAGCTTTTTTGCCCCAGGCGCCTGTCACCAGATATTGCGCTTTATCGCCTTGGTGGAGCAGGTTCAGCGGAGCCATTTCAAATTGCAAACTGGCGCCGCCCTGCAAAAAAAGTACGTCGAAATCATCGCTCAAACCATAGAGCTGGCGGATGCCGTCGCGGGCTTTATTGATGATGGCATCGAAATCCGCGGAGCGATGGCTGATTTCCATGACGGATAAACCCACGCCAGGCAAAGCCAGCAATTCTTCCTGCACTTGTTCGAGCACCGGTTTCGGCAAAATCGCCGGGCCGGCATTAAAGTTATACGGTGGTGTCGTGGCCATGTAATCAATTATACAATGCCACCGGAAAATTATTGATGATTTATTCTTAACGGTGCAACCGGTATAAAAGTACTTTTGATGATGGGATAAAACTCCTTCTCCCTCTGGGAGAAGGCTGGGATGAGGGTAAGATGCATCGTAAAAGTACTTTTGATTGCACAAAACCCTCACCCTGGCCCTCTCCCAAAGGGAGAGGGAATAACCGGTTCTCCCATTGATTACGGCGCCATTTTATAAACCGCCACATCATCGAACGTCGCCGCGGTGTTGCTGGCGCCCAGCATCAGTGTCACTGATGTAGCGCCCTCGGGAACGGTGACCGCGAGCGTGAGCTTTTGCCAACTGTCAGCTTTAGCGGCCACGGTGCTTTGCGAGGCGTTGGTGCCAGTCAACCAGCCGGCCTTATTGCGGAAACGGAAGGATAGCTTAACATCGGCGGCATGATCGGGATCATCTAATTTGACCCATCCGGTGGCCACGTAGCGTTCACCGGGTTTCACCGAGAGGTTTTGCAATAAATCGGAAGTTTCGCCGCTGGCGGGCGCGCTGACGTGGATGCCGCGGCTTTCGGCGGTGTGGCCGTGGGTGCGGACAAATTCGCCCAATCCCATGCGACTCCAGGTGGACCAGCCCACCGGCGCGCCTTTGGTTTCCCAGTCGTTTTCGGCGGTGGCGGTGTTTTTGGAATTGTCCTCAAAGTCGCCATTTTTCAATAATGTTTTAGCGCCGTTCTTTTTGGCATTCGCCAGGAATTGCGACGCTTCCAGGGCATCTTTGATAAATCCTGCTGGGAGCCTGGACACTAATTCTTTGGTGATTTGCGGCGCTTTTTCCGGTTGATTTGTTTCATACCAATCGACCACACGCAGGATGCCGGGAATAGCCGGGCTTACCAGCGGCGCGAAATTGCTTTGCAAATAGGGCTTGCGTCCGGGACGGGTAGGTTTGCTGAAAGCGCGGATGTTGGCTCCCAGCAAATCCTGGCGCTTTTCCGCTTCCGCCCAGTAGGTTTTGCGCTCCTCGATGAGCCCGGCCAATAGCTGCACTTTTGCCAGCGCTGCTTTGGCTTCGGTTTCATTGGTCACCGGCAGCGAGGTGAGTTGCTGCGCCAGATCGTATTCCAACACCGCGAAACTGCCGTATCTCAATCCGCCGCGAATAATATCAATGCGGCGTTTTTCGACGGGAGTTTTCGCTTTGGCATAAGCCGCGTTTAAAAGCCGCATTCCTTCGTCCACCGCTTCCGCCGAGATGGATGTTGCCTGATGCACGATATTGCGATGCACCCAGCCGGTGTGTCCGGGGCGTTCGGTGTTCCAGGACGTTTCCATCAGGTCAAAGTACTTTTTCACGTCCGCTGTGGTGGAGGGAAACATCTTGCCATAAAACTCGTTGAGCAGCGCATCCATATTTTTCTGTGGTTCCCATTGCAATTGTGCGAAAGCCCAGATCATCGGCGCGGTATGCGGCAAAAATGTATAGACCTCCACATACATTCCTTCAAAATCCAGGGACTTATCGAATTTGATGGATTCGTCAATAGCATGCGGAAAAACGCGCGGCACGTGCGTGCCCATTCCATAATAATCGTAACGCGACAGATGCTTCACGCGTTTGCGCCATTGTGTGGTCAGCTCCATCCATTCGGCTTTTTTATCAGGTTGATACCACTGCGCCACGCTGCCATCAGCGATGTAGCCGAAAACGTTATCTTCCAGCTGCGGCACGCCTTCAGGCAATTGCTTGGCGATGCTATAAATCAACACGCCGATATATTTATCGGGATCGGTCTTTTTGACCTGTTTTGCCACAATATTGACGAATTTATAGAATCGTGTGGAGAAACGCTTCTTTTTATAATCGTCGGCATGCGCGTCCATGGCCTTGCACAGGGGATCATCGCACATGTGATAAATATCATCCATGCCCAATGAAAACGAATCAGCTCCGGGATGCGTTTTGAAATAGTTGTGGATATATTCCTCGGTGACCCGCTGCACATCGGGATTGCCCATGCACGGCCACCAATCATCTTGACTATCACTGGAAGGAATCCAGCGTTTGCCGTTAATCAGCGGATAATATTCCGGATGCGTTTTGCCATATTTGGACGGCGGAAAAACGCGATGGATGAAATTCTGAAAACTACGCCGTGGCACCTTTTCACTTTGCACCGCTTTATTGCGCAAATCCCAGTCTTTCCAATCCTGCGTCCATTGATGGCCGCTCCAAATGCGCGGCGAAGTGCCTGGCACCGAAACCAGCGATTTCACATCCACCGTAAAAGTACTTTTATTCTGCAATTGCGGCACATATTCCCAATCATCGCCGGGCGCAAACCAGCGCACGCCCAATTGATCCTGCAAAAACGAATAGACCGCAAACGCTGTGGGCGAAGGATAGTTGCCTTCAAAATAAACATCATCGCCGCGCTGCGTGATGGCATAAGTTTCGGGGTTTAATTTGCTATCCGGAAAATCGCCCACTTTCGCCGTGGCAGTTTTGCCCACATTTAAGGTGATGCCCGCGACATCGTTACCGTCAGTCTTAAGCGGCAAAGTGACGCCGCTGATTTTCTGGATATATTTCTGCAAATCTGTGGCAGCCGCTTTCATGGGCGCCGGCGCTTTGGCTTGCAGCACAATGGTGGCGTTGGGCTGGCTGTTTTTGACCAATGTAAGGGGAGCCGCATTGGCCGCAATGGGGCACGCCGCGATGGCTGCGCCTAAAAGTACTTTTGAGGTGCGTTTTTGATTCATGATGTTTTCCTTAATTCGACATCGTGATTGACGATAATAACAGCTGGACAAATAAATATATTACTGTATGGCGTTGTTGCTTAGATATTATATTGTGCATTTCTCCACTACGCCCGTTCTTCGCTTCGGTACTATTGAATCTCGGTGTCATCTCGAGCGAAGTCGGGATGGGATAACGGCAAGATTTCTCCATTCCGCTCGTGCCTCGTTACAGTCGAAATGACACCTTTTTGCTAATTATGCCACAACGTCTAACTGTATTCGCTTATGGCCGGAAAGGGTTGAAAAATTTGGAGCAAGATGGAATGGATGTGATGGCACTAAGATTACAATTGCCAGAAACATATGGTCCTGTCTCCGCTGCAATGCTTTGATAAGACATCCATTTGGCATGTCCATCGGCAAATACCAAATTCATTCCTTCCAAGTGCATTCTATGAGATTCTGGCCATCGAGGTATATTGCCCCCGCTTCCCAAATAACCGTATTTTGGTTCGTAAGTAACGTTATTAGTGGATTGTGCGGTTTCCCACAGCATTACAGTCGTCGAAGCTCTTTCAATTGCAGCCATGGAAGTTGGCCCGCTTGTGACACCGTAAATAGATTTTCTCATTCCCCCAAAGGCCGCGCTGAGCATATAGTCTGGATAATATTCCGCATCAGTTGACGACGGGCATTTGAAAATTTGCACGCTTTTTACATAGGGAAAAGTTAAATCCATCCAGGTGATAAAATGCCCTAAAGTGCCATGGCTTGTATCGCCAATTTGAAACTTGGCCCCCGGCGTTCCTGGCTGTGTTTGAAGATATTGACCTGCAACGGGCGTGGCATAATTGGCAGCACTGCCAAATGATGAAAAATAGAATTGCATGGGATATTTCTCATCATAATCTTGCACATACATCATAAGTCCCAGTCCAATTTGCTTTAAATTACTCAAACAACTGGTGCGTCGGGCATTTTCGCGTGCCCGGGCAAAAACCGGAAACAAGATTGATGCGAGAATTGCTATAATGGCAATAACAACAAGCAATTCTATTAACGTAAATCCCACAGAACGGTGTTTTTGTCTTGGCATAACTTTTCCTCCTGATACATTCAGTACTAATTATGCCACAACTTGCGGTATCTGAAACACCTGAATATAATTAATAAAACACTCAAAAATGCCAAAGAAGATGACGTATGTCAATCCCGCGTTTCAGTTGGAGAATGTGGGGTTTTTTCGCACTGTCCAAATCTATCCTGAAGGCAACCTGCGCTCGGCGGGCATTAGCCATTCGCTGCACCATAACGATTGGCCCGACACGCGCCGCATGTATAGTTTTCCCTATTACACCTTCAACATGATGCTCAGTGGCAGCAGCGGAGCGTATCAAAATGGAACCGGCTTTAAATGCCAGCTGGAATATGGCGATTTTTTCTTTACTTTTCCCCAAATTCAACACTTATATGGCCCGGGGCGCGGCGAGCATTGGAATGAGCTATTTGTGAATTATGGGGGACGGGCGTTTGATCTCTATTATAGAAAAAAGTACTTTTGTCCCATGCAGCCGGTCTGGCATTTAGAACATCCGGAGCCGTGGATTGAGCGAATGAAGGGGGTGTTGCAGGAAGCGCGTCCGGTGACCCGGATGGCAATAGCGGCGGAGACGTCGCGGTTTCTTTGTCTTGTCTTCGAAATGATGGATGTGGCTCTTCCCAAACACCAGAGTGATATCAGCAACGATTGGTTTGACCGGGCCTGTTTGCTGCTCACCGCCGATCTGCGCCAGGTGGATTTACGCGAAATTGCCCGCGAGCTGGGTATGGGATATTCGTCTTTCCGGCTGCATTTTACGCAACGCGCGGGAATGCCACCTTATCAATATCGCGAGATGAAACGGATGGAAGCCGCCTGCATTGCCCTGGCGCAAAATCCCAGCAAGCTGCACAAGGAAATCGCCTTTTCACTGGGTTATGCCCGCGAAGATCACTTCTCGCGGCAGTTTAAAAAACACACCGGAATGCTGCCGGGCGAGTATCGGAAAAAACATGGCAAAACGTGATTTTGAGGAGGCTATAAAAGTACTTTTATAGCCTCACATCAATTCAGTTCTTATACGGATTCCAGTCGCTTGGTGAGGTGGATTGTGAGGTATAACTCCAAGCGCAATTGCTGGTGCATTTCTTCGCTTCATTATAGACAATGTTGCTTTTGAGCCATTTGGCGTGACCGTCGGCAAAGGCCAGATTAACGCCATCGAAATGCCGCCCGTCGTGTTCGGTATTTCTGTAATATCCGGTATCGCCAGCAGCGCCGCCGCCAGGTAACCAGCCCCAGCCACTGGCGCTGGTAACGATGTGGGGCGGATCCATGCGGTAATAACCGCCATCCATGATGAGATAGGTGGTGGAAGCCGAGTTAATGGCGGCCATGGAAACGGGTGGTTTGGGGTTTGATCCGGCAGAACTACCGCCAGGAAAATATCGTCCGTCCCGCATGATCATCATGTTCGCGCCATAGTTGTAAGCGTAATATCGTGGGCCGTCAGCGGCGTCCGATAGTTGCAACGTAGCAGAAGGACAACGGAGGATATTCAAGTCTTTCGTATATGGGTAAATAGTTTGTTGCCAGAACCAACCCGTTCCACTTCCCCAGTAATATCCATTGGGAGGTGTTTGCTCAATGGTGATATTGGCAGCCGGATATTTCTCGTCATAATCCTGCACGTACATCATGATTCCCAGCCCGATCTGTTTGAGATTGCTGAGGCAACTGGCGCGGCGGGCGCTTTCCCGGGCTCGGGCGAATACTGGAAAGAGAATGGCGGCAAGAATTGCTATAATGGCAATGACGACAAGAAGTTCTATTAAGGTAAAGGCATGCTTTTGGCTGAATTTCGGTTTCATGAAAATGCTCCTTAGATGATCTGAAAGTATATAGTATTATTCCACAACTTGCGCCGCATTAAACACCGGATTATAATCAATAAAAACCATTGTTATGCGCAATTTATATGTGAATCCCGCGCTGAAGTTAGCGCATGAGAGCTTTTTTATCTCCAGCATGCCCGAGCCCCCGGGCGGTTTGCGTTCGGCGGGTATCAGCCGCTCGGTGCACCAAAACAACTGGCCCGATCAGCGGCAATGGCGTAGTTTTCCCTATTATACATTGAATGTGATGCTGGAAAAAAGCAGCGGTTCGTTCCGCAATGGAAGCGGGTTTCAGTGTGAAGTGAGTTACGGCGATTTTTTCCTGAATTTCCCCGGCGTGCAACATCTCTATGGCCCGGGCAGTGATGAATATTGGAATGAGATGTATGCCAGTTTTGATGGTGAGATATTCGATGTCTACTGCGCACAAAAGTACTTTTGTGCGCAGCAGCCGGTGTGGCATCTGGAGAATCCGGCGCAATGGATCACACGTCTCGAAACTTTATTGCGCGGGCCGCGGCCAACCACGCGCAAAGCGGTGGCGGCGGAGACGGCGCATTTTCTGCAATTATTGCTGGAGATGCTGGACGAAGCGGCGCGGCGCCCCGAAGGCCCCACGCCGCACGATTGGTTTGAAAAAGCCTGTTTATTGTTGACTCGCGATTTGCGGCATATTGATTTACCCGCGGTGGCGCGTGAACTGGATATGAGCTATCCCTCGTTCCGCCGCAATTTCACCAGCCGCGCCGGCATGCCGCCTTACCAATATCGCGAACAAAAACGCATCGAAATCGCTTGTAAAACATTGCGGGAAAACCCCAGCAAGTTGTATAAGGAAATTGCCTTCTCACTGGGCTATTCCCGCGGCGATCATTTCGCCACGCAATTCAAAAAACACACCGGGATGTTGCCAGGAGAATACCAGCGGAAATTCGCCAGGCAGCGCAAGTGAAATGAATGAATGCATTGCGTTCTGCAATAAAAAGTACTTTTTGTCACGCAGATGTTTTTCATGCATCGTCAAAATGCAACGCCAGCCAGACGGCATCTGCCGAACAGCTTTCGACGCGATGTTTACGATGCGCGGGAATAAGCAAATAATCACCGGCCGTTAAAAGTACTTTTTCATCCCGCTCAAATTCCAATACGGCATCGCCTTGTGCCAGCAACACCCACTCATTTTCGCTTTGGTCGTACCAAAAGCCATCCGGGCTGGCCGCGCCGTGCGAGACGATGTGTTCGAGGCGGAATGAGCTGGTTTGCAAAAGGGTGCGAAATTGTTCGTCTGCTGTGGGCGCGGCATTACTATGCAACAAGTTTTCGGGGATGGGGATCATGGAATATCTCGCTTAAAAGTACTTTTAGCCAGTTATGCCTTTTCGTTCTTGCCCTTCTTTTTTTCTACAGCCTGCCGGTTCCAATCATCGACCACTTCATGCGGCACTTGCAGGAAAATGACTTCGCAGGGCGGATCGGGTGTGTTGGCGCCGTCAACGGTGCAGGGCTGAATTTCGTCAGTGGGATAATGGGCAAAAAGCGGTATGCGCGCTTTGCGATATTTCTTGAGGTAGCTGTCATATTCCTCTGCATCCGCAAAAGCCACTTTTTCGCACGAGCCGCCAAAGGCGAAAATGCGGGACATTTCATTATAGGTCAGTTGAGGAGCAAACAGCAGCCGGCCTTTTTGATCATCGGTGACGCTGGCCTTGCGGCTGCCTTCTTCTTCGGCGGGGATCAGTTGATGAACTTTGGCGCGGCCGAATAGCTCAATGAAGCGCAGGCAGGCCAGTGAGTTGAGTTCGTCGCTGGAAGTGAGTGCCAGTAATCCTCCCAATTCACCGATTTGCGCCTGTTGCCAGACTTCGCGTGAGAGCACGCTCAAATTTTTCGCCGGCAATTTTTGCATGCGCGCCTGCGCGGCATTTTGGCGATTGGTATCCACCATTAATACGGGAATATCAAACGATTGGATCATTTGCGCCAATGCCCTGGCCCAGGAGTGAGCGCCGGCGATCAGTAATCCGCGTGGATCCGGTTTTGCCACATCCAGCCGGCGCGCCAGGGGATAAGCGGTCAGACCATAAAGCAACACGGTGCCGAAAATGATGACGATGGTGAGAGGGGCCAGTGTTTCAGCCTGTGCCACATCTGCATGCTGCAGACGGAGGGCAAATACGGCGGAAACCGATGCCGCCACCACGCCGCGCGGCGCCAGCCACGACATGAAAAGCCGCTCGGGCAGGGTGATTTTGGTGCCGAGACAGGACAACATGATGGAAGCCGGGCGCGCAATAAGAACCACCACCAGAAAAAATGCCAGCGCGCTCCATCCCAAATGCTGAAAATCGGCGAGACTCATTTTCGCCGATAAAACCACAAATAAGAATGCCACCAGCATCACGCGCAAATTTTCTTTGAATTCCACGATATGGCGCACCGTGATCCAACGTTGATTGGCAAGAGCGATGCCCATGACCGTCACCGCAAACAGGCCTGATTCCGCCTGCAAATGGTTGGACAACGCGAAGCTGCCAAAGACCATGGCCAGCACCGCGAAATTCTGCAAAAAATCGGGCACCCAGTAGCGATGCAACAGGAGAATAATGACTGCCGCGCCGAGCAATCCGCAAAAACTGCCCACCAGCGAAGTTTTAAGAACACCGGCCGCAATGTACAATGGTGCATTGTCGGTGCGTCCCATGGCAATGGCCTCAAAAACCAACACTGCCAGCATTGCGCCCAGTGGATCGATGGCAATTCCTTCCCAGCGCAAAATGGAACCCAGCCGTTCTTTGGGCCGTACGAATGCCAGCAACGGCCCGATCACCGTGGGGCCGGTTACCACCAGAATGGCGCCCAGCAACAACGCGATGCTCCAGCTCAGACCCACAAAATAATGTGCCGCCAGGGTGCATATCACCCAGGTGACAAGAACCCCGAGCGTGAGCAAGCGCCACAGCACATTGCCAACTTCCTTGAGATCGGCGATGCGCAGACTCAGGCCGCCTTCAAAAAGAATCAGAGCGACCGATAATGACACCAGCGGATACAGCAATCCACCGAAGATAAAATCGGGATTTAGAACATGCGTTACTGGTCCCGCTAAAAATCCTGTTGTTAAGAGCAGCAAAATGGCCGGTAACTTGAAACGCCATCCCAGCCATTGCACACCGGCTCCCAGCACCAGGATTAGAGCGATTCCAATGAGTCGTTGTTCTTCCACACAGATCCTTCTGTTAAATGTATTTCGGGAAAAGTACTTTTGTGGGTGTGTAACCGGTGAATAACAGCATAAAAGCACTTTTACTCCCGCTTTGTTAAAGAGCGGTTTCCGAGCCAAATAGCTTATGTTATCGGCGCTTCCGGTTCAATAGTTGAGTTGGAGACAAGCGCTAAAAGTACTTTTAATACAATTGCGTAAAACCGCGCAGCAGGCACCAGGCGACCCAGGCCAGACTGGCGATTAAAATGACCAGCGATGATGTTTTTCCGACGGTGTAATTATCCCGTAAACATTCTTTGTCACTTAATCCCCAATAATAATGAAAATGCAGCACGGCCGCGCAGCTCAAACAGGCAATGCCGAGGATAATGGCGTCCGTGCCCAAAAGCAGTGTCCGGTCGTGGCGCCGCCCCGGCACTGCACCAACGCGATTGATGATGCACATCATTCCATACATCGCAAAGGGCAACGGAGCCAGGATGCCGCCTAACCATTGAGTTGTTTGATCGCCTTGCGGCGCATTGTCTAAATCATCCAGGATTGACATGTCATTTATTGTACCGCAGATGCAAGTTATTGGCGGGTATTTGCTAATAACACTGGTCGAATGAAATTGCTTATGTTATTGTGTTCTTGTGTTCAAAAATTGAATGCATAAAAGTACTTTTAAAGGGATGGAATCATGGAATTACCACGCATCTGGCGCAGCCCTTACACCGACTTTTGCGCCCGCAGCCACGACACCAATGATGAAACTGTGACCGCAAACGCGGCCTACACCGATGCCGAATTGGCGCGCATTGCCGCCAGCGGATTTAACGCCATCTGGGTGCACGGCGAATTGCACCACATGGCCAAATCCAGCGTCTTTCCCGAATTTGGCGCGAACGCGAAATTGCATATCACCAATATGCGCGCGCTCATCAAGCGCGCTGGTAAGCATGGTTTGAAAGTCTTTGTTTATATGCAGCCGCCGCTCGGGCTTGCCGAAAATGATCCCTTCTGGAAAGCGCACCCCCATATTGCCGGCACGCCGATGCAGTGGGTTGGCAAAGATGGCAAAAAAAGTACTTTTCTTTCCACCTGCACCTCAACGCCGGAAGTGAAGAAGTATTTATACGAATCCACCAAACGTGCTTTCAAGGAAATGACCGGATTAGCTGGCGCGATTTTGATCACCGCCTCGGAATATCCGCAACATTGCTATCGGCCTTATCCTTACGCGCATTACCTGGAACAGGCACAGGGCAAAAATCCTGACGGCGCGGGGCAGGGCATTGAAGTGGACGAACAAGGCGTCAACGGCCAGATGCCGCCGCTCGGTTGTCCGCGCTGCGCCAAGCGCCATCCCAGCGATGTCATCACCGAAATCATTCAGCTGGTGCAGGACGGCGCAAAAGCCTCCAATCCAGACGCGCAAGTGGTGGCATGGAACTGGTCGTGGTCGCATCAGGAAAAAGATCCCAGTCCAACCATCATCAATAAGCTGCCGGCAGGCGTTATTTTGATGGCCGATTTTGAACGCGGCGATGAAAAGGAAATTTTGGGCAAAGTGCGCAAGATCGATGAATACAGCCTGTCTTTCGCCGGGCCGTCCCAGCGATTTATGGGGTGTTATAAAATCGCGCAGAAGCAGAAACGCCAGATGATGACCAAGCTGCAACTGGGCACCACGCATGAACTGGCCACCGTTCCCAACCTGCCGCTTATTGGCAATTTGCACGAGAAAGCCAAACAGATGCGCAAACTCAAAATCAGCGGGTTTATGGGTTGCTGGAATTTCGGCAACATGGCCTCGGCCAATCCGGCAGCCTTCAATGAATTCCTCAATGCAGAAAAGCTGCCTCCGCGCGCCACGGCATTAAAACAATTTGCCAAAAAGTACTTTCCCGGATGCGAGCCGGAACCGGTGCGCGCGGCATGGGAAAAATTCGCCGATGCCATGGACAATTACCCGTTCTCGATCCCCTTTATTTACATGAGCCCGCTCAATTACACACTGAGTTATCCCCTGAAACCGGGCAAGCTAAAAGGCGACACCGCAGGACGTTCCTGGCATGACGATAAGCGCGGCGATGATTTATCGGCGTGTCTCGATAAGCCGTATACGCTGAATGAAGTCATTCGAGGTTTGAATCTTGTGGCCAAAGGCTGGAAGGAAGGCGCGCAACTGTTGGAACAGGGACTCCAATCCAGCGATAGCGATACTGCGCGGGAGGAATTAGGTAACGCCTGGGTGTGTTATCACATCTGGCGCAGCGGCTGGAACACTTTCCGCGCCTATAAATTGCGGCTGAAATGGGACGACAGCAAGTTGCCTGCATATCAAAGAATCATTAAAGACGAATTGGCGAATTTGCAGCAAGTGTTGCCCTGGGTAGAAGCAGATTCGCGTTTTGGATTCCATTCCGAACCACAGGCCTATCTCTTTACAGCGGCTGGGATTAAGAAGAAAATCAAGCAGTTGGAGAAGCAGTTGAAGTAGACAAAAGTACTTTTCCGTCTGTTCAGAGTTTTCGCGTCATTCCTGCGAAACCATGCGTGGGGAAGGCGGGAATCCAGCGCTTCGGCTCCGCTCAGCGACCGTTCCCTGAGCGGAGCCGAAGGGAAAAGTACTTTTCGGAATAGTCGAAAGGACGAAAAGCCCATGCCACCTCTCACCTTCAACCAATCACAACACCTCTACGAACAAGGCCGCCGGCTGATTCCTGGCGCGTCCATGACTAATAGCAAACGTCCCAGCGAATACGCGTTTGGCGCGTTTCCGATTTACATCGAAAGCGGCCACGGCGCGAACGTGGTGGATGTGGATGGCAATGAATATATCGATTATATTCTGGCGCTGGGGCCGATTACGCTGGGGTATGCGTTTGACGAAATCGATGATGCCGTGCGCGCGCAAATGCAAAAAGGCGTTTTGTTTGGATTGATGAGTCCGCTGGAAGTGCAGGCGGCGCAAGAGGTTATCGACACTGTCCCCTGCGCCGAAATGGTGCGCTTTTTCAAAACCGGCGCGGAATCCACCACGGCGGCGCTTCGCGTGGCGCGGGCCTTTACGAAAAAAGATGTTGTGCTGCATTGCGGTTATCACGGCTGGCTCGATACCATTTCCTGTGACCGTGAGAATCCCGGAGTGCCGCAAGGTTTAAATAATACATTGTTCGCCTTTCCGTGGAATGATGAGAACGCCGTAAAAGTACTTTTGCAGGAACACACCGGCAAAATCGCGGCGATTATGGTCAATCCGGTGAATTATTACAGCGTGGATGATGGCTCGTTTTTGCGTTTCCTGCGCGGCGTTTGCGATGAAGAAAATATCGTATTGATCTACGATGAAATCGTCACGGGCTATCGGCTTAGCCTGGGCGGCGCGCAGGAATATTTTGATGTGATTCCCGATCTCGCCTGTTTCGCCAAAGGCATAGCCAATGGTTACCCGGTTTCGGCGTTGTGCGGGCGGCGCGGCGTTATGGAATTGTGCGAGAATCTCTTAATTTCCTCCACCTACGGCGGGGAAACATTATCGCTGGCGGCGCTTATTGCCGCGCATCAGGTGTATCGCGATAAAGATGTTCCGGCAGTTCTCGCCAGACAAGGCCAAAAGTTGATGGACGGCTGTAATGCCGCAGCGCGGGAAAATAATGTCCCGGCAATTTGGGAAGGCTATCCATGTATGAGCGGTTATCGTTTCGCTTACGAATCGCCGGAAATGAATCGCCACGCCATGACATTCTGGTTGCAGGAATGCGCCTCGCGCGGTGTATTATTCCGTCGCGGCGGATTGAATTTTATTACGCTGTCGCATACCGATGCGATTATCGAACAAACATTGGAAGTCTGCGCAAAAGTACTTTCGCAATTAGCCAAAGTTGTGAACGAAGGAACATTGGAACAACAACTGCGCACCACGCAAACTGCGCGCGGACGGTATGAGCAATAAAAGTACTTTTATCACACTGCAAAAATATTGCAGTGGCCTCCGGCAAACTTTTTCCATCACTTAGCAAAGGGAGAAGTGGAAATGGATAGAAGAGGCTTTCTGAAAGCAACTGCCAGGATGTGCATGGTTGCTGCGTTGCCCGCAAATGCGCTCCGGGGTCGCCGGAAGACATTGCTGTTGCGGTGTTTTGTGCGAGGCTTTTGTTTTTATGACGGGAAGGCATTATTGCCGCAGATGCGCCGGGGGGACAGCTTGCAGTTGATACGGGAGCCGCAAAACAAGTTCGATTCCAACGCCATCGCGTTGCATTATGCCAATCGCAAAATCGGTTTCATCCCGCGTGAGAGCAATGATGTCATCAGCAAATTGATGGATTCGAGATTGTTGCGGATTGAGGGCGAAATTGTCCGGGTGCAACCGAAAGCCGATTCTTGGGAACAGGTGCAGGTTGCGGTGTATTTGATCGCGGATGCCAGTGGCACTTAAAAGTACTTTTATGGCCGCTGGCCGTGAAATTGTCTTGTGCCAATGCACCAGCCGCGCTATAATGCCTTATGTAGGAGCATAAAACCCACTTATGGATTACGCAAAACTGTTTGCATTGCTGGCGCTGGTGGTGATTGCCGGCGCTTTTGGCGGCGGCGTCATTCTGTTGTCCAGCCTTTTGGGGCCCAAGCGTCCCGGCGCTATCAAAAATCAGGCATATGAATGCGGCATCGACCCGGTCGGTGACGCGCGCTTTCGCTTTTCGGTCAAGTTCTACATCATCGCGATGCTGTTCATTTTGTTCGACATCGAAACCATTTTCCTCTTCCCGTGGGCGGTGATGTTTCAGCAATTGAAACTCTTCGGCATCATTGAAATGGTGGCGTTTCTGGGCTTTCTGATCATTGGCTATATTTATTTGTGGGGACGAGGTGCATTGGAATGGGATTAAATCAACCGGATATTATTGAACTGCAACCCAAAGGCCCCACCACCGGCGCCGATCCCGGTACGGAAGATATTAAAGATCACGTCATGCTGGGCAAACTCAGCGAATTGGTCGATTGGGCGCGCAAAGGATCGCTCTGGCCGCTGACCTTTGGTCTGGCTTGCTGCGCCATCGAAATGATGGCTACCGTGGGCGCGAAATATGACATCTCGCGTTTCGGCGCTGAAGTCTTCCGCCCCAGCCCGCGCCAGGCCGATGTGATGATCGTGGCCGGACGCGTCTCGCAAAAGATGGCGCCAGTGCTGCGCCAGATTTACGATCAGATGGCTGAACCCAAATGGGTGATTTCCATGGGCGCCTGCGCTTCCTGCGGCGGCGTGTTTAATAACTACGCCATCGTGCAAGGCGTAGATCGCGTGGTGCCGGTGGATATCTACGTTCCCGGTTGCCCGCCGCGTCCCGAACAGCTGATCTGGGGCATTATCCAATTGCAAGAAAAAATCGACCGTGAAGGCGCCGGCCGTGGCAAAGGCAAAGTGGCGCTCACGCCGGTAGCGGTGCAAACGCCAGCCTCTCAGCAAGTGAAACGCATGAAGCCACCGGCCATCATCAACGATGGCAGAGTGAGCGAAGATACGCTGGAGAAACTGAAAGAAAAGATTCCGGTGTAAAAGTACTTTTGTATTGGAAATCATAAAAAGAGGAATACGCGTTTTGCGTGTTCCTCTCTTTTCGTTTACATTGAATAAGTCCCATGCTTCTGTTATGCTTTAGAAGCTGTTATTTATCGTAAAGTCTTTCGTTTCATGATTTCCGTAGCTTCTCTTTCCGTTTACGCCGAGCGCAGGTTGCGTTTGGCGGTGCGGCTGCGGCGCACTTCTGGCGCTGTTACGCCGATTTGAATTTCCCGTATTCTTTTTGGTTTTGTGTATTGAGTTTGATTCTGTCATGGATCAGATTCGCTCCGTCTTGACGCCTTTGCCGAGCATTAACGCGTCTATTTTCCCTGCCTTATAACTAACCCAATTATTGAAAATAATGAACACAATAGAACAAAATATCGCGCCACGGGTGCAACCCGAATCAACTATTCAAAAACTCAAACGCGAGTGGTTCCCCAATGTCCCCACCGATTTATTATCCGGAACGCTGGTTGCTCTCGCGCTTATTCCGGAGGCCATCGGATTTTCCATTGTCGCAGGTGTGGATCCTAAAGTGGGACTTTATGCAGCATTTATGATTGCTTCGCTGACAGGTATTTTCGGCGGCCGCATGGGTTTGATTTCGGGAGCAACTGCATCGATGGCGGTTTTATTTGTATCGCTTGTCAAGGTTCACGGCATCGAATATCTTTTTGCCGCTTCTATATTGGCAGGGATGTTGCAGTTTGGTTTCGGCGTAGCGGGATTTGGGCGGTTTATGCGTTTTGTGCCCCGCGCTGTGATGGTGGGATTTGTCAACGCATTGGCTATTTTAATCTTTCTGGCGCAATTACCACAATTCAAAGGCGCCAACTGGATTATGTTTGTAATGGTTGCCGTCAGTTTGTTGATTATCTATGTGTTGCCGCGCTTCACCAAAGCGGTGCCGTCGGCTTTAGTGGCTATTATTGTGATGACTATTGCCGCTATTACTTTGAAACTTCCTTTGCGAACGGTCGGCGATATGGGGGATTTGCCGAATGCGTTGCCGTTGTTTTCCATCCCTCAGATACCGTTTTCCTTTGAAACGCTGCGTATTATTTTTCCTTATTCTTTGGGATTATCGATAGTAGGAATTCTCGAATCGTTGCTCACGGCTAACTTGCTGGATGATTTAACGGAAACCACCAGTGATAAAAACCGTGAGTGTAAAGCCCAAGGGATTGCTAACATTGTGACTGGATTATTCGGCGGCATGGCAGGTTGCGCCATGATCGGTCAATCGGTGATTAACTTCCGTGCCGGTGGCCGGGGACGTTTATCCACTTTTGCGGCAGGAGTACTTTTATTGTTTTTTATCCTCGTGCTCAGCGATTGGGTGAGCCAAATCCCCATGGCGGCATTAGTTGCCGTAATGATTATGGTTTCCATCGGCACTTTCGATTGGGCGAGTTTTCAAAGTCTGAAATTTCATCCGCGAAGTGAATCCGTGGTGATGGTGGCAACTGTTGTTGCTGTCGTTTACACGGGTAATCTGGCAATTGGTGTAGCCGTCGGCATCATCTTAAGCGCCTTGTTTTTTGCGCGTAAGGTTGCCAAGTTAGTGGCCATTTCCAGTAGTTTCGATGAGACCACGCAAACCCGCATTTACACCGTTTGGGGACAATTATTTTTTGTTTCGACGGAGGGATTCCTCTCCTCTTTTGATTTTGAAGAACGCATCAAGCATGTCAAAATTGATTTAACACATGCACATCTGTGGGACAGTTCTGCTGTGGCAGCGATTGATAAAGTTGTCTTTCGCCTGCGGCGCAGCGGGCATGAGGTGGAGCTGCTGGGATTAAATCATGCCAGCGCCACCATCATTGACAGACTGGCATTGCATGATAAGGAAGGTGCCACGGAAGCGGAGTTTAGCCATTAGGATAACTTTGAACAGTTGCTTTCTACCCAGGAATAGGATTTGCCATCTGAACTAAAGACGTAAAGAGTAGCTGGAGTACTTTTGCGGTCGGGTATAATCTAACTATGCTCACTCCCAACGACATCCTCGACTTTTGGTTTCTTCCCAAAGCAGATCCCGATCACGGTAAATATCGTGCGATCTGGTTTCAGCCGGATGAGGCCTTTATTGCAGAAACGCGCGAACGATTTGCGGATATTTACCAACGTGCCGCTGACGGCGAATTGAATGATTGGCAGCAAACGCCGGAAGGCGCGCTGGCGCTGGTGTTGTTGCTGGATCAATTTTCGAATCTCGTCCATCGCGGCACGGCTGATGGTTTTGCCAGTGATGCGGCGGCGCGCAAAGCCACCAAGCAGGCGATTGAGCGCGGCTATGATCAGCACTTTCCCGAATTGCATCGCTGGTTCTTTTATCTGCCGCTCGAGCATAGCGAAAATCTCGAAGACCAGCATGAAGCGGTGGAGCTGTTTGGCGCCTTGACGCCCAATGAACAGAACTTGATTGGCCTCGATTATGCCAAACGGCATTTGCGGGTGATCGAACGCTTTGGCCGTTTCCCCAACCGCAATGCGGCGCTGGGGCGTAAAAGTACTTTGGAGGAAGAAGAATTCCTCGCCGGGCCGGATGCGCCGTTTTGATGTTCATTTGTTACTGTAAAAAGTACTTTTGCTGATGTTCCGTATTTGTGCGGTGTCATTTCGACCGGAAAAATTTGTTTCAACAAATTTTGGAGTGGAGAAATCTTGCCGTTCGGCTACTCTTACAAGATTTCTCCACCCCGCTCGTTCCTCGTTACGGTTGAAATGGCACGGTGACATATGGCGCTTGCACAAATACGGAACATCAGCCAAAGTACTTTTATCCCCACAAAATAATCTAAAATTCTTATGCCTGGACACGATGCGAATTACGATGAAAACCTGGTTCCCGATTACACGCTTCCGCCCATTTTGAATGTGGGCGGAAAGAAGATTTCTTCCGCGCTGCAATGGGAAGAAACGGGACGGGCGGCGACGATGCAGCTATTGGAGCAGCATGTTTATGGAAAGACATTGGGAAAGGCCGAATGTACTTTCGTTGTTACCTCGCAGCAGCAAGCTCTGGGCGGATTGGCGGTGCGCAAAGAGATCGACATCTTTATTGATGCCGCCCGAACGCAGAAGATTCGGTTGTTACTCTATCTTCCCGTATCTGCCACCAGGCCCGTTCCGGTCTTTATGGGTTTGAATTTTCGTGGCAATCAAAGCATTCATCCCGATCCGGAAATCACCCTTTCGCCGCGATGGACGGCGGGTAAAGATGACGAAGGATTTAAAGATGGTTATGCCCGGGACGCCAGCCGCGGACAACGTCATTCGCGCTGGCCGGTGGAGCGTATTCTGGAGCGCGGTTATGGTGTGGCCACGGCATATTATGGCGATTTGCAGTTGGACCGCAAAGATATCGATGAGCGCGAGGATAGTTTTCATCGCTGGTTTGAAGGCGAATATGGCGTTGCGCGGCAGCAAGATTCCTGGGGCGCCATCGGCATCTGGGCGTGGCAGATGAGCCGTTGTCTGGATTATTTATTGAGTGATGCGGATGTGGACGGCAGCAAAGTGGCCACCATCGGTCATTCCCGTCTGGGCAAAACATCGCTATGGGCGGCGGCGCAGGATCAGCGATTTGCTATGGCCATTTCCAACGATTCGGGCGAAGGCGGCGCAGCTCTGAT